>OLQA01002833.1_pt1 | contig 13078 bp, 13 predicted proteins | sample 1673151 | NCBI WGS metagenome assembly OLQA01 (sample SAMEA3136760, study PRJEB25190) | human gut metagenome | biome: human gut; feature: human-associated habitat; material: faeces | place: Austria | collected 2013 | reverse complement strand
CCTGAACAAGAAGCCTTATCTATTGTTTCCTTCAAGGACTGAGAGGCCGCTTCCCAGTTAATAAATTAAATCCCAACAACATTTCCTTCCAGATCCTTCCAGGTGAATTCCCCGCTCTCGCAGATCATATATCCATGAGCAGAACCTTCCTTAGGAATTGATACAGAACCTGGATTCATATAGATAAAATCCCCCATATCTTCATTTGCAGGAATGTGCGTATGACCATTCAGAAGAATATCTCCTTTTTTCAACATCGGAGGATTCTTTGGATTGTGATGATGTCCGTGAGAAGCGAAGATGGTGCGCCCGTCAATTTCAAGGAAGCAGTAGTCGGCAAGAATCGGGAATTCCAGTACCATCTGGTCTACTTCCGTGTCGCAGTTACCACGGACACAGAGCAGCTCCTGTTTCATAGGATTTAACATGGCAATGACTTCCTTTGGATTGTAATCCTTTGGCAGGTCATTACGCGGACCGTGATAAAGGATGTCTCCGAGAAGAAGAAGGCGGTCAGCACCTTCACGTTTGTAAGCGTCAAGCATTTTACGGCAGTAGTAAGCAGAGCCGTGGATATCGGATGCAATCATTAATTTCATATGTATATACCTCACTTTGATATTATATAAGTATCTGTTGTTAGAGCATCTAATATCAGAATGAATATCAGGAGATCTGATATCAGAGCACCTAAAAGAATTTTAACATAAATCCCGGGAAAAATATAACAAAATTAAGAACATTAAATTGTCGACATTCGCCAATATACATTTATAAAAGAATGATTTACAATAAAGTTAAGAAATGCAGAAAGCGAGGAAGTAAGATGAAAGCTTACGAAAGATTTTTAAAGTATGTGTCCGTGTGGACAACAAGCGATGAGAACAGTGAGACTGTTCCATCAGCAGACAGAGAACTGGTACTTGCAAAGTTACTGGTAGAAGAGATGAAAGAACTGGGAATCGTGGATGCGAGAGTGGACGAGAAAGGATATGTATATGGTTCTGTTCCGGCAACACCGGGATGTGAGAAGGCACCGGCATTGGGACTGATCGCACATATGGATACAGCACCGGATGCATCCGGAGACAATATTCATCCGCAGATCATTGAGAACTATGATGGGAAAGATGTGGTACTTGGAACAAGCGGAAAGATGATTAAAGTAGAAGAATTCTCGTATCTGGCAGATTTAAAAGGACGGACTTTGATCACAACGGACGGAACGACACTTCTTGGGGCGGATGACAAAGCAGGAATTGCAGAAGTACTGACTGTTGTAGAAGAAATCCTGACAGACGGAACTCCACATGGAAAAATTTGTATCGGATTCACACCGGATGAAGAGATCGCAAGGGGAGCGAAGCATTTCGATGTAGAAGGATTCGGTGCGGATTATGGATATACACTGGACGGAAGTGCAGAAGGTGAGATCCAGTACGAGAACTTTAATGCATCTACAGCACTTATTACAATTCATGGTGTCAGCGTGCATACCGGAACTGCAAAAGATGTATTGGTGAATTCGCAGACGATTGGAACAGAATTCCACCAGATGCTGCCGGTATCAGAAAGACCGGAGACAACGGAAGGGTACGAAGGATTCTATCACCTGGTAAGCTTTCATGGAAATGTTACAGAGACAAAGATGAAGTACTTTATCCGTGACTTTGATACAGAAGGATTCCATGCAAGAGCAGCAAAAATGCAGGAGATCGCAGACAGTCTGAATGAAAAGTATGGAGCAGGAACGGTTGAAATTGAGATCGTAGAATCCTATTACAATATGCGTGAGAAGATCGAACCATGCATGCAGCTCATTGAATATGCAAAGAAGGCCGCAGAAAATGCGGATATCGTTCCAGATGTTGCGCCGATCCGCGGGGGAACAGACGGTGCAAGATTAAGTTTTAAAGGACTTCCTTGTCCGAATCTTGGAACAGGCGGATATGCATTCCACGGGGTATATGAGCACATTACAGTAGAAGGAATGGATAAAGCTGTTGCGATGGTAAAAGATATCGTTGGTATGTTTGCAAAATAAACAGGGATCTCTTTGGCGGTTGGTGCTTGTTTGCAATGACGATTTGCTGTATTATGGGGAAGTACAGTAAAGAACCGTTTACATTTGTCAGACAGGAACGGAACAAAACGGAAGATGAAGAGGAATATAATGGAAACAAATATCATATCAGAACTGATAACATTTATAGAACATGCACCGACAGCATTTCATGCGGTTGCAGAATTAAAAGAGATCCTGAAGCAGGAAGGATTCGAAGAATTAAAAGAGTCAGAAAAGTGGAAGGTCAAACCTGGGAAAAGATACTATGTAACAAGAAATAATTCCAGTATCATTGCAGTAAAAGCCGGAAAAGAACTGGACAACTACAGTTTCCATGTGACAGCATCACACAGTGATTCGCCGGCATTTAAACTGAAAGAAAATGCGGAGATTGAGGTCGCAAAGAAATATACGGTACTGAATACCGAAGGTTACGGCGGTATGATCTGCCAGACATGGTTCGACAGACCATTGTCACTGGCCGGAAGAGTTATGGTTAAGAATGGGGAAAGAATCGGAACCAGACTTGTGAAGGTGGACAGAGATCTTCTGATGATTCCGAGTCTTGCAATTCATATGGACCGGAAAGTGAATGAAGGAAGAGCTGTTAATAAACAGATTGATATGTTACCGGTATTATCGGGAAGCGTGAAAGAACAAGGAGAGGTAAGATCCTTAGTTGCAGAAGAATTGGGATTAAAAGATACGGATATCTATGGCATGGATCTGTTCTTGTATAACCGTATGGGAGCGGTCAGATGGGGAAGCAACCGTGAATTTATCGGGTGTCCGAGACTGGATGATCTGCAGTGTGCATTTACATCTATGAAAGGATTCCTGGCAGCGGAAAATGAACAGAATATCAATGTCTATGCCTGTTTTGATAACGAAGAAGTGGGTTCGGGAACAAAACAGGGAGCTGCATCTACATTTCTTTATGATGTATTGTGGCGAATGAACAAAGCACTTGGAAAGAACGAAGAGGAATTCCACCGCGCAGTAGCAGGAAGCTTTATGCTGAGCTGTGACAATGCCCATGCGGTACACCCGAATTACAGGCAGAAGACGGATGCGACAAACTGCGTCTATATGAATGACGGCATTGTGATCAAATCACATGCCGGACAGAAATATACGAGTGATGCGGTCAGTGTGGCAGTATTCAGGATGATCTGCGAAAAAGCAGGCGTACCATTACAGTATTTTGCTAATCGTTCGGATGAAGCCGGGGGAAGTACATTGGGGAATATTGCGATGACGCAGGTGTCCATGAATACAGTGGATATTGGATTACCGCAGCTTGCCATGCACTCGGCCTATGAGACGGCCGGTGTAAAGGACACGGAGTATATGGTGAAAGCGGTAGAGACATTTTATGCATCGCATATCCAGGCTGATTCGGATGGAAATTATCAGATTAACCAGTAGTTAGAAAAATAAAACAGGATAACAGAAGTTATGACAGAATTAGGATACAAGACATTACGTGAAAGAATTGTAGATATTATAAGAAAACGGATCATTAACAGGGAATTGCAGCCGGGGCAGAAGATTGTCGAACAGGAACTCGCAAAGGAATTCAAGACCAGCCGTGCGCCGATCAGAGAGGCACTGCGCGAACTGGAGAACGAAGGTCTGGTAGAATATGTAAGAAATGCCGGATGTTCCGTGAAAGAGATCACATTCGAAGAATCATTTGAAATCTATCTGATGCGTGCGAATTATGAGATTATGGCAGTGCGTCTTCTGGGAGGAAAGATACCGGAAGAAACGCTGCAGGAAATGGAAGAAATCCTGGAACGCATGAAGAATCTGAATGTGGACGAATATGATCAGCTGTTTTCATATGATAATAAGTTCCACAGCTGTCTGATCAGAATGACCGGAATGAAAAGTCTGTATAAGGCATGGAAAAGTCTGAATTATGGGAATATCGTAACGGGTTATAATCTGGCATCGGACAAAAAAGCAGTGATCACACGACAATATCCGATACATAAAGAACTGCTGGAAGCATGCAAGAGCAGGAAAAAAGAAGAAATCTGCAGGGTATTGTCGGATCATTATATGGCTACGATCCACAGACTTTTAAAAGAGCAGGGAATGACGGAAGCAGACACGAAGTTTTCACTGGACTTTCTGATTTCATAAAGAAGTTGTAGAGGAATCTTGGAGAGCATGATTCCGGGAAAATGAATGATGGATGAAAAAGAGAAATGTTGGTGTAATGACACAGGCATTTCTTTTTTTGTCATGTGTTGTAAGGAGATGCCTGTAACGATCTTTTTAGCATGCGGCAGGTTTTAAAATGACAGATGTTGTGCATAAAACACAAAAAGAGATATAAAATACAAATAATATGTTGAAAAATATACAAAAATATGATATATTACATTCAAACATTGACGATTGTCGACAAAAGATATTAAAGCTTGCAGAACGTCCATAGGGAGATATGAATATGTTCAAAAAAGTAGAACTTGGATTTCTGTTTGTCGGACTGGCATTTGGTGTGATGGCATTATGTGAAATTACCCGTGGAGTCGGAGCAGATGCTTCGGTAAAAGCAAGTGTACTCTGGCCGAGGGAGAAGAGTAGAAAAATATATCAGCTGAAGCAGTCATCGGAAGGAAGTATGCGAAATGAGTCTTTGGAAATATAAATATTTTTTGGATGTAGTGGAACTCAAGAGTTTTACAAAGGCCGGAGCAAGAAATTATGTAACACAGACGGCAGTAAGTCAGCAGATCGCCTCTTTGGAAAAAATGGCAGGAGGGACTCTGCTGGAGAGAGGCAATGGTGAGATCTGCCTGACAGAATTAGGCGAGATTGTCTATGAATATGCCAGGGAGATGGTGCAGACGCACGAACGGATGCTGCATGAGATAGAAAGATATAAAGAAAGCAGCGTAGTCCGTATCGGAATCGATAGTTCTATAAACAAATTGTTCTGGGCAAAGATGCAGAAGATGATTAATGATAAGCATTCCGAAGCAGACTTCCGCTTCAGTAAACTGGATTCCTACATAGGTAGCCGGATGCTGAGAGAAAATACATTGGATATTTATATCGGATACGGACTGAATGAGTTGGAGCGACCGGAGGAAATAGGAGAAAAGCCGTTGATATCCAGCCGGATCGGGGCATATATCGGACATGAATCATCGATAAATGAGCAGCCGGAGTTTAAAGCAAAGGATCTTGAGCGTTATACCAGATATGGAACAAAGTCATATTTATGCAGTATGATGAATGGACAAAAGAATGATCCGCAGTTGCTTACACAAGGAATAGAATTGGTTGACAATGTGGATACCATGAAATTAAAGGTAGAATTTAACGACGGATATGCACTGGCAGACAGTCAGTATTTCTCCTATAGTGATGGAGATATGCTGCTGCTTCCGGGATATGAAGGAGAGTGCGTGATCAAAGCATTCTACAGAAAAAAAAGAAACAAAAAGAAAGTAAAAGAGATTCTGGAAGAAATTAAAAATGTAGTGAACTCATAAGAAAAAATTATCGATTGTGAAAAACGATCGATAATTTTTTGCGATTTTATAAGGGGAAAATACACATTTTATATTTGACAGAACAATGAAAAAATATAAGATTTTCTTATAGTACATGCGCTTTTCTTGTTGGATATATTCTGTGAACGGAGATACTATTTTTATAGAAAGACTGCGAAGGAAAAAGGAGGAGCGAAAAGATGCAGCGAAAAAATATGTGGAAAGAATACACAGAAATTCAGCAGAAAGAATTAGAAGAGCTGAGTGTCCGCTATAAAGAATGTCTGGATATCGGAAAGACAGAGCGTGAATGTGTAAAGCTTGGAAAGAAGATGGCAGATACATGGGGATATAAGAATCTGGAAGATTGTATTTCTGAGGGAACCACTTTAAAAGCCGGGGATAAGGTGTATGCAGACTGCATGGGGAAAGCGTTTGTAATGTTCCAGCTCGGTAAGAAACCGTTAGAAGAAGGTATGAATATTCTTGGAGCACACATTGATTCACCAAGAATAGATGTAAAGCAGAATCCATTATATGAAGACAGTGATATGGCATATCTGGATACGCATTACTATGGTGGGATCAAGAAATATCAGTGGGTTACAATTCCGCTTGCAATCCATGGAACGATTGCAAAAAAAGACGGAACAGTGCAGGACATTATTATTGGGGAAAAGGAAGATGATCCGGTACTTGTGATTTCAGATCTTCTGATCCATCTGTCACAGCAGCAGATTGAGAAGAAGGCGGGCGTGGTAGTCGAAGGAGAAGGATTGGATATCCTCGTTGCAACAAAGCCGCTTACAGGCAATGATGAGTTAGAAAAAGAAGAAAAAGAGCTGGTAAAGGCAGCCGTAGTACAGTTCTTAAAGGAGAATCTTGATATGGAAGAGGAAGATTTCCTCTCAGCAGAACTGGAGATTGTGCCGGCAGGAAAGGCAAGAGACTGCGGACTGGACAGAAGTATGGTGATCGGATACGGACAGGATGACAGGGTCTGTGCTTTTACTTCATTATTTGCAATGCTGGAAACAGAGAATCCGGAAAGAACAAGCTGTTGTATTCTGGTAGATAAAGAAGAGATCGGAAGTGTTGGGGCAACAGGTATGCATTCCAGATTCTTTGAAGATTATGTGGCAGAACTGATGGCACTTACCGAAGATGGCAATCCGTTAAAAGTCAGAAGAGCTCTGAGAAATTCTTATATGCTTTCTTCTGATGTGAGTGCAGCATTTGATCCATTGTATGCAGATGCATTTGAGAAAAAGAATACAGCATACTTTGGAAGAGGTCTGGTATTTAATAAATTTACCGGAAGCCGCGGAAAGAATAACAGTAACGATGCCAATGCGGAATATATCGCAAAAGTGCGTCAGGTATTAGACAATAACGAAGTCGGATTCCAGACAGCGGAGATGGGAAGAGTCGATCTTGGGGGCGGCGGAACCATCGCATATATCATGGCAAATTATGGCATGAATGTCATTGACAGCGGTGTTGCTGTACTTTCTATGCATGCACCGTATGAGGTGACAAGTAAGGCTGATATTTATGAAGCTTACAGAGGATATAAAGCATTCTTGAAAGATATAAAATAAGACAGAGAAGGATATATGTACGAAACAAGGAAGAGAAAATAAAAGTACATAAAAAGTAAGGACTGAATTTAGAAAAAAGTGAGGAAAAGAATATGGAGACAAAAAAGAAAGGCTTTCCGACAGCGTTCTGGGTATGTGCCTGTACAGAGATTTTTGAACGTCTGGCATATTATCTGGGACGTTCGCTGATTTTGATTTTTGTAACTGCTTCGGTTGCAACCGGAGGACTCGGACTTTCGGATACAGTGGCTGCCAATATGCAGTCAAACCTGACCGCATTTTCTTATCTGCTTCCACTGTTTGGGGCAGTGATCGTAGATAAGTATATCGGTGCGAGATATACGACACCGGTTGGTATGTTTATTGCTGCGGCAGGATATTTCACCGGAGGAATCGCAAAGAGTTCTGCCGGAGTATATGCGATGATCTTCCTGGTAAGCCTGGGACTTGCATTATTCAAAAACGGTGCGATCATCGGACGTGTTATCACGGACAAATCACAGATGGATCCGGCATTTTCGATGCGTTATACACTGGTAAATGTGGGTGCATTCATCGGAACATTCCTGGTGGGAATCCTGTATAAGGATGTATTTGCAAAAGATGGTGTGCTTGGATTTGCACCATGCTTTAAGATGGCAGCATTGATGATGGTTCTCGGAGGACTCTGGTATGTCTTTGTGTGCTGGAGATTCTTAGGTGATCTTGGAAAGCTTCCATTCAAGAAGACTCTGACAGAAGAGGAAAAAGCAGCAGAGGCAAAGAAAAAAGAAGAGACAGGAACAAAGCAGCCGCTTACAACGATCGAGAAGAAACGTATCGGTGCAATCTTTGTAGCTTCGTTATTCTCCATCGTATTCTGGATATTCTGGTATCTGGGATATATGCCGGTATATTTCTACTGGGCAGAGAATATGGACTGGGTAGTAGCAGGTTATCAGGTACCGTCTACATGGTTTGATGCAGCCAACTCACTGTTCTGTGTTATCCTGGGACCTGTAACAGCGGAATTATGGAAGAAACTGGCGGCAAGACCGCAGGGGGATATGAGTCTGTTCAGAAAGACCGGACTTGGAATTGCGATCATCGGTGTCGGATATCTCTTCTACGCAGCAATTGATATCATGCGTGGTGGGGAAAAGGCAAGTGTGTTATGGCTGATCGTATTTGCCTTCCTTCTGACAATGGGAGAGATGTTCTTCTCACCACTGGGGCATTCATTTATCAGTAAATATTCACCGAGCCGTTATCTGGCTGTTATGATGTCGGTATGGGGATTTGCAACATTTATCGCAGCAAAGAGTTATGGTCCGGTATATGGACTGCTGTTTGGCGGAAAGATTGAATTCAAAGTAGCATGTATCGGAGTTGCGGTTGTATCGTTTGCAGCGGCACTGATCATGATAGCTCTGGACAAGAAATTATCGGCATTGGTGGACTAACCGCCGGGTGCTGGATAAAAACAATGATAATTGTATAGATATGCCTGAAACAGATTTAGGCATAGACACCCTTCAGAAAAAGATGTACTCCTCTTTGCACAAAAAAGAGGAGTACATCTTTGTGCGGAAATATTGAATTAAGGAAGAATGAAATGAAGATAACAAAAAAAGAATTTATTATGATGCTGGGCGGCATGTTCTTAATGTCGGCAGCTGTATATTATGAAATGATGCCAAATAATCTGGTGCTTGGAAGTCTGTCAGGACTGGTTCTTGTTCTGGTAAAGATCATTCCGTTACCGGTATCGACAATTACATTTGTCTTAAATATGATACTGTTGGTCATAGGGTATATTTTTATCGGCAGGGAATTCGGTGTGAAGACCGTTCTTGCATCACTTATGCTTCCGATGTATCTGAGGATTTTTGAGATACTGACTCCGCATGTGGAATCCTTGTCCGGGAATATCGTGATCGATCTGGTATGCTTCATGATCGTGGTTGGCGCAGGACAGGCCGTCTTATTTAACATGAATGCATCCAGCGGGGGAATTGATATTGTTGCGAAGTTGATCAATAAGTATCTTGGATTTAAAATAGGACAGAGTATTACGATCATAGGTGTGCTCATATCGATGGCAGCGATCTTTGTATATGATCGGGAGACAATGGTAATAAGTCTTGTTGGTACGTTGATCTACGGTCAGGTATTAGACCGGTTCTGTGATGGATTCCATGTGCGTAAGAAAGTATCCATCCTTTCAAAGGAGCATGAAAAAATTCAGAATTATATTGTAAGGGAATTACGCAGAGGTGCGACGATTTATCCGGCATATGGAGGCCTGGATCATGCAGAGCATGTAGAAGTTGTAACGATATTAGAAAAGAATGAATATGGAAAATTATTATCTTTCATCCACGAAACAGATGAACATGCATTTGTGACAGTCAGTACCGTAAATGAAGTAGTCGGAGCCTGGAATACAGTGAAAAGCAGATAAAAATACATTCCCGGATAACTGAAACATCGACGAAAAAAGAGAGATTGGATTTTTACCGGGAATGTATTTTATCTATGTACTATTTAAGGATGGCTGCTACTCATATTATTTCTGCTTATATCCGTCAAGGAATGTTCCCATCCGGCGGATCGCATCACTTAAGATATCTGCCTGCGGAAGCATGACGATACGGAAGTGATCCGGATCTTTCCAGTCGAATCCACTGCCCGGAACGAGCAGAATATTGGTGGCATCCAGCAGATCATGAGCAAATTGCTTGTCATTGGTGATGTTGAATTTCTTCACGTCCAGTTTCGGGAAGACATAGAATGCAGCGTCATTTTTTACAAATGACAGACCGTCAATCTTCTCAAGTTCACGAACGGTTGCTTCACGCTGCTCATAGATTCTGCCGCCCGGCCGGACCATAGAAGCAGGTGTATCCATATCATCAAGAGCTGCAGGGATGACGATCTGTGCCAAGGTATTGGCGCACAGACGCAGAGATGTTAACTGGATGATGCCCTGTCTGTAATCTTCGGTCAGTTCTCTTGGACCGCTGATGACCATCCATCCGCAGCGGTATCCGCACAGACAGTGTGATTTGGACAGACCGTTTAATGTAATGACCGGAACATCCTCTGTCAGTGAAGCAAGAGAGATGTGCTGTTTGCCATCCATAACGAGACGGTCATAGATTTCATCTGCAAAGATCAGAAGTCCGGATTCTCTTGCAATCTGGATGATTTCAAGAAGGAGTTCCTTTGGATAGAGTACACCGGTCGGGTTATTCGGATTGATGATAACGATTGCTTTTGTCTTATCTGAGATCTTGGAACGGATATCCTTGATATCAGGATACCAGTTGGCTTTTTCATCACAGGTATAGAAGACCGGTTTTCCACCTTCAAGATATATAGAATTTCCCCAGAGGGAGTAGCTTGGAGAAGGAACTAAGACTTCATCTCCATCATTTAACAAAGGTGTTAAAGCGAAAGATACCACTTCGCTGACACCGTTACCAATGAATACATCATCTGATGTGATACCTTTGATATCTTTACTGGTCTCATAATCACAGATTGCCTGTCTTGCCTGAGGCATTCCTTTGAAGTCACAGTAGCCGACACTGTCCTGCATGTGTTCCATCAGAGCGTTTTTGATGCTGTCAGGCAGACCAAAGCCAAAGGTTGCAGGATTTCCGGTATTTAATTTTAAGATATCGATCCCCTGTTTCTGGCGTTTCATGGCTTCTACGAATAATGGACCACGGATATCAGAGTGTACTGGTTTCATGCGCCTGGCGCGTACGATTGGTTTCATAATTTTATTCCCCGCTTTTTATTATTTTATCTTTATTCCAATAAACCCCAAATTCATATTGGAATAATTGTTTCATTAATATAATGATACGTCTGTGTGGACAGAGAATCTAATACTTATAGTGTTATAACAATTATAAGAGTCTGACTATAGCTGTCATGTGAAAAGAGGAAACAGATGATAGCAGGATATGAGAGGTTACGTGTATGTTTGTATGGAAAAAATATGTTTATGAAGTGTATAAAGAAAGAAGTTTTACCAAAGCGGCACAGAATCTGTACATCAGTCAGCCGTCTTTGAGTGCAAGGATCAAAAAGATTGAAGAGATTATCGGGGAACCGTTATTTGACAGAAGTACAACACCGCTTCAGCTTACAGAGGTCGGAAAAGTATATATTGAGGCAGCGGAGGAGATCACCCAGATCGAACAGCGGGTAGAGAATTACATCAATGACCTGGCGGGTCTGAAGACGGGGAATCTTGCAGTAGGAGCAAGTACGCTGTTTGCCGCATATGTGGTACCGTCTCTGATCACCCAATTTAATCAGAAATTTCCGGATGTACATATTCAGCTGATAGAGGGGAATACAGCCGAACTGGAAGAAATGCTGGGCAGTAATGCGCTGGATTTTGTCATTGATAATTATCACTATGACAGTATTCTATATAATAAAGAATTATATTGCGAAGAAAATATATTACTTGCGGTTCCAAAACATTTTGCCGTAAATGAAGAACTGGGAATGTATCAGCTTTCTTATAAGAATATCAAAAATAAAAATTATCTGAACCAGAAATATCCGGCAGTTCCGTTAGGGAGATTTGCAGATCTTCCGTTTATTATGCTGACTCAGGGAAATGATACCAGAACCAGAGGAGACAGGCTGTGCCGAAATGTTGGATTTAAGCCCAATATTGTGTTGGAATTCAATCAGCAGTCGACAGCATATATGGCCTCGTCTACGCAGCTTGGAGCAACATTCATCAGTGATATCCTGGTAAGCCAGCTCCCGACATTTGAAAATCTGGTGTACTACAAATTAGATGGGGAAGAAGCAAAGAGAAAAGTATTCTTCTATTACAAGACACACAAATATAAAACACGTGTAATGGAAGAATTCGTTCGAATGATGCATGAACAAATCTGGGAAAAAGATAATAATTTGCAAAAATTAATCAAATTGTAACATAATTTCAGAGAATAGTAAAAAGTTTTGTGTTATAATGCTGATACATACATTGAGGTAAATCGATCATCGGAAAGTAAATTTCCTGATAGACAGTAAAAGGGAGGTTTTTGATATGACAGAGAATTTAATCAAAGATGTAAAGAAGATTCAGCAGGCACTCATTAATAAGGAATCCATCGGGGATGAATTCGAAGAGAAGATGGAGGCCGTACATAAATTAGAAGAAGTTGCAGATTATCTGAAGGATGCACTTGGAAGAGGCATAGAGTTCTAGGATGGATATAAAAGCTTTTATATTTGACATGGATGGTCTGTTGTTCGATTCTGAGCGTATTGTACAGCGCTCATGGGAGATCGCAGGTGATGAATTGGGAATCCCGCATATGGGGGACGTCATCTATCACACACTCGGAATGAACCGCGCAGGCCGGAATGAATATTTCAGAAAATATATCCGGGAAGACTTTCCATTTGAAGAATTTGGAAAACTGACACGGGATAACTTCTGGAAAATTGTGGATAAAGAAGGTCTTCCGCTGAAAAAAGGTGCAAAAGAACTGCTGGCTTATGGAAAATCGCAAGGATATAAGATGGCAGTAGCGACATCTTCCAGTAGAGAGTATGCCATGGGGAATCTGATCCGGGCCGGAATAGATTCGTATTTTGACAGTGTGGTCTGTGGAGATATGGTTAAGAAAGCGAAGCCGGATCCGGAGATTTATATTTATACCATGAAGAAAATGGGTGTGGAGCCGAAAGACTGCTATGTGGTGGAAGATTCTACCTTTGGACTGCAGGCAGCCGAGAGCGCAGGGGCGGTCGTTATCTGCAAACGAGATGACCGGTTTGGTTATGATCAGTCAGGAGCTGACTATTATATTGACCGGCTGGCTGAGATTGAAAATATTTGTCTTGGAAAATAAAGAAAAACCGTTATGAATCCC
>OLQA01002818.1_pt1 | contig 13154 bp, 10 predicted proteins | sample 1673151 | NCBI WGS metagenome assembly OLQA01 (sample SAMEA3136760, study PRJEB25190) | human gut metagenome | biome: human gut; feature: human-associated habitat; material: faeces | place: Austria | collected 2013 | reverse complement strand
CCGGGAGCGCGAACAACTTTTGCAAACCAGCCGTCACTCTTTGCCGCCGCATGCAGCACTTCATAGCTTATGCCCGCAATGAGCGGAATGCAGATTATGCGGACGCCGAAGCGGAAAAGGAATTCAAGAATGCTGTTCTGAATTTCAAATTTGAATCCGTAGATGAACACGGCATCGATAACGGTAAGAAACAGAATCGATATCGCCATCACAAGGAAAAGATAATTCGTTCCGCAGCGCGGATGCAGCCGGCTGTATTTTTTCGCGCGGGCGGGAACAAGTTCATCCTCCGCTTCATAGCAGGCAATTGTTTTATGCTCCGCACCGTGATACATAAAAAGCCGCTTCATGTCTTTTATGCAGGAACAGCCGAAAAGATAACCGATATAAATTCCCACGCGCAAAACACCCTCGACGAGCGAACGCCAAAGGCTCTTTGTCTGCCCGAAAATCATCGACGAAATCAACTGCGGAAGAAGCACAAAAAGCCCGACAGCAAGCGCAACGCCAAGCACAAGCGCAACTGTTATTGCGATGTTTTCAACGGATTTTCCGAAAGTTTTCGCAAGCCATTTTTCGAATTTTGTCGGTTCCTCATCCGCAAACGCATCTTCGCCGTACATTTTTGCGGAATCCATCGTTGTGGACATGCCTGTTGTGAGCGATTCAACAAGCGCAACAACTCCGCGAATTATAGGCAGGCCCCAAAAAGTGCCCTTCTGCGCTTTTGAAACCTGGTTTTTGTAACTTGCAACAATTTTTCCGTCCGCGCGGCGCACTGCCATTGCAATGCCCTTATCGGATTTCATCATAACGCCTTCCATAACGGCCTGACCGCCGACAGCGCATTTTCTCATAATATCACACCTTTCTTCGTTATATTTCGTTATGTTTCGTTAGTTTTTTGTTATGTTCAATATTTAGGAACAAACACTCCGAATAAATTTCGGCGGGGGAGCAAAGATTATTGCCCCTCCGCTTTGCGGTTCTTCCCGGATTTATGCCTTTGTCCAGCTTGTGCCTTCCTTCGAATCCTTAAGCGTAACGCCTTTTTCTGCAAGCTCCGCACGAATTTCGTCCGCACGGGCATAGTTTTTGTTCTTTTTTGCCTCTGCGCGTTCGCGAATGAGTCCTTCAACATACCGAACAAACTCATCCGAATGCTCTTCCGCAGTGTTCGTGCCGCCCGAAAGCAGATTAAGTGAAAGCACCCTGTCAAAATCCGCAATAATTGCACGTTTTGTCGCGCCGTTCACATCCGAATCCTTCAGAAGATCGTAAAGCACCGTCAGACCGAGTGAAGTGTTCAAATCGTTGCCCACTTTTTCGATAAAGCGGCGGCGGTAATCTTCAAACTGTGCCGCATTCGTTTCGCCCTCTTGAGGTATGCCCGCAATGCGGTTGAGCAGCCTTTCGTAAGCAGCTTTTGAATTATCCAGCGTATCGTAGCTGAATTCAAGCGGCTTTCTGTAGTGGCTTTGCAGGCAGAACATTCTGTATACAAGAGGGTCGTAACCCTTTTCCTGCAAAACGGAAACCGTCAGGATATTGCCCTTCGACTTGCTCATTTTGCCCTCACGGTCATTCAGGTGCTGAACATGGAACCAGTGGCTGCACCACGGATGCCCGACGGCCGCTTCACTCTGCGCAATTTCGTTTGTGTGATGCGGGAAAATATTGTCCACACCGCCGCAATGCAGGTCGAGATACTCGCCGAGATGCTTCATGCTGATTGCAGAGCACTCGATATGCCAGCCGGGATAGCCGACGCCCCACGGGCTGTCCCATTTCAATTCCTGAGAATCGAATTTGGATTTTGTGAACCAAAGCACAAAGTCTGACTTGTTGCGCTTGTTTCCGTCCTCTTCAACATCGCTGCGCACACCAACAAGCAAGTCATCCGACGAATGCCCCGTGAGCTGATAATAATCCTTGAGTTTGGAGGTGTCAAAATAGATATTTCCGCCCGCTTCGTATGCATAGCCGTTCTCAAACAGCTTTTCGATAAGTTTTATGTATTCGGCAATGCAGTTCGTCGCAGGTTCAACAACATCGGGAGTTTTGATGTTCAGTTTGCGGCAATCGTCAAAGAACGCATTCTCATAGAATTTTGCAAGCTCCATAACGGTTTTGCCCTCGCGCTTCGCACCGGAGACCATCTTGTCTTCGCCGGTGTCACCGTCGCTTGACAGATGCCCAACGTCCGTTATGTTCATCACACGCTTCACATCATAGCCGATATAGCGCAGGAATTTTTCGAGCACATCCTCCATGATATAGGAGCGGAGGTTGCCGATATGCGCAAAATGATAAACGGTCGGGCCGCAGGTATACATGCTGACCTTGCCCGCCTCGCGCGGCACAAACTCGTCCACGCGCTTTGTGAGAGTGTTATATAAATAGAATTTTTCCATGTTCTTCATTTCCTTTCAAGAAAAACTTAAAAACGTTTCGCTGCCGCACAGCTCAGTCAAGCAGCATATCGTTCTGTTTTATCCACCCGAGCCTGCGCATTATTTCGCTGAAAAGCAGAGAAAGCGCAGCGGGAGCAGCAATATGCAGCAGCAGCACGCGAAGCAGTATCGACCACCACTCGCTGCCGTTTTGAAGCATTGTCGTAAACGTTCCTATCTGACCCACAAATCCGCAGGTACCCATGCCGCCCGAAATGCCCTCGTTCAGCATTTGGAACACCGTTGTTCCGAACGGCCCGAGGATCGCGCTTGCAAGCGTCGGCGGAACAAGGATTGCAGGATGACGCAATATATTCGGCACCTGAAGCATTGATGTGCCGAGTCCCTGAGAAACAATGCCGCCCCAGCGGTTTTCGCGGAAGCTTGAAACCGCAAAACCGACCATCTGGCATGAGCAGCCGATCGTTGCGGCACCCGCTGCAAGCATAAGCCCGGTTTTAACATCCGGTGCGGCATTTGCCGTTACAAATATCATGGAGGCAATTGCGGCACTTGAAATCGGAGCCGTCAGAATGATGCCCATAACAACTGAAACTATGATGCCCATCGGAATCGGGTTCAGATAGGTTGCTTTGCCGATTATGTAACCGAGCCACTTCATAAATGCGCCGAGCGGTGCCCCGAGAAGCACGCCCACAACGCCGCCCGTCAGCAGCACCGCAATGGGAACAAGGAGAATATCAACCTTTGTTTTGCCTTCAACAAGCCTTCCGATTTCGATTCCGATAACGGCAGCGATATAAGCCCCGATAGGACCCGCGCCGCCTGCTCCGCTTGTATAGCCTATCGCTCCGGCAACGACCGCCGCGCAGAGCGTCAGAGCTTTCGCACCAAGCCCGACAGCAATCGCCGCGCCGATCGCACCGCCGACAACAAAGCCGTTCTGTGCAACCTTCACAATCGGGTCAAGAATGCCCGAAAGTGCGGGAATACGCGCAAATTGCGCAATTATCGTGCCGATGAGCAGAGAGGCGAAAAGACCCTTTGCCATTGCTCCGAGAGCCTTAATAAAGTACCTGTCCGCATAATGCTTCACGATGTTTCCGAAGCTGCGCTTCGTGTCTGCACCGCAGGGAGCTGCCGTTTCTTCCGAAAGAGTGATGTTCTCGTTGTTTTCCATTGCTTGCCTCACTTAATTCAAGTTTTTTGTATTTATATCCGCAGGACTTCCGCAAAAAGCTCCGCCGGATTCAGCCTTCAGCCAAAGTTCAATCGATTGCGGAGCTGTTCCATAGCGGAGCGGTTGCCCGCCCCGCCAACTTTATCCTTCAGTCAAAGTTCAATCGATTGCGGAGCTGTTCCGCGAATTACTTTTTAACGTCGTCTATTGTGGGTTCATCATCGTCAAACTCGAACGCCGCCTTGGGTGCGCGGGGCACGCCGCCTCCCGGCTGCTGCTGAGCTTCGCGCTTTGCGTTCTTGTCAACGTATTTGCCCGTCCAGATGATCGCCGCAACGAACACGGCGCAGAGCAGACCGAACAGAATCATGCTGACCGTTTGCAGCTTGCCGAAACCGTCCAAAGCGGAAACGACGCCCGCCGCAATCATGATGACAGCCGCTGCAAGGCAGCTTATGCGCATTGCCTTTTTGTGTTTTGCTTCCATGCCCTCTTTTACAAACTCGGCATCAAAGATTCTGCCGCGGCCGGAAATTGCGGAATAGAGCAGATACAGACCGATAACGAACATCACAATGTCGAAAAGGCTCACCGATTGGCGGTTGACATTGAGCTTTACAGTCTCTTTCAATTCGCTGCCGTTGGCGCAGGATGCATTAATGCGAATCTCGCCGAGAACGGAGGATTTCACAAACAGATAGCCGTTTTTTTCGTTGATTTCATAAGTGAATTTATCTGAAGATGCCGGCGTTTCCGAAAGGTTTCCGTCCTTATCCTTTTCAAAAAGCTCAACGGTATATTTAACCGTGTTGTCTTCGACAGTGTCAGCTTTCGGTGCGTCCGGAGCAGCTGTCACATTCGGTGCGTCTGTCGCATCCGATGCGTCTGTCGCATACGGTGCGTCTGTATCCAAAGCATCGGAACCGCTGTCGGTCTTATCGGTCAAAATTTTATACATATTGTCTTCATAGCAGAAGAATCCGACCGCTGTGTTGACGTTCACCTGAATCGACTGCACATTTTGCGCAAAGGTAAGCTGCCTGTCGGCATATGCAACGGTTGAATCGTCCTCTGCATTGATACTCGGCTGTTTGCCGCTGCCCATCATGCAGCCTGTCAGCGCAAGACAGAGCGCAAGCACTGCCGCGATAAGAGCCGCAATGCGCACATTGTGTTTTTTGTTTCCTGATTTCATATTGTAAATCCTCCTGTATTCTGCCTTTCAGACATTTTAATTTTTATGTTTAATGCCGCATTCGTTCCGTCTCTTCGCGGCACGGGGTTCACTGTTTTGTTTCCTCCGCATTTACACAGCGCATGAACTCATCGGAAACACGCATTGCTCTGCAAATCGCCAGCGCATCACGCGGCGGATTCACATCGCTTGCAACGCGATACAAGCCGTAGTCCATAAGCTTCGGCAGCACGGAGGCCCTTGAAGCATCGTTTCCCGCCAATGCTGCATCAAGCACGGCAGGTTCAACGTTTTTGAGCCCGATGACCTGATAATGCATGGGCGCACAGCACGCAACATCATCGAAATGCGTTGTTATCAGCGCAAAACAGCCGCGTCGATTGTTGAAATACTTCACTGCCGCCCGCACAAGCGCCGCACCTTCGTGCGGGTTCGTTCCGCGCGCAAACTCATCAAGCAGAACGAGTGCAGTGCTTTCGGTTTTTATTTCGGAAAGAATGCCGTCAAAATGAATCATCTCCCCGCCGAAACTCGAAAGTCCGCCCAAGCTGTCCTCCATGTCCTCACAGAGCAAGTGTATGCCGGCAAAATGCGGCAATTCGGCTTCCCCGCAAAAAACCGGGAAGCCGCACAGCGCAAGCAGCACGTTCAGCGCAAGCGTTTTGACCGCAACGGATTTTCCGCCCATGTTTGCGCCCGTGATAACGGTTGAGCCGGATAAAAGCTCGATGCTGACCGGGGTAAACTTTCGCCCCGACGAGTGCAGTGCATCGGCTGTCTGCGGGTTAATCATTTCGTTAAGAAGAACCCGCTGCCCGTTTGCATAAACTTTCGGAATGCTGCCGCCCCTGCTGCACATAAGTCTTGCTTTTGCAAGCGCAAAATCGAACCTTGCAATGCATTTAATCACCTGCTCCGCCTCGTTGGAATATGCAGCAAAAGCTCTTGTCATCTCCGTGCGGATGCGCAGTTCTTCGCTCTCCTCCCTTGCGGCAAGCAGAGTTCTTTCCGCTTCAAGCGCATCCCGCCCCTCGACAGGATCTCGGCGCAGTTCGGCGTCAACCCGTTTGCGCTCGCGCCGAATTTTCGCAAGCTCTGCGGATGCGCTGTCGCTCACGCGAAAAGTCATTGCACGCATTCCGTCCGGGTCGACTATTGAAAGCGCGCGCGGCAGAGGGTGAATATCGATTTCATTCAGCCTTTCGCCGCAGGGAATCTTTGAAAATGCCTCCGCAAGCGCATCAAGCTTTATCAAAAAACGTTTAATTTCGAAGAATTCAACGTCTGTAAGCGTCATTTCGCGGCTTCGCGCGACCGAACGGCGAACATCTTTAAGCTGCATGAGCGCACGCTCGGCGGCGGACAGTGCCTCCCTTGCGGCATCGCTGCGGATCGTTTCCGCAAGCAGGCGAACGTTTTCCAGTTCGCGGCAAAGCCGCGCATTCTCTTCACACGGATACGCATGGGTATGCCGCGCAAGCTCCTCTCCGAAGGGGGAACAAGTCTGCAAATTTTCAATTATGTAGGCAAATCCTATCGCTGCCTGCTGTTGTTTGTCAAGCATAGTCTTATAATGTCAATTTGTTTTCTATCATTTATTCGTGAAAGCGCAGGAGTATCGATTTTACGCGCACGGGTTTACTCCGCTGCCTCGCAGCCGAATTCGCTCACAACATCAAGCACCGGCACACGTCCGCCGAGACCGCTGCACATGGCATCGTAAAACTCCGTTTTGTTGTAATGACTGCCTTTTGCGGAAAACGGGTTGACCGTCACCGCAAGCAGCCGCGTTTTGTTCATAACGGTAAATCTTGCACCTGCACGAACAAGTTTTTCATAGTTTTTATGCGAAAGCAGCAGCCTGCTGCCATCCTCGCAAATAATCTCAAGTCCGTTCAGCGCACGCCCCGCCGCAATGAGCGCATTTGCCGCCGAATCCGGCACCCCGCCGCGCATCAAAACAGCCTCTGCGCCGCCTTTTCGAACAATTTCCGCCGCACGGGAAAGCTCCGAAAACTCCGTTTGCTCACCGCCATGGGTTCCGCTGCCGAAAAACACGCCGTATTTTTGTTTGCATTGATGCACATCTTCCGTCCGCTCCGTTTGCGGCAGCATCATAAGCTCCGCCGAAAAGCATGTATCTTCAACAGTTTTTCGAATATCCGGGGAATAGCTTGCGCCCGAGCACAGTATTGCCGCATCGCTGACAGCCGGCATTGCAAGCGATTTTCGGCTCAGCGCACCGTCGATAATGACTTTTGCCGCGCCGAGTTCAAACATGCGTTTTTTAAGCCGCGCAAGCTGCGCCGTCATGGACGGACCCGCAAGCTGAATAAAGCCGTCACTGCATGCACGAAGGATAATAACCTCTCCCATAGGCGTTGGCATTCCTGTTGTGTCCAGTATTTCCCGGGAAATACCGCTGTTCATGCCGTTCTTTTGCGCATCATTTCCGGAATCGGACAAATTTCCGCCCGCAAAAAGCAGCTTTTCGGCTGTTGCAATAATTGTGCCGTCGTAAACGAAAATTTCGGGCTTTTTCGTGTTCGTCACAAGGTCGCTTCGCTCCCCGTCCCTTCCGATGGATGTCAGCGCAATGCTCTCGTCCATCTTGCGGCAGTCCTTTATCAATCGATTAAGCACCGTTGTTTTTCCAGCATTTTTGCACATGCCGATGAGCGAAACGGAACTATAAGGTTTTATAAGCTCATATAACAAAGCCAAACTCCTCCAATGGTATTATAGCATACCTATACCGAAATGAACAAGGGTAAACACCCCCTGTGAGCACCTTGTTTCATATATAAGTTTTTACATGCTCCCGGGTATGTCTGTTAAAATTTTTTCGCAGTTTTGCAACTTTTGCGTGCCCACAGCATATTCTTGCAGAAGGGAGGGCGGCGATATGGTAGGATTCATCACATTACGCGGAAGTTTAAGCGGATCGATTCGGCTTACAATAATGGGCAAAAGCACCCGCTTTGTTCTGAAACTCCGCGAAAAACCCCCGCGCGGCGGATTTACCGTTTATCTTATTGACGGAGAAGATTTTGCATCATTTCGTTTTTCCGATGACTCCGATGAGTTCAGCGGCACAGCCTTGTTTTCATGCGTTCGTGCCGCCGTAATTGCAAACCCCTTCGGAGACTTTATCGCGGAAGGCAGCATCGGTGCAGTGCGGCATGATTTGCAGGCCGTTAAGGCACGGATTCGGGCAGCAGCCTTCTCGAAAGAGCGAAATGCGGTGCAAAGAAACCGGCACGACAGCACTCAATGCACAGCCGATTTGCAAATTTCGGAAAATTCAGCCGAAAACAGCAAACACCTTTCCGCCGCCGTTAGCGGAAGGGCGGGCGGCACAGAACCGGGGAAATCGGGGCAAAAGAGGCGTGACATGCGCCCAAGTGAAAAAAAAGCGATCGCTCCGAACTCTATCCTGCCGCCGAACGGCTTGCAGTCCGCAAAATCTCCCGTTACGGAAGGAATCCTCGGCAAAGCGAAAGAATTGTTTGCGGGAAGCGGAATTTCCGCAGCAAACGGCAATCCCGCCGAGAATTCGAATCCTGCCGTTCACCGTTCCGATTTTGATGCGGATATCGGTGCCCTTTGCGAAAGCTGCGCCCGCTCGGACGAAAGTGCGGCCGAAAACCCGTTCCCGCAGCTTTTTCCCAACTCGTATTGGAAAAAACGCCAAAACGACCGCCGTCTGTTCGGCAAAGCTCGCGTTCGCGGCGTAATGTACGGCATCGTCGCCGTGCCGAGTGCAAGCCGCCGCCCTCCCGCAGGTCTTTGCGGAAACCTTCGCCGCGTTCGTTCAAACAGCGGCAGTTGGTTCTGGCTCGGTATACACCGTGAATGAATTGCATTTTTCGGAACAGAGTTTGCTTACTTTCGGCCTTTGTGCCGCTTGTGCGAACAGTCGGTAATCATAATTGCCGTAACGGTTCCTTTTACAGCTGTTCCGTCAACCGCATTTTCAGACGTGCCGCTTCACGACAGGCAAAAAACGGCAGAACTCTCCGCAGCAAGGAGCTTTCTGCCGTCTGTTTTTAAAAATACGGTGATGAAAAAACCAATTTAAGCCGAAGCATTCCGCAGGTTCTCAATCTCACTCGCCGAGCCGTTCAACTCTTCCGCCGTGCAATCCTCGCCGAGCATGAAAATTCCGCGTGCAATGCACATAAACGTGTTTTCATCACCGAACGGCCGCCCGACTGCGGTGTTCAAAAGGCTTTGGACAAGGCAAAGTTTTGCCGTGCGAATTCCCGGCGGCGCATCGATGATGCGGCGAACATCATAATCCTCCGTTCGCCCGCACGGTGCGGCGCAGCTGCTGCAATCCGGAACAAGCCTGTACTTCTCGGCATGGATTTTTTCAACAGCCTCGGGAAGTTTTGATTTCAGCAATTCTGCCTGCGTCATCTCCGCCTCGGTTTCGCCGACCGTATCCGCCGAACAAACCGCCTCGGCAAACTGTTTCAGCAGTGAAAAAGCCTTTATCAGCAAAGCGAAAGTTCCTTCATCCGTGCGTGAATTCGAATCCGCCGCGCGAACAAGCCCGACAGCCGCTCCCAAAAGCTCCCCCGCACAGGGGACTTTGAGCATTGCTTCGACGGCCGTTGTTTCCCTGTCATTTCTTTCAATCTGCATTTTTGTCACTGCAGCTCCTTTACAGAAAATCATTCATTGCTCGTTTTATCGGCAATTTTATAATATGCATCCGCGTGTTGAAATCGTTAACACTTCAACGGGCAAAGACTTTCCCGCTGCCGCAGCTGCTTTTTTGACGGCAAGTTCAATGCCCCCGCAGCAGGGAACTTCCATCCTTGCAACCGTTATGCTCTTTATTTCGTTATTGCGGATTATTTCAGTCAACTTTTCGGAATAGTCAACTGAATCCAATTTTGGACAGCCGATAAGAGTTATTCTGCCGCTCATGAATCGCTCATGAAAGTCCGCAAACGCATATGCAGTGCAGTCCGCGGCGATCAGCAGCTCCGCATCATCAAAAAAAGCCGCACGAGCGGGCGCAAGCTTTATCTGCACCGGCCATTGACCAAGGCATGAATTCGATTCTTCCGCTCGTTTCGATTCTTCTTCCGTCCGTTCGGACCTTGTTCCGAATGCAAACACGGGCGTTCTTTTTCCGCCCGCCTTCAATGTGCGCGCCGCCGTCCCCGGACAGCCGCAGGGTGCCGCAATCGAGTTATGCGCCGTTTCCGTCTGTTTGTCCGCAAGCATTTTTAAACGCATTTGATTTTCGCGAACAGCCGCTTCATCATACGGAACCGCTTCGCGTTCAACAAAGCTTATCGCTCCCGCAGGACAGGCGGGCAGGCAGTCTCCGAGTCCGTCACAGTAATCATCACGCAAAAGCCTTGCTTTTCCGTCAACCATTCCGATTGCGTTTTCATGACATGCCTCCGCGCATTTTCCGCAGCCGCTGCATTTTTCCTCATCAATAACAACAATTCTTCTTATCATTCCGAATCTCCCTTCTCGTGCCGCATCTTCTTTCGGATTTGCTTTCCGGTGTGCCGCCTGTTTCGCTTTATTATAGCATAATCAAGGCAAAAAATCCGCTGTTTTCCGTGAATGCCGCAAACATTTCCCTTTTGCTGCCCACTTTTGCTGCATCTCGAATTTTTTCTTGCCAAGTCGGTCTCGAGATGTTAAACTAAAGTAATGTATTTGGCGCATAAAGTCAAAAGCGGATTCACTCCCGTTTTTCAAAACGATCTCTGTGCGAAAAGTTTTGAGCAGCGGTTTGAAAGCAGCAAAGGAGAATTTATAATGGATAAGCGTATAAGCAAAGACGAATATTACCTTTCGATCGCGGCAGCCGTTGCAAGACGATCCACCTGTCTTCGTCGTCAGTACGGAGCCGTGATAATTAAAAACGATGAGATAATTTCCACAGGATACAACGGCGCGGCACGCGGCGAACCTAACTGCTGTGATACGGGCGAATGCTGGCGCGAAGCCAACAACATTCCCCACGGTGAACAATACGAAAAATGCGTTGCCGTACACGCCGAGCAAAATGCAATAATTTCTGCCGCACGCCATGAAATGCTTGGTTCGGTGCTTTATCTTGCGGGATTTGATTCCAACGGTGAGCTTGCTGCACCCGCGCCCTGTGTTATTTGCAGCCGACTGATAAAAAACGCAGGCATTGCAGAGGTCGTTTCCCGCGGTGCGAACGGGGAGCCCGTGCGCACGCAATACAATCGATATAACTGATTATTCTGCCTGTTATGTTAGTTTTTGCATGAGGTACACAAATGAGAATAATTAATCCGTCTTTTGAAATCATCAACCGCCCGAACGGGCATGAAGTGCTGCGGCACCTTGAACTTTGCGGACGAGTCTGCTATAAATCCGAGGATGCAATATCGGACGAATCCGCCGAGCGGCTTATCCGCATGATGCTTGAACGCGGGCATGAAAGCCCGATCGAGCATTTCGGCGTGAGCGTTCGCATAATTTGCGACCGCGGAGTTTCTCACGAGTGGGTTCGGCACAGGATTGCCAGTTTTTCTCAGGAAAGCACTCGATATTGCAATTATCAAAAATCAAAATTCGGCAGCGAGCTGACATTTATCCGTCCTTATTTCGCCGAAGAGGGTTCAAAGCTCTTTGATATTTGGAAAAGCTCCATGCAGCAGGCGGAAACGGCGTATTTCGAAATGCTGAACTGCGGCGCAAAGCCCGAGGATGCGCGGAGCGTGCTTCCGAACAGCCTTAAAACGGAGTTCATCTGCACGATGAATCTGCGCGAATGGCGGCACTTTTTCCGTTTGCGCTGTGCGCCCGCCGCACACCCTGCCATGCGCGAAATAAGCATTCCGCTGCTGCACGAATTTCAAAAAATGATTCCCGTGCTTTTTGACGGACTTTGCTGAATTTTAATTTGAGTTTCTTCGGATAAATCCCGTTCCGATAATTAAACAACCGAAAACTGCGCAGTGTTCCGAATAGACCCACTCGATTTGATTCAAGCGGGTACGGGTCCGCTGCGCAGCTTCCGGCTGCATATCGTTCACTGTTCGGACGTTCGTGTCCTTTATTCCGCATTCGGCGCGCTCTGCGCGGGCACGGAAAGATATGCATCGATGATTTCGCCGACATCCGCCATGCTGTGCCAATACTCTTTAAACTTTTCAGTTGTCACAAAATCATACTTAAACTTTATGACATAACCTTTTACCGCATCGAAGAACGCTTTGCTGCCCAGCTTTCCGTAAATTGCATACAAGAGTCCCGCTCCTTTATCATAAATATCGGAATAACCCATCGGATCCTCATCATTCCAATAATACAGCGACTTTGTCAGGTCCGTTGTATCGTCCGCATAACTCATGTTCGCATCACGCCCGATTCCCACAACACGTGCAGCGCTCAGCTTAAGTCTCATCTCCGTTTTGAAGCCGCTTATATCAGCGGTGAACTCCGGCGGATATGCTTCATCGTAAACAAATTCGCAAAATCGGCAAAAGCCCTCATCAAGCCACGCTTCTTTCACTTGGTCATTGCCGACAATACCGTAAAACCATTGGTGCGCAACCTCATGACAAACGGAATGATCCATTGAGTAAACCGTTGCGGCGGCCGATTCGTCCGTTTTAAAATCCAGACCCATTTTCTCAAAATCATCAAGCGAAATCTCCGGCGCTATCATAACAAGGGTTGGGTATTCCATTCCGTTCACCCCGCCGGTCAGCCCGTTAAGAACAACACTGAGCGTGCTGTATGGGTACTCTCCGAACTTTTCCCCGTAGAGAGCGAGCGATTTCGCTGCAACATCAAGCACCCTGTTCGCCGTTTTCGGAAGCGCGGAATCATAGTATACGGTTATTTTCGTGTTTCCCGTGTCTTTTGCCAGTGTTTCGAAGCTGTCGCTTGCGCAGAATGCAAAATCGCGTACGTTTTTTGCGTGATACATGCCGTCCGCTCCGAGCTCACCCGTTGCAGCAATCTTGTATCCCTCAGGAACATTTATCCGGACACTGTAGTTTGCAATGTCCGTATAAAACGCGTCGCCGATATCAACATACGGTTCAACTGCATAGGCTCCGTTTTCATACACGGCGGGTGTGATTACAAAATTGCCCAAGTTGAAAATGTTTTCCTGCCAACCGAAGCGATTCTTTATGTTCGGAATCCGAACGCTGTATCGAATTTCTATCCTGCAGCGTTCGTCCGCGGCCAACGGCGAGGCAAGAACAGCCTTGAACACAGTCCCTTTAACGTTTTCAAGCTGTGACTCACTGCCGTTCAGCTTTATGCTTTGAACAGCTGCACCGCCCCCGTCCGCACTGAATGCTTCGGGATAGATGTTGAAGTATATTTCCGAAAGATTTTT
>OLQA01002815.1_pt1 | contig 13166 bp, 10 predicted proteins | sample 1673151 | NCBI WGS metagenome assembly OLQA01 (sample SAMEA3136760, study PRJEB25190) | human gut metagenome | biome: human gut; feature: human-associated habitat; material: faeces | place: Austria | collected 2013 | reverse complement strand
TGGAAGAATTGCTTGATCTGATTGAAAAAGCAGGTGCGGAGAAAGGGAAGAAACCAAGAATCAGCCTTAACTGGCCACAGGCAGTGATTCGTTTTGGGTATGTTGATGCAGAGATAGCAGGAAGTAGCACAGCAGAAGAAGTGCAAATGGAAGAAGCGAATGAAGGGGAGATGCATTCTGACTAAAATACATATGTTATATATGCTTCAGACCGAGATCGGTATCAGAGTGATAGTTGAGAATTTACAAGAAAAAGTTAGTGTGATAGAATAGGATTGAACCGTGAAAGTTGTTGATATCTGTAGGATATAAGCGGGAGAAGAAACAACTTTCAAAAACCAAAGATGGTGACAAAAGAGAGGTTAAACAGATGATAATTGTAAAAACATACAGAGGACATATTCGTAACTGGGAAGAGCTTTGTGAGAGACTTGGAATTGATCTTACACTTTCCAGAGAAGAAAGAGAACATGAGATTTTGATTAAGGCATATCAGACATGGGGATGCGAGATGGCAGATCATATGCACGGAATGTTTGCATTTGCTCTGTGGGATGAGGAGGAGCAGAAACTTTTCTGTCTGAGAGATCAGTTTGGAACAAAACCATTCTATTACTATGAGACAGAAGACGGAGAGCTTCTTTATGGAACGATGATCCGTGATATTATCGATCGGCCGGGATTTAAGAAAGAACTGAATGAAGAGATGCTTCAGCTGTATTTAAGTCTGACCTATGTTGCCGGAGAGAATACATTTTTCCGTGGACTGAAAAAACTGTTACCGGGACGCTATCTGATCTGGCAGGATGGAAAGCTTGAGATTCACAGATACTGGAAACCGGAATTTCATCCGGATGAAAGCAAGACCCTGGAAGACTGGGCAGATGAGATTCATAACACTCTGAAAGAAATCATGCCAGAGGTAAAGACCGCGGATGAAAAAGTAGAATCATTCCTGTCTGGTGGAGTTGATTCTTCCTATGTGCTTGCAATGTCTGACGCAGAGCAGGCGGATTCCTGTGGTTATGAAGAGGAAAGATTTGATGAATCTGTACTTGCAGAGAAGACAGCACAGCTTCTTGGAAGAAAATTCTCCAGAAGTATCATTACACCGGAGCAGTTCTTTGATATTGTACCTTATGTTATGTACAATATGGAGCAACCACTTGGAGATGCATCTGCGATTGTATTTACACTTGGATGTAATGCGACAGCAGAACATACGAAGATCTGTTATTCCGGAGAGGGTTCTGACGAATTCTTCGGTGGTTATAATATGTACAGAAACGCAGAACGTTATGGTGAGAATCTGAAGAATTTCTATGTTGGAAATACCAATATAATGAAAGAAGACGAGAAGCAGAAGATTCTTAAGAAATACGATCCGGACGTACTGCCAATTGAACTTGCACGAGGAATCTACGAGGAGACAGAAGGTCTTGATCCGTTGACAAAGATGTCTGATGTAGATATTCAGATCTGGCTGGAAGGTGATATTTACCTGAATGTTGATAAGATGAGTACAGCAGCCGGACTTGAGATCCGTATGCCATTGACAGATAGAAGAATTTTTGATATCGCATCTCGTATGCCATCTCGCTTTAAAGTAAATGAAGAGCAGAATAAGGTGGCATTCCGTACAGCAGCTGCGAAGGTACTTCCGGAAGAAATTGCATTCCGTAAGAAGTTAGGATTCATTGTACCAATCCGTATCTGGATGGCTGATGAGAGATACAATCAGGACGTTCAGCGCCTCTTCCACAGTGATATTGCAGAGAAATTCTTTGATGTGGATGCAATCAATGCGATTTTTGATGAATATGTTGGAGGAAATTCTGATAACTGGAGAAAAGTATGGACAATCTATACGTTCCTTGTATGGTATGAAGAGTACTTTGTGAAGAGATAATAAAAAGACTATGTATTAAGACTTTAAACATTTTTAAGTGATGGGGTGGAAGCATAAAAAGCTTTGCCCCTTTTTGTTATCCCATTTGATTATCCGGGATATCCACGAAAAAGAGACAAAAGAAAATCCACCGTATGCACCTACGCTATACAGTGGATCTTCACTTTGTTATTCCATCCATTGGAATATTCCTCCTTATTTACTTGATATCTATCTGAAACTATTATCTCAAATAGTGATTTTATATTTTATTTCATTTAATTATCCCATTGGAATATCCTTCTTTCGATTCTTCTTTTATCTATTTTGGATTTTAACTTATCGTCCCATTGGAATTTACCTCTTTCAATTTATTTGTTTGATGATTTAATGAACTATCCCATTGGATTCTACCTCTCTCTCTTTAAATATCGTTTCCGTTTTTTAAATTACTCTTTCTGGTGGTCTGTACCTCTTTCTTTAGATTTTTAAGGATTTAATTTACCTTCCCATTGGACTATACCTCTGTTTCTTTAAAATTAATTTTAATGAAAGGATTAAGTGTCTGGTGGTTTGTCCTCCTTTTTGTTTTTTATTTCGTTTCCTTTTGTTGATTCTATATTAACTCACAGATAGGCATTTGTCAATAGAAAATCAGAAAAAAGTTAAAAATAATTTAAATATACAGAAAATAAGAAATAAAATACAAAAAATACAGGCTATTAATTGCGTTTAAGGTAATTGCATTAGACAGAAAAGTGGACGCAATCTATGGAAACATGGTATGATACTAAGAAAAGAGTTGCCAGCTGCACATAGAACGAACAGCAACAGAATGCAATGCTACAGGTCCTTGCAACGGGCGGGAAATGGAGAGAGAAAATTGAGTAAAGAGTCAAGAACCAGCTGTGAAACATGCACTTATTATATTTATGATGAGGAGTATGAGTGTTATCTCTGTGATAAGAATATGGATGAGGATGATTACATCCGTCTGATGACAAATCAGCATTATCAATGTCCATATTATCGGAATGGAGATGATTATCTTGTTGTTAGAAAACAGCTGTAGAATCATAGAAAAAGCAAGGAAGTACAAAACCAAAAGAAAGAATAAGAAGAAAAGCGGGAGAATCGTTGGATCAGATTCTCCCGTTTTTTAAGAAAGACCTTTGTGCAAGCACCGGTGGTTTCAGACCTTTTGTCCCTGGCATCATTAAATTGTTTTCAATACTTTTAAGAGCCGGTTATTGTCTTCTGGTTTCATAATGCAGAAGCGGATGAATTCGCCATCCAGACATTGGAAAGAAGAGCAGTCGCGGATCATAAGTCCTTCTTTTATACAAGCTTCGAATACATCGAAAGAAGTTACTTCTGGCTTTAAAATCTTCACAAGGATAAAGTTTCCATATGGAAAATAAACCTTGAAAGAAGGCATCTTTTTTAATTCAAGAAATATCCGGTCACGTTCCGTCAGGATTAATGCACGTGTCTGGCGGATGTAGGAAGTGTTTTTGAACATCTGCTCACCGGCATATGCTCCAAGGCTGTTTAAGGACCATGGAATCTGCTTTTCTTTCATCTGAGATAAGAATTCTTTATTTCCGGTAATGCCGTATCCAAAACGCATCCCCGGAGCTGCGTAGAACTTGGACACACCGCGCAGTACCATGAGATTAGAGAAATCTTTTGTGTATGGAACAGCGGTTACTTCCTGAACGGAAGGTGCAAATTCTACATACGTTTCATCAATCATGACAAAGATATCGCGGTTTGCGCAGAATGAAAGCAATGCACGCATTTCATCTTTTAAGATGGCAGAAGAAGTTGGATTGTTCGGATTGCAGAGAATCAGAAAATCATATCCGTTTAACAAAGTCCGGCAAAGATCTTCTACATCTAATTCAAAATCTTCCGCTTCCTGAAGATGATAATAGTCTTGTGTACTTCCGGAGAAAGAAAGTTCTCTGGAGTATTCAGAATAGGTTGGACCAAGAATCAGAGTGCGTTTCGGTGCTCTTGTTTCAATCAAAAGTGAAATCAGTTCGCTTGAACCGTTGCCCGGCAGGATGAAATCAGCAGGAACATCGCAGTACTCAGCAATTGTGTTGCGAAGTGATTTATAATCTCGGTCAGGATAAGAAGAAAAGAGGTCCACATGAGCCGCAACAGCTTCCTTAACAGAAGGGGAAAGTCCGAGTGGATTTACATTTCCGGCAAAGTTTGTAATACTGTTTTGGTCGATATGATAATACTCACTGATTTTCTCAATATCACTTCCATGAAAAACTGGTTTTGTATTCGTCATAGGCGTCTCCTCCTTAGCAGGTTTCAAATAAAATTCCAAGCGTATTTGGTCCACAATGGCTGGAAATCGTACAGCTTGCTTTTGTTATATGGATCTCATCAAAATGCATAGCTTCTTCGATTGTATTTTTAACAAGTTCAATATATTCCGGATCAATGCCGGAATGTGTGATAAAAATCAGCGATGGATCGATATCCGGATAAGCAGCAAGTTTGTCTTTTACATATTTCACAAGAACTTTATCAAGCGTTCCACGATATTTTTTTCCGACATTCATGCTTCCGTCTTCCGTGCTGACTTCAATACATGGCTTTAATTTCAGAACATTTGCTCCGAGAGCAGCGACCGTCGAACAGCGCCCACCGGCATGTAGAAATGTCAGCGTATCCAAAATAAAGCTGGCATGACAATGCTTTGTGCGTTCGCGAAGAGCTTCGGCAATGTCTTCCGCTTTCAATCCCTGCTCGATCATCCGACCGGCATCTGTTACAAGAAGTCCGGTTCCGGTGGAAAGAGAACAACTGTCAATCACATGAACATGCCCAAGCTCTTCAGCAGCAATACAGCAGTTTTGATGAGCACTGGAAAGTGAGCTGCCAAGATTGATATGGATCACTTCATAGCCTTCATCGACCCATGGTTTAAAATGTTCAATATATTCCGCAACATTGACGGCAGCTGTTTTTGGAAGGATTTTTTCATCGTAATATTTCTGATAAATTTCTTCCGGTGTAATGTCAATGCCGTCCCTATAATCTTTTCCATCCAGAATGATGTGGAGTGGAAAATAGTGTACATGATAACGTTCTTTCAGTTCCTGGTCCAGGTCACAGGTACTGTCGGCACTTAAAATGATCTTATTTGTAACAGAATCAGTCATAATTCTCCTCCTAAATTAATTCAACAACTTGAATTGTATGGCTAGTATGTATTTATACTGTATAATGTGTACACAAATTATAACATATTTTTCCCATAGAGTATAGTTTTTGTATCCAAAAAACAATACAAAATAAGACTTTTTTGCTATTGTTCGCTCACAATTACTGTTTGTTCGCTTTTACTATATTAAAAATGCAAAGAATTTTGGAAGCTTTTATTGACATATATAGATAATCGATATATAATCAAGCCAAGATATATAGATAACCGATATATCAGCTGTAAGATGAGTTTCATTCTGCAGTGAGAATGTTAAGAAGTGTACGGTTAACGTAAAATCAGAAGATTAGGAGGAATTGTTATGGCAGTTGACAGAAGTCTGGTATCAGGAAGCACAACGATGTTGTTATTAAAGCTTTTATCTGAAAAGGATATGTACGGTTACGAGATGATCGAGACCTTAAGAGAAAAGTCCCAGAATGTGTTTGAATTAAAAGCAGGCACATTATATCCATTGCTTCATGGAATGGAAGATAAGAAATATCTGACAGTTTATGAGAAAGAGGTCGGTGGTAAGGTTCGTAAGTATTACAGTATTACGAAAACCGGGAGGAAAGTTTTAGAAGAGAAGAAAGAAGAGTGGAAAATTTATTCATCGGCTGTAGTGAATGTGTTGAATGCAGCAGTTTGTTAGAAAGGGTGATGTTTGATGAGACGAGAGGAGTATTTGCATACATTAACAGAACAGATTCGCTGTAAGATGGCAAGAGGGACGATAGAACAGGAGATCAATGATCATATTGAGGATCAGAAAGAGGAATTCCTAAGTGAAGGAATGAGTCAGACAGAAGCAGAAGAAGCTGCGGTTCGAGAAATGGGTGATCCGGTAGAAGTCGGGCTTGAGATGGATAGAATCCACCGGCCGACAATGGCGTGGGGAATGATTGCGCTGATTGTTGGATTAAGTCTTGCAGGCTATTTTTTACGAAGTGTTATGTATCAGACCGTTTTAGGTATTGAGCAGAGTGCGGGAAAAACAGAAGACTTGTTCTGGGTAGGAACGTCATTGAGCTGGCATACATCGCTGGAACTGCCGGCACTTTTGCTTGGACTTGTGCTGATGATTGGTATTTGCTATATGGATTATACGAGGATTGCGGTTTATGCAAAACCAATCTTGATCGCATATCAGGTGTTACTTTTCATTGGACTGCAGGTCGCCGGTGCGCAAGTGAATGGATCAAAAAGATATATCATAATCGGAAATATTGGATTGAATCTGATTGATTTGCTCTGGCTGACAATTCCGTTGTTTGCAGCGGTATTATATAGTTACAGAGGTCAGGGATACCGAGGAATTTTAAAAGCAATCCTCTGGATGATCATTCCATCTTATTTTCTGTTCATAAGAAGCCAGAGCCTGATCGCGGCAATGATACTGGAATTGGTTTATTGTGTGGTTCTGGCGGCGGCTGTTTACAAAGGCTGGTTTCAGGTTTGTAAAAAAGCAGTACTTACGGGAATCGGAGCAGTAGTCGTTCTGATACCGGTTCTGCTTGCGGGAGGCCTCTGGTGTTTTGGCAAGGCTTACCAGAAAGAGCGTATAGCGGCTATATTATCAATCGGTGATCATGCTGCAAATTTCCCAGGAGTCAATGTGATTCGGGAAATGATTTCCGGAAGCTCAGCATTTCATGGCAATCCGCAGTTTAAAGAACTTCTGACATCCGTAGACGGAAGTGTCCATCTGCTTGCCAGTGTGGTAGCTGCTTATGGAATACTGGCAGGTATTCTACTGGTTCTTTGTCTGGTGGTTCTGATCCTTCGGTTTGCTAAGATTTCATTAAATCAGAAGAACCAGCTTGGTATGGTGATGGGAACAGGATGTACAGCATTGTTCCTGATTCAGACAGTAGTTTTTATATTAGAAAATCTGGGAGGAGTAGTCGGTAATATGGGAATCTACTGTCCATTCTTTGGAACAGGAAGATCAGATATGCTGACATCTTATATCCTGCTCGGATTACTACTCAGTATCTGCAGATATCAGAAGACAGCGCCGGAACCGGTAATCAGGTCCTGGCGCTGGAGGCAACGTTCTCAATCATGAAAAATAAATTATTTTGTTGTATTACGACGAATTAATACAGGGGCAATTTGTTTATGAACAGGTTCACCTAATGGTTTGGGAACACGCTTTTTCTGCTCGTCCATCTGTTGGACAAGAAGATCCATGGCAGTCTTTGCAATCACATCAATCTGCTGGCCGATGGTTGTGATCGGAAGGATTGCCTCGCTGGCAATCGGAGAGTTGTCAAATCCAACAATCTCATAAGTAGAAGGAAATGTTCCATATTTTTGGAAAATTAAATTAAGAAACATATTTGCATAGGTATCATTCGCGAGAAAGATACCTTTTTTTTGATTGGGGTATTTTGCTTCTATTTTGTTGAAAATCTCTCGGATTATGTTTAAAATCTCATGATAAGAATCACCTTCTACACTAAGATCTATATCATATGGAATATGATATTCTTCGCAAGTAGCCTGAAAGGCTCGGATTCGGTCATAAGCCGGGATGGATTTATTCACATTGACATTTATATGAATTAATATGTCACATTTATCCCGAATCAACAGGGAAGTAGCTTGAAGTGCACCCATATAGTTATCAGTATTGACACTGCTGATATATTCTGCTTCGCGTTCAATTGCGATGACAGGAATCTGATAGGAAGCAAGTTTCTCAGATGGAAGAGTGTGACTTAAAACAATCAGTCCTTCAATCTGATAAGACAGAAGTTCTTCAATGTACTGTTGTTCTTCTTCAGCACCATGTTCACTGGCGAAAACAAGAAATTTATAGTGATAATCACTGTAACTGGAAAGGAATTGTGTCAGCATCTCAGAATAATAGTGCAGATAAAGGTTTGGAACAATGATTCCGATAAATTCACTTTTCCCATTTGCCAGAACCTTTGCCAGCTTATTCTTTTTATATCCAAGTGTATCAAGAGCCTGTGAAATCTTTTCCTGGTTTTCAACCGTCAGTGAATCCGGGTGATTGAAATATCTTGATATTGTAGTTTTTGAAAAATTGGTGTACTCCGCAATATCTGCAAAAGTTACCTGTTTTTTACTCATAAAAGTTGAATCTCCTTCAATATGATGGCTGATGGTTCATAATATCTTTTAGTATAGCAATTTTCATGGAAAAACGCAACACTTAAATAACCAGTTACGTAACCGGTTATTTTATCGCACAAAAGTGTTGACAGAAATAGAAGAATATAGTAATATCAAACTATAAAGTAACCGGTTACGTAACCGGTTTTCCATAGAGTTAAAGGAATGGAGGAAGAAGTGCATGAAAAGAATGCAAAATCAAGCAAAGTCCGTAAGCAAACGAACGTGGAGAGAAAAGATGACTTATATGAAGAAAAACTGGCAGTTATATCTTTTCTTCCTAATGCCAGGGCTTTTACTGACAATTATTTTTAAGTATCTCCCAATGGGTGGTCTCCTGATAGCTTTTGAAGACTACAATGTAATAAAAGGAGTTCTTGGTAGTCCCTGGGTAGGACTTGAGTATTTTAGGCGATTTTTATCTTCACCGGATTTTATGAATTATCTGATGAATACATTAAAATTGAGTATCTATGGACTGTTGTGGGGATTCCCGGTTCCGATTATTCTTGCATTGCTTCTAAATCGCATCCGTAAGACAGGGATTAAAAAGAAAGTTCAGCTTTTGATCTATATGCCGAATTTTATTTCAGTCATCGTACTTTGTGGTATGGTTCGTATGCTTTTATCACCTGTAGGACCGCTGAACAAAGTGCTCGGAATTAGCACAAACTGGATGACAATGCCTTCTGCATTCCGAACAATTTATATTGCAAGCGGAATCTGGCAAGCAGCAGGATGGTCATCTATCATGTATACAGCAGCATTGGCAAATGCAAGCAAGGAGCTGGAAGAAGCAGCGACCATGGATGGAGCAAATCTTCTGCAGCAGATCTGGTATGTAGAGTTGCCGGCAATTAAAAATATTATTGTAATTCAGTTTATTTTACAGGCCGGAAATATTATGAGTATAGGTTTTGAGAAAGCATATGCTTTACAGACAGACATGAACTTGCCGGCATCAGAAATCCTGTCTACATATGTATATCGTATTGGACTTCTGAACGGAGATTATGGATATTCGACAGCGGTAGGTCTCTTCAATTCGGTTGTAAATGTTATCTTGTTGATCTTTGTAAACCAGGTTGTTAAGAAACTGAATGACGGAGAAGGATTATAGAAAAGAGGGAGAAGAGATGGAGAAAAAAAAGAAGAAAAAATATTCAAGGACAGACAAAGTAATCCTTGGAATCGGATTTACCATTCTTGGTTTATTCGTCCTTTCTATAGCAATACCGATTATCTATGTAGTACTTGCATCCTTTATGGATCCGACTGTTTTGAATAACCAGGGATTGAGTTTTAATATTAAGGACTGGACATTAGATGCATATCGAAGAGTATTAGAGAATGAAATGATCTGGCGTGGCTTTTTAAATTCCTTCCTGTATTCACTTGCATTTACAGTTATTTCTGTTTTTGTGACATTGTTGGCAGCGTATCCACTGTCCAAAAAAGAATTTGTAGGAAGAAAGGTTTTTAATATTATCTTCTTAATTACTATGTTTTTTGGCGGTGGAATGATTCCTACATTCATTTTGATCAATCAACTGCATATGGTTAATACAGTGTGGGCAATCCTGATTCCAGGAGCATTTAATGTATGGAATATGATTCTTGCAAGAACTTATTATCAGTCAATTCCAACAGAATTAAGAGAAGCATCTGCGATTGATGGAGCGAATGAAATCCAACATTTCTTTAAAATTATGATTCCGGTATGTAAGCCAATCATTGCAGTACTGGCGCTTTGGTCTTTCGTTGGAATGTGGAACAGTTATTTCGATGCAATGATTTATTTGAATGATGCGAATTTGCAGCCATTACAGTTAGTACTCCGTTCTATCTTAGTACAGAATACACCACAGCCGGGCATGATTGCCGATATTCAGAGCACAGCGGAAATGGCAAAAATAGCAGAACAGCTCAAATATGCAACCATTGTAGTATCAAGTTTACCACTGTTAGTAATGTACCCATTCTTCCAGAAGTATTTTGACAAAGGAATTATGGTTGGATCGGTAAAAGGCTAATAAGAAAGGAATGATACAGATATGAAGAAAAGAAAAGTAAATGCATTACTTGCAATAGTACTATCTCTGACGATGCTGGTGGGAGTTACAGGTTGTGGAAAAGAGCAGCAGCTTGAAGCTGAAATCAACCCGGATACACCTGCAACGGAAGTGCAGTTTCCATTGAAGGAAACTGCAGAACTTTCCTTTATTACAAGTGCACCGGCTACATCAACACAGGAGCCAAATGAACGAGTAATCTTTCAGAGAATGGAAGAGCAGACGAATGTTCATATTGATTGGACTTGTTTTGTAACGGATCAGTTTTCTGATAAGAAAAATCTGGCACTTGCTCAATTTGGAAATCTACCGGACGGATTATTCAATGCAGGAATGAGTGATTATGATCTATTGCGTTATGCAAAGCAGGGTATCATTATTCCATTAGAAAATCTGATAGATAAATATATGCCGAATTTACAGGCAGTATTTGAAAAATATCCGGAATATAGGACAATGTGTACAGCACCAGATGGACATATTTATTCATTCCCTTGGATTGAACAGCTTGGAGCCGGAAAAGAAGCCATTCAGGCAATCGGAGATGTTCCATATATTAACAAAAAATGGCTGGATTATCTAGGACTTGAGATTCCGACAACAACAGATGAATTGGAACAGGTATTGATTCAATTCCGTGATCATGCAGATGAACTTGAAAAAGAATTTTCAATCGAAGGTGATGTGATTCCAATGTCATTTATTATCAATAACGGAGACCAAGATCCGGCAATTTTAATCAATGGATTTGGAAAAGGTTATGGAGATACGGGAGATCATTTCGCTGTAACGGATGAAGGAAAAGTTATTTACACAACTGTTCAGGAAGGTTATAAAGAAGGAATTGAATGGTTACATAAACTTGTGACAGAGGATTTAGTTGACCCAGAAGCATTTACACAAGAGTGGTCTACCTATGTAGCAAAAGGTAAGAACCATCGATACGGTCTCTGTTTTACATGGGACATTGCAAATATTGATAACAATGAAGATTATGTGATGCTACCGGCGTTGACAGGACCGAATGGTATGAGAAATATCACGAGACAGAACAACAGTGAAACAAGTGGATTTGACCGTGGAAGATGTGTTCTTACATCAAGTTGTCGGAATACAGCACTTGCTGCTGCATGGATTGATCAGATGTATGCACCACTTCAATCACCACAGAATAACTGGGGAACTTATGGAGAAAAGGACTCCTTTAACATTTTTGAACTGTCCACAAACAAAGATGGTGGAAAAATGCTAAAGCATATGGATCTTGGAACACAGTCTCCGGTAGAAGTGCGTGAGGCACAATCGGTAAATGGTCCTCTTGCAGTTTTAAATGAATATTATGATGTATATGTAACACAGCCGGAAGATGCAAAATGGCGTTTGGATAATATGCATGAAACTTATTTACAGGATATGAACAGTAAATATGTTTATCCAAATGTCTTTATGAGCATTGATGATACGAATAAAGTATCTCAGTACGATACAGATATAAAAAAATATGCAGAACAGAAGAAAGCAGACTGGATCCTGAATGGAGGAATTGAAAAAGAGTGGGATTCCTATCTAAAGAAAATGGACCAGTATGGGCTTTCAGATTATCTTTCAATTAAACAGAAGTACTTTGATGAGTATCAGAAGTCATTAAGTGAAGAAAAATAACGATACGAACAACAGGAGAATTTGCATGAGTGAGATGTTAGAAAAGGCTAGAAAATATGAAGATGAACAGGGAAAGCAGATAAAAGCAGAAGACAGACCGGCTTTTCATGTGAGTCCGTATGTAGGCTGGATGAATGATCCGAATGGCATGGTTTATGTGGATGGCGTGTACCACTTCTTTTATCAGAAGTACCCGTATGATACCAGCTGGGGACCGATGCACTGGGGCCATGCAACATCCCGCGACCTGATTCACTGGGAGCATCAGCCCATCGCACTTTATCCGGATGAACTGGGATTTATCTTTTCGGGAAGTGCTGTGTATGATACGCAGAATTCTTCTGAGTATGGTACCAATGAAAATCCGCCGATCATTGCTATTTATACCAGCCATCACAAGGACGGTTTGGAACAGCAGAGTATTGCATACAGCAATGATAAGGGCCGGCACTTTGAAAAGTCCTATCTGAATCCGGTCATCAAAAACCCGGGAATTTCCGATTTCCGTGACCCGAAAGCGTTCTGGAATCCGGTCAGAAGATGCTGGAGTCTTGTCCTTGCAGCGCAGGACCGTGTCTTCTTCTACGCATCCCAGGATATGAAAAACTGGGAGAAAACAGGAGAATTCGGACCGGAAGGAAACCATGTGAAGGGTGTATGGGAATGCCCGGATCTGTTCCCGATTGAGTATAAAGGAAAAAATGTATGGGTTCTTGTTGTCAGCATGACAAAAGCCTCCGAGGACGACCACTGCAAAATGCAGTATTTCCTGGGTGATTTCGATGGAGAAAAATTCCTCTGCACCTGTCCGTCCGATGAGCCAAGATGGCTGGATGAAGGCTTCGACAACTATGCAGCCGTTACATTCCAGAATGCGAAAGATGTTCTGCTGATGGGATGGGGTATGAACTGGCAGTATGCAGCACAGACTCCGACAGAAGAGTACTGTGGCCAGGCAACCCTGGCGAGAAAGCTGTCCCTGACAGAAGTAGATGGTGCTCTGACCCTTGCGGCAGCTCCGGTCGGACTGGAAAAATTCCGCCACAGCAGTTACCCGATCGAGAACCACACAACGATTCGCACAGAGACCTTCGGACTGAAAATTTCCGGAAAGGGAGATGCAAAAATCTGCCTGAAAAACTCAGTGGGACAGAAACTGAAGATTTAT
>OLQA01002811.1_pt1 | contig 13181 bp, 11 predicted proteins | sample 1673151 | NCBI WGS metagenome assembly OLQA01 (sample SAMEA3136760, study PRJEB25190) | human gut metagenome | biome: human gut; feature: human-associated habitat; material: faeces | place: Austria | collected 2013 | reverse complement strand
AGATCGACCAGAACCTCGTGGACGCGCAGCAGGCGCGCCGCGTGCTCGACCGCATTGTCGGCTACAAGCTGAGCCCGCTGCTCTGGCGCAAGGTGAAAAAAGGCCTCAGCGCCGGGCGTGTGCAGTCTGTGGCGCTGCGTCTCATCTGTGAGCGCGAAAAAGAGATCCTTGATTTTATTCCGGAGGAATACTGGTCGCTGGAAGTGACGCTGAAAAATCACGAGAAAAAATCCTTCCAGGCGAAGCTTGCCAAGAAAAACGGCAAAAAGCTGCCGACGATCGGCTCCAAGGAAGAAATGGACGCCATTCTCGCTGAGCTCAAGGGCGCAGCGTATGAGGTGGCTTCGGTGAAAACCTCTGGCAAACAGCGCAAGGCGCCGCTGCCGTTCACGACCAGCGTGATGCAGCAGGAAGCCAACAAAAAGCTGAACTTCACTGCCCGCAAAACGATGCGCATCGCTCAGGGGCTGTACGAAGGCGTGACGCTCGGCCGTTCCGGCAGCATCGGGCTGATCACCTACATGAGAACCGACTCGACGCGTGTATCCGATCAGGCGAAGGAGCAGGCGCGCAATTATATCAACGAGCACTACGGCGCCAATTATTATTCCGGCCATGCTGGCGCAGGCAAGAAAAGTGGCAGCCAAAATGTGCAGGATGCCCACGAAGCGATCCGCCCGACTTATATCGACAAGGATCCAGAGAGCATCAAACAGTATCTCTCAAATGACGAGTACAAGCTCTATAAGCTCATCTGGTCGCGCTTCATCGCCAGCCAGATGGCTGCAGCGAAATTCGACGTGACCAACGCAGAGATCATCGCAGGCGATTATGGCTTCTCGGCCAGCTACACGGTGAATGTGTTCCCTGGTTATCAGATCGTTTACAACGATCAGAGCGAGGCGAAGAAGGAAAAGGAGCTGCCGGCGCTTGCTGCCGGCGAAAAGCTGACCCATGTCAAGGACAATCCGGAGCAGCATTTCACCCAGCCGCCTGCGCGCTACACCGAAGCGTCGCTGGTCAAAACGTTGGAGGAAAAGGGCATTGGACGACCAAGCACCTATGCCTCCATCATCGAGACGATCACAGCGCGCAACTATGTGTACCGCGAAAAGAAAAGCTTCTACACGACGGAGATCGGCGAGCTGGTCAACGAGCTCCTGGTGCAGAATTTTGGCGACATCATCAATGTCAACTTCACAGCGCATCTTGAGAGCGATCTCGACTTGATCGAAGAAGGGGAGCGCGAGTGGAAGGAAGTCATCCGCAAATTCTACGACATCTTCAGCGAAAAGCTCGCCATCGCCGAGCAGAACATCGGCGACGATGTGAAGATCGAAGATGAGATCACAGACATCCTCTGTGAAAAATGCGGCCGGCCTTTCGCGATCAAAATGGGGCGCTATGGCAAGTTTTTGGCTTGCACAGGATTTCCGGAATGCAAAAATGCCCGCCCGCTGTTTGAGGAGATTGGCGTGATCTGTCCAAAATGCGGCCAAGGCCACGTTGTCAAGCGCCGCTCCAAGAAAGGCCGCGTCTTCTACGGCTGCGACCGCTATCCAGACTGCGACTTTGTCACCTGGGAAAAACCGACAGGTGAGATCTGTCCGCAGTGCGGCGAAGGCTATCTCGTCGAGCACGCCACAAAAAAGGGCATCAATAAAGTATGTTCCAATAAGAATTGTAATTATAAAGTAGAGATCGATGGTGAAAGTGATGACTGAGACAAACACAATCACGGTGATCGGCGCCGGTCTGGCAGGATCGGAAGCGGCCTGGCATATCGCCAGCCGGGGATGCTCTGTCAGACTCTACGAAATGCGCCCGCAGAAACAGACGGTCGCCCACCACACCGGTGGCTTTGCCGAGCTGGTCTGCAGCAATTCGCTGCGCGCCGACCAGCTGGCGAGCGGTCCCGGGCTGCTCAAGGAAGAGCTGCGCCGCATGGGCTCGCTTGTCATGGAAGCGGCGGACCACACGCGTGTGCCTGCCGGTGGTGCGCAGGCGGTCGATCGTGAGGCGTTTTCCGCCTGGATCACAGAAAAGATCAAAGCCCATCCAAACATCGAGGTGATCTGCGAAGAGGTAGAAGCGCTGCCGGAGAACGACGTGGTCGTTTGTGCCTCGGGACCGCTGACCTCGGACGCCCTGTTTTCCTCGATCAAAGCGCTGACAGGCGCGGACACGCTCTATTTCTACGACGCGGCAGCGCCGATCGTGACAGCAGAGAGCGTGGATATGACCCGCGCATTCTGGCAGTCGCGCTATGACAAGGGCGAGGGCGCAGATTATCTGAACTGCCCGCTGACCGCCGAGGAATACCGCGTGTTTTACGACACGCTCATGGGCGCAGAGTGGATCCCAACGAAGGATTTTGAAAAGGAGATCTTCTTCGAGGGCTGCATGCCGGTCGAGACGATGGCCAAGCGCGGCTACCAAACGCTGCTCTTCGGCCCGATGAAGCCCGTCGGCCTGCGCGATCCCCACACTGGCGAAACACCGTTTGCTGTGGTGCAGCTGCGTCGCGAGGACGAAGAAGGCCACCTGCTGAATATGGTCGGCTTTCAGACGCGCACGAAATGGGGCGATCAGAAAAAAGTCATCCAGACGATCCCAGCGCTGGCAAATGCCGAGATCGTGCGCTACGGAGTGATGCATCGCAACACCTTTCTCAATGGGCCGATGGTGCTCCGCGACACCTGCCAGATGAAAGCGAAGGAGAACATTTTCTTTGCCGGGCAGATGACAGGCGTGGAAGGCTACATCGAATCGACAGCCAGCGGACTGGTCGCTGGGATCAACGCTGCGCGTCTCGCGCATGGCGAAGCGCCGCTTGTTTTTCCGCGAACAACGGCCATCGGCGCGCTGATGAACCACGTTGGCAATTCGCCGACGGATCATTTTCAGCCGATGAACATCAATTTTGGCCTCTTGCCATCGCCAGAGCGACGCCTGCGTTCCAAAAAGGAGCGCAACGCTTATTACGCAGAGCGGGCGCTGGGCGATTTGGCTGAATGGATGGAAGAAAATCATGTACGATGACCTGCGCGAAGGCTTTACGGAATACCTGCGCTACGAACGCAAGCTCAGCGAAAATACGATCGCCGCGTATGAGCGGGATGTCGATCAGTATCTGCGCTGGCTCGACGAGGAGGGCATTGCCCTGCCGGAAGTCGACAAGGTGGTGGCGCGCTCCTGGTTGTTCCGTTTGAGCCGCGAAAAATTATCGAAAAATTCCCTTTCGAGAAAAATTTCCAGCATTAAGCGGTTTTACGCTTATCTGATCGAGATCCACGCTGTCCAGGTGAATCCGTTTCAGACGATCCACTCGCCGAAAAAGGACAAGCCCCTGCCCAAAGTGATCAAGGAAGTGGACATGGAAGAATTTTTCTCGCAACTCTATAAAAAAGACGATCCCCTGTCCCAGCGGGATCAGGTGTTGTTTGAGCTGCTTTACGGCTCCGGCATGCGTGTGTCGGAGGTGTGCGCAGTGGATATCAGCGATGTGGAGTCCGGCGCGCATATGCGCGTCATCGGCAAGGGCAACAAGGAGCGCATCGTGCCGCTGAGCAGAAAAACGCAGGAGATCCTCGCGCGCTATCTGGCGGCCGGCGGTGGTCGCGCGCTGCTTGCAGAAAAAGCCAAAGGCGCGCCGGAAAAATCTGCGCTGCTGTTGAACCACATGGGCGCGCGACTGACGCGGCGCGGTGTGATCTACATCATTGACAAATATGTCCGACAGGGTGCGCTGCATTATCATGTGTCGCCGCACAGCTTTCGCCACAGCTTCGCGACGCATCTTCTGGACCACGGCGCAGATCTGAAAATGATCCAGGAGCTTTTGGGCCACAGCAGCCTGTCCACAACACAGATCTATACGAAGGTTTCTTCTACGAGGCTGCGCGAGCTCTACAACGCCGGGCATCCTCATGCATAAGGAGCGATAAAATGACGACTTTTCATTCAACAACGATCGTGGCTGTCCAGAAAAATGGCAGGATCGCCATGGCTGGAGATGGTCAGGTGACCATGGGCGAGACCACGATCATGAAGGGCACTGCCAGAAAGGTGCGCCGACTGTACAACGACAAGGTTGTCGCAGGCTTTGCCGGTTCAGTGGCAGATGCGTTTATCCTATTTGACAAATTTGAAAATCATCTGGAGCAATGCCACGGGCAGCTTGCCCGGGCAGCGGTGGAGCTGGCCAAGGAATGGCGCAGCGAAAAGGTGGCGCGCAATCTGGAAGCGCTGCTCCTGCTCGCAGACGGCACAGATCTCTTCCTTGTCAGCGGCAATGGCGAGGTCATCGTGCCAGACGAGGGCATTGCGGCGATCGGCTCCGGCGGCAATTATGCGCTGGCCGCCGCCCGCGCGCTGAAGGAAAACACCGAGCTCTCAGCAGCGGAGATCGCGCGCAAATCCCTGGAGATCGCCGCGAGCATCTGTGTGTATACCAACGACAACATCATCGTCGAAGAGATTGGAGGGGAGGATGCGCATGAGTGAGGCCAATGAACCGATCAAGATCCCGAACATGATGCCCAAGGAGATCGTCGCTCATCTCGACAAATACATCATCGGCCAGGACGAAGCCAAGAAGAGCATCGCCATTGCGATCCGCAACCGCTATCGGCGCAGCCGCTTGCCGAAGGAGATGCAGGAGGAGATCTCGCCGAGCAACATCATCATGATGGGGCCGACAGGCGTCGGCAAGACAGAGATCGTCCGCCGTGCCAGCAAGATCCTGGGCACGCCGTTTGTCAAGGTGGAAGCGACAAAATTCACCGAGGTTGGCTACGTCGGCCGCGATGTCGAGAGCATGGTGCGCGATCTTGTGGAAGCGTCGATCCGTCTCGTGCGCGCTGAAAAGATCAAAGCCGTGCAGGGCGAAGCGCAGAAGCTCGCGACAGAGCGGCTCATCGATATCCTCGTGCCGTCCAAGAAAAAGCAGCGCAGCGGGAACAATCCTTTCGAGATGCTCTTCGGCGCCCAGCAACAGAGCGACAGCGCCGCCGATGCCGAAGAAGAACGGCGCCGCAACGACCAGAAGGTGATCTTCAAGGAAAAGCTGCGCCGTCACGAATTTGACGACCAGGTCATCGAGATCGAGGTTGAAGAAAAGCACATGACCAACGACATGCTCTCCGCAACCGGCATGGACCAGGTCATGGATAATATGAACGATATGATGAAAAACATCATGCCGACGAAGAAAAAGAAAAAACGTGTGACCGTCACCGAAGCGCGGGACATTCTCGCCGAAGAGGAAGCGGAAAAGCTCATCGACGAAGACCTCGTGGCACAGGAAGCCATCGCGCTGGCGGAAAACCACGGCATCATCTTTATCGACGAGATCGACAAGATCGCCGAAACCAATGTGAACGGCGGCGGCGCCGGCGTTTCCCGCGAAGGCGTACAGCGCGACATTCTGCCGATCGTCGAAGGCAGCGTCGTGAAGACCAAGTATGGTCCGATCAAAACCGACCACATCCTCTTCATTGCTGCCGGCGCCTTCCATGTGAGCAAGCCGGAGGATCTCATTCCAGAGCTGCAGGGGCGTTTTCCTTACAAAGTGCAGCTGCACTCCCTGGACAAGTACGATTTTGTCCGCATCCTCACCGAGACAGAGCATTCACTGCCGGAAAAATACGAAGCCTTACTGGCTGTTGACGATACAGCACTGACATTCACAGAAGACGGACTGGAGGCGATCGCGGAATACGCGTATGAACTGAACGAAAATGAGGAAGATCTAGGTGCTCGACGATTGGTTTCTGTTATGGAAAAAGCCCTGCTCGACACTTTGTACGAAGCAGGCGGAAGCCATCAGGAAATTGTAGTTGATGAGGCGTTTGTGAAAAATGTATGCAAGCTGAACATTATCGAGAATCAGCTCGATAAGTACATATTATAAGGAGGAAGCAAAATGAGCGCAACATTATTAGAAAAAACCAGACTATTGAACCGTGCCCTGCAGAGCGGGTCGCCAGAGGATGAATCTCTGATCAACTTTAACGAGATCGCAGAGATCTTGTCCGACACCATCAACAGCAACGCGTATATCCTCGGTGAAAAGGGTGAGCTCATGGGCCATCACGTCCTCGAAGGATTCAACTGCGACGTCATGGAGAAATTCGTCTACCAGGAAGGCAAAATGCCTGAAAGCTACAACGAAGGCCTCATCGCCACCGATGAAACCATCTCCAATATTCCAAACACCAACGGCCTGTGCATTTTCCAGGGAGAAAAATGCGTCTTCGGTGACAAAAAGACCACCGTTGTGCCGATCTTTGCCGGCAACAAACGCCAGGGCAGCCTGATGCTCGGGAAGTTCAACGTCGACTTCACCGACGACGACCTCATCCTCGCTGAGTACGGCGCCACCTTCGTCGGCATTGAAATGCTGCGTCTCAAGAATAAGGAAGAGGCCGAGGAAAACCGCGAGCGCGTCGCCGTGCAGATCGCGCTGGACACCCTCAGCTATTCTGAAATGGAAGCCATCGAACACATTTTCTCCGAGCTCGAAGGCGACGAAGGCATTCTCGTTGCGTCCAAGATCGCTGACCGCGTCGGCATCACCCGCTCCGTCATCGTCAACGCGCTGAGAAAATTTGAATCCGCCGGCGTCATCGAATCCAAATCCCTCGGCATGAAGGGAACCTACATCCGCCTGCTCAACAAATATCTCATCGACGGCATCAAGAGCCGCACCAAATCCAAACGACTTTGATCAACCCAGAGGGCCCAAGCGGCCCTCTTTTTCTGCGCCAGCAGCCGGAAATATTGGGAAAAATCAAATCTCAGCGCGCCAAGCTTGTCCCCTTATCAGCCACATGCTATAATATTTTTTATGAAAACCGACCATGGAGGGTGAAAAGATGTATTGTAGCAACTGTGGAAAAAAGCTGTCACCAGATGATTACTTTTGCTCCAACTGTGGCACCCCAGTCCTGAGACAGGGACTTTTTGACGACGATGATTCCGACGCCCATGAGGACGCCTTTGAAGAAACCAGAATCTTTACCGCCGAAGAACTCGGCCAGTATCTGAACGACGACGAAGAGCTTGCCAAGGCCCACGAAGCCCAGTCGCAAGCCGCTCATGCCCAGGCGCAGGCCGCCGAGCCGGAAAAAGCCACCGCTTCGCAGCCAGCCGATAAAGCCGTCGCCTCCGCCAAGGTTGCCGCCGCCGAGATGGTGGGCGCAGCCGGCGCCTTTGCCGGAAAGTTCAAAGCCGGCCTCGGCGCAATGAAGGCAAAGCAGGCCGAAAAGAAGCAGGCTCAGGAAGCCGCCCGCGCCGAAAAAGCCGCGCAGCAGACCTCCTATGAAGCACCAGAGGAAGATCCGGTGAGCGCCTATATCGCAGAGGAAGAAGTGGCGCAGAAAAAAGTCAGCCGTCAGAGCGACGAGCCAGTGTCCATGAAAAAGATCGTGCTTCCAGTCATCGTGCTCGGCCTCATCATCGGCCTCGTCATCGGCCTCGTCGTCACCCAGCCATGGAGCAGCGGCGCCGACGACACAGCAGAAGCAACCGACGAAGCCACCACCGGCATCGTGATGATGGTGGAATGAGCGACAGAAAATTTATCGTTCCGTGTGAAGGCATCGTGAAAGCGATGTGTTCGTGCGGAGCTTTTTTTGTCCGAGCTAAACTCGTGATATAATGGGAAATGCCAGGGAGGAATGATGAAATGCGATTAGAGTATTTTGAATATCTTATAGAAATTGATCGCTACAAAAATATGCGCGTGGCAAGCGAACAACTTCACATGACACCACAGGCACTAAGCATTTGCGTGAAGAATATGGAGCAGGAAGTCGGTTTTCTTATTTTCATTCGCAAACCGAAAGGTGTAGAGTTTACGCCAGAAGGTGAGCGATTATTGGAATGCGCGGAACGTATTTTGGAAGATTACCGCAATACACTGCAGGAAATTCGCAAGCAGCAATATAAAGTGCAGGAGAAACTGATCATCTATATAACGCCAATCATGAGTGTATGTATTGGGAGACAGATTATTGAGCGCCTGCAAAAGAAATACCCCTTTGTTTCAGCAAACATTATCAACGATGTACCGGAAGATATCTTGACTCGTGTAGAATGCGGATGTGAAGAGAATACGATTGCTGTTTTAACAGCCTCGGAAGATGGAAAAAGTTTGGCGCAAACGCTGCCGGATAATTTGGAGATGGCACTTGGCTTTTTAGAAGAACTCGTCCTGGCTGTTGATAAACATTCTGATCTAGCACGGCAAAAACAGATCAACCTGAATCAGTTGAATGGACGGACATTGCTTCATTGTACCAGTCAGAAGCTCGAAGTGACACCAAGCGACGGGGTTTTTGCACCAATCAAAGATCAGATGCAGCATATCCACTGCAATTCCATCGGGCTCTGGGGAAAGCTGATCTGCGATGGTGTAGGCGTCGGTCCGATCATCAAGCGTGCCTTGCAGCAATCCTTTGCTGACGGCGCTCTCGATAAGGAACGCATCACAGGTGTTGCCATTGAAGGAAAACCTGCGCTGCGATCAGCGAGTGTTTATTGCAAAGATGCACCGGATCTAATAAGAAAAATTGCACAAGAGATCGTGGAGCTATAGCTCCATTGAGTGAAACAGGTATCAGACAGAAATGTTTGATACCTGTTTTTGTGTTAAAAATTTATTGATGACATTGAAAATCTTGGAAAAATTGCGTTTATTGATTCCATAAATGAAAAAGGTTATGATTTATATAGATTCAACAACTACTCATGATGTACGTGCACGGTTCATATGAATTGCTTTGAGTCTGTAGGAAAAATAAAGAGGTGAAAAATATGTCAACGGTAAAAATGAGTCGATCGGCGATGATAAAATGGATCATTACTATCGTATTACCGGCGCTATTATTATTGGTTCCTACGAACGAGGTTTTCACATCTCAGGTTCGTACATTTTTAATTATTACTTTTGCGGGCATTTTGGTTCTTGCTTTTGAGTTTTTTGATTCGCTTGTCCCTGCTGTATTGATTCCCATTTTCTATCTTGCGTTCAATCTTGCACCGGCGAGTGTGATCTATAGTGGGTGGACAACAACAACGCCGATGATGGTATTTGGCGCGTTACTGCTTGCAGCCATTCTTCAAAAAACAGGTCTGCTCGAACGTATCGCCTATTTCTGTATTATTAAAACAGGTTGCTCTTATCGCGGCGTTGGCTGGGGGCTGTATATTGCAGGGGTGTTCAGCGCATTGATTACAAGCTGCAATTCCTGGGCCGTATATGCAGTTATCACGTTGGGTGTTATCCAGAGCCTGCATTTGGGCGTTTCGAAGCAATCTGCAGGGCTAATTGCCATCGCAAGCACCTCGGTACTTGGGCAGTATGGTTGGCTGTACGCACCGGCCAATGTTGGTCTTTTCTCCAGTGGATTATTGGCTGCCGATCCATCCATTGTCATTACCTGGACGTCTGCATGGTGGAACAATCTTCCATCAATCTTTCTTGGTTTTGTGTTTACGGCTTTTGTGTTATATGTATTTGTTCCAAAAACTGAATTGGAAGCCAAAGAGGTTTTTCAGGAAAAATATGATTCACTTGGCAAAATTGATCGCAACGAGAAAATCACGATTGTTATTTTTGTAGGCATGTTGATCTATCTGGTAACTTATACTTGGCATGGTTTAGCACCAGAGTGGGCATTTATGTTTGTGCCTTGGCTGTTTTTCCTGCCGGGGATTGAAATCGCGAATACAGAAACATTGAAAGGTATGAACTATAGTTTGCTGTTTCTCATTGTCGCCTTCCTGGGCATTGGCAACACGGCCAGCCATCTCGGCGTCAGCCAGATGGTTAGCGATCTCGTATCGCCATATTTGCAATCTGTTGTGGATATGACTGGCGGTAATATGTTGATCACGTTAATGATATTCCTGATTGGTTTTGGGTTGAATTTTATTCTCACACCGTTTGCCATTTATGGGGCATTCACGGCGCCATTGGCACAATTGGCGGCTGATCTTGGGTTTAATCCGTTGTTTATCCAATATGTGCTTGTTGCAGCAGGCGATTCAATTCTTTTGCCATATGAAAGCGTTGGCTACTTGCTGTTCTACTCGTTGGCGTTTTGTAAGATTAAAGACTGGATTAAGCTGTTTGGCTTGAAATCGGTCATGTGGTGCATTTTAGTTGTCTTGATCAGTACGCCTTTCTGGCGGTTGATCGGTGTAATGTAACAGTTGCAGAAAATATTAAGGAGGAAACATCATGTTAAAAGCAATTGATTGGCGTTTGCGCCCACCATTCAATAGTTTCAAAGAAAGCTATCTGTATAATGAAGATTTGCGTCCAACCGCGCCACAGGCTGCGCTTGATTTTGATATGGATCAAATGATTGCGGAAATGGATGCGGCCGGTATCGCTGTGGGAGTGGTGCCAATGCGTCTTGGTAACGATAATAATGATATTGCTGCATTGAAGAAATTGTATCCAGGTCGCTTCGCAGGTCTGGCACATATTGATCCGTGGGACGGTGCGAAAGCGCTTGACGATATTGATCTCTATGTTGGTGAGGGCAAAGCGGATGGGATTATTATGGAGCCGGGACAGTTTTTCTTGCGTGGATCAATGCCGGCGGATGATAAAATGCTATGGCCAATCTATGAAAAATGTGAGGCAGAGGGCATTTTAGTGTCGCTGACCTTTGGCGGGCTATTCTGTGATAAGCTTGAGAATTACAATCCGATTTACATTGATCGCGTAGCGAAAATGTTTCCAAATCTGACGCTTGTGCTTTCTCATGGCGGCTGGCCATATGTGACAGAGATCTGTCATGTGGCATATCAGCGTGAAAACGTTTATCTGGATATTGATTACTATGGTTTCACGACTAATCCAGGGTATCAAGATTATGTCATCGCTGCAAACAATGTGTTGCAGGATAAGATTCTCTTTGGTTCCTGCTATCCAGGATTTGGTTTGGATCAGGCTATGGCAGAATATCAGAAGAATGGTATCAAAGAAGAGGTTTTACCAAAGGTGCTCTATCATAACGCTGCAAAATTATTAGGTTTAGAATAAAGGAGAGGTAAATTATGAAGATTATTGATGCACGAGTTCGTATTCCTTATAAATCCTTTGCAAATGCAGCAATTTTCAAAGACCCTGCTGCGATGGATGATTGGGCTGCAAAATTTAATATGCCTCGTCCGCCAAAAGTGGCCGGTATGGACGAGTTGTTTGCGGATATGGAGCGCGCAGGTGTTTCTAAAGCGCTGGTTTCCTGTCGCCGCGGCCATAATGTTGAAAATGCTGACATTGCTGAGGCTTGCGAACTGTACGGCGACAAGCTGTATGGATTTGTTGAGATCGACCCAAAAGATGGTGTTGATCTTGGCATGGAAGAGATTGAAAAATATGTGCTCAATGGACCATGTGCCGGTGTTGCAGTAGAACCAGGGTTCAACCGTCGTGGTCCACTCTATGCTGATGATGAACAATTCTATTTCGTCTATGAAGCCTGTGAAAAAAATAATATCCCACTTTATTTCAACTTTGGTGGATTTATCGGGCCGGACTACACTTACACAGATCCAGACAGACTGGTGCGAATTGAACGCACATTCCCAAATTTGAAAATGATGATCGCGCATGCAGCGTATCCTCATGTGCTGAAAGTGATTCATCTGGCAATGTCAAATCCTAATATTTACGTTTTACCAGATATGTATGGATTTGACACTCCTGGTGGAAATCTCTACATTAATGCAGCAAATACTTGGCTGAAGAACCAGATTATTTTTGGCTCGGCTTATCCAATCTTCGATATTAAAGGGGCTGTAAATTATTACACGAACAGTGGTATCAGCGAAGAGGTATTACCTAAAGTGATGGCAGGAAATGTAGAGAAATTCCTCGGCATTACTGATTGATTTTTATAAATGAGAGGACGGGCAAACAATGAAACGATTAGACGGAAAAGTTGCCCTGATAACCGGAGCAGCTTCGGGACTTGGCAAAGCAATGGCAGTATTGTTTGCATCCGAAGGTGCAACGGTTGTTATCACAGATATTGATGTAGAAGGATTGTCTGCTTTACATGCTGAAATTTCCAGTGATGGCGGAAACGCAAAATCATTGACACTGGACGTTTCCGATCAAAATGCTTGGATGGGTGTGATCGAGACGGTGAAAAAGGATCTTGGGAAGTTGAACATCCTGGTCAATAATGCTGGATATGTCCCACTTGGTGGGATTGAAGATGCATCATGTGAAAGTATGGAAAATGGTTTTGCCGTGATGATCTATGGTCCGATTTTTGGTATGCAGGCAGCCATTCCATTAATGAAAGCGGGCGCTGAGCCTTGCGCGATTTTGAACGTATCGTCGGTTTGTGGAGCTTATGTGGCTACTGAAAACAATCTGGTTTATAACACAGCGAAAAGTGCGCTCGTTGGCATTACACGTGCAGCAGCTGTTGATCTTGCAAAAACGAATATTCGAGTGAATGCCATCCATCCTGGAACAATTAGTGGGACTGCGATCAGTGGAAAAGTACTGCAGGGTGATACGACAAAGATCAAATTGAGTAAGATTCCGATGGGGCGTTTAGGCATACCTGAGGATGTTGCAAATACGGCGTTGTTTTTGTGTTCTGATGAAGCTTCCTATATTCACGGTGCAAGTCTCGTGATAGACGGTGGGCAAATACTCGGATACAGAGACCCGAAAAGTTATTGATGCTTGAAGTATTGCATGAGTATAAACGAAGAAGAGGAACTTGCCAGGTGTGACAGGTTCCTCTTTACTTAGAAGTGAAAGATAGGAGAATGAACAATGAAGAAGATCTTAGAATCGATCACAATCAATGGGATGACGTTGCGCAATCGCATGATCGTGTCAGCAATGGTGACTGGGTATGCCAATCCGGATGGATCGGCAAGCGAAAAATATATCGCATATCATGAAGCGAAGGCCAGAGGCGGCTGGGGGCTGATCATCACGGAGGATTATATCATCAATCCGAAAGCTGGCGCTTCAGCGCCGTTGCCAGCGCTTTATGATGATAGTCAGATTGAGAGTCATCGCGAGCTGACAGAGCGTGTGCATGCTGCTGGCGGCGCGATCGCGGCGCAGCTTTATCACGCTGGACGTGAGACAAGTTCAGCGGTGACGGGCGAGCAGCCGGTGGCGCCATCGG
>OLQA01002799.1_pt1 | contig 13208 bp, 10 predicted proteins | sample 1673151 | NCBI WGS metagenome assembly OLQA01 (sample SAMEA3136760, study PRJEB25190) | human gut metagenome | biome: human gut; feature: human-associated habitat; material: faeces | place: Austria | collected 2013 | reverse complement strand
GCTTTTGAAGAGATAATCAACGGTGCGGAAGCGACGCTTCGCGAACTTCTTAATATTCCCGACAACTACAAAGTGCTTTTCCTGCAAGGCGGCGGTTCGACGCAGTTTGCCATGATCCCGCTCAACCTGATGAAGAAAAAGAAGATAGATATATGCGTAACCGGTCAATGGGCTAAAAAAGCGGCGCAGGAAGCGGAAAAATACGGTCAGGTACACGTTGTCGCATCGTCTGCGGATAAAACTTTCAGTTATATTCCCGAACTCGATCCCGCAACGTTTGACACGGACGCGGACTACTTCTACATCTGCCAGAACAACACAATATACGGAACGCATTACTCAAAACTGCCCGAAACAGGCAACGTTCCTCTTGTTGCAGACCTCTCGTCCTGTATTTGTTCCGAGCCGATAGACGTTTCTAAATACGGGCTTATCTTTGCGGGCGCACAGAAGAACCTCGGTCCCGCAGGCGTGACGATAGTCATAATCAGAGAAGACCTTATCTCCGAGCCGATGGAATTCACTCCGACGATGCTCCGTTACGACATTCACGCAAAGAACAATTCTCTTTACAACACGCCGCCGTGCTACGGCATCTATATGTGCAAACTGATGTTCGAGTGGCTCAAAAACGATATCGGCGGGCTTGAAAATATGGCAAAGATAAACCGCAAAAAAGCGGATATCCTTTATTCGTATCTCGACTCTTCAAAACTTTTCAAACCCACGGTACAGGGAGACAGCCGTTCGATAATGAACGTTCCGTTCGTCACAGGTGACGCCGAGCTTGACGCGAAGTTTGTCAAAGAAGCCGCGGCTGCGGGCTTTGTCAACCTCAAAGGTCACAGAACCGTCGGCGGTATGAGAGCGTCCATATACAACGCAATGCCTGTCGAGGGTGTTGAAGCGCTTGTGGAATTCATGAAGAAATTCGAAGCGGAAAACGCATAAACGTCAAAGGAGCAAATACTATGTTTAAGATAAAGAAACTCAACAAGATAGCGGCGGTAGGCACGGATATTCTCGATGCGGACAAATTCACCTGCGCAGACGATATCGACGCTCCCGACGGTATACTTGTCCGCAGCGCGGATATGCACGAATACCCGCTGAACCCCGAACTCAAAGCCATTGCCAGAGCGGGTGCGGGCACGAACAACATTCCGCTTGACAAATGCGCGGAACAGGGCATCGTTGTTTTCAACACCCCCGGCGCAAACGCCAATGCGGTAAAAGAACTTGTCATCACTTCTCTGCTCCTTTCGTCCAGAAACATCATCGGCGGCATAGAGTGGGCAAAAACCCTTAAAGGCGAAGCGGACGTCGCAAAACTCGTCGAAAAGGGAAAGAGCCAATTCGTAGGTCCCGAGATAAAGGGCAAAACGCTCGGCGTAATAGGTCTCGGCGCAATAGGCGCACAGGCGGCGGAAGCGGCGTTCTACCTCGGCATGAACGTTATCGGATACGACCCGTTTATGTCCATAGAAACGTTTATGACAAAAATGCCGTTTGCAAAAAAAGTTGACGACGAAAACGAAATATTCGAAAAAGCGGATTATATCACTCTTCATCTTCCGCTCAACCCGCAGACGAAAGAAATGATAAACGCCGAAACGCTTGCAAAATGCAAAGACGGCGTAAGAATCGTCAACCTCGCAAGAGGCGGACTTGTCAACGACGAAGCGCTTGCGCAAGCCCTCGAAAGCGGCAAAGTTGCGTGCTATGTCACGGACTTCCCGAACGACAAAACGCTTGAAATGAAAAACGTGATAGCTATCCCCCACCTCGGTGCGTCCACGCCCGAATCGGAAGACAACTGCGCAATTATGGCGGCGTCCGAAATTAAGGATTTCCTGCTTAACGGCAATATCAAAAACAGCGTCAACTTCCCGAGCGTAAGTTCGGAAAGAAGCACGGGCACACGCTATTGCATCATACACAAAAACATTCCGACGATACTCAATCAATGCACGGCGGTTCTCAGCAACGGCGACCGCAACATCGACCACCTGACAAGCAAATTCAAGGGTGATTACGCATATACAATAGTCGATATGACCGAAAACACAAACGGCGCCATCGGCAAAGAACTTGAAGCCATTGACGGAGTTATCAGAGTTACCGTGCTGTAAAACATAAAAATTTCAGGGGCTGTAAAAAAACTTGTGTTTCTTTACAGCCCCACATTTAACATATCCGAAAGGAGGTTTACGTTGTGAAAATCACGGTCACGGAAGACGGCAAAATAATTAAAGAATATCTTCTCGACAACGGCTTTTCTACCTCGCAGATACGCACGATTAAAAAGACCGAAAACGGCATAACCGTCAACGGAGAACCTTCGACCGTCGGAAGACTCCTCAAAAACGGAGACATTCTCGAACTAAAAACGGAAGATGCCAGCCCGACACCCGTCGAGCCTGCGGATATTCCGCTCGATATTCTTTACGAGGACGACGATATTCTCTGCGTCAACAAGCCGAAAGGACTTGCGACGCACCCGCACGGACAGCATACAAAAACACTTGCAAACGCTTTTGTATATAAATATCCGTCGCTTGTTTTCAGACCCATCAGCCGACTTGACGCAAACACGAGCGGTATAGTTCTCATCGCAAAAAACCGCTATGTGTCAAACCTTTTGGCAAGCGAAATATCATGCGGAAGCATTAAAAAAACATATATCGCCATTCTTGACGGCATTCCGACCGAAAAGACGGGAACGATAAACGCGCCCATAGCGCGCAAAGCGGGCAGTACCATAGAACGCGAAGTTTCGGAAAACGGCAAAGAAGCGATAACGGACTATTCCGTGCTTGCCATAGGCGACGGGCACGCGCTTGTCGAAGCGCACCCGCGAACGGGCAGAACGCACCAACTGCGCGTCCATTTTTCACATATCGGCTGCCCGATACACGGCGACGGCATTTACGGCGCGGACGCCGACGACTGCAAAGGACACGTCCTGCACGCCCGTCAACTCTCGTTTATCCACCCGAGAACAAACGAGCGCATAACCGTCACCGCTCCCCCGCCGCATGAGTTCGCTGACCTCTGCGGGAAATATGGGTTAAAATTATAAGTTTTTACATCGCGACATAAAATATATAACAAAAGAGTTCTTTGTCACTGTTTGCAAAAGGCATTGCAAATGTACTAAGGCTGCTAATTGAGGATAAGTAATTAAAAACCCCAAATTGCTAAAATGATATGCACGCCATAAAGAGTTTTTGGCGTGCATATCATTTTGGATTTTGTATTTACTTTATATTTTTTCCTTTTTGAAAATATTTTATACTAAACCATATTGATTGCAAGACCTATCTTATGTTTTTACTATTATTCCCCTGCTCTTTGAAAAATACAGCATTCTTCGTAATCAAACGGAAATGTACACCATGTTAACTGACTAACACAATACGGTCTCCACCTATCTCCTTTTTCGTAAGATTTTTTATGCATTCAATCATGTTGTAAGACCTGTTTTCCGCATTATTGACCATATTCGAAACAATAAAACAACTCTCTTAAAGTAAATTTTCAGTACAAAATAACATTGTTGTTGTGCATAATTTTGCTTGAGCCTAAATAGATAAAAGCCAACTGCAAAAACTGACAAAACAAAATTTACGCTACATAAAAATATCCCCCTGACGGTATCAGGGGGAATAAAATTTAACTTATGATATTCGGTTTTACATATCGTTTGCAACGATGTCTTCAAGGGTCTCGCGGAGAACCGCAAGGGACGTTTTGCCGTTGTTTATCATGGCAACGGGAAGTCTGCCTATACGGTTGTAGTTGGACGCCATGGAATAGTTATACGCGCCCGTGGTGGCAACCGCGCATATATCGCCGCGGCAAACGGAGGACGGAACCATAACGTGCTCTTGAATTATGTCGCCGCTTTCGCAGCATCTGCCGACGACGGAACACTCCATATCACATTTTTCGTTCATTTTGTTTGCGATGAACACGGTATACGGGGAGCGGTAAAGCGCGAAACGCGGGTTATCGGTCATGCCGCCGTCAACGGAAACATAGTTTTTGTAACCGGGAATACGTTTGACGGTTCCGACGGTGTAAAGCGTCATTCCCGCGTCAGCGACGATGCTTCTGCCGGGTTCGAGACGTATGGACGGCAGATCAATGCCGAGACCGGCTGCGGTCGCTTTAAGAGACTCCGCAACCTGTCTGATGTTGTCCGCGATGTCTATAACGGGGTCGTTTTCGGTATAACGAACGCCGTAGCCGCCGCCGAGGTCGAGAATTTCGGTCACATAGCTGTGGTCACGCTTCATTTTCATGATAAAGCCGAGCATGATAACGGAAGCGTCGAGAAATACCTGCGAATCGAAAACCTGCGAGCCGACATGGCAGTGAAAGCCTTTGAGCGCGATGTTTTTGAGAGAAAGAGCGTGAACGGAGATCTCTTCGGCTTGTCCCGTTTCGATGCTTGAACCGAATTTGGAATCGACTTTTCCCGTCGCGACCGCTTCATAAGTGTGAGGGTCAATACCGGGGGTAAGACGAAGCAAAACGGGCTGAACAACGCCTTTCTCTTCGGCGATGCGGTCTATCGCGTCAAGTTCTTCGATATTGTCAACGACAAAGTAGCCCACGCCGTTGGAAATGGCAAAATCTATATCAGCGTCAGTCTTGTTGTTTGAATGGAAATATGCTTTTTCAAGAGGGAAACCCGCTTTCATCGCGGTGTAAATTTCTCCGCAGGAGACAACGTCTGCGCCGAGCCCCTCTTCTGCGACGATTTTATACATTTTTTTGAACGACGCCGCCTTGCTTGCGTAAAGCGCGCAGGAATCGCCGCCGAAATATTTTTTCATCGCGTCGGCATAGGTGCGGCAGTTTTCTCTTATGCGCTGTTCGTCCATAACATAAAGAGGCGAACCGAATTCGGAGATGAGTTCGGGGGTCGGGACGCCCGCAAAGGTCAGGATTCCGTTTTCAACGCCGATATTTTTGCAAATCATATTTTTAACACTCCTTAAAGCATCATTTTTCTGAGATGGTCGGGAGAAAGCGCGGAGAGGTCGGCGGGTGCGACATCGAAAACGGTTTTACAGCCGCGGCAGCCTCTGTCATACATTTTTTTAATCGCGCGGGCATAAGCGACAAGCACGCTGCCCGTGAATTCGGGGTTGGAATCTAGTTTTAACGAGAACTCGCAGACGTGGGTGTTCTCTTTGTCAAAGCCGGTTTTGCCGGAGCGGATAACGCTGCCGCCGTGAGGCAGCGCCGCGTGGTCTCTTGCCATTTCTTCGGAGGAAATGAAATGAACCGCGGTATCATAATCCGAGAAATAGTTCGGCATGGTTTTGATTTCGTTTTCTATATACGCAAGGTCGGCACCCTCTTCGGCAACGACATAGCATTCTCTGGTATGCTTTTCTCTTGTGGACAGCACGGGATCTTCGCCGTTTCTGACAGCTTCGACTGCGGACGCAACGGGAACGGTATACTGTCTCGCGTCTTTAACGCCCTTTATGCGGCGAATCGCATCGGAATGACCTTGGCTGACACCTCTGCCCCAGAATGTATAATCCTGTCCGACGGGAAGAACCGCGTTCATATAAAGTCTTGCGAGGGAGAACAGCCCCGGATCCCAGCCACAGGAAATAAGGGCGATATTGTCGCCTATCTTTGCGGCATCATCAACATTTTCAAAATGTTCGGGAATCTTTGCGTGGGTGTCAAAACTGTCGATAACATTGAAATGCTTCGCAAGCGCGGGGGTCATTTCGGGCAAGTCCGTGGCGCTTCCGCCGCAGATTATAAGAACATCGATTTTATCTTTGAATTTTTCGAGTTCGTCAGTATGATAAACTCCTACGCCCGCGGTTCTGATCTTAACAGTTGCGGGATCTCTTCTCGTGAATACGCCGACAAGTTCGGTATCGTCGTTGAGCGCAACAGCCGCTTCAACTCCTCTGCCGAGGTTGCCGTAACCGTAAATTCCTATCTTTAACATAATATATCACTCCTGTTTTAAGCATTCAATGCAATAAGGTCGTTCATATCGTACATACCCGGTTCGCGACCTATCATAAACTCCGCGGCGGCGACTGCGCCCTCCGCAAAAAGAGAACGGCTCGACGCTTCATGTTTGAGGGTTATGGTCTGTGTGTCCGTGCCGATGATTATTTCATGTTCGCCGACGATGTTGCCTACGCGAACGGCGTGAATGCCTATTTCATCTTCCTGTCTCTTGCCCTGTCCTCTTCTGCCGAGGACGAAAAACGCCTTTTCGCGAACTTTTTTAATCGCATTCGCAAGCAACAGAGCGGTTCCGCTCGGAGCGTCAATCTTTCTGTTGTGGTGCTTTTCGATTATTTCTATATCCGCTTCGGGGAACGTTTTTGCCGCGGTTTTTGCAAGTTCGGCAAGAAGCGCTATGCCGAGAGACATATTCGCGGACCAAAATACGGGAACGGTCTTTGAGGTTTCTTCTATAATTTTCTTTTCTTCGTCGGTGTGCCCCGTCGTTGCGATAATAACGGGCTTACCGACCTTTTTCGCATATTCGCAGAGCGCGGGCGCGGACGCGTGGAAAGAGAAGTCCACAATGCAGTCAAAATCAACATTTACGCTGTCAAAATCCGCAAAAACGGGAACGCTTGCAGTTTCTCCGTTCGGGTCAACGCCGCCGACAAGTTCCGCGCCGCGATAACCGGTCAGCGCAAGTTTTTCGACTTCTTTGCCCATTCTTCCGCAAATACCGTTCAGTAATATTTTCATATTCGTTTATGCTCCGTTTCTTTTGCTTTTACACATTCAAACCGTGTTTGCGCATTATTGTGAGAAGCTTTGCCTCGTGTTCGGGTTCCATCGGCGTAAGAGGAAGTCTTACAAAGTTTTCGCCGTAGCCCATTGCCGCCATTGCCGCTTTTACAGGTATCGGGTTAACTTCGCAGAACAGCGCGTTTATCAGGTCAAGCATATCAAGCTGCATATCGCGGCTTTTTTCGGTCTCGCCTCTGAAAAACGCTTTGCACATTTCCGACGTTTCGCGGGGGAACACATTGGAAAGAACGGAAATAACTCCTTTGCCGCCGAGTGAAAGTATCGGGACTATCTGATCGTCATTACCGGAATAAATATCCATTTTTCCTTTTACGAGAGCCGCGGTCTCCGCTATCTGCGAAATGTTGCCGCTTGCCTCTTTTATCGCGACGATATTCGGGTGTTCGGCAAGAACGGCGCAGGTCTTCGGCAGAATATTGCAGCCTGTTCTCGACGGAACATTGTAAAGAATTACGGGTTTTGTCGAAGCGTCGGCTATTGCCGTAAACGTTTTTATCAGTCCGTTTTGCGTGGCTTTATTATAATAAGGCGTAACTACAAGCATTGCGTCCGCGCCTATCGAGCAGGCATATTTTGTCAGGTCAATGGCATAAGAGGTGTCGTTTGAACCCGTGCCCGCGATAACCGGAACTCTGCCCGCGATTTTGTCAACCGCGAATTTCAAAACCTGTCTGTGTTCCTCGTCCGTAAGAGTCGAGCCCTCACCCGTTGTGCCCGCGACCACGATAGCGTCTATTCCCTCGGAAATCTGCCATTCGATAAGCCGTTCAAACGCTTCATAATCAACGCCGTTTTTGTTCAGCGGCGTTACAACAGCGGTCGCCGCTCCGGTAAATACTGTGTTTTTCATAACGATATCCTCCGTATTACAGAACTTTTAAATCGGGACGTCGCGAAAAAGATAACGGGCAGAAGCCTGAAAGCCGCTGCCCGAAAAAATCCGAATGACCGATGACCTTTAAAAGATCAAAGGAAACAGGTTATCAAACAGATAGCTCTCCGCAAAACTGCGACAGCAATGCAAATCTTATTTCACACTGCCGGATCGGTCTTTCGCCGCAACCGTCCTCGGCATTCGCACCTTTCGCCGCCTCAGCCCTGCGAGAGCCTTATCCGAAAACGGTTACTGTTTGCAAAATGCGCCTCTATCATTGTATATGTGTATTCTATCACTAAAATCGCGATTTGTCAATAGGTCGTTTGTAAATTATCCGTGGAAAACTATCTCGACCTCATTGTGCATCTCTTCGGGAATGGTCTCACGAAGAACGCCGAGAGCCTTTTCCTTGCCTATTATTACATCGACAGCCGCTTCGACCGCAACGGAAGATGTTGAGTAGCAGCAAACTATTTCATCTACAAACGGCAGCTGCGACGCAACATAGGGGTTTGAAACGACCGCTATCATATTCGGGTTTGCGGCATGAACGGCTTTCAAAGCATCAAGCTGGCGTTTGGTCATAAGTCCGACCTGTCCCGAGCGTGAACGGAAAGACGTACCGAAAACGACGATATCCGCGGCTTTTGCCTGTTTTGCGAGTTCCGCTATCTGCTCATCGGTCGCATCGGGCGCAAACAGCGCGAGCTGCGCCTGCGGAACATATTTCGCAAGCGTTTCCTTGATAAGCGTCATATTGGAATACAGTCCGAAGCTAAGTCTGTTTGCGGGGTGCGTGGGCTCCATGACCATAACCTTTTTACCCTCAAAATCAATGGGAACGGCATTTTTTCTGTCACGGATAAGCGTCACGGATTTCTTGGCTATCTCACGGGCAACGGACCAGCCGTCACGTTTCGGAACATCTTCGCGTTTTTCCGACGAGAAAAGTCCGAGCGCGTATTTCTGTTTCAGAACGCGAAGGCACGCTTTGTTTACTATCTCTTCGTCAAGTATACCGTCACGAACTGCCTGTGCAAGTCCTGCGGGGGCGTTCCATGCGTCGTTGGGACCGAGGATAACATCACAGCCCGCTGTAATGGCACGGATAGTACCCATGTGCGGATTGCCGCAGTTCTTTTCGGATTCGGTCATACCCGCCATACCCATAGCGTCGGTATACATAACGCCCTCAAAGCCGAGTTCACCGCGAAGAAGATCGGTCATGACAGCCTTTGAAAGCGTAGCAACGTTTTCCGCGTCGTACATATCATATATGGCATGGTTGCACATAAGACCGCCGACGCCCGCTTCTATCGCCTTTTTGAACGGCTTCAAATGGATATTTTCCATTTCCTCTTTTGTCGTTCTTGTTTTTTCAAGCGCAAAATGTGAGTCGGAGAACTGCATTCCGGCTCCGGGAAAATGCTTTGCGGTGCCGATAAGTCTTCCGTCCGATTGAAGTCCTTTTATATATGCCGCGGCAAGAGTTGCCACTATATCGGGGTCTTCTCCGAAAGAGCGGATATTTGTTATCGGGTTTTCGGGGTTTATGTTAACGTCAACAACCGGACCGAAACATATGTTCCAGCCGAGGTAGGAAGCCTGCTGCGAAACAACTCTTCCTTCTTCATACGCGAGACGTTCGGCATCTTTGAGATCCGCTATCGCGCCTATCGCCATCTGTTCCGCAAACTCGGTGGCTATGGAGCGGTCGTGAACGGTCTGACCTACGCCCGTTTCCATATCAACGCCGATGAAGAACGGAATGTCGGCTTCGCGTTGAAGTCTTTCCATATCGGCTTTAAAGCGCGCAAGAGCCTCCGCATCATGCCCGTAAATGACAGATAGGTTGCCGACATGATGTTCCATGGCGGTCTCGCACTCTTCCCAGCAGCCGATGCCTGTCGATACAAGCTGTCCACATTTCTGTTCAAGCGTCAGCATTTCAAGAATCTGTTCGGGCGTTTTGCCCTCAAATCTCTTATCCATTTTTATTTCTCCTCAGTTTGTACGGAAGCGGTAAACGTCCCGTTTTTATACTGTTTTTTTGTGCAATGAGCGGAAAACAAGGCGCGAATTCCCTCCGAATTTCCACTTGTACAACCGTTTTTATCAAGAATATACGCATAGGCTTTTGTTCTGAAAACATAAAAGAAGCCGTCTGTTTCATATATTTTGAATATCTCGGAATAAGAAAGCGTTTGACTGTCCGAGCCGTCGGCGTCGGAAATACTTATTGAAAGTCCGTCATCGGACACGGTAACGTCGGAGACAAGCGTTTTGCCCGTATCGTTTTTCCGAGCAAGTTTTTTCGGCATTATGAAAAAGCGGGAATATATCCAATAAGAACAGAAAATCACTATAACTATCGCGATATAGTCGTTCATTCCGAGTTTTATTCCGTTCGTCAATTTTGCAACAACATTATAAATATTGAATACAAACAACGCGGCGTAAAGAACGATAAAACCAATTACAACAGCCTTGTTTCGGGAGAAAAGATTGAACTTGAAAAATTTCAGCATATTCTCCTGCGTATACTCTGTTCTGACGGAAACCTCACGCATTTGCCGCACCCCGATTTTCAATATTTTATCAGTAAAATAATAACACATTTGACAAAAGCAGTCAATCAAAACCATTTCGATTTAACAAAAAAGAACTATTCCGCCAAATGATACAAATTTTGCCTGAAATTTTGGGAATAAAGACCAACCGAAAATTGTTGACACAGCTGAAATTATATGATAAAATAAGTTTGTAAACGGTTCGCAATCTTTCCGAATTTGAGAGTTTGAAACGGTTGCGGCAAAATCATATGATTCCATGAGGTGAAAGAGAATGAAAAGAATCATTTCGGTCATTATCGCACTTTGCCTGACGGCGTCCCTTGTCGCGGGCTTTGCGATGGGAACAAATGCGGAAGTAGCAGATAAACGCGTTCTTCCGAGAGCGGAAAAGGCTCCGACTCTTGACGGAAAGCGTGACGACATTTACGACAAAGGATTCCGCGAAACGCTCAACATCGACACTGCGGGTATGGTCGTATCCGAGGAAGAAGATTTCGACACGGGAAAGCCCACGCCGAAATTCACGCCCGCAAGCGCTGATATTTCCGCTGTATGGTACTCAAATGTTCCTGACGGAACAGACATCACACGTTTGAGTCAGGTTATTTCGGACACGGCAGGCGGAATTTACATTTTCGCGGACGTAACGGACTGTTCCAGAGCATGGGGCGTAAACAACCAAACCATTATTCAAAGCGAATGGCTTGAAAATCCGAACGCTTACGAATATGCAAAGGCTACCCCGGAGTTTGAACTTTCGGACAGCTTTTGGGTATTTCTTGATCCCCTTAACTACAAATCTTCAAGAATGCTTGGGCTTTCCGAATTTGCGTTCACCGCATATGCAGGATTTGCCTCGGGCAACGGCGAAATAGGCGTTCCCGTTCCGTCTTGGAGAGAATACTACTACTGGGGTCTTGACGGCGGAACCGTAAACGGTGAATCCGGTGCCGGCGGAACGATTGCAAACGCGATAGGCACACAGGTAAAATCCACAGTCAACTACAAGTTCGATCCGAACTTTCCGCTCCCCGAACCTCTGACGGATTCCTCGTCAATAGTTGAAAAGTATCAATATAAGAGCAAACTCCTTAACGCATACATGCGCGCAAACATAAACGGTTACACGCTTGAAATATTCCTCCCGTGGAAAGCAACTCAGATGGAGATTAAGGGAGAAAGCAATCTGCCGCCGTTCCTCATTCCGAAAGTCGGAACCGAATTCGGAATGGGCATGCTCCTGATGGATAACTGGTTCTCTTATTGGGAAGACCATAGCTACGGAACAAAACCGAATTACGAAGAAGTTCAGTATTACATTTACCACAACTGCCACATGACGGATTACGGCAAAGACGTTATAGAAGATTGGGCGGATATTGCGTATCCCGAATATTTCCCGACATACGTTCTCGGAGACTACGCAAAAGATACCCCCAACATCGTTTACGGTGATGCCGACGGAAACGGGGAAGTAGACATCGCGGACGCAATGCTGATATTCTATCACGTTGCGAAAAAAGAACTTTTGACGGACGAACAACTTTTGTGTTGTGACACAAACGATGATAACGAGGTCGATATCGTCGATGCAATGAGAGTTTTCTACTTCGTTGCGAAAAAAATCGATTCCGTTAAAGAATAAAAACAGAATATAAAACAAAGTGGCAGGCTTCAAAAGCCTGCCACTTTGTTTTTCAAGTTTATTCAAATTCCTCCGACGGCTTCCGCGGCAAACCTTGCCGCGCCTACCGCGGCGGCGAAAGTCATGTCGGAAGAACTGATATCAACGCCGAAAACATGAGAAAGAGAACGTCTGAACGCTTCACAGTCAATTCGGTTTTTGCCGGAAAGAATCAACTTTGTCGGAGTTTTAAAAACAAAGCACAGACGACGCGCCGTTTCCTTTACAAACGCGGCGCAAAGTCGGTCGGGAGTAAATCCGTCAAAATCGGCGGCAAGTTTCAGTCTGCCCTGCTCGAACCGAATTTTCGGAAGAGACGTTTCATTCAGAGCCGAAAGAGCAAGGTCCCCTACGGTTCGGGCAACATTTTCGGTACCTCCAACGCTTACCGAAACACGGGCGACAAAACTGAGAAGAGCGTCATACGCTTTCACCGCATCCGAATCACGTCTGACAAACAGGTCATATCCGCCAGACAGCGGCAATCGGATAGTGCCGAGAGGCTGTTTTTCCGATTTTGAAGCAAAATACGAAACGAACTCGTTCTTGCGGAGTTCGACAAGCACACCTCCCCTGTCGGCAGAACCTAAAAACCGAGCCTGATTTCTGCCGAGAGCGACCGATACAGGAATGTTGCCGAAATATCCGACAACGGACGAAGAACCGGTCACTTCCGGATAGCGAAGATCGGCAAGGCTGCATTTAACAACGGCTCGACTGTCAAAATCTTTCAACTCATCAGAATAAAATCCGACATCAAACGCTTCCGACGTATGGAACACGGGTCGTTTGTTGTCACAGAGTGCGGCTGACAGATATGAAGCAACAGTAGAAAAAGTATATGCGTCGGCGGGCACAAGTGCCTTATCGACATTTGCAAAATGCGCAAGCAGTCCGTTTTCTTTGCGAAGCGTTAAACCGCATAGCTGTTCGACACGGCGAATATATTCCGTTTTTTCGGAAACGGAAAGAAAATCCGAAACGCAGCGTCCGTCAGCAGCCAGATAAACTATCTTTCCCGGAATACCGGTCAGACATATCGCTTTCGGTTCGTATTCCTGCGCAAGATCGGCAATAATACCTATCGCCGTATCGCAGAAGCGCTCAAACGATGTTTCGGACAGCGGTTCCGTCAGAGTTGCGACAGGCTCGGAATTTTCCGTCAAAGCGACCGTCAGAAAATCTTCTCCGACATCTACGCCGAGATACATTTCGCTCACATCAAAATCTCCCATACAATTTTTTCTTTTAT
>OLQA01002796.1_pt1 | contig 13217 bp, 14 predicted proteins | sample 1673151 | NCBI WGS metagenome assembly OLQA01 (sample SAMEA3136760, study PRJEB25190) | human gut metagenome | biome: human gut; feature: human-associated habitat; material: faeces | place: Austria | collected 2013 | reverse complement strand
CCCCCCATCCCCGGCCCGCCGAAGGTATTTGTCCTCGGCGGCGGGGGGAGCGGCATCCCGGCCTACCGCCGTCTGCGGCGGCAGGGCATCCCCTTTGCAGCGGGCATCTTGCAGGAACATGACTTGGATTTCCCGGCGGCCAAGGCATTGGCGGTAGACGTGATCTCATCCCCGGCCTTTCAGCCGATGGGGGAAGGGGCGTATATCCAAGCCCTGGCCGTGCTGAAAACCTGCGAGACCGTCCTCTGCTGTTGTCCCGGATTCGGCCCGGACAACGACGCCAACCGGCGCTTGCTGAACGCAGCGCAGGAGATGGGCAAGCCCGTTTCGTTTTCAGAGGGGGTGTCCCATGGCTTTTGAACACTATATTTACGCGGACGGCAAACAGCTCCGCTGTGGGTACACGACGGGGACCTGCGCGGCGCTGGCCGCATCCGGGGCGGTGCAAAAACTACTCACCGGCGTCTGGCCGGAGACGGTCTCCCTGCGGACGCCCAAAGGTTTGACCGTCGAAGTCCCCTTAGAGCATTGCCTGATGCAGGGCGACACCGCCCAATGCAGTGTCCGCAAGGACGGCGGCGACGACGTGGACAAGACCACGGGGGCGCTCATCCAAGCCAACGTATCCTTGTCTGACACCCCTGGCGTTCGCATCCGGGGCGGCCAGGGCGTGGGCCGGGTGACGAAGCCCGGCTTAGATCAGCCCGTGGGGGAAGCCGCCATCAACCGCGTGCCCCGGCAGATGATCCGGGAGGCGGTGGAGGCGGCCTGTCGGACGGCGGACTATGACGGCGGGGCGGAGGTGACCATCTCCGTCCCGGAGGGAGAGGCCATTGCCCAAAAGACATTCAACCCCCAGATGGGCATCGTGGGGGGCATCTCGATCTTAGGCACCTCCGGCATCGTGGAACCCATGAGCATGCAGGCCATGATCGACACCATGGCCCTTGAACTCAGGCAGGCCGCTGCCCAGGGGCACAAGCGATTGATCCTGACCCCCGGCAATTACGGCCAGGATTTTCTCACCCGCCACGGGCTGGACGGCCTGGGCGTCCCCGTGGTGAAGTGTGCAAATTTCATCGGGGATGCCTTGGACCAAGCGGCGGCGGAGAGCTTTGAAAGTGTTCTGCTGGTGGGCCACGTGGGCAAGCTCGTGAAGCTGGCCGGAGGCATTATGAACACCCACAGCCGCTACGCCGACTGCCGGACGGAACTATTCTGTGCCTACGCCGCCGTCTGCGGCGGTGGACAGGCGCTGTGTGAGACCCTGTTAGACAGCGCGACGACCGATGCTTGCATTGCCTTGCTGGACCAGGCCGGCCTGCGTGCGCCGGTGATGGCCCGCCTGCTCACGGCCATTGACGGGCACGTCCGCCGCCGGGCGGCGGGGGCGTATCCCGTGGGGGTCTTACTATTTTCCAACGTCTACGGCGTGTTGGGGCAGACAGAAGGGTATGAGGAGGTACTGCACGAATGGAAGAAAGGTTAGGGGTATTTTACGGGGTGAGCGTCGGCCCCGGCGACCCGGAACTCTTGACGATGAAAGCCTGCCGCGTGCTGAAGGCCTGCCCGGTCATCGCTGCGCCCCAGTCGCAGTCAGGGGAGCAGCTGGCGCTGTCCATTGCGGGCCAGGCGGTGGACCTGGACGGGAAAACGTTGATCTCCCTGCCCTTCACCATGTCGCGGAACCCGGAGGTTTTGGCGGCCGCTTGGGAGAAAAACGCGGACTTGGTGGCGGCCTATCTGGACCGGGGAGCAGACGTGGCCATGGTCGTGCTGGGGGATGTGTCCACCTACTCTACGTATTGCTATGTGATGGAGCGCCTGAAACAGCGGGGGTATCCCACCCAAATGATCCCCGGCGTGACGAGCTTTGCGGCCATTGCCGCCCGGTTGGGGGAGAGCCTGGTGGAGGGGCGCGAGGTCCTGCACGTTCTCCCGGCCTCTCACCCGGACCAACTGGCGGGGCTGGACTTGCCGGGAACGAAAATTTTGATGAAATCGGGGCGGGAGCTACCGCAGGTGCTCGCTGTTCTGCAAGAAAAGGGCCTGCTGGACCGCGCCCAGCTCGTGGCCAATTGCGGCCTGCCGGGGGAGCTGGTCTGCCGGGACCTGCGGGAGCTTGATCAGCCCGTAGGCTATTACGCCACCATCATCGTGAAGGAGGAGGTACCATGATCCACTTTGTCGGCGCGGGGCCGGGGGCCCCGGATCTCATCACCCTGCGGGGGGCGGAGCTGCTCAAGCAGGCGGACGTCTGTATCTATGCGGGCAGTCTCGTGAACCCCGTTTTACTCGGCCTGTGCCGGGAGGACTGCGCCATTTATAACAGCGCGGAAATGACCCTGGAAGAGGTCCTGGCCGTGATGGAACAGGCCGAAGTCCAGGGGAAACAGACCGTCCGCCTGCACACCGGCGACCCCTGTCTCTACGGGGCCATTCGGGAGCAGATGGACGCCTTGGATAGCAAGGGCATCTCCTATGCCATTACCCCTGGGGTGTCCAGTTTTTGTGGAGCCGCGGCGGCGGCGGAAGCGGAGTACACCCTGCCCGGCGTGAGCCAGACGGTCATCATCACCCGCATGGCAGGGCGGACGCCGGTGCCGGAGCGGGAGAGCATCGCATCCCTTGCCGCGCACGGGGCGACGATGGTGATTTTTCTTTCCGCTTCCATGTTGGAGGGTTTGCAGGCCGCCTTACTGCAAGGGGCTTACACGGAACAGACCCCGGCGGCGTTGGTCTACAAGGCCACCTGGCCGGAGGAAAAGGTCGTCCGGTGCCCCCTGGGAGAACTGGCGAAGACGGGGAAAGAACACGGCATTTCCAAGACGGCCTTGGTCCTGGTCGGCGGTTTTCTGGGGACGGACTATGAGCGCAGCCGCCTCTACGCCCCGGATTTCTCCACGGAGTTTCGGAGGGCGACAACATGACCTTGGCCTTTGCCGCCTTCACCCGGCGGGGGGAGGACCTGGCCCGGCGTCTGGCGGAACAGTTCGGCGGAAGCGTGACGAGAATTGACAAGGGAAATCCCTTGCCTGTGTGGACAGCACAACAGTTTTCGGAAAAAGAGGGCCTGGTTTTTGTTGGGGCTGTCGGCATTGCGGTGCGGGCCGTTGCGCCCCATTTGCGGCACAAGACCACGGACCCCGCCGTGGTGGCGGTGGACGAAGGGGGGCGCTTTGCCATCCCCTTGGTCAGCGGCCACTTGGGCGGAGCCAACGCCTTGGCGCAGGCCATTGCGGCCTGCCTTGGCGCGATCCCTGTGATCACGACAGCCACGGATGGCCGGGGGCTGTTTGCGGTGGATAGCTGGGCAAAAACCCAGGGGTGCCTGGTGAAGGAACCAGAGCGCATCAAATGGGTCTCGTCCAAAGTGTTGGATGGGAAGCAAATTTTGCTGCGCTGTCCCTGGCCCATTTCCGGGGAGAAGCCGGACGAAGTTTCTCTGACGGAAGAGGAGACCTGCGACGCAGCGGTCACCTTGTATCAGGAGGAAAACACGGCGCTGCATCTGCTCCCAAAGGCATTGACGCTGGGGGTCGGCTGTCGTAAGGGGACGTCTCAGGCGGCGTTAGAAAACGCCTACGCGGCCCTGCTGGCCGAGCAGAATTTCGCCCCGGAGGCTTTTGTTCAGGCTGCGTCCATCGACCTGAAAGCCAACGAACCCGGCCTGCTGGCCTTCTGCACGGCTCACAGCTGGGAGCTCAAAACCTACTCCGCCGAGGAACTTTCCAAACTCCCCGGCGACTTCACCCCCTCGCCCTTTGTGGCCCAGGTCACGGGCGTGGACAACGTCTGTGAGCGGGCGGCGGTCCGGGCCAGCGGGGGGCATTTGCTCCAGAAAAAATGGAAGGGGACGGGCGTGACCTTTGCCGTCGCTCTGGCCCCTGTACACTTTGATTGGCGGTGGTAACATGAACGAAAAACGCATCTATCTCGTGGGCCTTGGCCCCGGCGAGGTTTCCCAGATGACCGGCCAGGCATTGGCGGCCCTGGAAGACGCCGACGTGCTGTGCGGCTATCCCGTGTATGTGGACCTGGTAAAGGATCGGTTCCCGGACAAGCAGACCTACACCACCCCCATGCGCCAGGAATTGGAACGCTGCCGCTGGGCCATAGAGACGGCCCGGAGCGGCAAGACGGTGGCGTTCTTATGCAGCGGGGACGCGGGGGTCTATGGCATGGCCGGGCCTTTGCTCCAGCTGGCGGAGGGGGTCGAAGCGGTGGAGATCGAGGTGGTCCCCGGCGTGACGGCGGCGCTCTCCGGCGCGGCGGTGCTGGGGGCGCCGCTCATGCACGATTTCTGCGTCATCTCCCTCTCGGACCTGCTCACGCCCTGGGAGACCATCGAGAAGCGCCTGCGGTGCGCGGCCCAGGGGGATTTTTCCCTTGTCCTGTATAACCCCGGCTCGAAGAAGCGCACGGAGCATCTGCGCCGCGCCTGCGACATTTTGCTGGAGGACAAGGACCCCGCCACCCTCTGCGGCTGGGTGCGGAACATCGGCCGGGAGGGGACGGACCACGCCCTGCTCACCCTGGAACAGCTGCGGGACTTCCGGGCGGATATGTTCACAACGGTCTTCATCGGCAACCGCACGACGAAAGCCATCGACGGCCGCATGGTTACGCCGCGAGGCTACGAGAATAAGACATGAAGATCTTGCTGTTTGGCGGTACGACCGAGGGCCGTGTCCTGGCCCAGAAGCTCCTGGCCTTGGGCCATGCCGTCACCGTGAGCGTGGCGACGGCGTTGGGGGCGGAGATGCTGGGGGACTTTCCCAAAGACCATATCTTAACGGGCCGCTTGGAGCAACCTGCCATAGCGCGACGCTTACCAGACTACGCCCTTTGCATCGACGCCACCCACCCCTATGCGGTGGAGGTGACGAAGAATATCCAGGCGGCCTGCGAAGCCACCGGTACCCCTCTCCGCCGCCTCCTGCGCCAGGAGAGTGCGACGGAAGCAACTTGGGTCACGGTGGAGAGCACGGAGCAGGCGGCGGCGTTTTTGCAGACCACCGAGGGGAATATCCTTCTCACCACCGGCGCAAAAGAGCTGCCCGCCTTTGCCAGCCTGGACCCCACGCGGCTCTATCCCCGCGTCCTGCCCACCCACGCGGCGCTGGACGCCTGCGAGGCTCTGGGGATCCCCCACAAGAATATTCTGGCGTTGCAGGGGCCGTTCACTAGGGAAATGAACAAAGCCATGCTGACCCAATACAACGTAAAATGGCTTGTTACCAAAGATGGGGGCAAGGCCGGAGGCTTTACAGATAAAGCGGACGCTGCCCGCGAAAGACACGTCCCCCTGGTCCTCATCCGCCGTCCCCAGGAGGACGGTCAGACCATGGAAGAAATCCTGCACGAACTGGGAGAGGAGGAAAGCAAATGCAAGTGACCCTCATCGGCCTGGGCGGGGGGACATTAGACACCCTGACCCAGCAGGCCAGAGATGCTTTACAAACTGCCCCCCTTATCCTGGGAGCCAAACGGCTCTTAGAAGCCCTGCCAGAGAACGGGGCGAAAAAAATCCCCGCCGTGCGTTCGCAGGATATTTTAAGTATCCTCCAAGAGAGCCGGGAAGAGACCGCCTGCGTGGTCTTCAGCGGCGACACGGGCTTTTATTCCGGCGCGTGCGGCCTGCTGCCGCTGCTGGCGGAAAACGGCGTTGCGGCGCGGGTGCTGCCGGGCATTTCCAGCGTGCAGCTTTTGGCCGCGCGTCTGGGCCGCCCCTGGCAGGACTGGACGCTCGTCTCCGCCCACGGCGCGGCGTGCGACGCGGCTGCGGCGGTGTGCGGCGGCAGACCGGTGTTTTTCCTCACGGGCGGCACGCTCGGCCCGGCCGCGCTGTGCGCGCAGCTGTGCGAAGCGGGCCTGGGCGGGCTGGCCGTGACGGTGGGGGAGAACCTTTCCTATCCGGACGAGCGTGTGACGCAGGCCACCGCGGCGCAGTGCGCGCAAGGTGCGTTTGCACCGCTGAGCGTGCTGCTGGCCGAGGCCGCGCCCCGCGCGCCGCAGCGCGCGCCGGGCATTGCGGACAGCGCGTTTGCACGCGGGGAGGTGCCGATGACAAAGCAGGAGGTGCGCGCCGCGGCGCTGGGCAAGCTGGCCGTGCGCCCGGGCGACGTCTGCTGGGACGTGGGCGCGGGCACGGGCAGCGTGAGCGTGGAGCTGGCTTTGGCCGCGCACTGCGGCCGCGTGTACGCGGTGGAGTGCGAAGCAGACGCCTGCGCGCTCATCCGCCGGAACCGAACGCGGTTCGGAGCGTGGAATATGACGCCGGTGCAGGGCCGCGCCCCGGAGGCGCTGGCCGGGCTGCCCGCGCCGGATGTTGTTTTCATCGGCGGCACCGGGGGCGGCATGGCCGGCGTGGTGGACGCGGCGCTGGCGCGCAGCCCGTCCGCGCGGATCTGCATTTCCGCAATTGCGCTGGAGACGCTTTCCGCCGCCGCTGCGGCGCTGACGGCCCACGGGCTGGCCGCGCAGGTGACGCAGATCGCCGTCAGCCGCACCCGGCCCGCGGGCGGGCTGCACCTGCTTATGGCGAACAATCCTGTTTTTCTGGTCACGGGGAATTGCGAATGATCGAATGTATGCTGGCCGCGCCGTCCTCCGGCAGCGGCAAAACGGCGCTGGCCTGCGCATTGCTGGCCGCGCTGCAAAAACGGGGGCTCGCGCCGTGCGCGTTCAAGTGCGGGCCCGATTATATCGACCCCATGTTCCACCGCTCGGTGCTTGGCGTGGAGAGCCATAATCTGGACCTGTTCCTCTGCGGGGAGGACGCGGCCCGCACATTGTACGCGCGGCATGCGGCAGGCCACGGCGCGGCGGTGGTGGAGGGCGTGATGGGCTTTTACGACGGCGTGGGCGGCGTGACGGCGCGCGCCAGCGCGTGGCATGTGGCCCGCACGCTGGACCTGCCGGTGCTGCTGGTGCTGCGCCCCCGGGGCGCGAGCCTGACGCTGGCCGCGCAGGTGCGGGGCCTGCTCGCCTTCCGGCAGCCCAGCCATATCGCGGGCATTCTGCTGAACGATTGCTCCGCCATGCTGGCCCAAAGCCTTGCGCCCATGCTGGAGCAGGAGACGGGCGTCCCCGTGCTGGGGTATCTGCCCCACATGCCGGAGGCTGTGTTCGGGAGCCGGCATCTGGGCCTGTACACGGCGGCGGAGATCGACGGCCTTGCGGCGCGCATCGGCGCGCTGGCCGCGCAGCTGGAGCAGAGCGTGGATATGCCGCGCCTGCTGGCGCTGTGCGGGCGGCGCACGGCAGATGGAACGGGACGGGAGCGCAAGGCCCCGGCGCGAAAGCAGGCGGCGCGCATCGCCGTGGCGCGGGACGAGGCGTTTTGCTTTGCCTATGCCGAAACGCTGGAATCCCTGCGGGACGCGGGCGCGGAGCTTGTATTTTTCAGCCCCGTGCATGACGCGGCGCTGCCCGGGGGAGCGGGTGGGCTGTATCTGCCCGGAGGCTATCCGGAGCTGTACGCCGGGCAGCTTTCGCAAAACGCGGCCATGCGCCGCGCGGTGCGCCGCGCGGTGGAGGCGGGCCTGCCCACGGTGGCGGAATGCGGCGGCTTTTTGTATCTTGGCCAGAGCCTTGAGGGCGAAGACGGCGCGGTGCACCCTATGGCCGGCGCACTGCCCGGCGCGGGCGTGCGGCGGCAGAAGCTTGTTCGCTTCGGCTACGCGCAGCTTACGGCCCGGGCCGACAGCCTGCTGCTGCGCGCGGGCGAAACGGTCCCCGTTCACGAGTTCCACTATTGGGACAGCACGGAAAATGGCGCGGCGTTCAACGCGCAGAAGCCCGCGACGGGCCGCAGCTGGACGTGCGGGTTCGCGGGGCCGGCGCTGTATGCAGCTTTCCCGCACCTGTATTTTGCGGGCAGGCCGCAGCTGGCGGAGCGGTTTGTGCGTGCGGCCGCCACCTTTCAAAGCGGCCGGTGAAGGGCCCTTTGCTTTTGAAAGGCCGCGGGACCGGGGCGGCGCCGTGCGCTTGGGAAAGCGCCCCGGGCATTGAAAACAAAATGAAGCTGGAATGCAAAGAAAGAAGCTGGAAGCATGGAACTGCGTGAATTGCTGCAAAACATCACGCCGCCGGACGAGGCGGCGCGGGAACAGGCGCACCGCCGCTGGGCGGCGTGCGCAAAGCCTTTGGGCAGCCTGGGTCTGCTGGAGACGGCGCTGGAGGACATTGCGGCGCTGACGGGCGACGCGCAGGCGCCGCTTTTGCCGCGTGCGGTGCTGGTGCTGTGCGCGGACAACGGCGTGGTCGCCCAGGGCGTTACCCAGACGGACAGCAGCGTGACGGCCGCTGTGACGCGCAACCTGGCTGCGGGGCGCACCTCCGTGTGCCGGATGGCGCAGGCCGCGCAGTGCGCCGTGGTGCCCGTGGACATGGGGGTGCGGGATTTTGCGCCGCAGCCCGGCGTGCTGGCCCGGCGCATCGGCAACGGCACGGGGGATATCACACAGGGGCCTGCCATGACGCGGGCCCAGGCGGAGCAGGCCGTTTTGGCGGGCGCGGAGCTTGTGCGCACGCAGAAGGAAAAGGGCGTGCGTCTGCTGGCCACGGGCGAGATGGGCATCGGCAACACCACCACGGCCAGCGCTGTGGCCAGCGTGCTGCTGGGCCGCGCGCCCGTGGAAATGACGGGCCGCGGCGCGGGTCTTTCGGACGAGGGGCTGCGGCGCAAGGTGGCGGCCATCGAGCGGGCCGTGGCCCTCAGCCGCCCCGCCGCGGACGACCCGCTGGACGTTCTGGCCAAGGTGGGCGGCTTTGACATCGCGGGGATGTGCGGCGTGTTTCTGGGCGGCGCGGCCTGCCGTGTGCCTGTGCTGGCGGACGGCTTCATCAGCGCCGTGGCGGCGCTGTGCGCGGTGCGGCTGTGCCCGGCGGCGGCCAAGGCCGTTTTGGCGAGCCATGTCTCGGCCGAGCCCGCGGGCATGCTGCTGCTGGACGCGCTGCGCAAAAAACCGCTCATTACGGCGGGCATGCGCCTGGGCGAGGGCACGGGAGCGGTGGCGGCCATGCCGCTGCTGGATATGGCCCGCGCCGTATATATGGATTGCTACACGTTTGAGGAGGGCGGCATCGAGGCCTATACGCCGCAGGGCGGAGAGGGCTGAACGCCGGAGAGGAAAGGGGCGGATGGGATGTTCACACTGGTCGTGGGCGGCGCGGCGTCCGGCAAAAGCGAATATGCCGAGCAGCTGATCCTGCGGGCGGGCGCTCTGCCTCGCTACTATGTGGCGACGATGGAACCCTTTGGCGCAGAAGCCCGCGCGCGCATTGCGAGGCACCGCGTCCTGCGCGCGCAAAAGCGGTTCGAGACCATTGAATGCCCCGTTGGCCTTTCGCGGGTGCTGCTGCCTGCAAGGGGCGCGGCGCTGCTGGAATGCCTGAGCAATCTGGCCGCAAACGAGCTGTACAGCCCGGCGGGCGCAGGCGGTGAACAGGCGGCGCTGGCCGCTGTTGTGGACGGCGTGGAAAGCCTGCGGCGGCAGTGCGAAGCACTGGTGGTCGTCACGGGCGAGGTGTTCAGCGGCGGCAGCGCCTATGCGGGAGATACCGGTACCTATCTGCGTGTGCTGGCCGCGGCAAACCGGGCGCTTGCCGCCCGGGCGGACGCTGTTTGTGAGGTGGCGTGCGGCCTGCCGCGCTATTATAAAGGAGAGGGGGCCGCGCTGTGACGCTGCTTGAGACGGCCGCCGTGGCGTTTGCCATGTTTTCCGCCGTGCCGGTACCGCAGCCGGTGTGGAACGAAAAAAACATGCGGTACGCGCTGTGCGCCTTTCCGCTGGTGGGGGTTGTGTGCGGCCTTGCCTGGTGGGGCTGGGCGGCTTTGGCGGCGCGGCTTTCATTCCCGCTTTTGCTGCGCGCGGCCGGGCTGTGCCTTGCGCCGGTGCTCGTGACCGGGGGCATCCACCTGGACGGCTACGCCGACACCTGCGATGCGCTGGCAAGCTGCGCCGCGCCGGAAAAAAAGCAGGAGATATTAAAGGACCCGCACTGCGGCGCGTTTGCGGTCATACGCCTGTGCACCTATTTTACGGCCTATCTGGGCCTGTGCGCGGCGGTGGACTGCACGCCCCGGGCTGTGCTGTGCATGGGGCTGGGCTTTGTGCTGGAGCGGGCGCTTTCCGGCTATGCGATCGCGGCGTTCCCTTTGGCAAAAAACACGGGCCTTGCCCATACCTTTGCAACGGGAGCAGACCGCACGGCTGTGCGCCGCGCGCTGCTTGTACTGTGCGCACTGGCCGCCGCAGGCATGGCGGCGGCGGGGGGGATGACGGGCGCCGCCATGGCGCTGGCTGCGGTGCTTGTATTTTTGCGATACCGCGCGGTGGCGCAAAAGCAGTTCGGCGGCATATCGGGCGACCTGGCCGGATGGTTTTTGCAAAAGGCGGAGTTGTGGATGCTGGCCGCGCTGGCAGCGTGCAGCCTGCTTTCGGGGGTGACGGGATGATCTTTATCACAGGCCCGCTGTACAGCGGGAAACGGGAGTATGCCCGGCTGCTGCTGGGCTGTACCCGGGAGGAGCTGGCGCAGCGCGCTGTTTGGGACGTGCAGGAGCTGGCCGCGGGCTGCGGCGACCTTGCCGCGTTGGCGCAGCAGCTTGCCCGGAACGAGGTGGTCATCGCCACCGAGGTGGGCGGCGGCGTCGTGCCGGTGGACAAAAACGAGCGCGCCGCGCGGGAGGCGGCGGGCCGTCTCGGCTGCCTGCTGGCGCAGCGCGCGGACGCCGTGGTGCGCGTGTTCTGCGGTATCCCGGTCTATCTGAAAGGAGCGCCGAACACATGAAAGTTTATCTTTTGCGCCATGGGCAGACGGAATACAATGTGGACAAGCGGTACCAGGGCACGCGGGACATCCCGCTTTCGGAAAAGGGGCGCGCCGCGCTGCGGCGGGCGGACATTGAACCGGACACGGTGTATGTCTCGCCGCTGTGCCGGGCCGTGGACACGGCCCGGGTGCTGTTCCCGGCCGCGCGGCTCGTGCCCGTGCACGACCTGCGGGAGATGTGCTTCGGCATTTTCGAGGGGCGCAATTATGTGGAGATGGAGCGCGACCCCGATTATCTCGCCTGGGTGGGAGACGACTGTATGGGCCGCTGCCCGGGCGGAGAGAGCCGGGCTGAATTTTCCGACAGGACCTGCGCGGCCTTTGCGTCCCTGGTGGACGAAGCGCTGGCGCGGGGCGCGGAAATGCTCGTCGTCATGGCGCACGGCGGCACCCAGATGGCGGTGATGGAGCGGTACGCCTGCCCGCGCCGGGATTATTACACCTGGTGCGCGGGCAACGCGGCCGGCTTTATACTGGATGCGGCGCGCTGGCAGACGCACGGCCTGCTGGACCTTGCGGGCGAAGCGTGTTATGCGGAGGAAGCGTGAGATGGATATTGTGCTGGCCGCGCTGTGCGGCTTTTTGATGGACCTTGCGCTGGGAGACCCGGCCTGGATGCCTCACCCGGTGGTGGGCATGGGGAAATGCATCGCCGCGCTGGAACGCGGGCTGCGCCGCGCTTTTCCCAAAACGCCCCGGGGCGAGCTTGCGGCGGGCGCGGTGCTGGCGGCCTTGCTGCCGCTGGGCACGCTGGGCCTTGCGGCGGGCGCGCTCTGGCTGTGCGGCCTTGCGCACCCGGCGCTGCGCTTTGCGCTGGAGGCCGTGTGGTGCTGGCAGGCGCTGGCCATGCGGGGCTTGCGGGACGAGAGCCGCAATGTGTACCGCGCGCTGACGGGCGGCACGCTGGAGCAGGCGCGCGCCGCCGTGGCCCGCATCGTCGGGCGGGACACCGCCGCCCTTTCCGCCGGAGGCGTGACGAAAGCGGCCGTGGAAACGGTGGCCGAAAACTTTGCCGACGGCGTGGCCGCGCCGATGTTTTACATGCTGCTGGGCGGCGCGCCGCTGGCGCTGTGCTACAAGGCGGTGAACACCATGGACAGCATGGTGGGGTATAAGAACGAGCGGTATCTCTATTTCGGGCGCGCGGCCGCAAAGCTGGACGACGCGGCCAATTATCTGCCCGCGCGCATGGCCGCACTGCTGCTGGCGGGCGCGGCGGCGCTCACGGGGCAGGACGCGCGCGGCGCGCTGCGCATCTGGCGGCGGGACAGGCGCAGCCATGCCAGCCCCAATTCCGCCCAGACGGAGGCGGTGATGGCCGGAGCGCTGGGCGTGCAGCTGGCCGGCCCGGCCAGCTATTTCGGCAAGCTGTACGAAAAGCCTACGATCGGCGACGCGCTGCGGCCGGTGGAGCCGGGGGACATCCTGCGGGCAAACCGGATGCTGTATGCCGCAGGGACGCTGTGCATGGCGCTGCTGGCCTGCGCGCGCGCTGCGGTGTGCCTGCCGCTGGGGCTGTGACGGAGGGGGGAGAACGCATGGAACTGACGCATGGAGGGGACTGGGCCGGATATGCGGCCCAGTACGGCGGTATGCCGCTGGATTTTTCGGCCAACGTCAGCCCGCTGGGTTTGCCGCAGGGCGTGCGGCAGGCTGTGGCGCGGGCGCTGGACGGAGCGGACCGTTACCCGGACCCGTTGTGCCGGGCACTGCGGAAAAAGCTGTCCGGCACATTGGGCGTGCCGCCGCAGAGCATTTTGTGCGGCAACGGCGCGGCGGACCTGATCTTCCGGCTGGCGCTGGCGGAAAAGCCGAAGCGGGCGCTCGTCACGGCGCCCACCTTTGCCGAATACGAGCAGGCCCTGGTCGTCGCGGGCTGTACGGCGGACCGCTTTTTCCTGCGGGAGGAAGAAGGCTTCGCCGTCACCGAAGCGCTGCTGGAACGCATTGAGCCGGGGCTGGACATACTGTTTTTGTGTGAGCCGAACAACCCCACGGGACGCACCACGCCCCGCGCGCTGCTTTTGCGAATTTTAGAGCGGTGCGCCGCCTGCGGCACACGCCTTGTGGTGGACGAGTGCTTCAACGAATTTCTGGACGATCCTGCCGCGCACACGCTGCTGGGAGAGCTGGAGGGGCATGAAAACCTGCTGCTCTTGCGGGCGTTTACCAAGTGGTATGCGATGGCGGGCGTGCGGCTGGGCTACGCGCTTTGCGCGGACGGCGCGCTGCTGGAGCGCATGCGCGCCGCCGGGCAGCCGTGGGCCGTTTCCGCTCTGGCGCAGGCGGCGGGCGAGGCCGCGCTGGAGGAAACGGATTACAGCGCGGCGCTGCGCGCGCTCGTCGCCGCCGAGCGGCCGCGCCTTTCGGCGGGG
>OLQA01002778.1_pt1 | contig 13267 bp, 14 predicted proteins | sample 1673151 | NCBI WGS metagenome assembly OLQA01 (sample SAMEA3136760, study PRJEB25190) | human gut metagenome | biome: human gut; feature: human-associated habitat; material: faeces | place: Austria | collected 2013 | reverse complement strand
CCGTCGCGCTGGTCTGCTGCGAGTCCGGAAAGCTGGACGGTCTGCCGCTCAACCGCGCGCTGCGCGATTCGGATGGTGATATCTACGACATTATTGCAGGAAATTTCTTTATTGCCAGTCTCGGCAAAGATGATCTCACCGATTTGCCGCACGAGCTTGCCGAGCGGTTTGCCGAGCAATTCCGGCAGCCGGAAATGTTCATGCGCGTGGATGACAAAATCGTGGTCGAGCCGATGCCGGAGGAACAGACGCAGGGCGGAATGTCATACTGACAGCACAATTGAAAACTGCCCAACAGCATGGTAAGATAGGGACAGAGGTGAGTGTATGGAAAACCGTCAATTTGAAGCTATGCTTGCCGTCGCACAGGAGCGGCTGGCGCAGCACGCGCCGGAGGATATTGCGGGAAAGACCGGCGCGCAGTATGCAGACGGTTCGTTTTCATTGAAAACACTTGGGCAGACCGTGACTGTCCGGCTGTCGGACTGCACGATTCAGCCGCCGCTTTCCAAGCGGCACGCGCTGACACTGCTGCACTATCTGGACCTGGCGGATGGTGCGCCGCTGACCGGTCGAACGATCACATTTTCCCAATACAAGGACGGTCTGGTGCGCGGCGGCGGTCTTGACCGCCTGAATATTGTTGTGTATGTCAGTTAAAAACGACGCAGGCAGGTCGGAAGCGGCGACGTGGGCATAGTCCCAGCCATCGAAAAATCCGAGCCAGTCAAAGCCCATGCACGCAAGTTTTTTTGCAAGCCGACGCAGGGAGCGGTCTTCCGTTTTTTCTGTTTCCCTCGCTATCGGACGGAGCGCGTCCGCCCAGCAAAGCGACGCTTTCTCGGAAAGAACGTGCGTGTCCGTATAAACATCAAGTTCTTTGAGCGCGGCAAGTATATATCCGTCAACCTCGCCGTTGCCGCTCGCCTCCGCATAGTCGCACAGCGCGTTCAGCAGAACAAAAAGAGACGCGATATCGAATTTTTCGTTCTTACCTTTCGGAATGAACCCGTTTTTGTTGTTTTCAAGCAGTTTTTTGATATAAAGTCCCGCGCGCTCCTGCATTTCGATGTCGGAGATGAGCCACGCCGTGGGCACAAAGCCCGAAAGCCAAAGCGGAAGACTGTCATAATCGCCGCTGTTGCCGCCGAGCCAGCGGGATTCTTTCACCTCAGGCAAAATGCGGTCAAGATTGCCCAAAAGCCCGTCCGCCTGCAAGCGCAGGTTTGCCGCCTGCCAGCCGCCGGGGGTCACCTGCGACGCGGAATAAGACGTTGTGATTATTCTTTCGGAGATCATATTTTCTGCTCCTTATATTTCAGTTTCGGAAAAACGCGAAACGCTTTATCCGAAATACTTGTCAAATTCTTCCTGTGAAAGCCCGAACCATGCTTTTATCTCGGGCAGCATGAACGCTTTTCTGTCCTTTATATACGTTCTGACCTTTTCGACTTCTTTTTCCCAGCCCGCATACGATTTGTCCCAGCGTTCGCATTCGCGCTTCATGTCGGGTTCTATCTTATCCACTATGCTTTGCAGGTGCGCCAGAGCGACTTCTTCGCTGAACGTATTTTTAATATGGTAGGACATTCGCTCCAAAAACAGCGTTCGGAAGTCGGGATTGTCAAGCAGGTTGCCGATAAGCGCGTTTATCTTTGCAAAGCCGTATTCCGCCTGCCCGCGTTTGCGCAGGTAAAAATCAAGCGGTGTGTCGTAATAAAAGCCCCAGTCGAGGTCGTAGTATATCCAATGCCAGCGCGTGTCGTCGCTTGCGGTGTTGCGGAACCACTTTGCGTTGCCGTTGTCCTGGTTGCCCGAATAGTATTCGCCTATCGTAAAATCTATAAGGCTGACAAAATCTATCCGTTCTTCCGCATATTTGTAGTTTTCAGCGTTGCGCATATCGTGCGTTTCCACAAATTCGCGCAGTTTCTGAAATTCCTCCCGCGAACCGTAAATCACAGCCTCGCTGCCCACAAGCAGGTCGGTGTTCTTCTCGGCGGCGTTCAGATGTTTGGCAACGTAATCCGAATTGACCTTTTCGCGGAAATAGTAGATGCCGAAATACTCGCCGTTGACATAGAGGTTGCAGGGCTTATAAGCCTGAACGTAAAGATTTTCCGAATGACTTTTGAGCAGGCTTGTGAAAAACTCGTCGCGCAGCATTGCGTGAGCATAATCCTGCGAACCCGCACGAAGCACCAGCGCCTTAAAACTTTTTACCGTGTCAAGTTCGTCAAAAACGGGATACACAAGTTCGCTTTGCCCGTACATATCCCTGAATTTGAGTTGGAACGACTTTTTATCGTCCGCGCGCGAATATGCGCCGAAAATGCGTATGCCGCAGTCTATCGAAAAGCCGTCGCCGTTCTCAAAAAACTCCGCCGTGCATTCTTTTTCCCACGGTTTCCAGAAGTTCGCGCCCAGATACGGAAATTCGGACGAAGCGTTGTAGCCCGTCGCATAAATTCCGCTTTCGTTGCTGTAAAGGTCGTCCCTGTCCACGCAAAGAGTCATAACGGGCAGCGTGTTGTCCTCACCCACGATGTAAGTCGCAGCCGCCGCCGTTGACCTTATTTTTCCCGCGGAGTACGAGACTGCGCGAACGGACTTCGTCTCCGCAAGTTCAAAAGGGGCTGTATATTTTTTGGAATAAACGGTCGGGTCGGAACCGTCAAGAGTGTAATAAATATCGCCCTCGCCCGATATCGTGACCGTCACAGCCGCATCGTAAACGCCCGATTTCGTTTCTATCACGGGCTCGGAAGCAACCGCGTAACAAAGGCTGTCGCCGTCCGTATATCTCGGAGACGGTGCGGTATTCGTCCAAAAGCCCGCTCTGTCGGAAGCGCGGGTCAGGCTCTGACCTATCTTCGTGCCTTTGAGACACACGCCGTCACAGAGTTCGCCGTTTTTGAACAGATATACCTGTTCGTCGCCGTTTATCTTGAAATTCGCGTGATAATATTCGCTGTTCGAAAGGCGTTCGCTGCCCGAACAGATAATAACGAAAGATTCGCCCGCGCCGAGTTTTTTCTCTGGCAGCCGCCACATATCCGTCGTTGCCGCGTCGTTCGAAAGGCAGTAATCGGAAAGTTCGATTTCGGAGGACGACGTGTTTTTCAGCTCGACCCAATCGTAATATCTGCCGCCGTTCTGCGGAATATATCCTCCGTTTTTCGAATTTTTGGACATCGCTTCGTATATCACAAGCCCGTCCTTGCCCTTGTCAAGCAATTTGCCGACGCTCGCAAAGCCGTTTTCGTCGTTTTCAAAGCCGGGGGTCGGAGAAAACGTCTCGGCATAAGCGCCGCTGCCGTCTCTGGAATACGACGCATCGGGGGACAGCGTTTTTATCTCGACCGAATCAATTATTCTGCCCTGTATATCGGAGACCGTGACGCAGATATTGCTTGTTTTCAGCGTAAAATTCGTGTGAAGTTCTCCCGTTGTTTCGGAAATATCCTTGCCCGAGCAGTAAACGAGAAGCGTTTCGCCCGCGCCGAGAGTGACGGCGGGAAGCTGCCATTCATAAGGTGCGGAAAGGCTCGAACCGAGCGAATAATAGTTCAGGTCAACGGAGGAAGAAGAGATGTTTTTCAGTTCTATCCAATCGTTTCTGTCGCCGTCTTCGTCCGTTATTCCGACGGTGTTTTTGCATTGAACTTCGTTTATGACTATCGTTTTTGTTCCGTCCGTGTTTTTGCGTGACGCCTCAAGAGCCGCATAGCCCTCGTCCGTGTTCGGCTGTCCCGGCGTGGGTCTGCCGCTTACAGTCCACGCGCCCGCGTCGTAAGACGTTCTCTCCATAACGGAATTGGACGTCATTTTTTCGGTGGTGACGGAATCGAGCGAAGTGCCGTCCGCGTTTTTGAGCACAAGCGTTTCGCCGCCCGCCTTGGAAAGGTTGAACGGCGCGCACAGATATTCGGAAAGATACGAATTGTTGCAGTAGACAAGCAGATACCCGCCCGCTTCTATCTCCGTGCCGTCGGGAAAAACAAGCGAATCGTTTGATTTGGACGATTTCTGCAAAACGAGCGCGTAGCCCGAAACGTTGACTTTTTTTGCGGAGTTGTTATACAGTTCCACCCAGTCCGCGGAAGAACCGTCGGGCGCAAGCAGCGTGCCTTTGTTCGAGGTCATCACCTCGTTGATATAAACCTTTCCGATACCGGAGTCGGAACTCGTCTTGCCCGACATAAAATAATTTACAAGGCAGACGCCGCCGATAAGGCAGAGCATACCGACGAAAAGCATAAATATGGGAAAAACATGGCGCTTAGCCGAAAGGCGCGTATCGTTCGCCTTGATTTTTTTCTTTTTTGCCAAAAATATCCTCCTCCCGAAGCGTATCGAAACGGAATAACTGTCAAAAATACGGATTGAGGCGACTTGCGTCAAAACCGTTTCAGGGTTTTGCAAAAAAACGACCGAGCCGCCCGTCTCATTTTATAAAAAGAGAGGTAACAAAACAATGCCGCAGATTTCTTGCAGCGCACACACCTGTGTGCATAACGCGGAAAGCAAATGCTGTTTGCAGGACGTTCGCGTCGGAGGTTCCGATGCAAAAAAGGCGTGCCAAACCTGTTGTGACAGTTTCCGCGAAAAGACCGAGGGCTTTGCCAACGCCGCCTGCGCTTCATGCGCCTGCTCGGACAGTCACGTTGACTGCGCCGCCGACAGATGTATATTCAACGTCGAGGGCGTTTGCGAATCGGACAGAATAAACGTCGAGGGCGTCGGAGCGTGCAACTGCAAAGACACCGAGTGCAAGACCTTCAAAAAGTAAGCAAATAAAACCGCACGGTCGGATCTTTCGGGGTTCGGCCGTGTTTGCTTTTCCGCAAAGTCCGTCCGCCGAAGAGGAATGCCGCCAGAACAATACTATCCGATTATATAATATATTGTATATTATCTTCTTGTAAGTATAACATTTTTTTACCGACAAGGCAAGAGGAATGTGTGAAAAAAACGTAAAATATAGACGCACAACGTCGTTTTGTGACGATTTTTGTGTCCTGAAGTATTTTTTTCGCCGCCGATTCGAATTTCTTTTGGTAATCATTGCATAAACTGAGTGAGCTTTTTTGGTAAAAACGCCGTTTATTTTTTTTCGCATTTTTTGCCTTGCGATATAAGAAAAAGTATGATATAATACAGTGAACGGTCGTATTAAAAACGACTCGAAAAATGTCAAAAAACAGGTTCTCCGACGCTCTGCCTTATGTCGGAGGGACGCTGAAAAAATTATTATTTTTCAAGGCAGAGAAAAGAGGACACTATGCTCGCACAAAGACCGCCGATGGGCTGGAACTCGTGGAACACTTTCGGAGAAAACATTTCCGAAGAACTCATTATGGGCATCGCAGACGCGATGGTTGAAAAGGGACTGCGCGACGCAGGATACGAATACATCGTTATTGACGACTGCTGGTCGCTTCGCGAAAGAGGCGAAGACGGCAGACTTGTCGCAGACCCGAAAAAATTCCCCCACGGTATGAAATACCTTGCGGACTACATTCACTCCAAAGGCATGAAATTCGGAATGTATTCCTGCGCCGGAACTCTGACCTGCGCGGGTTATCCGTCAAGCTTTGACCACGAATATCTCGATGCGCAGACCTTTGCGGATTTCGGCATCGACTTCCTTAAATACGACTTCTGCTACAAGCCCGAGACGTCCGACGGACCTCTGCTTTATTACAGAATGGGCATGGCACTCAAAGCCACCGGCAGAGAGATTCTTTTCTCCGCCTGCAACTGGGGCAGCGACAACGTATGGCAGTGGATACGCTCCACCGGCGCGCATATGTACAGATCTACAGGCGACATCGTTGACCGTCCGAACTCGTTCCGCGACATCGCGTTCAGCCAGATCCCCATGCTCAGTCAGTCCGCGCCCGGCTGCTATAACGACACGGATATGCTTATCTGCGGTATGTACAACAAGGGCAACGTCGGCTTCGGCGGCTGCAATCAGGAACAGTATGATATGCACTTCGCTCTTTGGTGCATGATGGCGTCCCCGCTTATGATAGGCTGCGACATCAGAAACTGCGACGAGCACACGCTCGAACTCCTCAAAAACAAGGCTCTTATCGCCCTTGACCAGGACGAGGAAGCAAGACCGCCGTACACGCCGAACAGAAAGATCGAAGAAGTTCTTCTCCTGTTCAGACACCTTTCCGGCGGCGAATATGCGCTCGGCGTATTCAACTTTGCCGAGGGTTCCGCACGCAAGTACATCAATCTTTTCGAACTCGGTCTTACCGCAAACTGCGGCTACGGTCTTGAACTCACCGGCATGCTCGACAACGAAAAGATAACCGTTAAAGACAACTTCTACCTCGACCTGCCCGCAACGAGCTGCAAGGTTTACAGAGTAAAGCTTATAAAGCTGTAAACCATGGCGACCTGCAAAAACTGCGGCAAGGAACTCGAAAACGACGAGATAGGCATATACAAGCGTATGGTCAATCGCGGCGCAACGGAGTTTTTGTGCATAAAATGCCTTGCGGAATATTTCAAAATAAGCGAAGACCTTGTTCGCGAAAAGATAGAGCATTTCCGCAATATGGGCTGTACCCTGTTCGCGCAAAAGCCAAAGGATACGCCCGATAAAAAACAGGTATAGAAATTGCAGCCTTTCGCGGAGCGAAAACCGTTCCGTGAAAGGCTCTTTTTTCGGGCACAGTCGGCATACTCCGTCCGCCGGAATAAAATCAACGCATATTTTATGTAAAATTTTCCGCAAACCGCTTGACTTTTTTGCATTTTTAAGTATATAATGAAAGCAGATAAAGGAGGTAGGAAATATGAACAGACTTAATCTTGTACACAACATTGACATCGCGGATCTGATGAAGACCGTTGACGCCTGCAAGGGCGATGTTTTTCTCGAAACGGACGAGGGCGACGTGCTGAATCTTAAATCAAAATTCTGCCAGATAATGGGTATAGCAAATATTCTCAAAGGCGGCATTGTCGAGGGCGCATACATTCGCTGCCCGAACCCTGACGACGAGGCTCTTATGTTCCGTCTGAACCTCTACCACGAGGTGCCGAAAAAGGACGAAAATAAATAATCTCCGACCGTGCGGTTTTTCATAATCGCATAGCCTTTTTCATGTAAATATATCCGTGTTTCAGCGGACTTTTTCCGAACTTTGCGCAATTTGATAAAAAACATATACAAATACGACATTTGTTTTTAACCGCTTGACACAGTGTTTTTATTATGATATAATCATTCTGTTTGAACCGGCGGTTTGAGGCGGCGCAACTTAAAAGTAATATCAATCGTTCGGGTACACTTGTCAAAAAGCAGGTGTGCCTGTACTTTTTTTGCGTCTTAACGCCTTATTTCACAGGCAAACAAAAACTCATACCGAGAAAGGAATTTGTTTTATGAAAAACAAAGATACTGGCAAAAACGTTTCATTTTGGGACAGAAAATTCCAATACACCAAAATGGGTTCGTCGCCCAAAACCGAAATCATCGCGGGTCTGACCACATTTCTTGCAATGGCATACATTCTTATTGTCAACGCGGGAATGTTTGCAACACTCGGCGTGGTATCGTTCGATGCCATGTATGTTACAACCGCACTTTCCGCAATCATCGGAACGGTGCTGATGGGACTTCTGTCCAATCTGCCGCTTGCGCAGGCGCCCGGTATGGGAATCAACGCATTCTTCGTATACACGGTTTGCCTGACGCTCGGTTTTTCTTACGCAAACGCGCTTGTATTCGTTCTCATCGACGGTCTTGTGTTCGTTCTGTTGACCGCCACGGGACTGAGAAAGATAATTTTTGACGCCGTCCCGCCCGTTGTTAAGGCGGCTATTCCCGCGGGTATCGGCTTGTTTATCGCGTTTTTGGGACTTCAAGACGCGAAGATAGTTATTCCCAGCGCGTCAACAGGCGTTACGCTCGCATCGTTCAATCTTCTCGGCGACGCAAGCTGGGCGTCCGTTATGCCGCTTCTCGTCGCAGTTTTCTCGCTGCTGCTCATTGCGGTTCTTTCTTACAAAAAGATCAGGGGCGCTATCCTTTACGGAATCCTCGGCGGAACAGCTCTTTATTACGTTCTCGGCTTTACGGTCGACGGTTTCTACACCGGTTTTGCGGAAAACTTCTCGTTCAACCCGCTCAAACCGTTCGCTTCATTCGCAACCGAGTCTTTCGGCAAAGTATTCACGGAAGGATTTGACTTCTCCGCATACCTTAATACGGACGGTCACACCGTCGGCGGTCTGGTCATACTCTTCATCACCACCTCTCTTGCTTTCTGTATGGTGGACATGTTCGACACGCTCGGAACGCTGTACGGCGCTTGCCGCGGCGGCAACCTGCTTGTTAAAAACGACAGGGGCGAACTTGAAGTTCCGAACATGAACAAGGCGATGATGGCGGACGCGCTTGCGACCTGCACCGGTTCCGTTCTCGGAACGTCCACCGTTACGACGTTCGTTGAATCCTCCGCTGGTGTTGCGGCAGGCGGAAAAACGGGTATCGCCTCGCTTGTAACTTCGGGCGCTTTCGCGGTCGCGCTGTTCTTTGCGCCTATCGCAAAACTCATTCCCGCCTACGCTTACGGCGCGGCTCTGATATATGTCGGCGTGCTGATGATGGGCAGCGTTAAGGACATTGATTGGAAAGATGTTTCCGTCTCCGTTCCCGCGTTTCTCACAATAGCAATGATACCTTTCTCATACAACATATCTTACGGTATCGCGTTCGGTTTGATTTCATACGTTGTTATCAAACTTTTCTCCGGCAAAGTAAAAGAGATAAAGGCTGGCACTTGGGTCATCACATTGCTTTTCCTTGCAATGTTCTCCTTGACCCACTAATATAATTTGACTAAAAATACGGGCAGTAAAGAACTTGCTTTCTTTACTGCCCGATTTTTTATAAAAGTAAAAATGCCGATATTTATATTGTTATGCGGTGCAATCATTCACCCCATTTTGCGGCAAACAGATTCGACGATCCCGCAAAGCCGTTGTAATCGTAAAAGCCTACCGCCATGCGGGTATAAATGCTGTCAAGAAGATTTTCGCGGTGACCTTTTTTTGACTGCATCCACAGGTGCAGAACCATAAATTCGCCGCTGTTTTCCGTGCCCGCGCCCGCGCAGTTTTCACCCTCTGCGCGAAAATCGCCCTGTTTGTAATCGGTATTTTCATATATTGCGGTAAAGCAATCTCTTCCGTCAGGTCTTTTGTGCGGTCCCGCGCCGTCACCGTCAGCCTGATATCTTGCATACTCATGCGCTCTTATCATGCTTGCCGCATAAAGATTTTCATCCCATGAAAGCGGCGCCAAACCGTTCGCCGCACGCTCGGAATTTATCGTCTCAAAAATTTCAAGCGAAACATCGCGATTTTCTATAACAAGCGTATCGGACCTTTTGGCAACATAATAAAATATCGCCATCGCGTCCGAAATATCAACGGACGTATCGCCCGTGACCTCAACATAAGGCAGTCTGTCGCCCGGTAACTCCGCTTTTTTCGCCACATGATAAAAAACAAGCATCGCGTCCGTTATATCAACGCTTTTATTGCCGTCAGCATCGCCGCAATACGCACCTTTCAGATTGACGGGATCAACCTTCGAGTCCTCAATATTCACTTCGGCGGCAAATCCCGCAACGGATAAGGAAAAAACCATAACAAGTGCGATAATCGCAGCAAGAACCTTTTTCATATAATTCACATACCCCCATTTTTCGGCAAACGCAAAAGCATTTTCGCCGAATATCTTCCCTCGGCGGCAACCCGCCGAACATATTCCAATATATGTTACCACTCCCCGCCGCGCTTGTCAACTCCGTTTCCGCATTTGACAAATTTATTCCTCATTTGCGTAAAACTCTGTCGCAAAAACCGCCGTCATGCGTTGCATGGCGACGGTCACAGACAGATTATATATTTTCTGTTTGTTTTTGCCATTTATTCTTGTTTGTGCAAAAGAAATGCGGGAACAACAAAAATCTCAACAGCACTCTATCGTTCAGAATACTGACAGACAGCCCCCTTTATTTTTGAGTTCAATCAAAAAATCCCCGAACGCCTGCGGCGAATACGCTGTTTTTACAACTGAAACATCCCGATTTTTCTCATATACGAGTATTATATCACAAAGCATTTCAAAAAACAGGCGTTTCTTAATTGCTTTTCGCAAAACGACAAGAGCATTTCAAAAAACAGGCATTTTTTTAATTGCTTTCTGCAAAACACAAAAAGTATTTCAAAAATCAGGACGTTTTTTATACTTGTAATAATAAACAACGGGGCTGTAAGAAACTTACGCCTCTTACAGCCCGTTATAAACCGCAAATTACATGACAAACAAATTATCAAGAATGTATATCAAGATAATTTGAAATCAAAAATGTTTTTTCCTTATATTCCGAAGGATATTTGTAGTTACGAGGAATGCAGTCGGAAGAAATCGAAAAGTCACTTTCATATAATTGCTGCAAGTAAATGTAACTGATAGTGTTTTCTTCTTCGCGAACAACCGCATACTCAAAACTGCAACGACTCTCACCGTTCCACACCGAAGCATACGTCGGCAATGAAAAATATTCCGATTTTCCGTGAACGGGAGAACCTTCCGTCAACTTCGAAATTCTTTCCACTTCCGCATCAAAAGCCGCTTTATCATACTTGACTTTCAATTCAACTTGCCAACCGTCTCCGACTATCTGATACTGAATCAGACGGTTTTGAAACGATTGAACGTCAAGATTTTCGAGCGTCTTCGGAAACAGTTCCGAGGAATTTCCATAACTGCGGGAGAAAGTCTCCCATACATTCCCGTACTCCGAAATATCAGTAACGGTCTTTTCGCTGAAAATATGACTGCAAGAACACAGCAAAAGCAGCGCCGCAATAAAGCAAAAGACTGAAATTATTTTCTTCATAACATTCTCCTCATCGTATCGCAAGTTCCAAAAACAATTTGCCCATAATATGTCACAAACTTTTATGATTCAATAAATTTCTGCAAATCTAAATCAATTTTCTTTTGGCAACCAAATCCTTATATTCAAATATACTGATGTCAACGCCTAATATAAATTCATCAATGAAGTTGTCATATTTCAGAAAAACAGTTTTCGGAACTTTTTTCAGTTGTTCTTCAGTCCAAACAGTTTCTATGTTAGAGATTGCCCGATCCAGTAATGCGCGGGCTTTACTCTTTTCCGAAACTTCGGAAAGACGAACATAATTATAGACAAACCGTTTTGAATGGGATATGGATTTTTGCAGATAGTCGGAATACTCCCGAGGATATTTTCCGTCACATCTAATATACATATCATAAGCATGCAAATACCATATTATGGCTTTGTTTTGGTCATCTGCTTCCGACAGATGTTCATCTAACAGTTCCAAAAACCTATTTTCCTTAAAACTAAGCCATGTTGATGAAAGATATGCACCTAAAATTGCCAGACGTATATCTCTGTTTTTAAAATAGTTATCAGTCAAAATATCAACAGCAAGAAAGTAATCTTCAATAGGACTTTGTATTTCAAATAAAACATATTGAAGCAGTTCTTCCATCGAATTCCGACTGTTTTCTTTCAATCTTTTTTCTAAATCTAAAATATCAATATCCATTTGCACCACATAACTATAACAATTTACCTATTATTCATGTTGCCCAATCTAACATTGCGTTAATACTTTGAACCTCACCGTTTAACACATAAAACCTTATTGTGACTTTTATTCCATTAATTGTAGCATGTATTTGGTTTGAGCCATTCACTGCATTTGCCAAGTTAGATTTAACAATTTTGTATATCTTATTAAATATTGCTTTTTGTGAACCTCCCAATCTCATAATTCCATTTTTAATATGATCTTTTGAAAAAATATGCCTTGCGCATCCTTTCCATAACTTACTTGAAGACATTTTTATGGTCTGACTTGCAGCGGTTTTTATTCCAAGTTTTACAGCTATTTTACCGCCAAGTTTAGCGATATACGGTCCAAGAAATGCGCCGAGCACAGCGCCGCCGACCGTTGCTGCGGAAATCAAAGCCCACTTTTTCCAGTCTTTCAGTCCAAGAGCCGCAGCCAGTAAATACCCCAACGCGGCACCGGCAACACCGCCAATAATTCCGCCGATAATATTGGCAGGAGATTCCCCTGTAAGATCAAACATATTAACAGGGTTATTAAAACAGTATGCAAAAAGATTTGAAGAGCAACTGTCTGCAATTACAGACATTTCACCCGCATCCGCATTGAGGAATCTGCCCGTGACGGGGTCATAGTAGCGCGATTGCAGGTAATAAAAGCCCGACTCGTTGTCGTAATAGTAGCCGCGATAGCGGAACGGGTTTGCGGTGCCCACCTTGAACCAACCGTCGGTCGGGTCATTCATCTGGAGAATGTTGCCCCAAGCGTCGTATACATATTTGGCAAGACAACGGAAAGACGTGTCCGAAGTGCCGTCTTCCGTGCCCCAGATTTCAATTATATCGCCTTGAAGATTCTTCTTGTAATAATAACTGTAACTGAGGTAATTCATGCCGACGGGGCTGCCCGACGCGTCATAGAAGAAATAAGGGGAATAGCACTGTTATGTACCGGCAAGCATCGCGTTTAATCACCCAAACACAGACCTGTCAGGAATATTCATGAAACCTTTAAGGGCTTGGGATTATCCCAGCAAACTGCCTTTTGTCCCCAAAAGGCGATGCTTGCCGGTATTGTGAATAACTAAATAAGTTTACTTAGCTGTTCCTTAAAAGTAATCATCTCCGCTTCCTTAAATGGTGAATCCGGATGGGTTTCATAAGTGGATACAACCCATTCTAAAAGAGTTGGTTCCTTGGGAAATAATTCTAATGCACGGCGAATAAACATCTGTATAACAGGGTGAATATCATAAAAAAAGGGGGCTATATACATCAAGAAATCGCACAAAAGCAAAGTGTTTTTGACAGAATAATCTCTTGATAACAAGTAAAGTAGATAACAAAACTTATCTGTACTACTAACCTTAGCAAAGTCTTTTTCTAGATTATCTATAGTATAATCATATTCTTTCGTTTTGAGAATTTCATATACTGAATGATAATCTCGTTCTTTCCATAAACGAATCAATTTTCTCACAGTACACCTCCTTACGGCGTTCCAATTCCATTCCACACCCATGCATCGCCAATGTAGTAGTAACCGCGATAGCGGAACGGGTTTGCGGTGCCCACCTTGAACCAACCGTCGGTCGGGT
>OLQA01002775.1_pt1 | contig 13275 bp, 15 predicted proteins | sample 1673151 | NCBI WGS metagenome assembly OLQA01 (sample SAMEA3136760, study PRJEB25190) | human gut metagenome | biome: human gut; feature: human-associated habitat; material: faeces | place: Austria | collected 2013 | reverse complement strand
TATCAACGATGATCTTGCGGCCGGTAAGACCGGTATCGCCGGCAGGCCCGCCGATGACGAAGCGCCCGGTGGGGTTGACATAGATTTTGGTGTTTTCATCGAGATATTGTGCGGGAATGATCGGGCGAATCACCTCGCGGATGATGTCTTCGCGAATCGTGGAAAGCACAACCTCAGGGTCATGCTGAGAAGAAATAACGATTGCGTCCACACGCACGGGAACATCGTCGTGATATTCGATGGTGACCTGGGTCTTTCCGTCCGGACGCAGATAGGGAAGCGTACCGTTTTTGCGCACGGCGGTCAACTTTTTGGCAAGGGAGTGCGCAAGGGAGATCGGCAGAGGCATCAGCTCCGGTGTTTCATCGCACGCATAGCCGAAAACCATACCCTGGTCGCCCGCGCCGGTATCAAAATCGTCTTTCATATCGCCGCTTTTTGCCTCCAGCGCCTTATCAACGCCCATGGCAATATCACCGGACTGCTCATGGATGGAATTCAGCACAGCGCAGGTATCACAGTCAAAGCCGTATTTTGCGCGGTCATATCCGATTTCACGCACGGTATTTCGGACAATGGTCGGAATATCGACATAGCCCTTGGTCGTGATTTCCCCCATGACCATAATCATACCGGTCGTTGTGCAGGTCTCGCAGGCAACGCGGCTCATGGGGTCCTGGCTGAGCAGGCTGTCCAAAATGGCATCGGAAATCTGGTCGCAGATCTTATCGGGATGTCCTTCCGTGACGGATTCGGATGTGAAAAATACTTTTTTCATGTTGGAATGCTCCTTTTCTTTTTTTGGTAGGTTCGGCTGTGTCCGGGCAACAAAAAAGTCCCCCGGCCGAGGACGCATTCAGATCACGAAGCAAAACCGACGGCTTTGCTCCAATCGTCTCATCTCTCGGGAATTGGCACCTTGCCGCACGGGCAGGTTGTCGGGCTTCATCGGGCCAGTCCCTCCACCTCTCTTGATAAGCCTATGGAAGAAGTATAGCACAAAGCCGCGGCTCTTTCAATACTTTTTTCGCAAAAAACGGGAAAACGGGCGCTTTTTGCGTATTTTTCGGAATTTTTTATGCGGGAATCAGGAAGGAGAGAAAGCCGAGAGCCCCCCAACTGACCAGCGTCATAATGCAACCTGCGATTAAAATGCCGCCGAGAATGCTCAGCAGAGCATTTTTCATGCGCATATTCATCAGCGCAGCAACCAGAGCGCCGGTCCATGCGCCGGTGCCGGGCAGAGGCAATGCCACAAAAAACATCAGCCCGAAGGTTGCATAGCGTTCGACCTTACCGCGGTTTTTCTCCGCTTTCTTTTCTAAAAACAGCGCGATTTTATCCAAATATTTCACCCGTTTCATAAAGAGCAGGATGCGGCGAATGAACAGAAGAATGAACGGCACGGGCAAAAAATTACCAACCACGGCGAAAAGATAGGTGAGCACGGGCGAGAGATTATTGATATGCCCGAAAGGGATTGCCGCGCGCAGCTCGGCAATGGGAACCATGGAAATCAAAAACAGATACAGATATTTGCGTGCGTTTGCCACGGTTTGTTCTCCTTTGTGAAAAAATATGAAAAAATTGCGTCGCTTCAGTGGCGCTGTGAAAAATCGGAATAAACCTCGCAAAAGCGCGCCTGAAACGAGGGCTCTTCTCTGCCGGCATACAGATGCGAAAGGTCGCCGAATCCGCAGCAGCGCAGAGAGGCAATGCCGCACTCGCGCTCCTCCGTATATAGGGTTGTGACTCCGGTCGGCAGCGCCACAAAGCCCTGCCAAAGCACCACAGGGGAGACATTGAGCATATGGGAAAGCAGCACACATTCCACCCCGAAATGGCAAAACAGCGCCAAAGTGTCCGTATTCGGGGCAACGGCGCGAAACAGCGTTCCGTCATGCACATAGCCGTGCTTTGCAAGCAAGGTGTCAAGCTCTGCGCACACAGTTTCATATTTTTCCGCCGCTTCCGAGCCCCGATAAAGGGGCATCTCTTTCCAATGCTCCTTTTCAAAATAGGAAGCGCCGCCGATAAAAAAAGAAGGATATCGATCCCACGGGCGCTCCCTCTCTCCGGTTTGCGGATTTTGGACATAGCCGTCAAATTCGCGCAGCCAATCGCAAATGACCGCTTCTTTGCCGAAGGCTTTCAGGGTCGGCTCCGCGGTTTTGCGGGCGCGCCCCAGCGGCGAGCAATAAAATGCGTCGATTTTTTCGCAGCATAGTCTCTTCTTCAAAAGGTTTGCTTCGCGCAGACCTTTTTCGGTCAGAGAATCGTGTTCATAGTCCGGGTCGCCGTGGCGAATGATTAAAATGCGCATGATATGCTCCTTCGGTATTTTTTCTGCCCAAAAGTATAGCATATTGCATAGAAAAAAGCAAGAGCACCGCACTTTGCCGCCATGTAAAAACTTTGTAAAGGAGCATGCGCCCCGCAGGGCTCAGCAGGCTCAATAACGAATCCAGCCGGCCGAGCCGAGCAGCAGATCGGCAAAAAAGAACACGATCAAAATTGTCGTCAGGATACAGGCAAGGGTAAATAAAAACATCTTATCCCGTTTTAGAGAAGCGATGTATTGCTGCATGGATGCCTCTTTTTCATCCAGGCGCTTTTCATAGCTTTTTTGCATATACTCCGTGCCGAGCGCGCGCAGCTTTTCCGCTTCCTCCGCTTTTTTGGCATCTGCCGGCGCTTCCTGCTTATGCGTGTCGGTTTGGGAACCTTTCAGCATATCGTCCAGAGAGCCGTTCATGGCAAAAACGATCTGAGAAATGGTTTCAAGGCGCGGGTCAAGGGTGTTGCCGCTGAAAATTTTGCGGATGGTGGAATCGGGCAGCCCCGTTTTTTGCGAAAGCTCCGCCCAGGACATTTTTGTCTCGTTTTTCAACGCTGCAAGATAAGCGCAGACTTTTTCCGGCGTGTTTTCCATTGTTTCACACCCTTTTTTTAAAATTTGGGCGGGGTTTTGAAAATTCGGACGCATTTTTTCAAAGATTCCCAATTCCGTTTTTTGAAAAGGCACGCTATAATGAACATGCGAGGGGAAGCATGCGGCATTTATTTGCTTACCTTTCATGCAATCATTCTATCGAAAAATGATTGCCGCAATAAGAACAAAGACGGCGGATTGTGTAAATGTTTTCCGAGAAAAGGAAAACATTGCGCTTTGCCGGAGAAATAATTCGAAAGAACAGGAGAAAAGAAATGGAAATTCTGAAGCGCTTTTTCGAGGAATATGCAACGGCCTTTTTGTATCTTTGCCTCAGCGGCATTTGCACCCTGCTTTGCAGCCATTTGCGCAGGGTGCAAAAAGAAAAGCGCCGCAGAAAAACCATTCGAAAGACGGTTGCATTTTGCTTTTCCGCTATCTTAAAAAATCCGAAAGAGAAAGACGCGGCGCTTTTGCAAAAGGAAGCCGAAGAGGCGCTGCCGGAAACGCTGCGCAGCCGCGGCATCGGGCTTTCTCATATTGAAGCACGCCTGCTTTTGGAGCAGGAAAGCGCAAAAAAGCGATAATTTTCGTTTTCTGCTTTTCAAACTGCGCGCTTTGTGCTATACTGAATGTGTATCAAACCGTGAGCGGAGGGAAGACATGCAAACCATTCAATGCCCCAAATGCGGCGAAGTATTTTCGGTGGATGAATCCGGCTATGCCGCGATCGTAAAGCAGGTGCGCGACCGCGAATTTTCGGCGGAAATTGCGCAAAGAGAAGATGCCATGCGCCGCGAAAAGGAAAATGCCGTTGCGCTTGCAAAGGCGGAGACAGCCGCACAGCGCGATCAGAAAATTTCTGCGCTGGAGGGTGCGCTGAAGCTTGAAAAAACAAACGCGGAGCTTGCCGTGCAAAAAGCGCTGCAGGAGCAGGAAAACCTCATTTCCGATTTGCGCGGACAGCTTGCTCTGCAAAAGAGCGAGCAGGCTTTGAGCGAAAAAAATCTGCGGGAGCAATATGCGGCCGAGCTGCGGCACAAAGAAGAAGAGGTTGCATATTATAAAGAATTCAAGGCAAAGCAGTCAACCAAAATGGTGGGGGAGAGCCTGGAGCAGCACTGCCTGACGGAATTCAACAAATTGCGTGCCGTTGCATTTCAAAATGCCTATTTCGAAAAAGACAACGATGCAAAAACGGGCAGCAAGGGCGATTTTATTTTTCGTGAAACCGAAGAAGACGGGCAGGAGCTGCTCTCCATTATGTTTGAAATGAAAAACGAAATGGACACCACGGCAACCAAGCACCGCAACGAGGATTTTTTCAGGGAGCTTGATAAGGACCGCCGCGAAAAAGGCTGCGAATATGCCGTCCTTGTCACGCTTTTGGAGGCGGACAACGAGTATTACAATGCCGGCATTGTTGATGTTTCCTATCGGTATCCGAAGATGTATGTCATCCGCCCGCAGTTTTTTATTCCGCTGATTTCCGTTTTGCGCAATGCAGCGCACAGTGCTTCCGGCTATCGGCGCGAGCTTGCCGAGATGCGCAATCAGAACCTTGATATTTCGCATTTTGAAGAGGATATGAACGATTTTAAGGACAAGTTCTCCCGCAATTTCCGCCTTGCAAGCGAAAAATTTCAAAAGGCGATTGACGAGATTGACAAGACGATCGATCATTTGCAAAAAACGAAGGAAGCACTGCTTTCCTCCGAAAATAATCTGCGGCTTGCCAACAACAAAGCGCAGGATCTTTCCATTAAGAGCCTGACGCGCGGCAATCCGACCATGCAAAAAGAGTTTGAAAAACTGAAAGAGAAATAAAGAGATGCCGGAGGAGCGCTGCAGCGTTTCTCCGGCATTTTTTCAAAGGGATTGCGCCTTTTGGGGCGGTTCGACAATGCGCACCGTTTCAATTCCGTAATAGCGAAACAGGGCGAGGGCATCGTGCCCGATTCTCTCTCCGCACATCACAATCGGAACGGCGGGCGGGCAGCTGACCGTCGGTGCGCCGCAAATGCAGCCCACGGCCTCTTCGGGCGACACGTTTTTTTGCTTTGCAAACATTGCCGCGCGCACCGAAAGCACACGCTGCGGCAGCGACGGCAAGGCAGGGGGCTGATGGGGCGCTGCGGGGGCGCAGGGCGGAAGCGCCTGCAAAAGGCGCTCAAAATCGGCAGAAGAATTATCGGGGGTTGCCATCAGCACCAAAAAATCGCGGTCAGCATATTCGCATTCCGCGCCCGCACGGCGCAAAGCATTGGCAAGGGCGGTGCCGCTTTGCCCACCGCAGGCACGCAGCGTGATGCGCAAGGGGTCGCTTTTTTGCACGGCATAGCCGCGCTTTTGCAGTACAAGGCGCAGCCTATCAAGTTGCATGCAGGTTTGCTGCAGCTTTGCAGGATACTCCGCTTGGAGTGCGGCATTGCAAAGATCCAGCGAGGCAAGGGTGAGATAAGAGGGGCTGGTGGAGGCAAAGAGCAGCAGCGCTTCCCGTGCGCTCTCAAAAAAGGTGCGGGGGAGAGAGGCGCTCAGATGCAAATAGGCACCGCCTGTGAGCACGGGCAGGGTCTTATGCGCCGAATCGCAGCATAAATCCGCCCCGCATTGCATGGGATGGCGGCTCTTCGGTAAAAAACGCAGGTAGGCGCCGTGCGCATTGTCCACAAGCAAGCGCGTGCCGCGGGCATGGCAAACGGCGCAAAGCGCCGGCAGATCCGCCTCGTTTCCGAGATAATCGGGCGATGTGATATAAACCGCGGCGGGCGGGCAGGGAAGGCTGTCCAATACCGCGGCAAGAGCGTCCGCCTCTACGGTGCAGCTGCAAAGCGTATCCTTGTCGCTTTGGTGCAGCCAGAGAATTTCAAAATCCAAAAGCGCCGCTGCGCTTAAAAATGCGCGGTGGACATTGCGCGCGGCAACGATCAGGCGGGAGGCGCCCTGCGGTCTATATTGCAGGGCAAGGTGCAGCATGGCGCGAATGCAGATGCTGGAGCCCTCGGTTGCATAAAAGGTTGCGCCGCTGCCGAAGACGGCAGATGCGTTTTTTTCGCTTTGTGCAATGATTCCGTCGGCGCTGCCGAGGCAGTCCGCTCCTTCGATTTCCGTGATATCAAGCGCTTCGCAGCCAAGGCGGGCAGCGCCCTTGTGTCCCGGCATGTGAAATCGCGCGCACCCGGATGCGGCATACTCCCGTACAAAATCGGCAATCGGCGTGCCGAGCGGCTTTGGCTCAGTTTGCGGCATGCGGTGCATCCTCCGGCTTGCTTTCTTTTTGCTCCGCTTCCGCCACGCGCATCATAACGGCGCATTCGATGCGCTTGCGGAACAGCTCGCAGCCCGGCTCATAGATTCCGCGAATGGAGCCGCTGGCATGATAGGCATTTGCGGCGCACCCGCCGGAGCAATACAGCTTTGCCCAGCAATCGCGGCATTCGGGGCGGGCATAGGCGTTGCAGGCGCGGAACTCCTCGCGCAGGGCGGTATTTGTGACGCCGGACCAAATATCTCCCAGCCTATAGGCCTCTTCGCCGACAAATTGGTGGCAGGGATAAAGATCGCCCCACGGGGTCACAGCCATATATTCCGTACCCGAGCCGCAGCCGGAAATGCGTTTATAAATGCAGGGGCCGTTTTCAAGGTCGAGCATGTAATGATAAAAGGTAATGGGCTTGCCCTCTTTTTCGCGGCGAAGCATATCAAAGGCGAGCAGCTCATATTGCTCCTTGACAACGGCAAGGTCCTGCTCCGTCAGAGCGGCGGGGTCATCGGGCGCGCAGACGACAGGCTCCATGCTCAGCTCCGTAAAGCCGAGGTCCGCCATGTGGAAAACATCGTTGGTAAAATCGGGATTTGCATGGGTAAACGTGCCGCGCATATAATAATTTTTTCCGCCGCGCGCCTTGACCAGCTTTTGAAACTTCGGAACGATGCGGTCATAGCTGCCGTTGCCCGCATAGTCAACGCGGGTGCGGTCGTTGATTTCTTTTCTTCCGTCCAGGGAGAGCACGACATTGCTCATTTCGCGGTTGCAGAAATCGATCACATCGTCGTCAATGAGCATGCCGTTTGTCGTCAGGGTGAAGCGGAAATTCTTGCCGCGCTCCTTTTCAACGCTTCTTGCATATGCCACAAGCTGTTTTACCACATCGAAATTCATCAGCGGCTCTCCGCCGAAGAAATCGACCTCCAAATTGTGTCGGCTGCCCGAGTTTTCCACAAGAAAATCAAGGGCGCGCCTGCCGACTTCAAATGACATGAGCGCACGCTCTCCGTGATATTTTCCCTGGCTTGCAAAGCAATAGCCGCAGTTCAGATTGCAGGTGTGCGAGACATGCAGACAAAGCGCCTTGATCACATCGCCCGAGCGTTTCTTGAAGGTCGTCGCCATGGGCGCGTAGGTATCCGGGGTGAACAGCTTCCCTGCTTTTTCGAGCGCTGCAATATCCTCCAGGCAAAGCAGAATTTCTTCTTTTGTGACATCCGGGCGATTCGGATATTTTTTGAGAACGGCATCGACGATTTCCTCCGCTGTGCACTTTTGATACAGCGCAATGATATCATAGGCGACATCGTCAACCGAATGGACCGAGCCGGAGCAGCTGTCAAGGACAATGCAATATCCGCCGAGCTTATATTGATGAACCATAAAAACCTCCGCTTTGAATGGAAGATAAAATAACGAAACGGAAAAAAGCGCCGCCAAAACCAGGCGGCGCTTTCTTTTTGTGCTTACCGATCAGCGTTTTCGCACTTCTGATTTGCAACGCCGCAAGAGGTCTTGCAGGCAGATTGGCAGGAAGTCTGGCATTCGCCGCAGCCGCCGTTCTTTGCGCTTTCGCAAAGGTTACGGGTTTCCAAAGTCTTGATTCTTTCCATGGCAGTAATCTCCGTTCTTTCAAATGTTCCAAAAATTGAATCGCCGTGCCAAACGCGGCAATTTACATTCCTATGAGATTATAGCACAAGCTTTTTCCAAAGTCAAGTGCTGCGCTTTTGTTTTCAGTCGGCTTTCTCAAACTGGCTGTTATAAAGCTGCGCGTAAAATCCGCCCTTTTCAAGAAGCGATTTGTGATTGCCCATTTCCACAACATTGCCGTCTTTCATTGCAAGAATCAGATCGGCATTTTTGATGGTGGAGAGCCGATGTGCCACGATAAAGCAGGTGCGCCCCTGCATCATTGCGGAAAATGCCTGTTGGATGCGCCGCTCCGTGTGGGTATCGATCGAGGAGGTCGCTTCATCCAAAATCAAGAGCGGCGGCGCCGCCAGCATCACGCGGGCGATGGAAAGCAGCTGCTTCTGCCCCTCGGAAAGCCCTGCGGAGCCATCCTTGAGCAGGGTAACATATCCCTGCGGCAGTCGGCGGATAAAGCTGTGCGCGTGGGCTGCCTTGGCGGCCGAGATGATTTCGTCGCGCGTTGCCTGCGGGCGGCCGAAGGCAATATTTTCCGCAACGGTGCTTTCCGAAAACCAGGTATCCTGCAGCACCATGCCCCATTTTTTGCGCAGATCGTGACGGGTGTAGTCGCGCAGATCAACTCCGTCCAGCGTGATTTTTCCGCTTTGGGGGTCATAAAAACGCAGCAAAAGATTGATCAGCGTTGTTTTCCCGCAGCCGGTCGGACCGACAATGGCGACCGTTTGCCCGGGCTTTACCGAAACATTGAAATTGCGAATCAGCGGGCGCTGCGGTGTATAGGAAAAGCAAACATCGCAAAAACAGACGGCGCCCTCCGTGCTTTCACGCCGCACGGGACTTTTAGTATCCGGGACGCGGTCGGGCTGCTCCAAAAGCTCAAAAATTCTTCCTGCGCAGACAAATGCATTCTGCAGCTCCGCCAAAACACCCGATATTTCGTTGAACGGCTTTGCATATTGCGTTGCATAGCTGAGAAAACAGGAAAGAGAACCGATGCTGAGCCCTCCGCCGATGGCATAAAACGCGCCCGTCATGGCGACGACGGCATAAATAATGTTATTGAGAAAACGCGTGGATGGGTTGGTGAGCGAGGAGAAAAACACCGCGCGCAGGGAAGCGTCGGCAAATGCGTTGTTTTGCTTGTCAAAGGCCTCGCACGCCTGCTCTTCGCGTGAGAAGGCTTTCAGTATCATCAGCCCGCCGAGCATTTCCTCCACATAGGCGACCTGTTCGCCCCGCAGCTTTGATTGCAGGCGGAACATGGAATGTGTGCGCTTTGTGATAAAGCGCGCCAGGAGAATGGAGAGCGGGGTGAGCACGATCACGATAAGCGCGATTTCCACCTTGATGCGCAGCATGAACAAAACCGTTCCGAGCACGGTTAAAATCCCGCTGAACAGCTGATGAAAGCCCATCAAAAGACCGTCGGAAAATTGATCCGCATCGGCGATGACGCGGCTGAGAATATCGCCCACGGCATGTGCGTCAAGGTAGGAGACGGGCAGCGTTTGCAGCTTGTCATAGGCGTTTTTGCGCAGCGTTTGTACCATGGTGAAGCAAATGCGATTGTAAATCAGGCTGATGCACCATTGCAGCACGCCGCCGCCGGCGATCAGGGCGATGCCAAGGGAAAGAAAACGCCATAGTGCTTCAAAATCGGTTGCGCCCGGTGCGATGCAGTCAATGGCATCCCCGATGAGCACGGGCCAGCTCAGCTGCGCCGCAACGGAGAGAATGCTGAGCAAAACCGCAAGCAAAAGCCATGCAAAATGCGGGCGCAGAAGACGGATGAGCGGTTTTTTGTATTGCATCAGTTTGCCGCCTCCTTTTCCTGTGAATCGCAGATTTCGCGGTATTCCGTGCAGGTGTTGTACAGGGTTTCATGTGTTCCGGTGCCGACCAGGGCGCCGTCCTGCAGCACAAGAATTTGCTCCGCGTGACGGATGGAGGCAGCCCGCTGCGAGATGATAAATACGGTGGGATGCCATGCAAGATGCGCAATCGCGCGGCGCAGCGCCGCTTCGGTTTGAAAATCAAGGGCGCTTGCGCTGTCGTCCAGAATCAGAATCTTCGGGCGGCGCACCAGTTGTTTTTTTATGTATTTTCTTAAATGCTTCGTGCCATTCAATATCTACATATTCTATTGTTTTTCCTGTAGTATCAAAGTCATGAAGCTTTCCTAAAACCTGTTCACACAGCATTATTTTCGACCTCCTGAATCTTACCAAATCTGAAGTAACATCATAACTCCAGGAACCCATGCAGTTACGATTCCTTCAAATACCTGAAGATATGGAACGAATTTTCCCAGTTTCTTTCCGCAGATGTCTTCTACGAAAGCAGTTCCCCAGAGAATTGCCCACAGATACCAGATTGCTGCCCAACGCAGATCCGGTGTGATTCCCAGTGCAGTGCTTCCTGTAAATCCCTCGATTGTACCGAAGATCACCGCATTGATGGCTACAAAAGTAGAAAACCATGCAAATGGGATAGGGCTTGCTTTCAGGAATTTACTCAGGGCTACGAAAAGATAGGTAAAGCAGAACAGCAGTCCTGTTCCTGCTGCATAATAATTGCCCTGCACCAGATTGACAAAGTTAATAAATAAAGAAAGACCACCTGTAAAGATGTTCATAATGGCGGTTGATTTTCCGTCTACATTGTATAAAGAACACATACCGTTGTTGATCAGTACGATTCCTACGAATAAAAGACAAACTCCTAACATAATATTCTCTCCTCTCCTGCTTCTTCAGTATATTTTTCTGTTAAATCTGACAGGACTGTCATTATATTGTTTGGTAAGTTCTTATAAAAGTTCTCACAAAACTCCATAAATAACAGTCCTGCGAATATCATTTTTATGATCAGATAACCAGAATGTAATGGTTTAAAATTGTTTAGAACAGACTGTAAAGCTGTGTCAGCGGAAGCTTCTCTGCCGGTTTGGAAGTGATCTCTTCGCCGTCAACAGTAACCTTATATGTCTCCGGATCTACGGTCAGTTCCGGTGTTCTGTCGTTAAATACCATATCTTTTTTGCTGATATTTCTGCATCCCTTTACAGGTACTACAGTTTTCTCAAGACCGTATTTCTCTTTTACATTCTCATCCATGGCAGCCTGGGATACAAAGGTCAGGCAGGCTTCGTTCTTAGCTTTTCCATGAGCTGCAAACATTGGCTGATAGAGAACCGGCTGTGTAGTCGGAATGGATGCATTTGCATCGCCCATCTTAGATGCAATGATCATACCGCCTTTGATGATAATATCCGGTTTTGCACCAAAGAATACAGGATTCCAGAGAACGAGGTCTGCGAATTTACCTTCTTCCACAGAGCCCACATACTGGGAAATACCGTGTGTGATTGCTGGATTAATGGTATATTTGGAGATATAACGTTTTACACGGAAGTTGTCATTGTCATGTCCTGCATCTTCCGGAAGTGCACCTCTCTCATCTTTCATCTTGCTTGCTGTCTGCCAGGTACGTGTGATAACCTCACCTACACGTCCCATAGCCTGAGAGTCAGAGCTCATCATACTGAAGATACCCATATCATGAAGAACATCCTCTGCTGCAATTGTCTCAGGACGGATTCGGGAATCTGCAAATGCTACATCTTCCGGAATTCTCTTGTCAAGGTGATGGCAAACCATCAGCATATCCAGATGCTCATCCAGAGTGTTTACTGTATATGGCATTGTAGGGTTTGTGGAGGATGGCAGTACGTTCGGAGCTGCTGCTGCGCGGATGATATCCGGTGCATGTCCACCGCCTGCACCCTCTGTATGATAAGTATGGATGGTTCTGCCGCCGATAGCTGCAAGTGTATCTTCCACACATCCACCTTCATTTAATGTGTCTGTATGGATGGCAACCTGTACATCATATTCATCTGCCACATTCAGACAGTGATTGATAACTGCAGGTGTTGCACCCCAGTCCTCATGGATCTTCAGTCCCATAGCTCCGGCCTTAACCTGCTCAATGAGAGGAGCTTCGTCTGAGCAGTTACCTTTTCCAAGGAAACCTAAGTTCATCGGGTATTCCTCGGCTGCCTTTAACATCATTTTTAAGTTCCATGGTCCAGGTGTACAGGTAGTCGCATTTGTACCGTCTGCAGGGCCTGTACCACCACCGATCATAGTAGTTACACCGCTGTATAATGCACAGTCGATCTGCTGCGGACTGATGAAATGGATATGGGTATCAATTCCACCTGCAGTTACGATCATTCCCTCTCCTGCAAGTGCTTCTGTAGATGCGCCCACTGTCATTCCAGGTGTGACACCATCCATGATGTCCGGATTTCCGGCTTTACCGATTCCTGCGATTTTGCCGTCTTTGATACCGATATCTGCTTTTACGATTCCTGTAGAGTCTACGATCAATGCATTGGTAATTACCAGATCCAGATCTCCGTCTTTGCTGCAGGTCTTAACAGACTGTCCCATACCGTCACGGATTGTCTTGCCGCCGCCGAACTTTACTTCGTCTCCATAGGTTGTATAATCTTTTTCTACCTCGATCACAAGGCTTGTATCTGCCAGACGTACCTTATCTCCTGTAGTCGGGCCATACATTGCCGCATATTTGCTTCCGGAAATTTTTGTACTCATTATTGTCCCTCCTTACAGAAATCCTTTTAATTTCGCAGTTTCCATGGATGCTGCTTTTGTATCGTCAGTTGCCTGGGCGCGGGTAAGGTCATTCAGTCCGAATACTCTCTGTCTGCCGCCCATTTCTGTAAGCTGAACCTCTTTTTCTTCACCCGGCTCAAATCTTACAGATGTTCCTGAAGGAATGTCCAGATGATATCCATAGGCTTTTTCCCTGTCAAAAGAAAGGCATTTATTTACTTCAAAGAAGTGAAAATGAGAACCGACCTGAACCGGTCTGTCGCCTTTGTTTGCCACTGTTACTGTCACTGTTTTCTTGCCTTCATTAAGTGTGATCTCACGATCTGCGGCCATAATTTCACCGATCTTCATGCTCATTCTCCTCCTTACTGAATTGGATTATGTACTGTCACAAGCTTGGTTCCATCCGGGAATGTTGCCTCTACCTGGACTTCACCGATCATATCAGCAACACCGTCCATTACGTCATCCTTTGTAAGAATCTTGGTTCCAAGCTGCATCAGCTCTACTACTGTTTTACCATCTCTTGCAAGCTCCAGGAGTTCAGAACTGATATACGCAAGTGCCTCCACGTAATTCAGTTTCAGACCTCTTTCCTTTCTCTCTTTTGCAAGATTTCCTGCCATATGAAGCATTAATTTTTCCTGTTCTTTGGGATTCAGCCTCATGATATTCCTCCTCTCGAATTGTGCGGATTATAATATGCAAAAATCTGTTACTGTTCACTCCGTTCTCAGTAACGTAGCCAAAACACCTCGCGGGATAGTGGTGTGTGA
>OLQA01002771.1_pt1 | contig 13296 bp, 10 predicted proteins | sample 1673151 | NCBI WGS metagenome assembly OLQA01 (sample SAMEA3136760, study PRJEB25190) | human gut metagenome | biome: human gut; feature: human-associated habitat; material: faeces | place: Austria | collected 2013 | reverse complement strand
AAGTGTGATAACTGTCGGAATGACCCAGAAAAGCCTCCAGTAAACTCCGCTCATAAATTTTTCTCCCACCACCTTGTATACAAGTGGGTTAAACAAAATCACAATCGCAACTGCACTGAATGTAAACAGTCTTTTTCTCCTGTCATTCCCTTTAACCAGACAGAAGACAAGTGCTACAAGAAAACACGCCCAGACAAACCAGCCGTTTCCAATGTAATCTTTAAAATCATCTAAAATATGAAACCAGGTTTCTTTCATTTTTTACCTCAGAAATATACTTTTAACAATTGCCAGAAAAACAGATAGCACAGAAGACATATAACACTCGGTATCGCTGTGCACCATATTTTAACTGTCTTTTTTACACCTCCGCGGTGGAACAGGTTCACAATTCCTCCGACTCCGATAACCACCGGAAGTGCAGTAATGCCAATACCGGATGCCAGTGCCCCGGCAAGACCGGTAAGCGCTGTCACTGCGTACCATATTTTCTTCTCATTCTTTTCCAGCAATTCACATATCAGATAGAACATCATCGGTATAAACAAACTTGCAACCAGTGCTTTTCCCTGCCAGATACGAAGCAGCATAAGGGCTGAGATCGTGTGCGTGGAACTATATCCGTACATCTGCAGTGCACTGATGAATATTAAGAATATACTCGTTTTTTCCCTGTTATTTTCAAAAAAGAAAAGACCGATCATCGCATAGACAATGTAACACATCGGAATGAGAAATACCGGAAGATATCTGTGAGAGAGTATTGCAGGAGGAATATCACTGATCTTACTGATATACGCCACAAACATGGTCCACGGAGAAACCATATCCTTGCGCACTTCTCCCATATCCCAGAAAGAAAGTGCTCCGGTAACCGGGTTCAGCGTATACATGACATTCCGCTCAACTGCCATCACTTCTTCCACAACAAATCTGGAATCATCATCATCAATATGCTGATACGCACTGACAAAATAGGTCTGAATTCCAATCAGAAACACCGCTCCCAACACAAACAGGATGGTTGTCCAACTCATCTTCTCCTGCTTTGCCCACACCGTTTTCTTCCTTTTCCATCGAAAAAGGAGTACCACTACTGCTATCACACACGCAATCACAAGAACTGCAGAATAGGCACACTGAAATGGATGAAAATGTTGTCTCCTTAAAACCATTGGAACAGCAATCATCTGTGTCAAAGCCATCATCGTGAGAAACCCTGTCAGCCATGAAAAAGCAATATATTTTATTTTATGGTCAATTTGTACCAGACCAGCCCATATTGTTCCGATCAAAAGTGGAACAATTACCATGAGCAAAACCAGAATCAACAGATTCCTAATTTCCATATATAATAACTCCGTCTATTTTGATTTCACTATTTGCCATTGTATTCTCAATCTCATAGAGATCCGTTCCTGTCACTTCACGTCTTTTACATCCGATAAGAATCTGATCACAGACCGGAATAATTCCATATGCATCGGAAGAAATCATAAGATCCGGTGTATTCACGATCACACGGTCGTATTTTTCTTCCATTTCCCTGATAAATGTTTTCAATACTTTTGAAGACATGAGTTCCCTGTTTTCTTCCACAGAAACTTTACGACTGATCACGGTTACTTCGTCTTCAAATTTTTCTGATTTTATCTTATCAGCAGAAGCCTTACCATACAGATACTCACTGAATCCTGCGTCCGCATCTTCCGCATCTGCTGCAAGATTAAGCAATAATGTGTTGTACTCCATTGATGCATAAGCTTTTGCAAGATCATATGCCCCATCTGCATTTTTTGCATGATATGGAAGATATGCAATACTTTTATGCGCAGCATTTTCTTTTTCCAGGAATAAAAATGCTTTCTTAAATTCTTCTGCTCTGTCTTTTTTATGCACGAATGCTACCACAGGTGCTTTTAATTTCTGCTCAATCTCTTTTGCAGTTTTTGCCACAGTTCCTATGAGATAAACAACAGAAACCACAAGTATTCCTAATAACAATCCTAAAAAGATGCCTGCCAGACCACCTTTTACCGTCGCAGAGACAAGATCCTTTGTGGTTGTTGCCGTCTCCGCAGATGCCTGCGTATAAGATGTCACATACGGTTCACTCAAAATACTGACTGCATCTTTTCCTGCATACTCATCATAGAGCTTTTTCTGACTGTCCAACAACTCCTGCATCAGCTGTTCGTCGATGTGCAAGCGTCCAGCAGTATCCAGGATGACGATGTCGTTGCCATAGTCCTTGGCGTGTTTGATTGCATTTTTGGCAATCTCCACCGGACTGATGGTGCCCATTTCAAAGACAGGTGTATCGACCTGTGCTCCGACTACCTTCAACTGCTCGATAGCAGCCGGGCGGTAAACGTCACAGGCAACCAGCAACGGGCGTTTGCCCTGCTTGCGGAACATCCGTGCCAGCTTTGCCGAGTGGGTGGTCTTACCGGAACCCTGCAAGCCGCACATCATAATGATGGTCGGAAGTTTGGAAGAAAAATTGATGCGGCTGTCGGTCGAACCCATCAGCTCGGTCAGCTCATCGCGCACAATCTTGATGACCTGCTGTGCCGGAGTCAGACTGGAAAGAACCTCTTCGCCGACCGCTTTTTCGGTGACGTTTTTGACAAAGTCCTTGGCTACCTTATAATTGACGTCCGCTTCCAACAGTGCAAGGCGGACCTCACGCATTGCTTCCTTTACATCATTCTCAGAAAGCTTTCCCTTTGAGCGAAGCTTTTTAAAGGCTTGATTAAGCTTTTCAGCAAGTCCCTCAAATGACATCGGTCTTCCTCCATTTCCTGTTGATTTTATTCTTCAATCTGTTGGGCAAGCTCGACGATCTTCTCAGCATTCTTTTCTATCTTTCTGTTCAGCGCATACCGCTGTGCCTCAAAGGCGATCTCCTGCGCACAGGAGGTGATCTGCTCAAGCTTTTCCTGATATTCTCTGAATTTTCTGGCAAGTCCCAGCCGCTGCTCCATTTCCAGCAGGGTGCCTTCTGCGCGCTTGATGCTGTCGCGCACGCCCTGTCGGGTGATGTTGGCAAGCTGTGCAATCTCCGCCAGCGAAAGGTCCTCGTTGTAATAAAGCTGTGCTACCTCCAGCTGCTTTTCGGTCAGCATCTGACCGTAATAATCCAGCAGAATGGAAATCTCCAGATTCTTTGCCATGGTACAGCTCCCTTTCCCTGTCGGTCCCCATGTAAAGGCAAACACCTTTACTGGACTTACCTTTGCTATTATACCTGAGCCGCGTCCATCTGTCAAGGCTTTTTCCTTTACACAGTTTCAAAAAGTTTGCTGTGAAAAACTCTTTCTTTTCGTTGCTTTTGAACAAGTTGCACCGCTATTGCCCGCTTTCCCAGCGGATTTCCTTTGCAAACTCCTCTGCCTGCTCTTTCGTCAGCGCATCCTGCGCAAAGGATACCGTCAGATAGCAGGCTTTGTTTTGGTCGAAGCTTGCCACCCCGATCCCCTCCAGATAAGGCACCTCTGCCGCCGATTTCCCGCTGTTCATCTGCACCGGGTCCTTGTGGTAGGTGGTTGCTACCACACTTTCCACACCGTCCTGTGCAAAAACAGGCTGGTACGGCTCAAACTCCCAACCGGCAACGCTGCCCAACCGCAGCGAGGCATAGGCAACCTTGTAATGCTCCTGAGGCGGCACTCCCGATACCGGCTCATATTCCTCCACCGACAGCTCTGCCATCTCTTTTCCCTCACAGTACAGTAAAGCCTGTGCCAGCACTGCATCCCGTTTGGGTGTTTGCTCTTTCAGCTCCCAGCCATCCGGCAGAGAAAGGGCGATGGAAAACGCTTCTCCCTTCGCTGTCCGGCAGGCAAGGCTTGCAGTGTTTTCCGGCTGTTCTTCTGTGATACTTTCCTTTTTATCGGCAGGATTGGGATTTTCTTGTGCTGTTTTAGCTGCACATCCTGTACAGAGCAGCAGCGTCAGCAGAATCAGTAAAAGCTTTTTCATCTTCCTTCTCCTTTCAAGGCGGATACTTCCTATCTTTCCTTCATTATAGGGCAGGTTTTCACAGGCTGTCAACCAAAGAACAACAAAAATAAAACCGGTAAGGAAGGCGCTGATGACGCCTTCCTTACCGGTCAAAGTTTCCTCATGGACAGACACCCTTACAGAGCGCGGATGTCCTCCAAAAGCTGCTGGACATTCTGGTCCTGTGTTGCCCAGCTGGTGCAAAAACGTACAACGGTGTGGGTTTCATCATACTCTTCCCAAATCTCATACGAATACTTCTGCGCCAACTTGTCCATTTGCTCGCAGGTCAGGATTGGGAACTGCTGGTTGGTCGAGGAATCGCTGTCCATCTGGATTCCTTTTTCCTCAAAGGCGCGGCGAATCGCCATCGACTGCTCGACCGCCTTTTTGCAGATGGTAAAATAGAGGTCATCTTCGAACAATACATCAAACTGGATTCCCAGATAGCGTCCCTTTGCCAGCAGACCGCCGTGCTGCTTGATGGTATAACGGAAGCCTTCCTTGAGAGCCGGATTGGTAATGACCAACGCCTCCCCCATCACTGCGCCGCACTTGGTACCACCGATGTAGAACATATCGCACAACGATGCGATGTCCTGCAAGGTAACGTCCGCATCCGGGCTGGTCAGTCCGTATCCCATGCGTGCGCCGTCGATGTAGAGCGGGATTCCGTTCTCATGGCAGGCGGCGCTCAGCTCCTTCAGCTCCTTCTTGGTATAAAGGCTGCCGATTTCGGTCGGGAAGGAGATGTAGACCATCCCCGGCTGCACCATGTGCTCCCGCATGGTATTGGTCTGGTGGCTGTGACAGAATTCACGGACCTGGTCTGCGGTGATTTTTCCATCTACGCAGGGAATCGGCAGGACCTTGTGACCGGTTGCCTCGATGGCACCTGTTTCATGGCAGGCAATGTGACCATCGTGCGCTGCCAGCACGCCCTGATACGGACGAAGGATGGAAGCGATTGCCGTCAAATTGGTCTGGGTGCCGCCCACCAGAAAATGAACGTCTGCATCCGGGCAGCCGCACGCCTGACGGATGCGCTCTCTTGCGCTGTCGCAGTAGTGGTCGGTGCTGTAACCGGTCAGCTGCTCCATATTGGTGGAGAGCATCTTCTCCAAAATTTTCGGATGTCCGCCTTCCAGGTAATCACAGTTAAAGTATATCATCGAAATTTCCCCCTAGATTTATTACAACAAGAATGCCGCCGGGCACAATTCCGGCTGGCTTTATCTGCCCTGGACCTCCACCTGCACGCCCTGCAGGATGTCCAGCGCTTTTTCATTCATTTCATCATCGTTGCTGGCTGTGCAGCGAGCATCGACGATCAACTTTGCTTCCGGCAGCGCCGTCTTGAGCAGCACTGCATTGGAAAGCACACAGATATTGGAAACCACGCCACACAGCTCGATGACATCGAACTGCTGCTCCCGGGCATACTCTCCCAGCTCCCACGAACCAAAGCACGGCTTGTCAAAGCAGCGGTCCTGCGGGCAGCGCAGCTGCTCGACCTTTCCATACAGCTGCCATCCATCCGAGCCCTTTTTACAGTGCTCAATCGGCAGATTCCTTCCCTCCTGGGTTTGCAGGTAATCCTCCCCGTGGGTATCAAAGGTAAAGAGAATCTCTTCGCCCTGCTCCCGCGCCTGCTCGATTTTGCGGCAGATTGCCTGCTCGAGCTGAACCGCCTTTTCAAAACCCAGTGCGCCGTCCACAAAATCCTTCTGGTAATCGACCACGATCAGAGCCTTTTTCATCTGTGCTCCTCCTGTGCCTTAACCCAGACGGGACATGGTGGCAATACCGTGGATTGCATCGTAGATTTCGGTAAAGCTGGTGCTTTCAAATTCAACCGTACGTCCTGCGGTGCGGTGGATACCCGGCATCTGCTGTACCTGGTCGCACTTGGCTGCATTGGTCAGGTCCATGCGGCAGTGGTACGGAGCCTGTAAAGTGTACAGCTGTGGACGTTCGTTTTCATCCAGTGCTTTTTTGACCGCTGCGATGGTTTCTTCCTTCAGCAGCTTCTTTGGTTTGTACACCGCAGAAAATCTCGAAAGCGACTGCTTGGTGCAGACAAATTCCGGCCATGGCATCATACCCTCGCCCTTCATCTGACGCTCCAGACCGGAGTCCCCGATAATCAGTCCGACCGGAACCTTGTGGACAATGCCGGCATAGGCGGAATTGATGGTGCCTTCGTTCATCAGCTGACCGTTGATGTAGACATTCTGTACCGATGCGCCCGAATAGGTGTGGTCCATCGAGCTGGCAGCTTCTCCCGCTCCTGCATGGTAGCCGACTAAGAACACCATGTCAAAGCTGTCGTCCATTGCCGGCATCATATACTGCGGACGCGGGCTGCCGCTGACCAGCCATACCCTTTCGTCCTTGTCGTTGAGCCGGTCGTAGGAAAGGTTCTGTCCTCCGCCGTGAGAATCTGCAATGTAGATGTGGGTGATTTCCTTGTTGTGCTTGGATTTGGAGATACCTTCCAGCACCCACTCCACCTGCTCGTTCATTGCGTTGCGGAACCGCTCTCTGTCCTCTGTTTCATCCTTCCAGTTGGTAATCCCTGCCAGACCTTCCATATCGACCGAGATGTACAGTTTCATAGATACACTACCCTTCTGTTTGTTTTTTTTTTATCATTTGACCTAATTGTATCACTGCTCCGCTCGATTGGAAAGAGCTTTTTATACAATTTAGTCAAAAAATAATCAAAAAATTTTATGATATTTGCAATTTCTCCTGCATATTCCCCATTTCCCGGGCAATTTTTTTCAATTCTTTACCAGAGCTTGACCTTACACTTCTTGACAGCTTTCACAAAATCCTTTATTGTAAATGCACAGGTGTTTTTTATTTGGATTTTGCCTGCTGTACATGCAGGAAATCTGTTCAGGAGGAACCAACTATGACTCAATTTTCAAAGCAGGAAAAAAGCTGGATTTTGTACGACGTTGCCAATTCCGCTTTTACCATGCTGGTGTCAACCACCATCCCCATCTATTTCCGCTCGCTTGCCGAGCAAAGCGTTTCCGAAGCGACCGCATCGGGCATCTGGGGACTTGCCACTTCGATTGCGGTGCTCATTCTGGCAGTACTCTCTCCGTTTTTGGGAGCGCTTGCGGACTACCGAGGAATGAAAAAAAAGATTTTCTCTGCCTTTCTTACCGTGGGTGTCATCGGTCTGCTGCTGCTTTCCTTTGCCGGCAGTTGGATTTCCTATCTCATGCTGTTTGTTTTGACCCGACTGTGTTACAGCGCCTGCAACATCTTTTATGATTCGATGCTGGTGGATGTCACACCCGACGAGCGGATGGACCGCGTGTCCTCCTACGGATATGCGCTGGGCTACATTGGAAGCTGTATTCCCTTCACCATCGGCATCCTGCTCATCCTGCTGCGCCCGTTCGGTCTGTCCACCCAGTCTGCCACCCAAATTTCTTTTATCATCACTGCTGTCTGGTGGGTGCTACTGACCATTCCGCTGTTGCGCAATGTCCGTCAGACCCATTATCTGGAGCGTCGCAGCAATCAGGTCAGCCACGCCTTCTCCCGCGTGGGACAAACGCTCAAAAAGATTCGGCGCAATCCTTCCATCTTTTACTTCATCCTTGCCTACTTCTGCTACATCGACGGCGTGTACACCATCATTTCGATGGCGACCACCTACGGCGGCGAGGTCGGCATCAGCGACACCAGCATGATTTTAGCTCTGCTGCTGACCCAGTTCGTTGCCTTTCCCTGTGCCATCCTCTCCAGCAAGCTTGCTGAAAAGCTGGGTACCCTAAAGGTCATCCGCATCTTCATCCTCATCTACTGCGGCATCTGTGTCTTTGGCTATCAGCTGGACAAAAGCTGGGAATTCTGGGTGTTGGCAGTGGTGGTCGGCATGGCACAGGGCGGCATCCAGTCGCTCTCCCGCTCCTATTACGGCAGAATCATCCCCAAAAACGAATCCAACGAATACTTTGGATTTTTTGACATCTTCGGAAAATTTGCCGACTTTTTCGGTCCGCTCATCGTTTCCTTCTGCGCCTTTGTGTTCGGCACCTCCACCTATGGCATCCTGGCTCTGCTGGTGCTGTTTGTGATTGGGTATCTGCTGTTGAGAAAGGCGCCCGAAGCCTAACGCTATCTTGGCGTTTTCCATAGGATATGCCCAAGTTTTTTTAAAGTAAATCCTTTCTTTAGTATAACATAACGAAATCAATTTGCAACAGAAAAACACGTTCCTGTTTGCTCAGGAACGTGTTTTTCTGTTTTGTCCAAATTTTTACGTTATTTTTCGATATGGAACAACCGCAGCAGTTTCTGCCAGAAGGTCAGTTTTTCCTCCTGCTGCTCGACCGGCTGCTCAATTTCCGGCTTTTCAATCGGGTCGGTCTTGATGACAAACTGAACCGACTGCACGTTGGTGTTCTTTTCCGAAACAAAGGAGGTCGTTTCGTGGTCTCCGCCGGTGATGTTGTCGATCATCTCGTCAATCTGGTCGGTGATTTTGGTGTCCATTCCGTCGGTCTTGTCGCGCATCTCAACAGTACCGTCCTTCATCTCCTGTGCGCCGTCGTTGAGGGTGATGATACCTGCCAGCAGGTCCGCTACTCCTTCGTCCAGCTCGCCGGTGCCATCGCGCAGTGTACCGGTCGCATCATAGAATTCCACAATGCCCTCCAGCATATCCACTGTGCCGTCATACAGGTCACGGCTGCCGGTCACCAGTTTACCGCTGCCGTCTACCAGCTGTTCGGCTCCGTCGGTCACCTGACCGTATCCCTCCAGAATCTTGCCAACTCCTTCGGTGTACTGGTTGATGCCGGTATCCAGCAGGTCGTACTGCTCGGTCAGGGTGTTGATGCCGTCCTTGAGTTCACCCATCTGGGTCAACATTCCTTTGAGCATCTCTGCCAGTTCCCCGATTTTTCCGTTGAAGGTCTCATAGTTTTCCTTCAGTTGGTTGCTTCCTTCTATCAGTGCCGGAATCGACTGTTCCACTTTATCAAAGTATATTTTTGTACCGGCAATCATGCCGACATTTCCCGCCAGTACCTCCTGCAATCCTTGCAGAGAAGCAATCTGCGCATCCAATTCCTCAATCTGTTTTTCCAGCTGATTGATCAAATCCTCATTGCTCTGCCCGCTTTGATTGGTGTCATCCTGCTCGTTCTGCTCTGGAGCGGTCGTCTCCGGTCCTGCCAGCAGGTCGGAAAGCTGGTTGCTTTCTCCGTATCCAAATCCGCCCTGCTCGGTTATCTCGTCCTCATGATTGGAAGTACCTTGCTGCTCCTGATTGCTTTCGCTGTCGCCTGCATCGGTGTTTCCTTCTTCGGTAGTGTTGCCATCGGACTTGTCGCTCTCGGAATGACTGTCTTCGGTATTCTCTCCTTCGGCACTGCCCTCTACACTCGTATCGGTTTCGGTACCGCTGTTGTTTTCCTGTGCATCACCGTTTGTATCTTCGGTGGAACTACCATCGCCCGTCGTTTGACCATTTTCTGTCTGCTGTCCTTCTGGAACGGAGGAATCGGTCTGCGGCGGAACAGTCGGCTGCTGCTTTAACTCTGCAAGGATTCCCGAAAGCGTTTGTTTGGTGGATTTCAGATTGGCAATCAACGTTTTCAGCTGCGTCATCTGTACAGTATTTGCCTGTGCCAGTCCGCTTACATCAATTCCTGCCTGCTGCAACGCGCCGCTGTATCCGGCATAGCTGATTGCCTGTAGCTGCTGAGCACCTTTCTGCAACGCGATGATTCCCTCGTTAATCTGATTGGAAGCGGTAACCAGTGCTTCAATCTGGTCGGCAGAAACATTTACCTGGTCCAGCGCTTCCTTGATGGTGTGCAGCGCTTTTTTGACCTCTGCCGAGCCTTTGGTCAGAGTATCGGAGTTGGAATCCAACTCCCGCAGCGCTTCGTCCACCTGCAAAATGCCGTCATCCAGCTTGTTGAGTCCATCGTCCAACTGCTGTACGCCGTCCTTGAGGTCAAACGCACCGTCGTTGAGGTCAACGCCGCCGTCCCTTAAATCCGAGGCTCCGTCATGAAGCTCGCCTGCACCGTCATTGAGTTCAGTAACACCGCTTTGCAGGTCGTTTTCCACACCGTCCTGCACTTCGTCCACGCCGTCCTTGATGTCACCCGCGCCATCGTCCAGCTTTTTGATGCCGTCCAGCAGCTCATAGACCTGGTCCATCAGCTCCTCGTCATCGACCTCCACATTCAGCGACATCGAAACGCCGTTGATGGCAATGGAAGGCATCTCAAAATCCTGCACATCCGCCGTAATCAGGATATCCTCCTCCTTGCCCGGCAGGATGGTATAGGTCAGCTGCTTGTTCTTACCGACGTTTGCCTGGGTCGCACCTTCAGCTATGATGTTGCTGCACTGGTTGGTGTCCAGCGTAAAGGAAGCCTGCACCGCATAATCTTCAAAAAAACTGCCGGAGCATTCATCATTCTTGCGCACCGTCATGGTAATTTTCAGCGCGCCGCTTTTTCCACCGATTTCCTCCGGGCTGTACTCCTTGCCGTCGATGTAATAATGGATGTCGAACTTCCACGGCATCACCTTGCTGTCCAGCGTACCTTCATAATACAGCTTGCCTGCATCTGCGTCGATAGTGACCTTGCCGTTGTCATATCCCACCTCTGCGGTGGAAGTCATATCCCGCAGCGCGGTGTAGGAGCCATAATCGACAATCTGCCCCTTCTGGTCCAAATCAAAAATATTGACAACATAAATATCCGATACCGAACCATCATGGTTCAGGTTTACATAAACAACTTCCTGCTTTGGCGTATTTTCTTCTTCGGCTGCAAAAGCGGTCATCGGAGCCGACAGCAGCATACTGGCTGCCAGCATCACCGCCAGCGCTTTCTTCGAGAGATTTCTCATTGTACTGCTACCTCCTGTTTTTCTTTCTGATTCTTCTTTTTCTTGTTTTGATGGTGGTGAGCTTTTCTTCCAATAAAGATTCTGTCCAGCAGGTACAGCATACCCGGGAGGACAAACAGGACAATCAGCATCGAGAAGATGGTGCCGATTCCTAAGAATTTACCCAGTTGAGCCAACAGCCCGTGGGTAGAGATGTAACCCATCAGGAAGCCGACCACTGTCATAACGCTGCCCGATGTCAGGATGGAAACGGTGACTGCCGAGATGGTTTCCACAATCGACTCTTTTTTGTCCATCGTCTGTCTGCACTCGCGGTACCGGTCGGTCAGCAGAATCGCGTAGTCGACCGTTGCACCCAGCTGAACCGAGCTGATGATGAGGTAGGAAATATAGAAGACAGTATTTCCCTGGAAATATGGAACCGCCAAGTTCAGCCAGATGGCGGTCTCGATGCTCAGCACCAGGATGACCGGCAGGGAGATCGACTTCATCAGCATGAGCAGCACCAGGAATACGGCGCCGATTGCCAAGGCATTGACCTTGAGCATATCGTCGGTGATGGTATCCATCAAATCGTAGGTGCTGACGCCTTCGCCTGCCAGATAGTAGCTGCCCGGGTAGTAGCTGTCTGCAATCGAACGAATCTGTTCCACCAGCTGGAAGGTCTGTTTGCCTTCATAGTCGGTGTCCAGCGAGATGACCATGCGGCTGTAATTGGGCGAACGAAGCTTTGCAAGGGTATCCGCATCCAGATATTCCAACGGAATCTCAGCTCCGGCTGCATCCACATAGGAGATGATGCTGGTCACCTGCGGCAGCTCGTGCAGACTGTCCGAAAGCTCCTTTTCGGTTGCGGTGCTGTTGTTCGGAACCATCAGCACATAGGTGTCGTTCTGCCCAAATACCTCCTCGATTTCGGCAGTATCTGCACCCAGCTGTGTCTGCACACCAAAGATGTGGCTGGCTCCGTAGTAGTAATCGTTTTGGTTGGATGCCAGGTAAGCCGGAATAAAGATTACCAAAAATACACAGACCATTGGAATCATCAACCGGCGCACCAGCTTGCCCAAGCCACGACAGGAGGGAACCAGCTCGCGATGGCGGGTTTTATCCAACAGACGGTAGGTCACCAGAATCAAATCCGGCATAAAGACAAAGACGGTGATCAAGCTCAGTGCAACGCCCTTTGCCAGTGCCAGTCCAAGGTCAGGTCCGATGCGGAACTGCATCAGCACCAACGCCAAAAATCCGATAACGGTGGTCAAACCACTGGAAAGGATGGATGTAGTGGATTTCATCAGGGCATCCACCATTGCCGATTTTGCATCCGGGTTTTCCAGTCTGCACTCCTCAAAGCGGTGAATCAAAAAGACCGAATAATCCAGAGAAACCGCCAGCTGGAGGATATTGCCTGCTGCATTGGTAACAAAGGAAATCCTTCCGAAAATCAGGTTGGTGCCGCTGTTGATGGCGATTGCTACCCCCAGTCCGCCCAGTACAATCAGCGGCTCAATCCAGGACGGGGTGGTAATCAAGAGAACAATCAGAACAAACAGCACGGCGAAAGCGGAAATCATCATAACCTCTTTAACGGTGCTGGTGGTTGCAACTGCGGTGGAAACCGCGCTGCCGGTCATCGCATTGTCTTCTCCAATCAGTGCGCGAATATCTTCTACTGCCTGAATCCTCTTGTTTTCATCAATCGTCACGGTAAACAGCGCTGCATTGTCCTTGTAATAGGTCTCCAAGGTATCCCGGTCGATGGTATTCAGCGGCACATGAATATCCGCCGCATCATCCAACCAGGTCACCTCGCTCACACCATCTACCTGTTTGAGTTTTTCTTTATACTCCAACGCCTGCGGTATCGTCAGGTCGTTGATCATCACCCTGGCGTTTGGAATCCCACCTTCAAACTCTTCCTCCATCACATCCAGTGCAACGGTGGAGGGCGCATCCTCCGGCAGGTAATCGTTGATGTCATAATCGACCGCTACCAAATCCTTCATAAAAATACTCAGTACGGTCAACACCAGAAATGCGGTCAGCACTGTCTTGGTATGCTCAACGATCCACTCGTAAAATTTTCTCATTGCGTGTTCTCCTCTCTCAGAGGACGTCCGGTCCCGTTGAGTGCAAAATGGTTCTGTTTACTTTGCAGCTCCAGGTGCAGCTGATTGCTGTTCACGCTTCCTTGCGCTGTATACTCGATCGTCCTCATAAAGGTGATGATTTTTCCATACAGGTCACAACTCCCGTCGCTCATCACCCTGCCGTAAAACGGCTCCTGATGTCCCAACAGACGCAGCCATCCGTCTGCCTGCTCCCCACTGATATGCATTTTCATCGTTCCGCGTCGGATTCCCAACGGGGTGGACAGCGCGACAT
>OLQA01002768.1_pt1 | contig 13301 bp, 12 predicted proteins | sample 1673151 | NCBI WGS metagenome assembly OLQA01 (sample SAMEA3136760, study PRJEB25190) | human gut metagenome | biome: human gut; feature: human-associated habitat; material: faeces | place: Austria | collected 2013 | reverse complement strand
GTCACGATCCGCCCGAAGAAGAGAACATAGTTCTCCCGGCGGAGTCCCCGGTACTGTGAAAAGAAGTGCATGGATACTTTTCCTCGTATTACTCCCGTATTTTCTCTCTTTCTTTGGTTCCTATGCCGCTATTTGCTCAAAAGCCGCGCGACGAACGAGCGCTGCGCGCGCATCGCTCCCGAGGGGCAGAACTCCTGGCAACAGAAGCACCGGACGCATTTCTTCCTGTCGATCACGGCGTGCTTGTTCACGATCGTGATCGCGCCCGCCGGACAGAGCCGCGCGCAGTGGCCGCAGCCGGTGCAGCCCTCGCCGAGCGCCGGTTTGGAGCGGAGCAGCACGGCGACGCATTTTTTTACGAGCTTCCGGAACGGCTTATCGTTCGGGTTCGACACAAACCAGCTGCTTGTGGCGCCGGAGCGGGCAAAGTCGTTTACATGGTAGGGGGCGGCGTCCTTCACGCCGAGCGGCTCGCCCGCCTCGGAGAGGAGCCGGCGCTGCTTTGCCGCCGTGAGATACGGCAGCTCCTTTTCCTCCAGCCCAAGCATCCACGCGCACAGCCGGTCGAGCTCATAGGAGCTCGTCGCGGCGAGGAGCGCGCCCATGTGCCGGGGCGTTCCCTGCGTGGGGCCGTTGCCCTCCATGATGTCCACGGCGTCACACAGGCAGAGCGCCGGGCGGACAAATTCATTGAGATCAACGAGCATGTTGGCAAACGCCATCGGATCGGGGTAGCGGAAATGGTACTCGCTCTTCACCGTGCCGGGGATGACGCCGTAAAGATTCTTTACCGCCGCCGTCAAGGTGTTTTTCCACTAGGATTGACTGTACCGGCAAGAATTTCTCCTAAAGCGTTGAATCCGGTAGATCCAGGGCTTCCAGCCCAAATAATTCCATCGATATCATTATCATCCTTGAGATCGCCGACTTCCATTGTTGTGGATTCGTTCAATACAACGACGACTTTGTTGTAATTTCTCTTAGCGAATTCAAGCATTCCTTTCTCTTCGGAAGAAAGTTCGAGTTCGTGTTGACCATCAACATAGTTATTGACTTCTTTTTGGGCGTTTGTAGCCTTTGCATCACTACCATTTAAGACAGCTTGGCTAGCGGCTGTTTGGGCATCTCTCTTTAAATTTGTGGAGAGGTCGAGACCTTCACCACCACAGCGTGAAATGAAAACAACAGCAGTTTCATTGGCGTCAATAGTGAATTTGCTTCCATCATTATAATCGGTAGGATCAACTTCTCCGATGAAGAATGTTGAACCATTATAGTTATCCATGACGATGTTTTGTCTTGCATAGTTACCGACTTGACCTGCAAAATAATTGTATACACCTTCATCGATTGTGAATCCGGCTTTTTCAAGACCGGAGCGAGGAGTAGCACATGTAGTGGTATCGACGTTTCCAGAACCGCTACCTCCATAAACAGGATCTACTCCACCTCTTCCTAACAAGGCAATTTTGTTAGAAGTGGATACAGGCAAGGAGTTGTCCTTGTTCTTTAGAAGGACCATTCCTTCTTCAGCAATTTTTTGAACTACGGACTCGGCATTTTGATTAGCTTCTTTGCTTCCTTCACCTTTTTCACCTTTAGCGAAAGATTGCTTGTAATAATTGCTGTCCCAGTTCTCACTTCCTTTAGCAGGAGTCTTGATCATTTCTCCTTTTCCTAACGGTGACCAAATTCTAGCAGCGTATGTGTCTAAGATAGTGGCATAGCTAGGAGCTACACATTCGACGGTGATGATGACAGCACCTGATAATACGAGGAAAGGTACCCAGATTCCTAGGAACTTTCCATTCGACATCTTTTTCTTTTTGGACATTTTTACCTCCTAATGGTTGTCCAACTGAATTTTTATTCAGTGTGAATACCCTTTCACACGGGTATGGCCTAATTTTACAACAGAAAAAGCCCTTTCACAACAAAAGGACGTGATTTGTTTTGAAATAGGCGTGATTTTACATCGGAGTTATGAATGTTATGGTTAGATGGAATATCTCGCCGTCAGGCCAAATGTTGATTGATCCTTCATATTTTTTAACTATGTTTTCCATACTTTTTATTCCGCATCCATGGTTAAAATCATCATTTTTAGATGTTTTGAGTACTCCGTTACTAGACTTAATAGTATTGGCTAAATAATAGTTCTCTAATTCTATAGTCAATATATTTCCTTTTTTCTTCATAACCAAAGATATGTTTCTCTTCTCTTTGTCTTCAATCTTTGTTACTGCTTCGATAGCATTTGTGATAGCATTTCCAAAAAGGGAATAAATATCGTATGGAGACATGAAATTCAATGCCTTTCCATCGGCTATCGAAGTAAAATGGATATCATTGTTTTCACAACGGAGTGAATATTCAGTTAGTACTACATCTAAAGGTTTGTTACCTGTTTTGACTACTGATTCATAAACGTCTAATCCTTGATATATGTCTTTCAAATCCGATTCTTCAATCTTTTGATTTTGTGATAGCATTTGGACTCTATATTTTAAATCATGAAATTTTATATTTAAGGAATCAATGTTCTCTTTTGACAATTCATATTGTTTTTTACTTTCGTCGAATAATCTTTTCTCTATCTCTAATTCGTGCTGAATTTTATTGTGCCTTAGAATTGAAAAGAAGAAAAAAGCCAAGATGATGCAAGTTGCTAGATTAGAAATGCAGCTTACTAAGAATAATGCTTTGATATCATTTTGAAAATAAATTATTCTAAAGGATGAGGAGATTATAATCGTGCAAGATACGACAACTGTCGAAAAGAAAGTGATTTGTTTGCTATCGTAGATTAAAGATAGATTCTCTTTCTTTTGTTTGAAATAGTAGAGGAAGAATAGGAAATATACGATGAACAAGACGATGATACATATTGACCATTTCAATATTTCATATGCTGTTTCATTTAGGTTTCCATAAAGAGAAATAGCTTGATTGATCGTATCAGCACTCATGTTATTAATGTGATGAATCAAGTATGAAGCTACAGATATGAGAACTGCATTCAATGGTTTCATCTTAAAACAAATAAGGCTGTATCCAAATGATAAAACCATTAAAAATATATACATGAAAGACCAATAGAAGATTGTTAAAGGAATATTGCCAACATAATATAGAACAGGAAAGAAATAACCGATTGTACATCCTATCAATCCAAAGATGATTGCATAGGCAACAAAATACTTTCTTCTATTGAAAACAGGAAGTGCAAAGAGAATAGAAGCGATGAAAGTTTCTATTACTAATTGCAAATTTATTATGTTTATAGTGCCGAAGAACATATTACTTATTTGCTCCAGATAGATAGTTACCCAAGTCTTCTATAAATTCCTTTCTTCTAGTTCTAGGCATCTTTAAAGCAATGCCGTTATTAAGTATTACATCCTCCTTAGCAATTTCTTTAACATAACTCAAGTTTACTAGGTAACAATTATTGCATTTGGAGAAAGGTAATCCCTCTAAAAGCTTTGAAGCTTCTTTCATTGTCGATCTTACTTTGTATTCTTCACTTTTTGTGTGATAGAAGAGATTGTGATTTCTGACTTCGATATATAATATTTCACTCGACATTATATTCTTGGTTCCATTTTCAACAGATATCATCTTGTTCTTTGAAGATGCTTCTTTTCCAATAATCCTACAAGCCTTTTCTATTTTCATCTTAAATGAATAATAATTCAATGGTTTGACTATGAAGTCTATCGCATCGACTTCATAACCTTCAACAGCAAATTGGGACATATTGGTGACAAAAATGAGAAGAACATTATTGTCGAACTCTCTCAATTTTTTACTGACTTCCATTCCATTTATTTTATTTTTACCTAACTCGATATCCATGAATATCAAATCAGCATCGTTTTTATAATCTTTGAGGAAACTATCGCCATCATTGTATATTGAAATCTTACACTCAATCTTTGATTCTAAAGAAAACTTAAGTAGATATTCTCTCAATTTCTCTTGCCATATAGGCTCGTCTTCCACAATGATTATTTACATATAAATTAAATCCTTGGATTTATTATACATAGATTGTTCTTAAAGTAATAATAAAACGATATATTGATTTTTTCGGGAAGGAGGTTGGAAATGGAAAACTTTTTATCGTATTTTTAAGTATCCAACTTTTAATTGCTATAATACTCAAACTAACAAATTTCATATTCTAATTAAAAAGTCGCCTACCATGGATATATAAATGACAAGTGACATTTAGCATTTAAATATTTGATTATTTGTAAACTTCTATTTTTGATGGAAAATCAAATTGACTATAAGTTATATATGCTCCTTCTTTTATAACTGAATCAATTAAATTTGAAGAAAGAACTTTTTTTACTAAAAAGCAAACATTTTGATAGAAATCTAAACTATCTGAATTTGCTTCAGGAGCATCATTATCAACTTCAAACCAAGTATAGACTGTGGCAATAAACACAATATTTTCCTTAGTAGTAATTTTAAAAACAGTGTCTTGCTTTTTAATAAAAGTTTGAGGATTAACAGGTGGCGTATATTTTAGTCGACGCCCCCGCTTCATCGCCATCGAAATCCAGTCTGATAAACTTGCCCTCAAGATTCTGATATGCATTGACCCAATCCCTTAGCGTCTCCCTGCTGACCCCATGCATCATCGTGAATCTGCGTAGAGATAAGCCAGAGGTTCTGAACTTCTTAACGTATTCCATCCGCTCGAAATCCGTAAAAAACTTTTAGCCATAAAAAGCTCCCTTCATTGCCATGATTGGAGCATACTTTTAACTAATCATTTAGTCGATGGTGTTAGTTAACGACGTTTACGACATATCTATTATTAAATCACATTTTTTTGCCTATATCGCGATAGCAATGAAGATAATCGTCAATAAATCGATAGTGTTCCATCGTTTATTGTGTTTGCTAATAATAAATTGGTCACTAGAATCAAAAAACGGGCAAACCGGTTTTCCGATTCGCCCGTAAGCGCAAAATTTAAATTGCGATAGTTATTCAATTGTTTTGAACAAAGTCGACTTTAAGAGAACTATCGTAAGAAAGCAATGTATTACCATCTTGAGAAACTATCTTTTTCTCGCTTTCGTTATAAACGGCATCTGACGGATAATACACTTTAGCGTGCATTTCACTGTCCCAATGGGCTATCGTGCACGCACCGCCCGTAGCAGTGACTCTACTCGTATTTTGTAGATAGATAGCGGATTGTTCACTATGCAAATTAATACCGGTTTTTCCATCTGCCGATATTACATCTACTTTGCCAAACAAGTTTAGTCTCCCATCTTCAAATACGTTGATTGCATCTCCCGTCGTACCAGTAACCTTGAGAGCACTTCCGCTATTAACCGTTAGCGATTTGCCTTGATCTACGGCCACTTCTCCAGCTATGGAAAGCAAACCTTCGCCAGCGATGGTCATGGAATCGAAATTACTCGTCGAAAGAGTGCCAGAAATATTAATTTCTTTGTCTTTATCAACCGTAAATACATAACCTGTTTCGGCATCATAATTAACCGTAAGCCCATCCACTTTTAAGTTATTGGCATTCTCTAAAGATACTTCGGCCCTAATGCCAGTGTCATTGTGCTTGAAGAATAATATCTTTCCACTGATGCTTGTCGCATAATCGCTAAAATTGAGAGCAGGCAACGTGATTTCACTTCCGTCTAAGCGACGTGCGGTTCCAGGGTTATCGATACCAGGGGCCTTGGTTACTTCGTATTCTGTCGCTTCGTCAGCTTTGATATTGCAGAACCATTTTTGCGTCATTCCGCTAAGATCTAAAACGCAAACTTCGCCAACGTAAATGTTACCATCCTTTGAACTATATCCTTTCGGGAAGAATAAATATCCTTCTTTAAGACCGTCGCTGTTCGCAGAGAACGTTCCGAAAGACCAGTCGCAATTAGTGATAACGATTCGGCTATCAAGGCTTAACAAAAGTTTTGCGCCACCAATTAGCTCGACCGCCGTACCGCTATTTTGACCATTGAATGTTGCTTTGCCATATAGCTCCGCATAGCCATTTTCACCAAGAATAAGGCAATTGCCACCCGTCCATTCCGCAACTAATTCACTATCTTTTTCAGCACGAATATCATCGCATCTGATGTAACCATTTAGATGAATTTTTGCGGCGGACTTAATAAGAACTTTCTTTGTCTTGAGTTGACCTTTCAAAGAGAATTCGCCAGTTTTGAATTCGATTGCCGTCTTCTCCCCTTCAATGGAACCAAGATTTAAAACCGTTTCGCCTTCATTGGAAAAAACAAACGTTCCGTTAGTATAGACTATCGCTAAGTTTTCAAAATCTTGAGCAAAATGGCAATTGATGTTGTTGTAATCGAATTTTTGGCCACTTTCATTATAGACGCTCAAAGAATCGGTAATCGCTACTTTAACGACAATGCCGGAGACTTTATGAGTAAAGATGCCCAAGCCACTGCTAGCTTTTTCTACGTAATCGTAATGAACCATATCAAGAGGCTCAAGTTCTTTCCTGCTTCCCTTAATATTCTCAGCGTACCCTGCTTCAGTAAAGGTAGGTTCTTTCATCAATTTGAATACCGTTTCGTCTGGAGTAACGAGCGTCAATGTGAGTTCCGTCGTCTTTGTGATTGGCTCAGGATCTTTTTCATCGTCGCTATTCTTTTCAGGCGTATAGGTGTAACTGAAAACGATTGTTCCGCCATTTTTAGCAAAATCAGAAGGCACAGTCATCTCAAACTCTTTTGAAGAAAGTCTCTTAGAGAAATCTTTGCCTTTTTCAGTGAAATTCGCTCTTACGATAAAATCGCTATTTTGTGGTTCAGCGGTATCGTTATCCCAGTATTTGACGTTTTGATCCAATTCTGCCGAAATACCGAGGAATTCAAGCGGAAGTTTACTTAAACGTTCTTTTTCCGCTTTATCGGCCATAGCGATATTGTAATAGTTTTTATATTCCAAGTAAGATGGAAGCATAACAGAAAGCGTGGTGACCATTGCAGCAACGCCAAGAGCGGTGCCGCTAATGAGCTTAATCCAGAAAGATTTAGAATGCTTTTTCATTATGCGTTTTCCTCCTTTTTGCGTTTAATGAAACCAAGCGTTGCGCAAACCATCCAGTAAGTAAGTGCGCAACCAGCGACTACATCAACCGAGACAAGGAAAGGTTTCCACCAAACCCAAGAGTTAATCGAAGTGGAAGAGATATAAGTGCCATTCTCTTTGCCATTCGCCTGATAATATCTTTCGTTATAATCGGCATGAAGCCAGGTGTAGAGAATTTGATGAACCGCATCTCTCATGCGATTTTGCATTCTTCCAGTTGTTTCGCTTTCCGAGTATTTGAGTTGGCCTTTCATGGTTGGGGCCGTGCCGAGAGAAACGTTCATTCCGAAGTTTCCGCCACAGCGAACAAGCCCTTCAAATTGGTAATCTGAGCCAGAGATTGCATCAGTCGTCACCGCGCCTTTAAACTGCCATTCGTTACGAAGAACACCGGTTATTAAAGCTTCTGAATAGTTGGAGTTTTCCGCACCAACAGATTGATAACTCGTCATGGCGCCAAGTGATCCGCCATCAACGAAAGCCTTTCTGAACGCTTTTAAATTCGTTTCTCTAAGCGTTTGTTCGCTCATATAAGTCCGTTCGCAATACGCATTATAAACGGCAAAGTGCTTTAAGAAGGTGTATCTTCCGCGAGTATTCACGCCGCTTACGGCTTTTGCCATAACAGTGCCAGCAAGGAAAGGGTCTTCAGAAGGCGATTCGTTATTTCTTCCGAAGAATGGATCAGAATGCAAATCGCAAGCAAATCCCCATAAGCCAACTACGCCAACAGCCTTCATATCGTTTCCGAAAGATTGCCCATATTCATAAGCAAGTCCTTGGTTCCAGGTCTGAGCCATAATCACCATTGATGGGTAACCCGTGCCACGAGGAGCAGTACTATAACCTCTGACTTGAGTTGGTCCATCAAGATCGCTAAGGGCTGGCTTACCAACCGAATTAATCGGTTTCGAGCCATAATAACGATTCATTACATCGAGAGCTTCTTGGAATGTTACTTGATTGAGCACTTCATTCCATTCGGCAGCGTCATAATCTGCCCCTAATTTTTGACCAAGCTCTGTAATAACGCCGTTTTCGGCTAATTTTTTATTGCCGCTTGCACTCCAAGTAGGCTTTTCTTGATTCACGGGGTTACCGAATTTATCGGTCGTTGCATTATCCCATTCAACCCATCTTTCGGAAGATAATTTGTCATATCCATTAAGAAGGGGGTTCTCAGCGCGTCTTTCTTTCTTTCTATACTCGGTAAGTTCGCTTGGAGTCGAGAAATGCTCACGTGTGAGCCATGGTGTATCAGGGGTAAAGTCTGCGGTTGTATCATCGATTGGGACGATATCTATCGCATCTTCGCCAGTGAAGAGGTTCTTCACGGTTTGCCCTGTCACTGGATCGTTATCGATATGCTCAGTTGAAGCGAGATTAAAATCGAACTTTCCATCAATTTGACTGCCATTAAAAGTAACCTTATTGATTTTGTGGCTATTCTTCATAAGCTTGAATGAATAATTGCCAGCGTCTAGTTCATAGCCTTTGTGCCCATCGTTATTTTTGTCATAGCAATCGTAAGAAGCGATATCATACATATCGACTGTAATCTTGATGGTTTCGCTTGCATTTGGTTCGATTACGTTCGTCTTGCCATAATTAACAAGTTCAACCGCGCTCTTTTCGATTCCTCCCGTGATATAAGGAGCTGTGCCGAAAATTTCGACCACTTCTCTTCCGGCGACACTACCAGTATTTTTAACGGTTACGGTAAAATCGATTTTGGAGTCTTTTTTGATTGGGGCGTTTTCTGAGTAGGTTTGTCCATCCACTTGGATGCCATCGACCGTCCAATCGAAAGTTGTGTAAGATAAACCATACCCAAAAGGATATTGCACAACTCCCTTGTATCCTTTTTCGTAGCCGTTTTCAGCACTCCAAAGGCCCATCGCGTCAGCGGTTTCATACCACTTATAACCGATATAGATACCGGCGACTTTGTCCATATAACTCGCTTCGCCTCTTTCGCTATTTCCCCAAACAGGCTCGTTATAAATCGTAGAAGGATTGGTGTATAAATCATAAGCAAAAGTATCGACGAGTCGCCCAGAAGGAGAGGCTTCACCATATAAAAGCTTAGGGATAGAAACCGCGCCACGCGTTCCGGTATAGCCAACATACATGCATGCATCGACACCTTCGATGGTTTCAATCTTACCAAGTTCCATTTGGTTGCAGTTATTGATTAAAACAACGACCTTCTCAAAGTTTTTGCCAAGGTAGGTAAGAAGCTTTTCTTCTTCATTAGAAATCTCAAGGTAATGACGTGATTCATCTTTGCTCTCACCAGTAGGGCCGTTTTTAGGCTGATAAGAGGGGTTGCCACCGCCTTCTCCGCATAGTCTTGAAATGACCATGATAGCCGTATCCGAATATGCTTTTGCCTCGTTAAGCAAAGCATCCGAATAATAATTTTTGTCGTCAATGTCTGGCTCAACGAGTTTTTGCGCATCATTAATGCTCCCGTTTTTCAAACTGCGTCCCAAATTGAACGGCTTAAAATAACGATAATACATATCATATAAATCTTTGTTATATGAGATATTGTAATTATTGAGAGCGCGATAAAGATCGATGTTCTTATCGAAATCGTCATCTTCAGGAAGCACGCCGCCAGAGCCTACTTGGTCACCTCCGGTACCATAAATCCAGTCAATCGAATGCCACCCAAAAACGTTTACTTTTGGGGTTTCTTCCATACTTAATGGCAAAACGTTGTCTTTGTTTTGTAGAAGCACGGACCCTTCTTCCATGATTCGTGCAGACATTTTTTGTCCTTCTACCGTTGTTTGCTTCAAAGACGTTTTATCAACGATAGGTGGAGCCAAAACGGTATTAATTTCTGGTTCATAAAAATAAGCGATGTTAGTCCCAACAATAAGCGCGGTGAACAAAAGCGTTGCGATCCCGCCCTGAAGAATCAAGGACAAAATCCCTTTCGTAGTAGATTTCATTTTTAAGCTCATGATAATCCTCCATGTCTTTTTGAGCCGATTTTTGCGGCGTTAAGGTAAGAAAGAAATGGATTTCTTACGCGATAGCCGCGAATCAATGTCAAAACAAATATTCTCAAATTCAATTGCTAGGTTGCGTCAGCGTTTTGTTTTGCTGCATTTTTCTTACGCGTCCGTTATGTTGCTTACGGCGACAGCTAACAAAATTGATAACGTGTTCCCTCAACAATCCATATATCACCCCTTTTGCTCATTTTTGAAATTTGGTTCTTACTAACATAAATAGGAAAGGGCTTACAAATATTGCTATATCAAACTCTTCCCCTACAACCAAATCCATATTTTCCCTTCTGAGTTGTTGTACAACGCAGTTGTTATACAACGCAGCATAAATGGTTGTAAACGTTTGCACCGAAGACGGTACAAAGCGCGCCGAAAATGGTTAAGCGCTTAAATAAAACCCGATTCGCTTAATTCTTGCCTTGATAAATCGCTTTCTCAGAACTACAAAAAGATTTTGATTACTTGAAAAACACAATGCTGAGCCTAAAGGTGTCACCCGTGACATCGATATTCAAAACTCCTTCGTAACGCGTTACGATTTCGCGAATCGATTTCATACCAAAACCATGGAATCCATTGCCCGATTTAGAGGTGTTAATAAGCCCTTCTTCGTTTTTGACGATTTTGCCAACGTAGTAATTGTCTTGTCTTATCACGATTGCGCCCTTTTCCCTTTCCACGACAAGATTGATACATCTTTTTGATGGATCTTGGATTTCATCCACTGCCTCAACCGCATTATCAAGAATGTTGCCAAACAAAGCGTAAATATCCTCGTCTTCCAAAAAAGAAAGCAATTTGCCATCCGCGATGCAAGTGAAATCAATTTTCTTCTTATGGCAAATGAGACTTTTTTCCGTCAATATCGTATCAATGGTTTTACTTCCTGTGTGTATCTCTGAATCATAAAAAGAGATAAGATCCTGCATTTCTTGGATTGTCTTTTTGTCCACGGAACGGTTGGTGCCGATTTCGCGAATCTGATGACGGAAATCATGGCACTTGATGTTGATTAAATCGATCGTTTCTTTTCTGATTTTGTAATGCTTTTGCTGTTCCTCATATAGAGTCGACATCATCGCCATTTCTTGCTCAATGTCCTTTCTTTTAATCATACTCATCTGTAAGCAAAGCAAGGCTAAGCAAAGTAGCATGTTTAAAGCGTAATAAAGAATTTTGATCGATTTGGAGACAGAATCGGTATAACGGAAAACATCCGAAAGGACGATATCAACGATTAAGGCGAATGTGATAAACGCGATGACCGTCAGGCTTTTAAACTTTAAGTCGCCGTTTTTGCCAACGTATTTTTTTAGGATGGCTTCCGCGGAGATATAGATAAAAAAATAAATCGCCACATAGATAACGAAGCTTAAAGCCATCATCCCGCCTACTCCACTCAAAGAAACTACGCCTTTGTTGCTATAAGCAAAAGAAATAAACGCTCGTCCATCAAGGAGCACGATATCTACAAAAGAAAACGCTAAATAAGAGATATGCTGAACCGTATAGGCACTAACCGCGCAGAAAAGCACATTGACGAAATTGGTCTTAAAGCATACTTTGATAGCGATAATCGTGACGCAGAAAAAGGTCAGGAACATAAGGGAAGAAGAGAACCAATTGTTAACGAATTGCTGCGGATAAATCACGGCAATTGCATAGCAAAAGACGAGCGATAAGGGGAATAAGCAAGCAAACCCTTTCCGCTTAGGATAAGGAAAAACAAGCATGATTTCCGCGATTAGCAATTCGCTCATAAACACGATTTTGTATAATGCAATCCAAGTCAATTTTTTAACCCTCGCTTTTCGTTTGCGCTCAATCGTCACTATTTAATCACAGAACGAAAGATGTTTCGCTACCACCGATAAAAATTCTTGTCTTCTCCGACGTGAAATCTTAATCACGTCATTGCCGACATGAACTTCCTCTTTCGCAACAGAGGTGATGTATTTAATGTTGATAAGGAACGATTGATCGCACATGGCAAAACCTCATCCCGATAACCTAGCCTGTATCGCTTTCATCGTTTCGCCGCGTAAGCCGTTTATATTTTCATCTACCATGTGCCAAATTAAGCTATGATCGCGAACTTCGACATAGCGAATGTCCGCTATCGAAACAATTTTTTCCATAATGCGCTCACCGTTTTTGTATGTCAATAGAATTTTATTGTCCGCATCGGAAACGACTCGTCTTATCGCGCGACCCATTTTCAAAGCGAAATCGCCGTATTGGATGGGCTTTACCATGAAGTTAAAGGCTTGCACTTCATAGCTTTCTAAAGCGTACTGGGAAAGATTGGTGACGAAAAACAAAATAACCTCCGAGTCCTTTTTCCGGAGAATTTTAGCTGCCTCCATCCCGTTTGTGCCAGGCATCTCAATGTCCATGAAAATGATATCGAATTCGCCAACTTTATAGTTAGCAAGAAACTTATCCGCAGTCGTGAAAATCGTGACTTGGAAAGAATGATTGTTCGTAATCATATAACGTTTAAAGAACGAACTAAGCTCTTCTGCATAGCTAGTTTCATCTTCTACAATTGCCGCTTTAACCATTTCCTATCCTCCGAGCCATATTGGTACGAATTCCTACTATTTTATACTATTTAATCACGATAGGAATTTTAGAATCTATGGTTTTCAAAATGAATATCACCGCAAACTTGCCACTAAAAAGTAAGCATTGTGTCTTACTTACAAAAAGAGAATCGTTAAACGTAAGCCACACTATATTTTATTCTTATCACAATTTGTGTGAATTACAAATACTAGATTTGTGAAGATTGAAGTGCCAAATACAACGAAAATTCGTAGGTGCAAAAGACTTGTTTTATTCTGCTTTTTATTCAGTTAACTTGATTCACTCGAGTAGAGAGTGAGAAGCGATAGCTTCTCCGCTCCCTCTCACACCACCGTACGTGCGGTCTTTCGCATACGGCGATTTGAACAAACATCTATGCCACCTCCTTGAGGTAGTATTTAAGAGGGTCTAAAAGCCCTCTTTTCTTCAGTCGTGAATTTGAAATTGCCCTTTGGACGACACAGGAATGAGAGATGAATTGATAGCCTCACTCAAAATAAATCTTGAAAAGTAGACTTTTTATGTAAGCGTTAAAGATATCCTCCTTTAAAATTCGAACTTCTGAACTGATAATCT
>OLQA01002765.1_pt1 | contig 13307 bp, 9 predicted proteins | sample 1673151 | NCBI WGS metagenome assembly OLQA01 (sample SAMEA3136760, study PRJEB25190) | human gut metagenome | biome: human gut; feature: human-associated habitat; material: faeces | place: Austria | collected 2013 | reverse complement strand
TACAAAAACTCCCGCGCGGGAGCACCGAAGGTCATACACCAGAAACCGCTGCCCATAATCAACGAGGCAATACCAGACTGCACGCCGGAGGGCACCTGCATGGTGCAGTTCGCAAAATTCTACACGGAGGACGCATTCGCAAACGTAACCGAAGAGGAGTACTTCAAGCTAAAGGACAGAATAGCGGAGGAATGCGTGACCCACTTTGAAAAGCTGACGGGCAAACCAGACGCTGCTCTCAGCCATGGAGCAGGCGGGCATAAAGGCTCCCTCCCGCTGCCGCAGCGGTCAGTGCGGCTGGTGCCATTCCAGGCTTGTTTCAGGCGAGGTGTTTATCCCCGACGAGGCGGACGGGCGCAGGGAGGCGGACAAGAAATTCGGCTGGATACACCCCTGCTGCACGTATCCGCTCAGCGATATAGAGCTGGATCATTCCATATTTTCTGATATGATGGACTTCCGTCTGCTGGTGGAGATGGAATGCGCAAGGCTTGCCTGCGAGAATATATACGACCGCACGTATGCCGAGATGGAGGGTTGCATTGACGCACTTGAGCAGGGCGGCGACCCGGAGGAGCAGGTGTACCAGTTCCATTACCGGCTGACCCAGGCCTCGGGCAACGGCATATACAGCATGTTTTTCCGCGCGTTTGAGCCGGTGATACGGGCGCTCATAAAACAGCATTACAGCGTTAAGGCGGGGGACGTGCAGGAATCTGCGCACCTGCACCGCAGGCTGCTTGCCGCCATAAAGGCCAAGGACGAGCAGCAGGCCGTCAGCCTCACCCGTGAGATACTCTCCCAGGGCATAGCCGTTCTGGAGGAAAGGTATGGGAGTAACGATGGCGTATGTAAAAGATAATCCGGGCATTGTGTAAAAGAAAAGCAGCGATTGCTATTTAACCTCAGATATAACAGGCCATACAGCCGGCTTTCTCCGAAAGAAAGCCGGCTGTATGGCGAAGCGCACACGGAACATTCTGACGATAACGAAGAGACTCTGGATCCTCCAATTATATTGGATATATGCCATGCTCATGTTAAAGCTTATCTTGCGCCGGATTATTTGCACCTGTCCTGATACTCTGAGGGAGTGACGCCGACTATCTTGCGGAACATGCTGGAAAAATAGGCGATATCCCTGTACCCCACCTGTTCGGCCACCTCGTATATTTTTACCCGGCAATCCCGGAGGAGCTGCATGGCTACGTGCATGCGGTACTGGGATAGATACTCCATCAGGGTGTAGTTTGTCTCTTTTTTGAATATATGGCAAAGGTAGCCCTCGCTTATGCCTGCGTTTGCGGCTATGGAGCCAACGCCTATGTCCGGGTCGTTGTAGTGACCCGCAATGTAGGCGAGGGACTCCATTACGTACTTGCTCTTGTCGCCTTTCTTGAGCTGAAGGGCGGGTAGAGATTCCGCGGCGTTGCCCTGCCGGGCCATGAGGCGGGAATGTATGGAGACTATCACCTGCTCCAGTTCGCCATCGTGGAAGGGCTTGAGAAGGTAGTCCGCCGCGCCGTAATGCAGCGCGTTTTGGGCGTACTCAAAGTCGCTGTAGGCAGTGAGTATTATCACCTCGGACTTGCAGCCGGCCTCCCTAAGCCGCTTGAGCATCTCGATGCCGCCCATCTTAGGCATGCGTATGTCGGTTATGATGATGTTGGGCTGGAATTTCAGCGCCGCGTCGTAGCCCTCCTCGCCGTTGGCCGCCTCGCCTACCACGAAGCAGTCCAGCGCCGTCCAGTCTACCGACAGCACAATGCCCCGGCGCACATATGGCTCATCTTCCACAACGAGAACTTTAAGCATCTGTTTCCCTCCTTGTGATGGGCAGCAGCGCGTAGACTGTAGCGCCGCCCTCCGGATTATTCCTGAGGTGAAGCCCGAAATCGGTCCCGTAGTATTTCTTGAGTATAAGGTTTACGTTGTACAGGCCAAGCCGCCCCTCGCGGGCAGGGCCATCCTGTGCAAAGCGCCGTATCACCTCGTCGGGTATGCCGCTGCCGTCGTCGGATACGGCTATCCTGAGCAGGCTGCCGGGCTGCTCCGATACGGAGAGGACTATGCTGCCGTTGTCCCGGTCGGCAAGGCCGTGAAGTATGGCGTTTTCCACAAGGGGCTGGAGTATGAGCTTTGGGACTATACAGTCAATGTATTTCTCGTGGCCCCTTGCGGCATAGGTAAAGCGTCCGGGGAAGCGTATGCGTTGTATGCGTATGTAGCGGTTCAGAAGCTCCAACTCGTCCCCAAGTAGAACGAATTCATCTGTAGATATGCAGGCCCGTAGTATGTCCGCAAGATCCATGGATATGTTGGATATTTCGGGCACACCGTTCATCTTGCCTATCCACTTCATCGTGTCCAGCGTGTTGCAGAGGAAGTGAGGGTTCAGCTGTGCCTGCATCATGCGTATCTGAGCCTCATCCAGGTCCCGCTGACCCTGTATGAGTTTATCCATGTAGGTTTTGAGGCGCTCTACCATGTTGTCGAAGTTGTCCGCGAGCTGCCCCAATTCGTCGCTGCGGTGAAGGTTTACGCGGGTATCCAGGCTGCCCTTTTCCACCTCCGCCATGGCGGAGGTTATCTTGCCTATGGGGTCTGAAAGCTGTCTGCTCAGGTTGAAGGAGACGAACACGCAGAGGGCTATGCTGCCGAGGACGAGAAATGAGGCCACTGTCCTCAGAAGTCTCGTTGTGTCCCGGGTGAATGCCTTTGGCTGGCGAAGTATTATATACAGGCCGCTTGTGGGCTCGTGGCGCATGTAGTAGTTGTACTCGTCGGAGGATACGGGGGTGTTGCTGAGCATTGCGGAACGCAGCGCGGGCACGGGGGAATCAGTTTCCGCCGGACGGGAGCAGTATATGGTGCGCATGAAGGCATCGGTAATGTAGAGGGTGTTGCGGCTGCCGAACTTGCCCTCCAAAAGCTCCTGCAGATTGTCTTCGGAAAGGTTCGCAACGAAGTAGCCAACCGCATCGCCCGAGTTGTTCACGATGCTCCGGGCGGCGTACAGCACCGCATCCCGGTCTGGGTAGCTGAATGCGTCTGCCCCCTGGAACACAAGCTCCCCGTGGTGACTTGCCGCCGCAAGGAGTATGCCCCAGTTTGTAGGCAGGGTGCGTGAGTGCCCTGCGCTGGAGGTAGAGTATTGCAAAGCGCCGTTGGTGTCGTAAAGGTAAAATTGCACATAGTCCCGAAGGCCGCTTGTGGCGTTGTACAGCTCGTAGTATGTCTGCTGTGGGAACGCCCCGCCGCCTGACATGGCGTTTATCACGAGAGAATTGCGGTTGAGCTTTGAGCCTATCTTTTCGGTGGAATCTCGCAGGTCGCTGATAGAAGAGGATACTACGGATATAAGCGTATCCGCCTCCTGCCGTGCGCTGTCCTCCATGCGGGAGCTGAATACTATGAGCAGCAGCGAGCTGCACAGCATGAGCGTGGTGAGGGTGGTGAAAAGCATTGAAGAAAACAGCTTTTCCCTGAATGTTCCGCGGGTAAATATAAGCTTCATCTGCCCGCCTCCTGTTCCATCAGGGCGGACCAGCGCTCCAGCATATGGTCGTGGTTTTCGCTTGCCCAGGATACGCTGTAGTCTATCAGGGCTATGTCTTCAAGGGGAGAAAGCTCCTTCTGCCGCTGTATGTCGCTGCACACGGGCCGCCTGTAAAACTGTTGGGCAAGCCTTTCCTGAGCGCCGCGGCTCAGCACAAAGTCGAGAAACAGCTTGGCGTTGTCCTCGTGTGGCGCGCCTTTTATCAGGGCGCTGCCGTCGGGTACGGCGCTGGTGCCCTCGGCGGGGTACAGAAGCTTTATGTCGTACCCTTCAGCTATGCGCTTCATGGCTGTTTCTTCGAGGGTGATTCCTAAAAAGCAGGTGCCGTCGGCAACCGCCTTTACCACGTCGCCGGAGCCGCCGAACTGGCTGCCGCCCAGGTTTTTTGCAAACTGCCGCAGCACCGACTCGGTATCCTTGGGTATTATCTGGCACAGCGTGGCGAGGGCGGTATAGCTGGAGCCTGAGGCGGAGGGGTCGGCAAAGGCTATCTTGCCCTTCCAGCGGGGGTCTATGAGGTCCCGCCAGCCTGTGACGGTATGGGCGGGAACCAGCTTTTGATTGTAGATTATTACTGTGGGAAGGATTGAGAAGGGCGCCCACATGTGATCCTCAGAGAGAAAAGCCGGGTCTATGCCCGCCTCTTCGGGGCTTTGATACGGGCTGAAGTAGCCCTTATACGATTCCAGGCTGTCTACGCCGCCGCCGAACATTATGTCGCATACGGGGGATCCGGTTTCACTCGCTATGCGCTCAAGAAGCTCGTTGGTGCCGCCCGTCTCAACAGTGACCCAGATCCCGGTGCGGTTCTCGAATTCAGTGATTATGGGCTCATATACCTCCTGCTTGTGGGAGGTATATACAGTAAGCCTGTCAGCTTCATCGGGGGCGTACTGTGCAAGGGCATTTCCGTTCCGGGCGCAGCCTAAGCAGGACAACGCCCAAAGGCACACGCATAAGATCCATACAACCCTTGTGTTTCGCTTCATTGCGGTACCCTCCTTTACAAAGGATTACAGCCCGGGTATGATTTTTTCTATTATATAGGCTATTGCGTCGTGATTATTGTCCGGGGTTATGTAATGGGCCAAGGCCTTTACTTCTTCCGCGCCGTTCAGGGGGACGCATGCCACGTCCGCCCTTTGCAGCATCTCAAGGTCGTTCCAATAGTCCCCCACGCATATTATACTGCGCCCGGAAAGGGAGGAAAGTGTGCGCAGGGCTTCCACTCCGCTGCCCTTGTTTGTGCCGTGGGGCAAAAGCTCTATGTATTTGGCGTCCGGCAGTATGTCGGTTGTTCCGGGTACTATGTCGAATTTATCCTCGAGGCCGCGTTTTGCTATGAGCTCCCTGGCATAGTCGAGATCCTCCTCCGCACCCAGAAAAAGCGTCTTGAGCCATGGCCTGTCCGCTATGTCATCAACCTTACAGAAGGTGCAGGGGCGGTGTATATCCACGAACGGCTTATATGAGCGTTTCTCCGGCGTTACGTAGAATATGCCGTATTCGGTGTACAGCTGTATATCCAGCCTTTTACCGCACTCCGCAAGCTCCTTTATAAGGGGGAGAGATTCGGCGTCGAGATAGTTTGCCAAGATGTAGCGCTTATTTACATAGTCGTATACCGCAGCCCCATTGAATACTATAGATGGTGCGTTGATGCTTATGCCCGGGAGGTGCTGCAAGGCGTTTTGCGAGGCGCGGCCGGTGGCAATGCCGAACATGCCGCCCTGAGCTATAAAGTCCTCTATCGCATTCCTGTTATTGATAGAAACTTCGCCGCGGCAGTTAAAAAGCGTTCCGTCGAGGTCTGAAAACAATGCTGCATCGCTGCATTTCATAATAATGTATATCCTGCCATCAATGATAATTTACATTTTTTGTTATTATGCTTATCCAATATAAAGTATATCAAAAAATAGCTATTAAAGCAAAACATATCAGAATTTTGAAAATAATGACAGGATTATCCCCTGTAATAAACGAATAGAATGCCTGTAAAATAAAAACATAAGGCGGTATCTTATTCAACAAGCCATATCAAGAAACCGCTCGGTTCATAACACATCAAAATCAACAGGAGGAAAGAACAGTGAAAAAATTGATTGCTATCATGCTGGTACTCTGCATGGCGCTTAGCCTTGCTGCCTGCGCTGCCCCTGCGGCACCTGCAACCCAGGAAGCTCCCGAAGCCGAAGGCACCGAAGAAGCGGCGGCTCCCGCCGAGCCTGAGGCTGAGCTTACCGATACCCAGAAGATCATCAAGGAAGCCGAAGGCATGACCCTGGAAGAACTGGCCAAGAAGGCAATAGAAGAATCCAACGGCGCTACCTTCTACGGCGTTGGCAACTCCAGCCGCGGCAAGTCTGCACTGCCTCTGTTCATTGAGTACTTGCAGACCATCGACCCCAATTACACCATGGAGTTCGACTGGCAGCAGCCCAAGAACAACAAGATCTTCGATCAGCTCACCGCCGACTCCCTCAAGGACGTAGGCACCTATGCCATGACCCTCATTCAGGACGGCAACCAGATCGAGAGCAAGATGGTACGCACCGGCATCCTGGATACCTTCATACCCCTTGACTGGGCTGCCGCCAACGGCACAACCGCCGAAGAGTACGAGGGCTATCTGCCCCTCCAGACCCTGAACAAGGTATTCATGTTCAACAACACCGGCAGCAAGACCTACAAGAACTGCTGGGACTTTGTAGCCGAAGGCGAGCATGGCCTCTATATGGATATCGATTCCGAAATCGTGGGCAAGAACTTCCTCTATATGCTTACCGAGGATACCTATGCCGCTTATCTGAAGGCTGCCTTTGACGCCCTCGATGCCGAAAAGCAGGCTTACTTCAAGCCCGTTATCGACGAGATGGCTGCCGATGCGGCCGACTTGGGCCTCGGCGCTGACGGCGCATACGCCCTTGCTTGGATCAAACTGTGGGTAGAGAGCTACAATGCTCAGACCGATGACGGACCTATCTGCAACACTCTGGTGTCCAAGTCCGCAACCGATCAGTTCGGCCTTCTGGTATACTCCAAGCTCCGTTCCGTTGAGGAATCCGCCGGCGTATCCAAGAACAACATCACCGTCGCCGCTTATCAGGACGACTACACCGGCATCGGCGGCTACGGCTACTGCCATTATCTGTTTGTAACCGAGAACAGTCCCCTGCCCTGGACCGCCTGCGCCTTTATCGCTTACATGACCTGCACCGCCGATGGCTTCAGTGCCTGGGGCAAGGACATGGGCGGTTACTCCTCCAACCCCAAGGTCGCAGAGGAGGTCGAGGCCACCTATCATCACAGCCAGGGCGGCTATGAGGACGGCGTAAACGTATTCGACTGCAAGAACGACCGCGGCTTCGACTGGTGGAAGAACAACGGCGAGCTTGTCATTGAAGACCCCGAGTACTGCGCTTCCGTCGCCTTCACCGTAGGCAGCTGGATTGAGATGCTGACCAAGTACACCGAAGGTTAGTACTGTAAACTGAGTAAACGGCAAGGGCGTCTTACTTATCTAAGACGCCCTTATCGCCATCGGAGGTAACTATATGCAGCAAAACCCGCAACAGAAGGCCGGAGCGTGGCAGATACGCCTCAATAAGCTCAAGACCTATTTTTCCAAGCCGCAGAATGTCGTGCTGCTGCTAATGGGCATAGTGCTCACCATAACCACGGTGGCGCCCATAGTGGCAATAGTAAGGGATACCTTCATTATCCACCCCGGAACCATAGACGAGCATCTTACCGGAATGTCCTCCGGTTATTCAGCCATTAACTATGTAGACCTGTTCACAAGCAGGCTGGCCAAGGCCAACCTTTGGACGCCGCTCCTGAACACGGTGCTGCTTTCAGTTATGTCCTGCGTTATATCAATACTATTCGGCGGCGTGTTTGCTTTCCTTATCACAAGGACAAACATGAAATTCAGAAAATACCTGAGTTCCATATTTATATTCCCATACATAATGCCCCAGTGGACCCTGGCGGTAGTATGGCAGAACCTCTTTAACAGCAACCTTATGACGGGCACATCAAACGGCCTGCTTGCTTCTGTATTCAATATCACCATGCCAATATGGTGGTGCAAGGGTCTGTTCCCCAGCGCCGTGGTGCTGGGCCTGCATTACGCGCCCTTCGCATACATACTCATAGGCGGCATATTCCGCAACATGGACGCCAACTTAGAAGAGGCGGCAACCATACTCGACACCCCCCGCTGGAAGACCATGTTCCGTGTGACGCTTCCCATGATAAAGCCCGCAATACTCTCCACCATACTTCTGGTATTCGGCAGCGCAATGGGCAGCTATCCCGTGCCGCATTACCTTGGCCTTGCGACGCTCTCCACAAAGTACGTGTCGCTGAACTCCAAATACACAGGCGAGGCCAGCATTTTAGCCATACTGATGATGATATTCGGCGTGGCGATACTGCTTCTGAACCAGATAAGCGTAAAAAGCAGAAAGAGCTATACCACGGTCACCGGCAAGTCCGGCCAGATATCCAAATTCAACCTGGGCAGATCCGGCAAGTACATCATAGCTATAATACTTATAATAATAACCTTTTTTACAAGCATATTCCCCATAGTGTCCTTCGCCTTTGAGACCTTCCTGCCAAATCCCGGCGACTACAGCTTCCTGTACACCGGCGACCCGGACAACCTGACCACAAAGTGGTGGGTCACCAACGAGAACATAACTGAGAACGGCATGTACGGCCAACAGGGCATACTTTACAACGACATGATATGGCATGCCTACAAGGGAACCATAATGGTATCCGTATGCTGCGCGCTGACTGCCGGCACAATAGGCACGCTGATAGGCTATGCGGTATCCAAGAACCGCCGCAGCAGGTGGGCGAACTACGTGAACAGCGTGGCGTTTCTGCCATACCTTATGCCTTCCATAGCGGTTGGCGTGGCCTTCTTCATACTGTTCTCAAATAAGTATGTGAACCTGTTCAACACCTACGCCCTGCTCATCATAGTGGGTACGGTAAAGTACATACCTTTTGCCAGCAGAAGCAGCCTTAACTCCATGCTTCAACTGAGCGGCGAGATAGAGGAGGCCGCAATAATTCAGGATATACCCTGGACAAAGCGAATGACCCGTATAATCATACCCATTCAGAAGACGTCCATCATAAGCGGCTATTTACTGCCCTTTATGACCTGCCTCCGTGAGTTGTCGCTGTTCATACTTCTTTGCGTGCAGGGCTTCATACTTTCCACCACGCTGGACTACTTTGACGAGATGGGTCTTTACGCCTTCTCAAGCGGCATAAATCTCATACTTATAGTGACCATACTCATCTGCAATGCGCTGGTAAACAAAGCAACCGGTGCAAGCCTTGATAAAGGTATAGGAGGTTAAGGCAATGCCTAAAATTGAACTGAAAAACGTTACAAAAAGATGGGGCGGCTTTTACGCAGTGGAAAACCTGAACCTTTCCATTGACGATGCCTCCTTCGTCACGCTGCTCGGCCCTTCCGGCTGCGGCAAGACCACTACATTGCGTATGATAGCCGGCTTGGAAACTCCCACCAGCGGCCGCATAGAGATAGGCGACACGGTGGTGTTCGACAGCGATCTCGGCATAAACATACCGCCAAACAAGCGCAAGGTGGGCTTCCTTTTCCAGAACTATGCCCTCTGGCCCAATATGACTGTATACGACAACATAGCCTTCGGCCTGAGCAACATAAAGGGCGAGATGGCAAAGGTGGACTTTGAGGCCCGCAACGCAGCAAAGCTTATCGATATACTCAGTAACCCTGCCGACGTAGTAAGGCAGATAGAGGACTGCCGCAACAAGAAGGGCGCCCTCGACCAAAAAAAGGCCTACATAAAGCTCATAGATGCGTACACCATCTCCATGTTTACCGCCAAGGAGCTGTATAAGTATGACCTTCAGTCGTCAAAGGATCCTGCGAAGCTCGCTGCCGATATAACGGCCAAGCTGGCTGCCGTTGTAGATGGCAGAAAGGCCGCTGCAAAGGCCAAGGGCATGGAGCTCAATGCCGCCTGCGAGTTCACCAGGGACGGCAAGACCGTCATGGAGGAGCGCAAGCTCACCAGGGAAGAGATAGACCTGTCCGTGCGCAGGGTATCCAGAATAGTCAAGATAAGCATGTTTATGGACAGATACCCGGCGGAGCTTTCCGGGGGGCAGCAGCAGCGCGTGGCAATAGCAAGAACCCTTGCGCCCGAGCCCTCCGTGCTGTTTATGGACGAACCCCTTTCCAACCTGGACGCAAAGCTGCGTCTGGAAATGCGCTATGAATTGCAGCGCCTGCACCTTGAGACGGGCAGTACCTTCGTATACGTCACCCATGACCAGATGGAGGCAATGACCCTCGCCACCAGGATATGCCTCATAAACAACGGAGTATTGCAGCAATACGATCCGCCGCTCAAGGTATACAACAGCCCGGACAATCTCTTTGTGGCCGACTTCGTCGGCAATCCCTCCATAAACTTTATAAACGCCCACGGCGATCAGGAGGGCGAAAATATACGGCTTACAATGCTGGGCGGGGCGGAAGCCAGGTTCATCCCCAACGAAAAGCTGGATCTTGCAGCCTGGTATGTCAAGCGGGACGCCGATGCGGAGGTGGCAGCCGCCGCCAATGCCGAGCGGGCAAAGGCCAAGGGCTACGTGGAAAAGAGCAATAAGGACGAGGCGTTCCGTCCCCATATTGCAAAGGTAGAGGAGAATGACGACGCCCTTACGGAGGAGCCCGAGATAGCGGATGGCGATTTCGTGCTGGGTGTAAGGCCCGAGTTCATCTCCATGTCCGGCGAAAACGGCATAGACGGCGAGATATACGGAGTAATGCCCACCGGCATGGAGTGCACCCTGAAGATCAGGGTAGGCGAGTTCCTGCTTACCAGCGTAGCCTTCGGCAGCTCGCTTTTTGCCATAGGTACAAAGAACAAGTTCAGCTTTACCGGCAGCGATATAATGCTCTTCGACCGCAAGTCCGGCAGACGAATAGTCTCTGGCAGGCTGGAGATAAAGTAAACTGCATTAAAACAGTGGGCGGCGGTGCGCCGCCCCTTTTTTTCTGAAAAATGTCTCTATCCCAGCTTCCTATTCAATTGAAAACAAAGTGAAAACGGCGAGATTATCAGGGAAAAGAACGCAAAAAGCCGCTCTGGAAGGCTATAATAGACCAACTTGAGCGGCAAAAGGTGTTCTTAATGCGATTTCGAGTATTTTTAGTTTCAAATATCTACGGTAAGCCATTCGTGCCGCGAACGCGCTCTGGAAACGAAAAGCCCAGACAACGTCTGGGCTTTTCGGGCGCATATTTTTTTTGATGCACCATTCTGGTAGCGGCGATGTGACTCGAACACATGACACTCCGGGTATGAACCGAATGCTCTAGCCAACTGAGCTACGCCGCCATATTGTTTTGCCGCCCGCATCCCGAATGGGATACGGGAGAAAATGGTTGCGGGGGAGGGACTTGAACCCCCGACCTCCGGGTTATGAGCCCGACGAGCTACCGACTGCTCTACCCCGCGACGTTACGCAAGGATTATAATAGCACAGGCCGTGCGTTAAGTCAAGGGGCAACCCAAATTTTTTTGCCGTGCTGCAATACACGTTGAACGGCAGAAAACAATAACACAAGCGCAAAGGCCATAGTTGCGGATTCAAGAACCTGATGGCTTGCCAATTATATATTGTTGCGGTATAATATTACAAATTGCTTGCATTCTGCAGAGCATATAAATTGTCTATCAATTATATATTTTAATGTAATGCGAAAGGGGAAAAAACTAAATGGATAAGCTTCAAAAACGGTACGGCCTCCTGACGGCAATATGCATGGTAGTCGGTATAGTCATTGGCTCCGGCGTATTCTTCAAGGCGCAGACCATACTGCAAAAGACAGGCGGCAACATGCCTCTCGGTATACTTGCCTGGATCATAGGCGGCGTTATAATGCTCACCTGCCTGCTCGCCTTCTCGGTAATGGCTCAGAAATTCGAAAAGGTAAACGGCATTGTGGACTATGCCGAGGCCTGTGTCGGCAGCAAGTACGCCTATTACGTAGGCTGGTTTCTCACCATAATATATTATCCCTGCCTTACCTCTGTGCTGTCCTGGCTCTCCGCCCGGTACACTCTGGTATTCATAACCTCCATAGCACCTGATTTCCCACTGCTGGGTCTCGGCGCTGCCGCAGGCGCGGAGACTGTCCTGGGCCCCGAGTGTATGTCTCTGGCAATGTTCTATATGTGCTGCGCCTATGCCGTTAACGCCCTCTCGCCCAAGCTCGCTGGAAAGCTTCAGGTCTCCACCACCATAATCAAGCTCATACCCCTGTTCCTCATGGCAATAGTGGGAATAGTCGTCGGCATCGCAAACGGCACCCTTGCAAATAACTTCAATACCCTCGCAGATGTTGGCACCACCTCAACAAGCCCGCTGTTCGCTTCGGTCTGCGCTACTGCCTTCGCATATGAGGGCTGGATAATCGCAACATCTATAAACGCGGAGCTAAAGGATGCCAAGAAAAACCTGCCCCGCGCTCTGGTCATAGGCGCGATCATCATCATTGCCACCTACATCTTCTACTATGTTGGCGTAGCCGGCGGCGCTACTAACCAGGAGCTCATAGACTCCGGCGCTACCGTGGCCTTCATAAACGTATTCGGCAACGTTCTGGGCAATATACTTAACCTGTTCATCGCAATATCCTGCATAGGCACCATGAACGGCCTTATGCTCGGCTGCGTGCGCGGTCTGTACTCCATAGCCGTCCGCGGCAGGGGTCCCGCTCCTCATGTATTCAGCCAGATAGACAAAGAGACCAACATGCCCCATAATTCCGCAATCGTCGGCCTGCTTCTGTGCGGCTTCTGGGGACTGTACTTCTTTGTTCTTCTGATGATTGAGAAAAGCTTTCTGCTCAAGCATCTGGAAAAAAGCAGGGTGCTGTCGCACATCTACCTGATTTTCCTGGTCATGCTTTTTTCTGCAAAATACTGGATGCTTCTGTTCATAAATGCATCCGAAACGGAGATCATACATAATGCAGTGCTGTTTATTCTTGCAAACAGCGGATTTTACATTGCACTTGTTTTTGTCAATGCGGTTCGCTTTACCATTCAGGGAGCAGGATTCAGCGGTCTGGCAATCCTTGCAGGTGTCATGGAAATGATCGCAAGAGCCATTATCGGCGTGATCATGGTTCCGTATCTGGGATTCGCAAGCGTATGTTTTGCCAGTCCTCTGGCATGGATCATGGCAGACTGTTTCCTGATTCCGGCGTACTGTCATGTGATCCGAAAGCTGAAACAGAGAAGGGCACAGGGTGTGCCAAATATGTAGATTTTGTTAAGAAGTGTTAAGAAAAGTTGACATTAACCGCATCTTCATTGTACAATGAAAAAAGGGAGTGGACTTGAAACACACTGAAAATCAGAGCGAAAAGGGGGATTTTTTATGTATAATAAAAAGAAAATTGCGACATTACTGGTAATCGGAATGGCCGCAATGTTTATGATGAACGGCTGCCAGAAAAAGGCATCTGAGACGGAGACGACGAAACAGACGACAGCTCAGAGCGAAAGTACTGCACAGACCGAAGCAGCCACAACATATACTTCAGAGAGCAATTCATTTTCTTTTGATCTTCCGGATTCTGCATGGGTGGCGACAAAGGAAGGCATTGAGAATAAATGGGCATTTATGAAAGAAGGCGTCGGCACGATCCGGA
>OLQA01002762.1_pt1 | contig 13313 bp, 10 predicted proteins | sample 1673151 | NCBI WGS metagenome assembly OLQA01 (sample SAMEA3136760, study PRJEB25190) | human gut metagenome | biome: human gut; feature: human-associated habitat; material: faeces | place: Austria | collected 2013 | reverse complement strand
GCAGATAGGGGGCCTTTTAACGAAAAAGGCCCCCTATCTGCGAGTTTTGAGAGCGTGCGATCAGTCGTCGGCACGCCAGTCGGTGAGATTCAGGCTGGCGGCGACACGGTTCGAGGCGAATGCGCCGACGGAGACCAGCGCATAACACAACGCTATGCCGCCGAAGAAGCTGAGCAGCGTGGCGGGCTTGGTCATGGATGCGGCGAACAGCGGGAACATCAGCAGCATCGAGCAGCCGCCGGCAACGGCCACCACCGTGTTGAGCGGGGTCAGCACCTCGATGAAACGCGCACGGTTCAACGTTTTCACGTCCGTCCCCTCCAACACCAGCATGCGGTATTCGGAAACCTGGTCGTAGACGCTGCCCGCCTGCATCACTCCGGAGCTGACGGCCGCCAGCACGGCCGCGAATCCGAGCGTCAGCAACCCTCCGGTGCCGATGTCGCGGATGAAGGCCAGTCCCGGTTCGGGTACGCCTTCGACAGGCGCGGTCGACGATGCGCCGATGAACCCGCAGATCGAGGTGATGCCAGCGATGAACACCGCCAGCGCGATGCCCGACACATTGCGCCATGCCCGCTTGGGATTGTCGAGGATGCGCCGCATCGCGATCATCGTGGCGGCGTCCTTAGGGCGGCGGGACCGCAACCTCGCCCGTGCGGTCACCACCCATGAGCCGATCAGGTTCACTAGAGCGAAGCACAGCGCGATGAACCCGATAATCACCGCATACATCGTCATCTCACTGTAATGCAGCAGGCCCTGCGGGTTCTTGAACAGCACGATCGCGGCCACCAGCACGACCAGGAACACGATTACGCGCCACTTCGTGGGCAGCGGCTGGGCGGTCCGAGCGGTGACGCCCAGCGGGGTGATGGCGACCCGACGCAGCGTCAGCAATGCGGAGATCAGCGCCAGGACCGTGACCACCACCAGCACGACGATCAGCGACAGGGATCCTACCCACAACTGCTCGAACGTGAACCTCTGATCCTGGAAATTCAGCAGCATGATCAGCGGCATGATCGCGAAATAGCCGACGATGCCGATCAACGCGCCGATGAGCGCCTGTCCGGCGGCATCCAACGCGGTCAGTCTGGTCACCTGACTGGTGGTGGCGCCCGCGAGGCGCAGTGCCGCCAATCGCGCGTCCCGCCGCGATGCCGCCAATCGTGCCGCCGAGCCGGCGAGCGCCACGAACGGCACGATCAGCAGTATGCAGGCGAAGGCCGCCAGCATCACGTACGTGCTGGCGTATTGCGCCCAGTCGTGCTGGTCCTTGAGCCGTCCGGCCCACACCGCCCATGTGCCCGGCGCGCAGGTCGACCTGTCAATCAGGCATTTCAGCGTATGGTCGGCGGACGCGCGCCAGATGAACCCGTGCACGCCGCCCAGCACGGTCAGGAAGATGGCCGTCGCCGCCGCGAACGCGACGATGGCCAACGCCGATGTGTGGCCGGAGCCGCCGCGCCGGCCTGGGCGGTGGAACAGCCGCCATAGTGCGAACGTGCTCATTGGGCGCCTCCTGCGGGAACTGCCGGGTGCAGCGAGACTGAGGGTGGTTCAGCGCTCTCGGGCCGCCCCCAGTCAGCCTGCGGATGCCGAACCCCGCCAGCGGGGGCAAGGCCGGCGTCGGCCGTCTGGCTGAGGCGGCCGTCCTGCATCGTCATCGTGCGTCCGCAGAAGCCGGCGACGTTGGGATCATGAGTGACGATCACCACGGCAGCGCCATTATCACGCGCGGCTTCCATGAGAATGCTCATGACCTCGCGGCCGGTGGCCTGGTCGAGCGCGCCGGTCGGCTCGTCGGCGAAGACGACCGCCGGCTGTACGGCAAGCGCGCGGGCGATAGCGATGCGCTGCATCTGCCCGCCACTCATCTCGCCGGGCCGCTGCGAGGCCAGCTGCCGCAAACCCAGCCGTTCCAGCCACAGCATCGCCGCATCGGTGGCGGAACGGTAGTCGGCGCCGTCCAGCATCATCGGCAACGCGATGTTCTCCACCGCCGGCAACTCGGGCAACAGCTGTCCGGATTGGAACACGAAGCCGAACGCACCGCGGCGCAGTTTGGTCCGGTCCGCGTCGCTCATCGCGGTCAGATTCGCGCCTTGGAAGGTCACCGTGCCCGATGTCGGGCGGATGATGCCGGCGAGCGCGTGCAGCAGCGTCGACTTGCCGGAACCGGACGGTCCCATCACGGCGACCGTCTCGCCGGGGGCCAAGTCGAAGTTCACGTGATTGAGCGCTAGCGTATGCACGGCGGGCATGGCGTAGCCGGTTCCGCCGGCCGCATACGGATGGGGGCCGCCGGTTCCGGCGCCTCGCGGCATCACGCCGGTGACACTGTGGTCCGCCTGCACACGGGCCATGCCTGCGGTGTAGTCCATGACCAGGTCACGGGCCTCGATCACCGGTGTCCACGACTGAGACCGGGCGCGGGACTGAGATTGTGATGTTGCTGTGTTCATGCCTCCGAGATTACGCAGGCGGCACGCGACCGGCCATCGGGCGGCGGTATGAGCCTTGCGGCGAACCGGTTCTCCCCTCATCCGGAAGGATTAGGGGAAGAGAGTGGTGGCACTACCCTGAGCGCCCACAGGGCGTCCGTGATTGCAGGGCCCGAAGGTCTGTCGCGAAGCGAGACTAAGGCCCCCAGTCGCTCGTCTGCGGTACGGCTCAGCAGTCGTGAATATATATTGCATTATATCATGTATTACTATGCGTAATATAATGCATATTCTGTTGTGATTAAGGTGGTGACTTACATGGACATCAAGGAACGTGCGGAGGCGTTACGAGAGATCTCCACGCCGGGCTCTCGCATCGGGTTGACCGAGTTGTCCCGTTCGAACGCATGGCGAAAGGCGCTGGAGCAGCGGGGATTGCTGGAAATCGTCGACCGCGCCGACACAGCCGGCTATCTGGTGTCCGTGGACTCTCTCAACGAGATGCTGGATGTCATCAATGCGCTGGAATCCGAGGTCGAACGCCTCACCATACAGCAGATGTTCACCGCCCGAGGCGATAAGGAACAATGGGAGACCGGCTCCGAACTGTCACAGTCGGCGCAGGAAAGCCTGAAGCGGCGCAAGGAGAAGATTCACGCGTTCCTTTATGGCGGTCGCTGATGGCCGCCGACTACGCATTATTGGAGCAAGCCATTGCCATCATCTCGTCCGTCCGCGGTCTGTATATGGATCCGGATGCACTTGCGGATGATGTGATTCTTCTGGCATATGTCTGGCCCGACGAAGGCGAATTCAAGATGGCGGTGGCCAGAGTTCACCGAACCCTGACACAGCTCGTGGAGGGCAACGTAGAAGGAAGCCCTCTCAAGTACGGTTTCAGCGGGTGGTGTTCCTTCCACTTCCAACATCGACGAGGCCAACAGTCGCGCGCCGACATGCGCATCGTGTATATGCCCCTCGACACGGGAATTCGCGTCAAAGGATTCGCAAACCGCCACCTTCCATCCGACATCTACCAGCGTTTGGCGCAACTGCAGTAACCGTCACGAACACCGTGCGGCAGCGGCCAGCGCGTGCAGGCGCTCGGCGAAGCGCGGCCAGTCTGTGCGCATCGCGGTCAAGAGCTTGCGGTCGGGCACTTCGTCGATCGGCACCCATTCGATTTCCATGCTCTCGTCATCGTTCGCCCGCGGCACGACCCGGTGACCGGGCTTCTCGAACGCGAAGACCGTGGTGTACGCCCATGGCCCGTGATCCTCACGGTAGGACCCGACCACCTCGATGTCTTCGGGCGTGATGTTCGCCTCCTCGTAGCTCTCGCGCAGCGCACCCTCGATCGGGCTTTCACCGTCGGCCGTCGCGCCGCCGGGAATGCCCCATGTGCCGCCTTCCGCGCTCCACGCGGCGCGATGCTGCATCACCACGCTGGTCACTTCGCCGCTCTTGGGGTCACGCCGCGCGAGCAGCACGCCGGAGGCACCGTTCAATCCCCAGTGCTTGCGCCCGCATGCGCAGTCGATCCAGCCGTCGCCGGGCTGATGCACGTTCTCCTTGGGCGGCACGACTCCGCTGCCTCCGGTCTTGTCTTCGGGCGCCGATTCCCCGCGGGCCACGTTCCACAGATCGGTCCAGTCCACGCCGAGCTTGCCGACGAGTCGGCGAAGCAGCGGCAGACTGATGCCGATGATGCCGTGCGGGTCGCCGTCGATGCCGTCGATGAACGCGCCGCCGAAACCTTCCAGCGTAAACGATCCCGCGACTTCCAGCGGCTCGCCGGTGGCGATGTATCGTTCGATGTCGCGGTCGCTGAACTCGCCGAACCGCACGACGGCATGACTCGCGCCGCGCTCGACGCGCCCGGACGCGAAGTCGATCACGCAGTGCCCGGTCCACAGCTCGCCGGTGGCGCCGCTCATGCGGCGCAGTCGCTCACGCGCCACCTCGACGCTGTGCGGTTTGCCGTAGCATTCGCCGTCAAGCAGGAACATCGAATCACAGCCGACGATCAGCGGGCCGCTGCTCGCCCGAGTGAGCCCCGGCTGCATGGCAATCACATTGGATATCGGCTCGGTGACGGTCGGCATGTCCACGCCGGAGAAGTCACGGGTCATCGCGATCGGCGCCTTCGAATAGTCAAGCGGAGCGCCACTCTGGCGAGGTATGTCCGCGACGTTCATCTCGCCGCGAAGCTCCGCGGCCTGCAACGGGTACGCGATCACGCGCTCGCCCGTCGCGCTCGCGGCCGCGTCGGCGACATCGCGGTACGCCTGATGCACGGCCTGCGCTTTGGCCTCGGCCAAAATCATCACGCGCTGTTCGACGTTCAGCTGGTCAACGGTGACGCCGCGCTCGGCGGCGGCCTTTTCCAGCGCAGCCGGCTCATCGACATGGGACACGCGGATGGTCGGGCAGATGCCGGCCGCATACAGCACATCCCGGCGCGGCTGGGACTTCGACGCCAGGATCATCGGAATGGACATGATCGTCACCTTTCTTTTGCCGCCGCACCAGCTGCCGCATCACCCAACCGGCAACTTCGCGCTCCCCTCATCTCCGGCCCGAGGAGCGGGCGAGGAGGCACGTGCGGTATTCCTACTTACGCTCGACCTGCACGCCGACCGTGTCGATGGGCAGGTGCAGCACCTTCCAATGGCCGGAAGCCAGCTGTTCCGCCGCGACCTCATCGATGTCCGCCACGGCGTCGCCGTGATGCAGCACCAGCACGCACGGGCCGGCGCCGGACACCATGGCGGCGAAACCACGGGAACGGAACGCCTGAATCAGGTCCCATGACGGCTGCATGAGCCCCTTGCGATACGGCTGGTGCAGGCGATCCTGCGTGGCAGCGTACAGCAGCGCGTTCGGCTCTTCGCCGGACGCGAGCGCGCGCGGGTTCATCGCCGCGGCCATCAGCGCCACGCGCGACACGTTAAACACCGCGTCGCGATAGGCGACCTCGCCGGGCAGCGCCTCGCGCGCCTTCTCGGTGGACAGTTCGTAGTCGGGCACGAACACGGCCGCCGTGACGCCCGGATCGACCGCGTACTTGACCGTGTGGAAACCGCCGTGCAGCGGGTCTCCACCGGGGATCGGCACCGAGCCGACGCCTTCGGCCGTGTCGAAGTTCCATGAGACGGTCATGCCGCCGTACACCGCCGGCGCCACGTTGTCGGGATGGCCTTCGATGGCGGCCGCCAGCTCGAAGATGGAATCGCGGTTGAGCCGGTCCTCCTGCGCGAACGCGGCAGCGGCGGCGATGCCCGCCACGATGGCTTCGGCGGACGACCCCATGCCGCGCGCCTGCGGGATGTTGTTGTGCGCTTCGAGGATGAACCCGACCTTGCCCAGGCCGAAGGTCTGGCATGCCTTGCGGAACGTGGAGACGACCAGATGGGTCTCGTCGCGCGGCAGCGTGTCCTCGCCCTCGCCATAGATCAGCACTTGCGCGGCGCGATTGGACGGGTCACGGCTGAGCGTGAAGGTGAGTTCGTCATGATAATCGAGGGCGAGGCCGACCGTGTCGAAGCCGGAGCCCAGATTGGCGCTTGTAGCCGGCACGCGGACCTTGACCTGTGTACAGATTGGTTCCATGATTCCTTGATTCAGCGATTCCGCCCCCGCTGACGGGGAGGGGAGCAAACGATAGTGAGATCGGGGTGATTTCGCGGAAACGCCGCGAAACCACCCCCAGTCGGCTTTGCCGACAGCCCCCGACAGCGGGGGCAGGCAACCGTATGACTAGTCGAGCACGCGCAGGATGGACGGCTCTCCGGTGACGAAGTCCAGCGTGCGGACGGCTTCGACGGTCTCACGCAGCGTGACCTCGTCGGTCAGATGCGTGACGATGCGCAGCTGTTGGATCTCGCCGTCATAACCAGGATCGGTCATCGTCGGCTTGAGATCCTGATTGACGCCGTTGATCGACACGCCGTGGTCGGCGAACTCCTTGGCGATGGCGGCGAGCACACCCGGCTTGTCGTGGATGAGGAACCGCACGGCGAACGCGGCGCGGCTGACGCTGATCGGCGCCTTGGGCAGCTCGTGGTACATAGGGATGGATGGGCCGGTGCAGCCTTGAGCGATGTGGCGGGCTTCGGTGACCACGTCGCCGACGACGGCGGAAGCGGTCGGAGCGCCGCCCGCACCGCGGCCGTAGAACATGAGGTCGTCGGCCGCCTCGGCCTTGACGAACACGGCGTTGAATGAGCCGTGCACGGATGCCAGCGGGTGCGATTCGGGAATCAGCGCCGGGTAGACGCGCGCCGACACACCGGCCTCGCCGTTCTCTACGACGGCGAGCAGCTTGATGACCTTGTGCTCGGCGGCGGCCGCGGCGATGTCGTCGGCGGTGATCTTCGTGATGCCCTCGACGCTCACGTCATCGATCGTCACGTTGGTGTGGAAGCCGAGCGTGGCCATAATCGCGGCCTTGTTGGCCGCATCGTAGCCTTCGATGTCGCCGGTCGGATCGGCTTCGGCGTATCCCTTGGCCTGGGCGTCCTTGAGCACGTCATCGAACTGCAGGCCCTTGGTGGTCATCTCGTCGAGAATGTAGTTGGTGGTGCCGTTGACGATGCCCAGCATGCTGGTCACCTTGTCGCCCGCCAGGGATTCGCGCAACGGCAGCAGGAACGGGATGGCGCCACCAACGGCCGCTTCGAAGTAGATGTCGACGCCCTTGGCCTCGGCCGCGGTGTAGATTTCCGGGCCGTACTTGGCAAGCAGCGCCTTGTTGGCGGTGACCACGGAGGCTCCCGACTCGATCGCGGCCATCACGAACGTGCGGGCCACTGTGGTGCCGCCGATCAGCTCGACGACGATGTCGGCGTTGGTGGCGACCTTCATCGTGTCGGTCGTCAGCAGAGACTTGTCGATCCAGGGGAAGTCCACCTCATCGGGATCCAGGCAGGCCACGCCGACCAGCTCGATCGGACGCCCGATGCGGGCAGCGAGTTCGTCCTTCTGCTCCACCAGCAGACGTGCGGTCTGTGATCCGACGGTTCCCGCTCCCAACAGTCCAACGCGGATGGGGTTGTCATTCAGCTGTGCCACGGATTTCCTTCCTTCAGCGGTGTTTGGCGCGCCCGGCCGCCACTCACCGATAGAGGGTCGCCGGGCCGGCGTCACTGTGTACCATCCTACGGAATGAATCCGACACGCCGCCCGTCAACGCCCCGGAGGCCGGATCCAGCTCCCAATGGCCTCGTTTCCCTTGGCTTTCCACTATGTAGCAGCGCTAACGACACGCCGCAGTAAAGTAGATTTACAAATTAACGCCGTAAACAGAGAAATCGTGAAACACCAGCTTCCCGTAAGGCTGAGCCCTTATACACCCGCCATGTTTCCTGCCTATTTAGCAAATAATCTTAACGAAACACGGGCCTCATATCGTAAAAGTCACGTACCATTGTTCATTGAAGCGGCGTTGCTGACATACTCGCGAGCGTCCGATCCAATGGTGGGATGGTACGTGAACGGGAATTTTGGCGGAAGAAAGCGCCGTCCGTATCCTCAGAGGGAGGTTGGAATGAAAGCATATATCCAGCGCCTTGGTCGCGCTCTTATGCTGCCCGTTGCGTGTCTGCCTGCTGCAGCACTCTTCCTGGGCATCGGTTATTGGATCGACCCGAGCGGTTGGGGTGGCAGTAACGTCGTCGCTGCCTACCTGTGCAAGACCGGCGGCGCGATCCTCGACAATCTGGGCCTGCTGTTCGCCGTTGGTGTCGCCATCGGCATGGCTCGCGACAAGGACGGCGCCTCGGCACTGTCCGCACTGGTCGGTTTCCTGACCGTCACCACGATCATGGGCTCCGCGTCCATGTTCCTTGGCTTCGACGCCACCAAGGTCGACACCGAGCACCCGGCATTCGCCGCTGGCGCCATCGGCAACAAGAACGTGTTCTTCGGCATCCTGGTCGGCTGCGTGGCAGGTGCGCTATACAACAAGTTCGGCAAGACAAAACTGCCGGACTTCCTGGCGTTCTTCTCCGGCCGCCGTTGCGTGCCGATTCTGACCGCTGCGGTCATGTCCATCATCTCGCTGCTGTTGCTGTTCATCTGGCCGGCCGTCTACGGTGCGCTGGTCTGGTTCGGCGAGTCCATCATGGGCCTCGGCGCCGTCGGTGCCGGCATTTACGCCTTCTTCAACCGTCTGCTTATCCCGACCGGTCTGCACCACGCACTGAACAACGTGTTCTGGTTCAACCTTGCCAACATCAATGACATCGGCAAGTTCTGGGGCAGCGCCGACCCGGCCAGTGGCGCGGTCATCGCCACCGGCGGCTTCCACCCGTTCGGCGTGTACGTCACCGGCATCTACCAGGCCGGCTTCTTCCCGATCATGATGTTCGGCCTGCCGGCCGGTGCACTCGCGATCTACAAGAACGCCAAGCCCGAGAACAAGAAGGCCACCGGATCCCTGATGCTCGCCGGTGCGCTCGCCGCGTTCCTCACCGGTGTCACCGAGCCGCTGGAGTTCTCCTTCATGTTCGCCGCCTTCCCGCTGTACGTGGTGCACGCGCTGCTCACCGCCATCTCGGTGTTCATCGCCGCTTCGTTCCAGTGGATCGCAGGCTTCAACTTCTCCGCAGGCTTCATCGACTGGTTCCTGTCGCTGAAGGTTCCCGCAGCTCATATGCCGTGGATGCTTATCGTTCAGGGCCTCGTCTTCGCGGTCATCTACTACTTCGTGTTCGACTTCATGATCAAGAAGTTCAACATGAAGACCCCGGGCCGTGGCGATGACGATAACGACGATGCCTCCTCCGCAGCGTTCGACACCGCGACCTCGTCCACCGGTGACAAGTACGCCGACCTCGCCGGCAAGCTGTACGCCGCTCTGGGCGGTCACGACAACATCACCGAAATCGAGAACTGCATCACCCGTCTGCGCATGGGTGTCGTGGATTCCTCGAAGGTCGACGTCGACGCCATCCGCAAGACCGGCGTCCCCGGTGTCAAGGTGATCGACAAGAAGAACGTCCAGATCATCGTCGGCACGCAGGTGCAGGCCGTGGCTGACGCTCTGTCCGCCCTGTACGGCAAGCCCGTCATCGGTGGTGGTTCCCCAAAAGCGTGACGGCAGCCCCCGCTGCCGCTGCCCCCGCCCCCAAGGTGAAAGCCGCTGACAACGCGGTGCTCGCCCCTGTGGACGGTGCCATCAAGCCGATCACGGAAGTGCCCGACGAGACCTTCGCCGCCAAGATCCTTGGCGACGGATTCGCCGTGGTTCCCACGTCGGGTCGTGTGGTCGCCCCGGTGGCCGGCAAGATTACCACGGTCGCCCAGGCCAAGCATGCAGTGGGCATCACCACTCCCGCCGGAGTGGAAGTGCTCGTGCACATCGGCGTGGATACTGTACAGCTCGCCGGATCCCCGTTCACGATGATGGTCAGCGAAGGCCAGCAGGTGAACGCCGGAGACACGCTGGTCGACGTGGACTGGAATGTGGTCAAGTCCGCTGGAAAGCCCACCGACGTGATCGTCGTGTTCACCAACCCGGCCAAGATCGATAAGCTGTCGATCACCGCCAAGGGTGCGGTGGCTACTGGCGCTCCGATTGGCACCATCGTCACCAAGTGATTCGGTAGACACAACCACAACAAACAATAAGGAGTCCTCCCTGATAGCCGGGGAGGACTCCTTTTTCGAGTTCTACTGCTTTTTGCTTTTATATCTTGCCGCTGGCGCTGAATGGTCAGCCCTGATCCAGATCCAGCAGGTCGTCAATGGTCTGGCGACGGATCATCACATGTGCGCCGGCTTCACTCACGGCGACCACGGCAGGAATCAGCGCCTGATTGTAGTTGCTCGCCATCGTGCGGCCGTATGCGCCCGTCACCGGCACGGCGAGGATGTCGCCGCGCCTGAGGTCGGCCGGAAGCCTGTCCTCGTGCACGATGATGTCGCCGGACTCGCAATGCATGCCGACTACGCGCACCAGCATCGACTCGTCCGACCCGCGACGGTTGGCCAGCCGGACCGTGTAGTCGGCGCCGTACAGCGCTGGACGAATATTGTCGCTCATGCCGCCGTCCACCGACACGTACACGCGCTCATCGATGGGATTGCCGGTCTTGTCTTTGGCGTCGGACAGATGCACCGGCTTGATCGTGCCCACACGATACAGGGTCACGCCGGCCGGGGCGACGATCCATCGTCCTGGCTCGAAGCTGATGGCCGGCGCGGGCACACCGAGCGCACGGTTGATGGCACCGACCGCTTCGGCGAGACGACGCAGCTCGACGCGCACGTCCATCGAATCCTCGCCGTCGGTGTATGCCACGGAGTAGCCGCCGCCCAAGTCGACCTCGGGCAGCGTATAGGCGTCGGTGGCGTAGAAGGTCTTGCGCAGCAGCATCATGCGCTTGGCAGCCTGGATGAAGGCGTCTGCGTCATGGATGTTGGAACCGATATGAGAGTGAATGCCGACGAGTTCCAACTCGTCGGACCGTGTGAGGATGTCCTTGAGCACGGCCAGTGCCGGCCCATCCGCCACGGTTTCCATCGCGGCGGCGAGCGCCTTGTCCTTTTCGGGGATCTCCTCGTGGCTCAGGTCGTACGGGTACTTCATGTCGTAGTGCAGTTCGCGCTCGGGCTTCGCATTCCCGTCACCGGCATCACCATCGCGTTCGGCGATGTGCGCGTTCGTAACAGCCGGCGTCACGCCTGCTGGATCAGCCGTGAGTTCGTCCAGTACGCTGAGTGCCGCGGCATCGGCGCCGGCCGGCAGCAGCGGCACGCCGAACTTCTGATCCTCATGCGCGGTGGAGATGTATTCGTGGCCACCGGCGTGAATGCCGGCGGTCACGCGCAGCATCACGCGGGCACGCTTGCCGAGTCGTCGCGCGATGGCGGCGATGCGGGCCGGCTCATCCGGCTCGTCCACGACGATTTTCGCAAAGCCCTGCTCGATGGCGAGTTCGATTTCCGCGTCGGACTTGTTGTTGCCGTGCAGCACCAGACGGCGGCCGGGGACGCCTGCGGCGAGCGCGATGCGCATCTCCCCCATCGAGCATGTGTCGACGAGCATGCCTGCATCGGTCACCAACCGCACGACTTCTTTGGAGAGGAATGCCTTACCGGCGAAACTCACGTGCGTGGTGGAGTTGGTGAAGGCGTCGGCCGCCGCGCGCACGAAATATCTGGCACGGGCGGAAACTTCGTCAGTGTCGATCAGATACAGCGGGGATCCGAACTCGTCAAGCAGCGACTCGGCGGTGCGCCCGTGGAACGTCAGGGCGCCTTCGGCATTCACTGCCGTCGCCACCGGCCAGATGGGGGTGATACCTTGCATTCCGTCCACACGCACAGCAGATCCAGTCATTGCTCCTCTTTCGCTCAGGGCTTGCCGCTTTTCCTATTACTGTGCCATTGTGCCAGAACCGGCACCGTGATACCACTTCCCGACCATAAGGCGGAGGCTCGGTCGGAGAGTACCTGAATGAGAACTGCCCCCAGTCGCGCTACGCGCGACCAGGGGCAGCCTAGGTCACATCTTGTCGGGGGCGGTGACGCCGAGCAGGTCGAGACCGGAGGCGATGACCGTGCGCACGGCGTCGTTGAGCTTGAGGCGTGCGGCGGCACGTGCCGGTTCGGGGTTCTTGGCGATGCGCAGTGCCTCGCGAGCGGCGTCATCCAGACGCTCCTCGGGGTCGGTCAGCGCCATCGGAACCACGCGCTCGACGTTGTACCACTTGTGGTAGGCACCGGCCAGGTCCTCCAGATAGTGCGCCACCTTGTGCGGGGCACGCTGGTCGCCGGCCAGAGCCAAAGTCGCCGGCCACTGGGCGAGCGCGGCGAGCACCTCGCCGTCCGCCTCGGTGTCAAGCAGGCTCAGGTCAGCGCCTTCGGCACCGATGCCCGCAGCGGCCGCGTTGCGGTCCACATTGCAGGAACGCGCGTGCGCATACTGCACGTAGTACACCGGGTTCTCATTGGAATGCGAAGTCAGCAGATCCAGATCGATATCCACCGACGTGTTGTAGTCGGTACGGGCCAGCGAGTAACGGGCCGCATCCACGCCAACGGCCTCAACCAGATCGTCGATGGTGACGACGTTGCCAGCGCGTTTAGACATGCGCACGGGCTTGCCGTTCTTCATCACATTGACCAGCTGGCCGATGAGAATCTGCATGTTCACGCCCGGCTCGTCGCCGAAGGCGGCGCACATGGCCATCATACGACCGATATAGCCATGATGGTCGGCGCCGAGCATGTAAATCGCCACGTCGGCCGGATCCACAGCGCGGTGACGCTTGTTCCAGTAGTAGGCGATGTCGGCAGCGAAGTAGGCGAAGTCACCGTTTGACTTGATGATGACGCGGTCCTTGTCATCGCCATGCTTGGTGGATTCAAACCAGGTGGCTCCATCCTTCTCGAAGATGTCGCCGCGACTGCGCAGCTCCTCAATCGCGCGGTCGACTTCTCCGTCCTTGTATAGGTTGTTCTCGTGGAACCACACGTCGAAGCGGACTCGGAATTCCTTCATCGAGCGCTGAATCTCGTCGAACATCATCGGCACGGCACGCTTGCGGAACTCCTCGCGCTGCTCGGAATCGCCCTCGCCGAGCGGGTTGCCGTCCTTGTCGAGGCCGCCGTCGACGCGCGGCAGGCTCAGCACATCCACGCCATCGTCCTCCGCCTCGGCGATCACGCGGTCGGCGATCTCGTTGATGTACTTGCCCTTGTATCCGTCAATGGGCGTCTCCTCGCCGTGCGCGGCTGCGACCAGGGACTTTGCGAAACGGTTGATCTGCTCGCCGTGATCGTTGAAGTAGTATTCGCGCACCACCTTGGCGCCGTTGGCTTCAAGCACACGGGCCATGGAGTCTCCGACTGCGGCCC
>OLQA01002759.1_pt1 | contig 13317 bp, 6 predicted proteins | sample 1673151 | NCBI WGS metagenome assembly OLQA01 (sample SAMEA3136760, study PRJEB25190) | human gut metagenome | biome: human gut; feature: human-associated habitat; material: faeces | place: Austria | collected 2013 | reverse complement strand
ATCAGCTGAACTCGCTGTCTGTGCAGGTGGATTACTACACTCATCTGATACAGGAAAATCCAAACTGGGATTTCGCCGGAATCTATGCCGATGAAGGCATTACCGGCACCAGCACGAAACACCGTGAGCAGTTCAACCGCCTGATGGACGACTGCCGCGCCGGGCTGATTGACCGTGTGCTGGTCAAATCGGCATCCCGATTTGCTCGCAACACAGCGGATGCGCTGGCATCGGTGCGCGAAATGAAAAGCCTTGGCGTAACGGTAGTTTTTGAAAAAGAAGGCTTTGACACCGAGACATCCAACGGCGAAATGATTCTCAGTATGATCTGCTCCGTTGCGCAGGAAGAGTCACTCTCCATCTCCAAGAATATGAAATGGGGTATACGCAAACGAATGCAGAGCGGAACCTATGTAACTGCATCCACACCGTTTGGCTATCGACAAGAAAACCGCAAATTGATTCCCTATGAACCTGAAGCTCTTGTTGTTCGCTTTATTTATGCGCAGTATTTGGCAGGGGAGAGTGTAGCAAGAATCACAAAATTGCTGAATAGTCAATATCCCAAAGAAGCCGGAGCATGGAATCCTCCCGCAGTACAGAGTATTCTTACCAATGAAAAGTACCGTGGAGATACCTGCTGCCAAAAACGCTATACACCGGATACATTACCCCTGCAAAAGAAACGCAATAAGAGTCAACTCCCCAAATATTATATCCAAGAAAGCCATCCTGCCATTGTCATGCCGACAGATTTTGAGAAAGTACAAGCACTGCTTTCACAAAAGCGTACACATCGTTCACAGATGCACAGCTATCCGCTTACAAAAATGGCTGTCTGCCAATTTTGTGGAAAAATGCTTTCGCCTAAGACCCATGCAAATGGTGTGCGGGTCTGGAACTGCAAGACGCATATCGTGGATTCAACCCAATGCCCCATAAAGCCTGTTTACGAAACGGAGCTTTATGGGGCATTTTTGTCAATGTACAACAAACTTTTCGAAAATCGAGCGACACTGTTTCTCCCAATCTTTAACGACTTGCAGCGAATACAGGACATCAAGAGTATGCAGAATGAAGCAAGTAACACGGTGCATACAGAAATATTACAGATATCAAAGCAACTGCACAACCTGACACGTATCCATGCACAGGGTTATATAGAGGAAACAGTCTACCAAGAACGCCGCATCCGAATAGAACAACAGCTTGCGGAAAAGAAAAAGTACCTAACCTGCCAGAAACAGAATGGAACTGCAGAAAAGGCGCTCTATCAAACAAAACAAATAGACCGTTATATGCAAAATCATACGGCATTGACGGAGTTTGATGAAGAGGCTATGAGGACAATTGTAAAGAAAATTGTTGTCAGTAACGAAGCCTTTGTATTCGAATTGCCGAACGGTTTACATCTGAAGGAGCAGCGACAATGAAAAAACGATACCTTCCGTTTGGTTACGCGGTTCGAGACGGCAACATTGTGGTAGACACAGAGCAGAGGACAATAGTGCAAAACATTTTCACAGCGTACCTTGCAGGAAATACGTTCCAGCAAATCGCTAAGTCTATGATCTCCAAAGGCATAGAGTACCACCAGAATGATGCAGAATGGAATAAAAATACTATAAGCCGCATTTTGGGAAACGAAACTTACTGTGGGACAGACAGGTATCCGCCAATTGTCACGAAAGAAATATTCCGGCAAGCGGCACAAGTTCGGTCTGCCAAGGCATCGACGTACTCTGCAGCACTTGCGCCATTTCGCAAGGATATACAATGTGGCTGCTGTGGCGAAAGGCTGTATTGGCATGGAAAAACAAATCAGTGGCATTGCCGACAGTGCAGAATGTGGAGCGCACCGATAGAAGAAGCGGTGTTATCCGAAGAAATCATTCAAAGGTTAAAATGGCTACAGGAAAATAGCCTTCAAATTCGAGCACCTGATACCCACTCTGTTGTTAGATCTATGGATTCTGCTCGCCTTGACCGAGAAATTCAACGAAAAATCGCAACAGATAAGTTTGACGAAGATGACCTTGTAGCTGCAATCCTGCACCGGGCGGAACTGGAATACGAATTCTGCTCTGCAGGAGATGCCGATCCGGCAACTATGCAAATACGAAAAGCTTGTGCCGAGTATAAGCCGACAGATGGCTTCCCACATACCTTTTATAAGGAGGTCGTCAGCAAGGTCATCCTGTACCGTGACACCCATATTGAATTCAAACTGCGGAACGGACAAATTGTGTGAGGGGAAAAACCATGAGCAACATGAGGATCATTGAGATTCCCGCATCTATGAGGGAAAACGCCGGACGGAAAAACACGGTGCGCAAGCTGCGGGTGGCGGCCTACTGCCGCGTCAGCACCGAGGAAGAAGAACAGCAGGGCAGTTTTGAAATCCAGAAACTGTACTACACCGAGAAAATCAATTCCACCCCGGAGTGGGAAGTCGCGGGCATCTACGCGGATGACGGCATTTCCGGCGTACATACCAAGAAGCGCGACGGTTTCAACCAGATGATTCAAGACTGCAAGAAGCATAAAATGGACCTTATCCTGACGAAATCAATCTCCCGCTTCGCCCGCAACACGCTGGACAGCATCCAGTACGTCCGAATGCTGAAACAGATGGGAATCGCGGTGGTATTTGAAAAGGAAAACATCAACACCGCCACCATGAACTCTGAGATGATTCTTACCGTACTGAGCGCCTTTGCACAGGCAGAGAGCGAGTCTATCTCCCAAAATGTTGCCCGCGGTAAGCGCATGGGATATAAGCACGGTAAATTTGCCTTCCCTTACGGTAGGATCATCGGCTACCGGAAAGGAGCAGACGGCAAGCCGGAGATCATCCCGGAGCAGGCTGAAATCATTCGGCTGATTTTCAACAGCTACCTGCAAGGGGACAGTCTGCAAAGCATCAAGGCAAAGCTGGAAGCCGCGGGTGCTCTTACAGCCCGCGGCAACACCGAATGGTCAGCGCAAAGCATTCAGCGCATCCTGCAAAATGAAAAGTACTGCGGTGATGTGCTGCTGCAAAAGACCTTTACCGAGGATGTGCTGACCGGGGTACATAAGAAAAACACCGGGCAGCTCCCGCAATATTACATTGAAAATTACCACGAGGGCATTGTCAGCAAACAGATGTTCCGAGAGGTGCAAGCTGAGATCGCCCGCCGCAACAGCAAGTCAGCCGTCAACCAGCACAAGCGCCGCCGTGGCCGCTACAACAGCAAGTATGCCTTATCCGAACGACTGTTCTGCGGTGACTGCGGCAGTCCTTACAAGCGGGTGACTTGGAATATTCACGGCAGAAAGCAAATCGTCTGGCGGTGCGTGAATCGCATCGAGTATGGCACAAAATTCTGCGGCAGCTCACCGTCCATCCCGGAAGAAAAACTGCACCGAGCAATTTTGAAAGCAGTGCAGGACTTGGCTGCAAACTTCACCGATGAAGTTGCAGCCCAGATCAATGGCATCCTACATGACATCCAGACCGGCGAAAGCATAAAGCCCAATTTGCAGGAGCAACTGGAGCAGACCCAACAGGAATTTGACCGCCTGCTGGAAATGTCCTTGGACTTCGATGAGGATACGCCGTTTCTGGATGACAGGCTGAAAAAGCTGAATAATAAAATTAAAAGTCTGAAAAAAGCCATCGAGGACAGCGCCGCCCGACAGGAGAAGCTCAGCCAGCCGGAGATGCTGCTGTCAGCCAAGGACCTGCAAATCCAAGAATATGATGATGCGCTGACTTCGAGGCTTATTGAGAAAATTACGGTGAGGTCGCGCAAAGAAATAGAAATACGGTTCATTGGTGGATATGAGAAAGCAATGCCGCTAGAATAAGGAACCTTGAGTAAAACACATTATGAACTACCGTTCGCAGAAAATTAAGAATCTGGAGTGAAACAAAACTTGATAAAAAGAACGCTTTATGGTAAGATGGAGACAAAGAACAAGAAGTGAAAAAAGGGAGGTGTACACCAATGGGACTAGCTGATACGGTCACAAAAGCCTATATGAAAGAAAATACTGTATTTGCAGATGCATTTAACTATCTGATTTACGGTGGTAAAGCAGTTGTCAATCCTGCACAGTTGCAGGAATTGGATACAACAGAAATAGCTTTGCCGTTTGGTACGCAGAACGAGAATAGAACCCAGCCGGATGATGCGGTGCAAAAATACCGTGATGTGCTGAAATCGGCGGTCATCAAGCAGGATGGCGAAGCGGCTTACATCCTTTTGGGTATCGAAAACCAAACCGATATTCACTATGCAATGCCTGTTCGCAATATCATTTATGATGCGCTCCAGTATGGCAAGCAGGTTGCTGACATAGCAGCAAAGCATCGCACCGATGGCTCGAAAGGACACAGCAGGGGTGAGTACTTGTCCGGCTTCTATAAGGACGATAAGATCACACCTGTCATTACGTTGGTGCTGCACTTTGGAGCGAACGAGTGGGATGGCCCTCTGTCTTTGCATGAAATGATGGCAGTCAAGAATGAGAGTCTGCTGAACTTTGTGCAAGATTATCAGGTCCACTTGATTGACCCGGCAAAACTGAGCAAAGAGGACTTGGAGAAATTCTCGACAAGTCTCCGAGAGGTAATCGGGTACATCAAGTATTCCAAAGACAAAAAACGATTGACAGAATTTTTGACCGACAACCCGCGTATGCTTATGGAAGCGAACGCGGCGCGAGTAATCAAAGCTGTAACGAACACACCTCTGGACATTCCAGAGGACGCGGAGGTGATTGATGTGTGCAAAGCAGTTGAGGATATGATGAGCGAGAGCAAAACTGAAGGAGCTGTTGCTGTTCTTGCAGGGCTTGTCAAGGATGGTTTACTGAGCATCAAAGAAGCTGCGCACCGTGCAAATATGACGGAAATTGCATTTGAGGCAGAAATGAAGAAACTGACACAATAATTGATGTCAATGACTAGGCAAAGGAGGGATGATTTATGTCGTTTATTATTGCGGTACATGTAAAAGAGGGAATGGTGCTTGCGGGTGATAGTCGGACAACATATACACAAACTGCCAAAAGTGGAGATGTGACAACTATAAAAATTGGCACACATACCACAGATACCACGAACAAAGTGTTTTTGTGCCCAAATAATATTGGCATTGCTACTTGTGGAGACGCATCTCTTGATGGAGTTCCAATTACAGGATATATTGAATCATTCATAAGAGAACATATAAATCAAGACACAGATATTATAAATGTTCCTCAGATGCTGATCAACTATTTCCATACAACTCCGAAAGTGCCAGACACAAACTTTCTTGTCGTAGGGTATCGGCTCGAAAACGACATCCCTTCTCAGCAAATCTTTTGGTTAAATGTAAAAGACGAGAGCATCTCGCCAATTGATACAACATTTCCAGGGGCAAGATGGGATGGAGAGACACAAACACTATCGAAAATAATTCAAAATACTTATATGCGTGATGAGGACGGAAAGGAAATCTCTTTGGGGGAAACGAAGGTTTCGTGGGGACTTTTCACATTGCAGGATGCCATTGACTTTGCTCAGTATGCAGTTGATGTGACAATTAAGACGATGCACTATTCGAGCGTTGTTGAGACCGTAGGTGGACCGATAGATATTCTTGTCATAAAACCAGAACGGTCTTTTTGGATACAGCACAAAGAACTTCACGCATAAACGGCGCATAGAAGTTTCAAGGAGAGGGTATCTCTTTTGTAACACTCAGACATAAGACTGTGATGAAATAGATGTCACAGTCTTTTTTCTTTGTTGTAGCGTCTAAAATCAGCGATTTCGCCAACCGATTTTTGAACACGGTTTTACAGTGTTGTCCAACCATTTTTGGGCGGTTTGCCCACCCTGAAGCCCACTTTCTCTGCCATTTTTTGGAATTTGGCAGGGGAGTGGGCAATTTTTTTGAGAAAAAACAGAATAAATCCTGCTGTTTTCAGAATGTTTTCAATTTCCCCGTAGCCAATTTCCTGTTTGCGCGGACATTTTACAACCTCGAAAAAAATATCTCGAAACTGGCGGACCTGCTCGGTCATTCCAGCATCGAGACGACAAGAATTTATATCATGGAATCCGGCGCAGAACATGAGCGTCTACTCAATAAAATGCACCTTCTATTGTGAATTTGACGAAAGCATAGTTCCGTTCCTGTCATTAACAAAAGTTAACATTTAATAAACGTCCGTTCGCGTTTTAAATACCAAAAATGAAAAAGTAAGTAAGAAAAAGTTGTTGGGCAAGCGCTGAAATTCCGCGCCTAACAGTATTTCTATGTGCACTTTTTACAATTTCAACAAAATTGTGTACTTTCCCTTGCCTTTTTCACCTTTATGTGCTAAAATTAGCACTGGTTAATCGATGTTAATCGATTTGGAATCGCTACCCCCTCCCTGTTTAATCCATTGTAACTTCTTTTTGCAATTTGTTTTGTTATATGTAGTTAACATGCAATTAACAGAATATGCTTCTGTTTTTCTTTGCTCGCTGCACGCTGAAATGACCGGAACACAAATATTGCAAGGACGATGCAACTTGACATCTGAAATTGTGGGTAATCGCTTGCACAAGTGTGGGCTATGTCTGCCTGGTGGCAGCCAACAGCGATTGTGGTTCGCACAACATTTTGGTTGGAAAGCTAATTGGGCAAGATGGCCGCTCCATTGTCGGCAATAAAAACTTCAAACCACTTTGTATGTGGTGCGTAGCCTAGAGGGTATCTGAAAAATCCCCAGCACTGTCTAATTCTACCGGGGCATCCCCGCACAATTCTCGGCTTAAGCCTAAAGCATCGCTGCGACGGCCGCGGCACATGATCAGCGTTGAGAAAATGCTCGGCAATCCACCAAGGATTGCGGCGGTCTCGCGCCTTGCATCCGTTATCTTTTAGCGAATTTTCCAGCATTTTGGTTTATCAGAGACACCCGAATAAATTTTGAATCTATCCGCTTATGAAGCTTCTGGCATCAGGTGTGCCGATCCAATGCCTCAAGCAAGGCGCGGTAGAGGCGGTCAAGTGGAACAATAGAACGATGTGTTGCTGATGGTAGCGATATCTACCCACTCTATTGTCTGTCCGTCTGCCTGCTAATTTGTTTGGGAATGAACGGGACGATACGTAAAAATGGCGTTGATTCTGTGCCAGGGCTTTATGTAGCCGTTATTGGGCCGGAAACAGGAGTGTTTGCCAGAAGCGGGTTTGGCCATACGCGCACATGCATAGCAGAAATGTATATCTGCTTGACAAATGAGCGCGGCAGACCACGTTTCCTGGTGGATATAAATCAATTTGAGCGGAGGTGGTGCTTAAGGGAAAGCCCAACCGGATCCCTGTGAAAGTATTTTGCTGTGCATTGAATGGAAACGCTTTGATGTGTAATCCCGGACTGTTCTGTTTGAATCAAGAGCGGCGTCATCATTGTAAGTTCCAAACCTCAAAGGGAACAACAGGGTGCTTTCGGCAAAATTACCCGGTTCGGCGCGATTGATTAGATGCATCTGAGAAAAGAGAAATGAAAGGATGTGCTTTACCAATGAAAACAAGAAGTTGGAAACGCTTCGGTTCATGTCTGATGGCACTGGCTATGGTACTGTCCGGTACCGCATTGCCCGCAAGTGCTGCGACCCCCGGCAAAGACGGGTCAGCGGAGATGAACGAAGCGTATGCCGCACACGAGTCCCTGATGCCGATCGGCCCCTCTTTCAGCGTGGCCACTCTTTTGGAGTGGACGCCGGAATCTGACCCGGACGCACGATACAGCAGGGCGAGCATTCCCATGGCAAACCGAGAGGGCGGTTTTGTCGTGAACCCAAAGGCAAATCCGGAAGCAAAGCTCATGCTCTGCTCCCTGGCTAACTCTTCCCACGACACCACCAGTTCACAAGGCACCGAGAACTTCATGAGCTGGTCCTTCAACTACTGGCAGTACACCGATTCTTTTGTGTACTGGTCCGGTTCTGAGGAGGGCCTGATCTGCTGCCCCACCGGCGAATTTACTGACGCTGCCCACACCAACGGTGTGCCGGTCGTTGCTACACTGGGCTTCCCTTGGGGATCTGGCTCGGGCTATGCGGAGGAAGTTGACGCTTTCTGCCAAAAGGCGGAAGATGGCAGTTTCCCCGTGGCAGATAAGCTACTGGAAGTGATGGATTACTATGGTTTTGATGGATACTTCTTCAACCAGGAATCCTTTGGCTGCAGTGCAGAGATTGCATCCAGGTTGGATGAGATGATCCGCTACATGCGCGCCAAGTGCCCCGACATCTTGATTAGCTGGTACGACTCGATGCTGCCTTCCGGCGGCGTATCTTACCAGAACGCGGTTAATAGCTCGAACCAGCGTTGGATGGAGCGTAGCGATGATGGCTCTGTGGGAATCAATGAGTTCTTTATGAACTACAACTGGTATACAGGGCAGATTTCTACTACAGTCAGCACGATGAACTCTATTAACCGCAGCCCCTTCGATGCTTATGCGGGCTTGGATGTACAGCAAAACGGCATGAACACGCCTTTCCGTGATGAACTACTCGTGGACGAGGATGGCAAGCTAAAGCTATCCATCGCGCTGTATTGCCCCAACTCCACGTTAGGTAACTCTGCAAACGGAGCGCAGTTCCACGAGGTTGAACAAGACTTCTATGTCAATTCTGCTTCAGATCCGCGGGTAGAAGTGGATAATGTTTCCTCACGCACTTGGCTGGGTATGTCCCGATTCTTCGCCGACAAGACGCCGATCCTCAGCACACCGTTCGTAACCAGTTTTAATTCCGGCCACGGTGTTGGTTATTATGTGAATGGTGAACTCTCCCGTGACAACGAGTGGAGTTACCAGTCCGTGCAGGACGTTATGCCCACCTGGACCTGGATCATCGATTCTGACGGCTCGAAGCTTGATGGCGGCTATGACTTCACTGACGCCTATAACGGCGGCACTTCCATTCAGTTCTATGGTGATCTGGATGCCAACAAGGCAAACGACATCATGCTGTACAGCACCGATGTCGCTGTGACCGATGGCATGACACTGAGCCTGACGGCCAAGAACGATGATGGCAAGGCCAGGTTGGTTGCCTATTATGGCGATGACAGTACTGCCAGCTATGAGGAATGCGAAACAGTCGCTTACGATTTGACTGCCAGTGAGGCTGATACCTGGACCACCACGGTGGTAGATATTTCTGATCATGACGGCAAGACTTTGTATGCCATTGGTTTAAAGGTGGAAAGCGATACTGCTGTGTCCGACTACCACATCAACCTGGGCCAGCTTGCCATTTTGGATCAGGATCGCGCGGCGCTGTCCGGTCCTACTTCTGTGGCGCTGGACGAGATCCTGTATCACAACGCCTATGATGCGGAAGCACGTATTTACTGGGATGCTGTGGACGGCGCTGCTTCCTATGAGATCTACAAGGTCAACGCGAACGGGACTTCTAATCTGATCATGGAGACCCCCAACACGGCCTTCTACCTGCCTACCCTGGTTCGTGATTTTGACGAAGACGATGTGACGCTGAAAGTCGTCCCCGTTAATGCCAACGGTGTACGCGGTGAAGGCACCAAACTGATAATCGACTGGCTGTATAGCAATGAGGACTCCGAAGTCTACGAACCAAAAGAATTCGAAAACGTCTGCCTGGGGGCGACGGTAACCGGATATTCTGGCCAGAATGAGAGCGAGCCTGCCTCCAAGGCCATTGACGGGACCTCCCTGAATGGTTCCAAATGGTGTGTTACCAATGCGGAGACCGGATATATGGACATTGACATTGGTCGTGAGGTGACGGTCCGCCGCTGGCGCGTAGAACATGCCCAGTACGGTGGCGAGGATGTGTTGATGAACACCGTCGACTTTGCTCTGGAGTATAAGAATGCGTCTGGCCGGTGGGTAGAGGCAAAGCGCATCCAGCACAACACCGCCGCTGTAACGGATGTCTTGCTGGACGAACCGGTGGCTGCACAGGAATGGAGACTGCGCATTTATGATGATGGAACTTCCCCCTGGGGCGGTATCCGCATTTATGAATGGCAGATGTTCGAGACCGCCGAGTTCCCCCAGACGGAGCCGGTGTCCATCCAGTTTGCCGCCGCAGAGAATGGCACGGGCGCCAATGATACCTTCACACTGAAGAACGTGCCTGCGGGCCAGACTGTCACGGTCTACACCAAATCCGGCAGCGAGTATAACAAGATCGGAGAGGCGGTTGCAGAAAGCGGCACTGTCACTATCACCGGCCTTAACTTTGGCAAGCAAGAAGCCGGACGTATTTACTACACCACCACCGCCACAGGTTCCGCAGAAAGCATCAAGCTGAGCGCGAGCTTTGAGGCGGAAAATGCCGCAAAATCTGAGGCGGCAAAGGATGTTACAGCGAAAGCTTATTCACAGCCTGGCTCGCTTAGCTCTTCCAACGGTGGCGACATCTATATTTCTCTTACGGTGAATGGCCTGAGTGAAGGCGATGTGGTCTACGTTTACGAGAACGACTCTGGTGAATACACCAAAGCCTCTCTCCCGGTGGCTGCTGACGAAACCTCGGTAATTATCCGTGGCATTCGGGTCCCGCGTGCGGGCAGTGAACTCACCCTGCAAGTAAAACGCGTCAGTAAGCTGATCTCTGATAAGTATACTGTCGAAATCCCCGCATTCCCGGAACCGACCGCTTTCTTGAACTTGGTGGCGACCAATGCCAAGGGCGAGAAACTGACCGGCGTTACTTATGGCGTTTACAACAGCAACAACGAAAAGGTCTATACTGTGACTACCGGCGAACCTGCTGAGGTTGTATTGGGGACGTACACCATTAAGTGCGAAAATGTTCCTGAAGGCTACCTGATCAACGACACGGTTGTGAAGCGCCTGGTCGTGACCGAAGGCCAGACCTACGATGTGAATGTTACCCTGCAGAGCGATTCTGTTGGGCCAATCGTTACATCTGTTACGGTATCGCCCGCTACTGCATCTGTGGAGAAGGGCGCAACCAAGCAGTTTGCAGCTATGGTCAACGGCGAGAATATCACCGACCATTCTGTGACCTGGAGCGTGGACGGCGCGGTCTCTGAGGCGACTGAGATCGACGAGACCGGCCTGCTGACCGTTGCGGAGGACGAGACCGCAGAGCAGCTGACCGTTGTTGCGACTTCGGTTCAGGATCCGAATGTTTCCGGCAGCGCTGCCGTGACCGTCACCGAGCCTGTGGGCGAGCTGGAACTGGTGTCCCAGAATGCGACCATCGTTGGCTACAACGGCAAAAAACTGGGCACTGCCCAGGGCCCCGAAAAGCTGTTTGACGGCGACAAGGAAAACCCCGATACCGGCAAATGGTGCGAGGATGGCAGCAACCTGTGGGTCGCCTTTGACATTGGCGAAGAACGCAACGTCCGGCAGCTGGTCGTCTCCCACGTCGGCGTGGCGGAAACGCCGACGGCCGGCAACGGCAGCATGAACACTGCCAATTACGAGTTCTATGTGCTGAACGAAGAAAAGGTCAACGTGGACGAACTGCTGGCCATGGAGGCCGAGGAACGGAACGCTGTGCTGGCAGACGCTGCGAACTGGACAGAGCGTGCCAAGACCACCGATAACGCGGCCGATGTTACCACCAATGATCTGGGCGATGCGACCGGACGGATCTTCAAGCTGAATGTCAGCCGTACCGATACCACCGGTTGGGCTGCCTGCGTCCGCATCTACGAGGCCGAACTGTACGCTACGGCCAAGCCCACCGAGCCTGTTGTGGACAAGACCATTCTGAATCAGCTGATCGAGCAGGCTTCCGCCCGGGTGGAAGACGATTACACGACCACCAGCTGGGCAGCGTTTGCAACTGCGCTGGCCGAAGCGCAGAGCATCTCTGCCGCTGAGGATGCAAACCAGGTGACTGTCAACCATGCAGCTGACGCTCTGCAGGACGCCATGGAAAGCCTTGTGATGCGTGCTGACAACTCGAACCTGGTCGCGGCCATCAACAGCATCAAGGAACTGGATGAAAGCAGGTATCAGCCTGATTCTTGGGCTGCCCTTGCCCAGGCTTTGGCAGAAGCTGAGAAGGTCGCCGCCAACCGTGATGCAACCGCCGATGAGATCGAAGCTGCTTATACAAATCTGGAAGCTGCTTACAAGGCACTGGCGCTCCGAGCAGATATGACTGCAATTGATGATATGATCTCCAAGGTGGAGGCCATGGATGCGAACGCTCATACTGCAAAATCCTGGAAATTGGTTGCCGATGCATTGGAGGCCGCAAAGACGGTCGCCGCCAATGAAAACGCTACCCAGGAGGCTGTAGATGCAGCAGCACGGACGTTGCAGGCCGCAGCGGCGGCATTGGTAAAGGCTGGCGATGCCACCGAGTTGAATGCTTTGGTTGAAGAAACCAAGCAACTTGACCTGAGCAAGTATACTGTGGAGAGCGCGGACGCTATCCGCCAGGCAATTTCTGATGCGGAAGCTGCTATCGCAGGCCGCGCAAGTGCTGAAGACTTGAAAGCCGCCCTTGATGCAGTGCGGAATGCTGTAAATACTGCCCAGACCAAACCTGCGGCACCGGTACAGAAACCTGCTGATACTGTGAAGCCGGTACAGAAACCTGCTGATACTGTGAAGGATGAACATCCCGATATTGCGGGAGGAATTGCAAACGGCACTTGGGGTGCTGCGCCTACTGCAAAGCCGAATGACGGCAGTGCAGCGGCATCTGGCAGCGGAGCAACAAGCGCGATTCCTCAGACGAGCGATAACTTCCCTTATGAAGTGCTGTCGATTCTGGCTTGCTTGGCCGTGGGTGGCTTTATCGTTGCACTCTACCTGAAAAAACGCAGTGGCAATCGCTGATGTCTACGAGATGAACGTAAACTTCTAATTCTAAAACACATTATGCGCTTGATCGCAATCGACAGATTGACCAAAACTATAAGATTTAATCATATTACTGGCATATCTATCACTGTGTTTGGCAGTCAATCGGAAGGGGAATGAGGCAAGTCCTCGGTGTTGGTTGATGATTAAGGTATAACTGCAAAAGTGCCTCTTGCGGGCTTCGAACCGCAAGGGGCACTTTTGTGTCTACAGGCATGGAGGAAGACCAACAACTCGGAATTCTTGTCAAACAAAATATTGTTGTAGACAGAGGAACGAATGGTGCGCTCAATGCGTTGGTGGACTATAATCCACAGTGCGAAATAATTTTAATCAACATATAGGACCAGAAAAAGCCAATGAAGCGGGGATTTTTCGTTTTTCCCGGCAGTTTTCAGTTTGTTTTCAAGTTTTCCATTTTATACCTATAATAAT
>OLQA01002756.1_pt1 | contig 13327 bp, 20 predicted proteins | sample 1673151 | NCBI WGS metagenome assembly OLQA01 (sample SAMEA3136760, study PRJEB25190) | human gut metagenome | biome: human gut; feature: human-associated habitat; material: faeces | place: Austria | collected 2013 | reverse complement strand
GATCAGAATGTTGATTTCCCCATGCTCATCCATGGCCGGATTGATCCTTGTATAATCATTGCTTCCATATACCAGAGTGGAAGCGTCCGCATTCACAGAAGCGCCCCCCAGCACGCAGGCCAGAGCCGCCCCTAAAAGTAAACCTTTTTTCAAAGTTCCGTTCTCCTTTTTTGTTTTCATAATATGTCTGTGTCACCGTGACGTTATTATAACAGGCAAGCAAAGAAATTATAAGCCACGGTGGGGGATGTTTTTTTAAAAAGATCTGAAAAGTTCACTCTTTCTGTAACAGAGCAGAAAAGAGAACATTGCTAGCAGCCAGGTCATCGGATATACGTCTTTTTTAAGCCTCTTACCACACTCCCTGTCAATTCCATAATGGAATAAATAAAGTAAAAAGGAAATGTGATATGAATAATCTGGCAGGCAACAGAAATGACATCTGGATCCTTACAAAAAATGCCCGTGAATTTCCGGTCAATACAAAGGAGCAGAGCCGCCAGCCCTCCGGCGCCGTTAGCAGCTCTTTTCTGAGTTTGTCTATGATTTTTTCCAGATATTTTTTCTCTTCCACGAGCATGTGATATAAACCTTGCAATTTTTCATTCCTCTCTTTCTATAGAATTGGCTTATTTGGATTTTTTCAGATATGCAGTCATGCATTTTACAGGTTTTTATTGACCGCATTTCGTGTTTTTAGCGTTTGCAGTCAACTCAACCCTTCATTTTCCTTGACCTATTTTGATATTTTGCGATATGCAGTCAATTTACTTCTCAATATGGGTGACTTAGATTTAGAAAAATAGATTTGCAGTCATTACCTGCCAGATATGAAAACAAGAAAACTCAGAAATCAAGCAACTTCTGTCAAAATAAAGGCTCGAAAGATATATTTGTAAGAGAAATCTATCATTTTTGCTGCTTCTATTATAACTGTACTTTATATAAATGCCAAGTTTAATTTTGCTTTATCCTGTTTTTCAGGATGAATCGCTCTTCCAGATTCCTTTTTCAGCACTGTTTTACTGGTGCAGAAGCAGCTCTCACAATTCTAATCAGAAAAGCGCGGGCCACAGCTCTAAAAAGCCACGGCCCACGCCTTCTCGTCCTCGTCCGCGTAGTCGAGGCCGTTGACGAACTTGAACTGGTGCAGCAGCTCGCCCACGCGGCGCTCGATGATGTTCTTGGCCTTGACCTCGCCGAAGCTCGCGTTGAGCCACCTGTCGTCGGCGATGCGCTCGTAGGGCACCAGCGGACCCATCTCGCCCGCGAGGTCGTAGTAGTGGCCCTTGAGCGCGGTGAGGCGGCGTTTCCTGCACTCGCCGTCGTATCGGTCGATCTCGGCCTTGTACTCATCGGAGAGCGCGTCGATGGGCGCCGTGATCTCGCCGATGGTCCTGTCGAACGTCTTGAGCAGGTCGCTGTACTTCTTCTTCGCGGCCTTGCGCTGCGCCTCGATGGGCTTCTTCACGTCGTTGACCGACGTGCGGTACTTCTTCGCCGCCTTGAAGTCATCGTCATTCTCGATGTGCTTGACGTCCACGTAGTCCGCCAGCTTCTCGTCCACGTTCTTTTTGAGCTTCGCCAGCTTGTCCTCGAGCGTGTCGTCGATGGCGAGCGACGCCACCAGCGTGTCGAAGTCCTCCTCGAGCGGCACGGCCTCGACCGCCAAAACCTCGTCTGCCATTAGAAGCCTCCCAGCAGGTCGTCGTCGGTCGCATACTCGGCGGGCGCGGGCTCATAGGCGGGCGCGGGCTCCGGCTCGGGGGCGGCTGGCTCGGGCTGCGCCTTGCGTGCCGCGATCTCCTCCTCCATCCAAGAGGCCGCGCGGCGCGCCTGCATGAGCGTCATGTCGTGCATGTTGCCCGACGAGCAGCCCACGGCGGCGCAGATGGCGGCTATGGCCCCGGCGCTGTCGAGCCCGGTCGCCGCCATGAACGGCTTGAACAGGTCGCGCACGGGCTGCAGGTCGGCCACGGGCTCGACGCTCTCGGCCTCGACAGCCTGAGTGCCGGCGCGCATGTCCTGCGCAACCTTCTGGTCCATCTCCTCGCCCGTGTACATCCCGCCGAACTCGTCGGGGTAGGCAAGGCGCCACGCGCCGGCCTTGGCGCACTTCTCGATCATGACGCCCGGCATCTTCGCCCAGTTGCTCTTGCCGGTGCTGTAGTCGGTGAGCGCCAGCTCGACGTATGCGGGCCTCTTGCCGTCGGTGAACGCGACCTCTGCCCAGCCGCCGATGAGCTGCTCCCCGATCATCTTGTAGACGGCGGAGCCCTTCTTCTTGACGACCTCGCCGTCGCGGAGCACCACGACGCCGCTATCGATGCCGCCGTAGTTGGGCTGCCTGTTCGCGCGGCGGTTGAACACATGGTAGGAAGTGATGATGCTCGCCGGGGCGTCCCTGTACTTCACCAGGTAGACCTCATTGGTGAAGGGGTTCAGGTGCTGGCGGTTGCACAGCTCGATACACAGCGCCAGCTCGCTTTCGGTCGCGTTGGGGCACAGGCGCTCGCGAATGTCCTGCGAGGTGAACCTGACGGGCATGCCCGTATCGTCCTTGAACTCGATAATCTCGCTATTCATCGACGCTCACCTCGCATCCGTAGAGCTTGGAGATAGTGACGACCGCGCCGCTCTCGGCGTAGGCGTCATCGCACTCCTTGGCGTACGCGATGATGATGGCCAGGAAGTCGCGGTCGAACTCGATGGGCTCCTCGTCCATCAGTACGGGCGCGACCGCCATGCCGTAGGCGACGCCGCGGAGCACCGCGGGGTCGACCTTCTCCTTGAGCGCCTCGGCGTTGAGCTCCGTGTTGATGAGGACGTTGCCCACGGCCTGCCTCATGAGTTCCTTGAATGCCTTGCGTTTCATTTACATTTCCTCCGTTTCGTCTTTGCGCCCGGACCACCCGGGCGCTATCGATATGTCCATGCGCTCGGCCTGCCCGCGCACCCTGGGGTGCTTCACCACGTGCAGGTCGACCACCTGCGCGTCGTCGACCCAGACGAGCCCGTTGAGCGCATCCATGACCAGCTTTGACTCGTTGTCCGCGTCCGGCCTGTAGGTGTCCGGCTCCGAGTACATGCGCTTGGGCCGGCTCTCCGGCAGCGGACGGTAGGCGTCGACGTCGAGAATCACCGGCTCGTGCGGGCCGAAGGGCAGGGGCTGGATGCCCGCCTCGGCCATCGCCTCCCGGCACGCCGCCGCGATGGCCCGCTCCGCCCTGATCGTCTCGTTGGGCGTGTACATCCGTGCGTGGCGCCGGTCGAGCCTATGGCGCTGCTTGCCCGCCGCGAACTTGACGGTGAACGCGAACCGCTTTCCGGTCACAGTACCGACCCCATCCCTAGCGCCACGCGGATGCCGTCCGCCGCGAGCGGCATCGCCCGCAGGACGTAGGGCATGAGCGCGTACACCGCGAACAGGAGCACGACGTATGCAGCGCACCTAAGCAGCCTCGATGCCATGCGTTCCCTCCTCGATCCACTGCTCCACCCATTCCGGGCGCACCATGCGCCCCACCTTGCGCCCCTCGGGCAGCTGCGAGCGCAGGCGGCCCGCCTTGCACTCGATGCGCAGCGTGTCGTAGGGCACCCCCGTCACCCTCGACGCCTCGCGCAGCGTGTACATCAGCTTGTGGCGGATGCCTAGCTCGTCGGCCATCTGCTGGAACGTCTTGGCTCTGCTAGAATCCATGAGTGACCTCCTTTCAGGTCTGGAGCCGTCCCCGCTTTCCACACCGGGCGGCTCTTTTTTTGTCGCTTGCTTTCGGGGCCTCGCCCCCGGCACGGCACCGGTAGGGAACGTCCCCGCGGATGGTTATCGGAGAGCCGCGGGGCAACGGTGCCGCCCCGGGAGCGGGGCCCGCGGGTTGCCTGAGCGGCAACACCCGCGTGTCCGCGTGACACACGCGGTAGGCTTCGGGCCATGATTTTGAGAGAGCCGACATATCGACCTAGGCACGCGAGGCGGCGTCCGGGCATCGCCCGGGCGTTCAACCGCCTGTGCGACAGCGAGGCCGCAAGGGCGCTCGCCAACCTAATCGACTGGCTCGACCGCATCGGCTTCGCCCTCGGCCTTCTCGCGCTGCTCCTGAAGCTCTTCTTCTAGTGCCGTGAACCTCAGCGCCATGGCGACGTTGCACGCCCACAGGAGCGCGATCGACAGGCCGGTCCAGTCGCAACGAACCGCGGCGACGACCGCCGCGGCGAGGAACGCGACGAGCCATGCGAGCTGGACCGCCGGGATAAGGCGCCGTTTTCTTGACTTCCCCATCACTGCTCGCCGCCCTTGAGGTGGAAGCGCGTCCACTCGCCCGCGGCGATGCCGACCTCCACCGGCTGGATGTCGGGGTCGATGGCGTCGATGCTGTTCATCACCACCGTGCGCTCGACGAAGCACATGGTCGCCTCGTCGCCGTGCATGAGTTCGTCCAGGCGCCCGCGGGCGTCAAGGAACGACTCGAAGGCCTCGCGGTGCCAGCCGCCCCCGTCGTCACACCAGCTGACGATGGCCTCGATGCCCGAGAAGCCGCGCGGGACCTTGATCTCGAATGACTTCCCGCGGCCGTGCCGGATGTTCTCCCTCTTGGTGTTCATGACTTCCTCCGTTTCCCGGCCTTCCAGCCGTTCAGGTACATCTCCTCGGCGCTCAGCACGGCCACCGGGAACGCCGTCGCGGCACCGAGCAGAAGCGCTATCCTCGAACGCAGGGCGATACCCGCCACAACGACCCCGAGAGAGAGGACGGATGCGATGAGCAACCCCTTCGAGAACGCATCGGAGCGCCTCAGCGCCCTGGTCAACCGGGCGGCAGACTTCCTAGAGGACATCGAGGACACCCCCTCTCCGGCTGAGCGCGTCATGGGCGCCGGGCCCGTCGAGACCGAGCCGCTCAGGCTCCTGCGCGAGGCGATAGAGCTGAATCGCGCCCAGCTTGAGGCCTTCCGCGAGTACTCCCGCAGGTACGACGAAGAGCTCGCGCGGCAGCGTCGCGAGGCAGCCGAGCAGCGACGAGACGCCGCCGTGCAGGCGGAGCAGTCGAGGAAGGTGAACATCCTCAGCCTCGCCATCGCGGCGCTCTCGCTGGTCTTCGCGATCGCCGCCGTCCTCGCCCCCTACATCTGGCCGCAGCCCTAGCAGTTTGTCTCCCATGTCGCCCTCCCCTACAGCTCGAAGTCGGAAAAGTCGCGGGCCTCGACGGGCTCGGCCTCGACCGTGATGGCCTCGGGGATGTTCCAGCCGCCCAGCTCGATGTCGATGTAGTTCTCGTTCATGGTTCTCTCCGTTTCGTTTTGCACCCTAATTTATTTAGGGTCGATACCCAAAAAAATATTGCCGTCAATGCCGAAGTGCTTGCCTAGCTTGTCCGCCATTGTTGCCGTTAGCTTGTCTGCCTGCGCGTCCTCAATGGCTGTGAGCGTCGGCTCGGTAATTCCCAGAGCTGCGGCGATTTCCTTTTTCTGGAATCGCTTGGCCCCAGCTTCTCGAAACTCCTTAAGGTTCTGCATCCGTTCCTCCTTTCGTTGACCTAATCAAAATCTAATTTGGGTCAAACCACAATTACTTTTTGCTTTAAACCAAAATTATTTTTGCTTAGGATGAAAGTAACCCAGTTAGGAGGCACTATGGAATTTGGTGATAAGCTCCGGTCGCTACGCACAAAAGCAGGATTGACCCAGCTAGACATTGCCGAAAAGCTCGACGTGTCGGCAGCGGCCATCGGAGCATGGGAAAACGGCCGGGCGAAACCTCGCCTAACCAAGTTAGGGCAACTTGCCGAACTGCTCGGGACGAGCGCAGCCGACCTCATGGGCGAGGACGCCACCGAGGCCGCGATCAGCGGCACCTCGCGCATGGTCCCCCTGCTGGGCTTCGCGCACATGGGCGAGCCGTGCGACGAGGGGAACCTCGCCGACGAGGTCGAGGTCCCCGCCTCCATCGCCGACGCGCACCCGCGCGGCTTCATGGTCCACGCCCAGGGAGGGTGCATGGACAACCGCTTCCCCCACGACGCCCTGCTGCTGGTCGACCCCGACATGGAGCCGGTCAACGGCCAGCCGGTGCTCGCCGAGACGTCCGACTACGGCGCCGTGGTGCGCAACTACACCCGGGGCCGCTCGACCGTGATGCTCACTGCGGACAGCCACAGCGGCGAGTACGACGACATCCTCGCCGGGCCGGGCGACGAGCCCGTGGTCTGCAAGGGACGCGTGGTCTGGTACATGGGCGAGCGGGACGAGAGGTAGTAGGAACGGAAAAGAGGTGGGAACGCATGAGGCCATTAGCTTTGGATGGTGTGCGGGCATATTACGAATCAGGAAACGGTGCTACCTTCGGCGGCGAGGAGTTTAATGTCTACTGCGACGAGAGCTGCCATCTCGAGCACGATCGCTTCAAGGCGATGTCGCTCGGGGCGGTATGGTGCCCCAAATCGAAAGTCAGGGAGATAAGCAAGCGCCTCGTGGAGATAAAGGCGAGGCATGGCATCGAGATGGGCGCCGAGGTCAAGTGGACGAAGGTGTCGCCATGCAACTACGACCTCTATGTCGACATCATCGACTATTTCTTCGATGACGACGACCTGCACTTCAGGGGTCTTGTAGTTCCCGACAAATCAAAGCTGGACCACGCCCGCTTCAACCAGGACCATGACCTCTGGTACTACAAGATGTACTTCACGATGCTGAAGACGATCTTCTCCCGCGACGCGCGGTATTACGTCTATATCGACATAAAGGACACCCATTCCGGGCGAAACGCCCAGAAGCTCGAGAACGTGCTCGCGAACGATGCGTACGATTTCAACCATGAGATCGTGAGGAGGGTGCAGCCCATACGCTCCGACGAGGTTCAGTTGATGCAACTCGTTGACATCCTTACCGGCGCCATCGCGTATCGCCACAACCACGACGCCATCACGCCATCGGATAGCGTCACGAAAATCAGGCTCATCAATAGAATTATCCAGAGGTCGGGCCTCTCCCTCGTCAAGACATCGCTCCTCAGCGAAAAGAAGATGAACCTACTGGTCTGGCAGGCCGGGGGAATCACATCATGAACTGCTGTTGGATACCGCCCCTAGTCGAAAGGGACAGCTCGCGTCCCTGGAGCGAATACGACGCCCTTGTCTACAGCGTGTTCAGGCATGATTTCATCGAGGGCAGGCCCGTCTACCACGGGAAACCGGTAAAGATACGGTACCAGCCCATGCTGGAGGGACGGGCAGAAGCCTTTTGGCACCTTACCTGCAGGGACTACGATCATAAGTCGGGTCTGCCAGAGGACCGTGTGCCAGATCTCGAAAGGTGCAGGCGCATCAGATGGCCGAAGGCGTTCATCGAGAATGCTGAAAGGTGCCCCAAAAGTCCCGACTGCGGAGGCGTTATAGCCTGGAAGGCGGAGCATCGCGCAAGGAAGAGCCGCAATGGCACCCAGATAAGGGAACGGATTAAGTTTTACCTTGAGGAAGAGAGCTACATCGTCGTATTCGAGCCGAGAGAGCACTACTGCCTGCTGATAACCGCATATTACGTCGACAACGACCGCAGCAGGAAGATGATTGAGCGCGAGATGGCGAGAAACCACGCCGAAAAAGCAGGAGGCGCTGTTTGGGCGCCTCCAGAGGACTCCTTCACACACACGGTGGATGAGCTATCCCGATTATCGCCCCATCGCGGCGAAATGTAAACCGAACACGTTATGGAGATTGGGGGCCGGCAAGGGTGAGACCCCATGCGTCTACATCTAGGGAGGTGATGCCCGTGAAAGCGAAAAATCTCGGGACCGCAGGCTGATGCCGCGACCCAGAGACTAAGGAGACGGCCCCTGCACTTTGGAACGTGAGACGGGGCCGGAGTCAGAACCGGGCGAAACGGAGAATAAGCCCGCGATCTGAACGGATCTGATTATATGACAAAGAAGCAGCGCCGCCGCGTCTGGGGCTCCGTGACCGAGATGAGGCGCGGCAAGAAGTACGTCCTGCGCTGGATGCAGAACACGCCGCAGGGCCGCAGGCGCAAGACCAAGACCGTGTACGGCACCTACCGCGAGGCGTGCGCGGAACTCGACCGCATCCACGTCGAGCACGCCGACGACGCCCCCGTGCCCACCATAGCCAAGGCCTACGAGACGTGGCTCGTCCCCAAGATGGCCGCACAGGTCGAGGCGGGGACCCTCGCCCCCAACACCCGCGACCTCGTGCTGCGCTCGTGGAAGAACTACGTCGGCCCACGATGGGGCACAATGCCCGTCGACCAGCTCCGCGCCGTCGAGCTGCAGGACTGGCTGCTGACGTTGCCCGCCGCCACCGCCGACACCGCCCTGCTCACCCTCCGCAAGGTCTACGCCTGCGTATCGACCTTCATCCGCCTGCCGCTCGACCCGTTCGCCGCCAGCGTCAGGTACACCATGCCCACCAGAAAGACCCGCGAGCGCTCAAAGCGCGTCTACACCCTCGACGAGGCCTTGGGTGTCCTCGACGCACTGCGCGGCAACCCCCTGGAGCCCGCGTTCATCCTCGCGTGCTTCGGCTCCTGCCGCTCAGGCGAGTCGCTGGGCGTCCGCACCGACGAGGTCATGCGCTGGGAGCGCTCCGGCACCGTCCTCGCCTCCGCCGACATCTGCCGCCAGATGCAGCAGTCCGGCACCGAGCCGGTGGGCGCCCTCAAGACCGCCAAGTCCGCCCGCACCGTCGTGATCCTACCGCAGGCCGCCGACCGCCTCGTCGAAATAGCGGCCTCGCGCGCCGCCGAGGGCCGCGAGTGGATGTGCGACCGGGGCGACGGGCTGCCCATGAACCGAAGCATTTGCAACGACCGCTGGCGGAAACTCTGCGCCGCCCGCGGCATCGAGCACATCCCGTGGTCGAACCTCCGCAACTCCTGGCGTACGATAGCGGAGGTCGAGCTTCGCCTGCCGTGGGACCTCATCGAGATGCTGATGGGCCACGCCCTCCCCGGCGTGTCGGGCAGGCACTACATCCGCCCCACCGCCGAGCAGGTCGTCCGCGCCGCCTTCGACGCGCTTGGGATAAGTTAGGATATTCCCCCGCAAAGCCGCAGGTAGATTGCACGCAGTTAGTTGTGGCAATATTAAGATTCGCAGCCCAAGCCACCGCAAAGGCGCCCGTCCCCTTTGCGGTGGCTTGGGGTCGCGCTACTCTCCGAGCATCTCTTGGAGCTTGGCTGCCACGGCGTGGCCCAGGCTCTCGTGGCTTTCGGGCATCATGTGCAGATAATCGATATCGCCCGGCTCGGCAAACTCGGCGGCATTCAAAAAGTCGCAGTCAAACTGCTCGGCCACGTGCGCGTAGTACTCGGCAAAATGCTCCGAGGCCTCAACGGAATGCTCGTCAAAGTCGGTCATATATACATCGGCGATCTGCGGCTTAATCTTGATAGGAGCCATCAGCAGAATGCGCGGACAAGGCGCGGCGTCGGTCCACGGAAACGCGCGGACGGCGCGAATCAGCGCCATGGCGCCACGGGCGATATCGGAAGCTGTCACGTTAAAGACCGTCTTACAGTCGTTGGTGCCCAGCATGATCACAATGGCGTCCAGCGGCTTATGGGCCTCGAGCATCATCGGAAGCGCGCGAATACCGTTGAGGTTAGTGTCCAGATGGCACATATCGTCGCGCACCGTCGTGCGGCCGTTGAGCCCTTCCTCAATCACATGCCAGCCCTCGCCCAGGTCACGCTGCGCCACGCCGCACCAGCGCACATCCTGCGCATAGCGCACCGCGGTGCCATCGCGCATACCAGCCGGATCATAGCCATAGGTGTTGCTGTCACCAAAGCACAGAACGTTTTTCATCGTAAGCCCTTCCTTTAGTAAAAAGCCGACGGGAGCAGCCCTCCCGCCGGCTCGACCTATCTGTCGGCCCGTACCGATTACAGGTACTTGCGCCAATCGTCATCGTCCTCATCGTCCTCGGCGGCAGCCTGGGCCTGCTCGGCGGCGCGAGCAGCCGCAGCGCGTGCGGCAACCTGGGCATAGGACTCCTCGTTACGCTCGGGGAAGCTTGCCAGCACGTGCTCGAACTTGGCGAAGTCCTCATCCCAGCGCGTAGAAGGCACGGCAAAGAACACCTGCTTGACCTTAAAGTCGCCCGATGCAAGCTCCTTACGGAAGAGCTCGGCTACGGCCTCGGCATCAAAGCCGTTATTATCGCAGCCCCAAGCACCCAGCACGAGCTTCTCGCGACCCAGCTCATCGCAGATGGCAAGGACAAAGCGGATGCGGTCGCGCAGGGCATCCAACAGGGCGTCGTCGCTCACGCGGTACTCCTGGCGGGCACGCTTGACGTTGGGTGCGGCGGCAACGATTACATCGGCGTATGCGTGCACGTGGTTGCGGTCGAAGCGCACGGCGGGCACCACCAGCGCACGATTGCGGTACAGCTCGCAGTTGATGTTGCGGCGACGGTTCTCGCCGTACCACTTGCGCTGCTTGTCGAGCACGCTGTACAGGTACGAATCGGCGCAGAGCGTCGCCTCCTGGCCCAGGTAGCCCTGGATATAGCCGCCGCCCGGATTGGTAAACGAGGCAAAGGCAAGCACAGCCATGTCGCAGAACTGCGCATAGCCGCGGCCGTTATCGAGGATTGCCTGCGTGGCGGAGGCATCAAGCACAGTGACCTCGGGCAGGGCCGGAGCAGCCTCCTCCGCGGGCGCGGACTCAGCCTCGTCGGCCAACTCGGTGGACTCGAGCGCCACCTCGGGCTCGACCGCGGTCTCCACCTCGGCAGCCTCAACCTCGGCAGCATCGGCCTCCACAGCCTCGGCAGCCTGCTCCTCAGCAGCCGCCGCCTTCTGGGCCTTGGCCTTCATCGCCGCGACAAAACCGGCAGGCATACCATCGAACTCGCGCACGCCGGCAAGCGAACGCTCGATGTCCTTGGCGCAGGCTTCGGACACAGCCGCCACATGGCGCTCGGCGGCCTTGGCACGCGCCTCGCGCTTGGGATTGGGCTGACCCGCTCGGTTAGACCTGCGATTACGGTTCCTGTTGTCGACATCTGCCATACGTGGCCACCTTTCCTGTCGCTGCCGCTATCGGCTTTTTCCCATCCATGATACCCCGCCACGCACAAAAAAGACGGCCCCGAAGGACCGCCTTTCGTATCGTTTTACCGTGTCCGGCAGGAAGCGTCGCAATGCCGCGCTAGTCGCGACGACCGAGAATGTTCAGGATGCGCAGGAACACGTTGATAATGTCCACGAACAGATTGGACGCCATGAGCACCGCATTGGGCAGCGTGGGCGGCACCGTCGTGGCAACATAGGTGTCGTAGCCAATAAAGCCGGCGAACACCACGATCACGATCAGGTCAGTGATAGACTGCGAGACGCCCATGAACATCAGCACGATCTCGACCAGAATCGTGGCAAGCAGGACGCCAAAACCAATGCCATACACACGCTGGAAGAACTTGGGGAAGGTTACGCCCAGCGCACCAAAGACAAAGGTGATGGCGGCCGTGGCGATAAAGGCGGTGTTAATGGTAGGCAAGTCGTAGTTGGCAAGACCAAACGACGCGGTCAGGCCAAAGGTGCTCGCAAAGACCACGTAGCCCACGAGTGACAGGCCCACAGACTGCTTGCCCGCAGCAGCCGACATCATGACCATGCCGACGATGGTCAAAATAAATGAGCCAAAGACCAGCGGCAAAGCGGCGCCGCTCATCATCATGCGCGCAAACGACATGGTGCTCGTAAAGTAAGCACCGGCGCCCATGGCGCAAAAGCCCAAAAAGATCAGGGCAGACATGACAAGGTTGTACGCGCGCGGCGACATCTCCTTGGCACGGCTTGCGCCGGTCTCAATGGGGCCGTTCTGATAACCCTGGATATCGTTCATAATATCGTCCTTTCAAAAGCGCTGCGACAGCGCCGTAGGTGACAAGATTCTTGTCATTGTACCCGAATGCCGTACGTCCTTACCCACGGCGCTCGCCCTCGAGCGTACGGTCAAATGCCCACACCCACCAACGCATCAGATGGGCCTGCGAACCATCTGGTCGTTCGCGGGTCTGGTCCTCCAGATACAACTCGGTCGCGTGCCCGCCAAAACGCACCTTATAGGTTGCCGTACGGATGCCGTGAACCGTCAGGCCAAACCCAGTGGTCGAGACAATCTCGTCAATCGTAAAGCAACGACCGTCGACCCAGCAGACGGTGACCGGCACGACCTGTCCGCCCGCGAGGATGCGAGCCACGACGTCCACATACTGCTTGTGCACGCGCCGAGTTTTGCCGTCTGTCTGTCGATATTCCATGCCCTCTATTATCGAACGCATGTTTGCATGTTGTAAAGCGAACAGACTGTGGTTTTGGGGTGTTGGGGCGCGCACGCGTGTCCTCATGGCGTGTTAGCAAAAAGAATACCCGCGGTCAACAGGGCTAATATTCAATTTTAGTGCCAAAAAATTCACTTCTCCCATCAGAACTCGGTAAAGAAACCCGCAGGAGGTGATACGATTTATCATGTTTTTGTAACGTGTCTGCAAACTTCGAGAAAGCCCATATATGGACGTAACGTTCTCAACCTTCCTCGGCCAAATTGTGTCGAACCCAGTCCTTGCCGTCACCGTGATTCTCGCGCTCGGCGCCATCTTCGTCAACGGATGGACCGACGCGCCCAACGCCATCGCGACCTGCGTCACTACGCGTTGCATGCCCGCCCGCGCCGCCATTCTCATGAGCGCCGCATTCAACTTCCTCGGCGTGCTCATCATGACGCACTTTAACGCGAGCGTCGCCAACACCATCTCACATATCGTCGACTTTGGCGGAAACAGCACCATGGCGCTTGCGTGCCTCTGCGCTGCTCTGTTCTCCATCGTCGTCTACGGTGCCACGGCATCGCGTTTTGGCATCCCCACCTCGCAAAGCCACAGCCTTATCGCCGGCCTGACCGGTGCCGCTATCGCCCTCGGCGGCGCGAGCAGCGTCAACGTCCACGAATGGATGAAGGTCATCTACGGCCTGGCGCTCTCCATCGGCCTGGGCTTTGTCATGGGCTGGATCCTGTGCAAACTCGTCTCGATTCTGTTTGCCGCCGCCAATAGGCGACGTGCAAACGTCTTCTTTAAATACGCTCAGATCGCGAGCGCTGCGGCCATGAGCTTTATGCACGGCGCGCAGGATGGACAGAAGTTCATCGGCGTGCTCTTTTTAGGCGTGGCCTTCGCCAACGGCCAGACGAGCGTCGGCGATGCCGGCATCCCCATCTGGATTATGCTGCTGTGCTCGGCCACCATGGGCGTCGGCACCAGCGTGGGCGGCGAGCGCATCATCAAGTCCGTCGGCCAGAGCATGGT
>OLQA01002750.1_pt1 | contig 13350 bp, 13 predicted proteins | sample 1673151 | NCBI WGS metagenome assembly OLQA01 (sample SAMEA3136760, study PRJEB25190) | human gut metagenome | biome: human gut; feature: human-associated habitat; material: faeces | place: Austria | collected 2013 | reverse complement strand
GAATTCTTGCTGACCGCACAGCCGGGAAGGAAAACCTTCGCATAGCTTTTCTCATGGGAAGGGCTTTGCCATATAATCGTTGGCCCCGGCGTCCAGCCCCGCTATCTTGTCCGCGGCGTTGCCCCGCGCCGAAAGTATCAGCACCTTGGTCTCCTGGTCGTTAAGGCGCAGCTTTTTAAGTATGTCCATGCCGTCCATGCGCGGCAGGTTCAGGTCAAGTATTATAAGGTCGTATTTATCGGCACCTGTTTTCTCCAAGGCTTCCGCTCCCGTGTAGCACACATCCACCTCAAAGCCGTCCTTTTCCAGACTTTTGGATACGGCGTCGCACAGCGTCCGCTCATCTTCGATTATCAAAAGCCGCATAACCGTCATTTCCTTTCCGCAAATTTCTCTTAACTTACAGTATAGTCACCTCCCAATAAAATCCTTGTTAAATCTGTCGGCCTATACCAAATTATAGATCTTATTTAAATTTTATCATGGGAAAGCCCCCCGCGTAAAGCGGCGTTCCTTACGCGCCAGGGCCCCCAGCCGCTCATGCACTGCGGCGGGGGGCCCTGCTTTATTCTTCGCTTTGCCCTAATGCATTACTTCATAAAGGTGCCGGCCTTCATCTCCTCGATGTAGGCGTTGTACTGCTCCTTTACATCGGCGGGCACTATATCGGCGACCGCGCCGGCGGAGAGCGCGCCGTTTTCAAGAGTGCCGTAAATGACGTCGCCGCCCAGCTTTCCGGCCTCAACAGCCTCCATGCAGGAGCCTACCATGGCGGAGTTGTCCGTCACCTGAGAGCATATGATGCATTCGTTCTGGCCCAGCAGGTCAGCAGGCTGCGCTATGTCGAATACCTTTACGCTGCCCTGTGCGGCGTTGTACTCGTCTATGGCCTGACGTGCGCCGGAGTCAACGGCGGAAGCGTCGCCGAAGAATACGTCGGCTCCCTTGTCAATCATGGCCTTGGCGAACTCGATGCCCTTGTCGCTGGCGGAGAAGGAGTTGGAGTATACGATATCCAGAGTAGTTGCCGTCTTGCCGGCCTTCTCTGCTACGTAGGCAGCGGCCTCCTTATAGCCCTCATACTTGCCCTTGGTGGTGTCCAGCTCCATGCCGCCGATAAAGGCGATGGTGCCGGTCTCGGTCATAAGGCCCGCCAGAGCGCCGGCGATCCAGCCTATCTGTGTGGCGTTGGGCAGCAGGGAGGATACGTTGCCGTTCTCGGCCTTGGCGGGGGTATCGGCAGCGCCGTTGAGCAGGGCGAAAGCGATGTCGGGATACTCTGCGGCAGCCTGCAGTACGGCGTCGGTGTACTGATTGCCGGGAGCATAGATCATATCGTAGCCCAGAGTGCAGTAGGAATCGATAGTGTCAAAGTATGCGGACTGTTCAATGCTGTCGGATACGGCGGTTTCCCAGCCGTGCTTCTCTGCGGCATCCATCATGGCGTTGTAGCAGGACATGCCCCAGCCGCCATCGGAAATGCTGGAGTCGCAGATCATGGCTACTTTGTATACCTTGCCGTCCTTGGGGGCCTCGGCGGTCTCCGCGGTCTCGCCGGCGGTCTCTTCCGTTGCGGCGGGCTGGGCGGCCTCGGGCGCCTTGGCGCAGGCTGCCATTGAGAATACCATAGCGGCGACCAGCAGCATTGCTAAGAACTTTTTCATTTGTAATTCCTCCGTTTCGATTTTTTGTTTATATAACAGCCGCATGACCGGCTATTATGTCAGAGTTAGCGTTCTTCCTTGCGGTAAGGCTTGCCGCAGCTCTTGGGTCCGGCCTTCTTCATGCCTATTGCCGCGAGCACCACTACGGTAGCGATATAGGGTATCATCTGGAAGAACTGATAGGGTATGTTGTAGCTGCCCACCTGAAGGCGTATCTGCAATGCGTCGCAGAAGCCGAAGAAGAGGCAGGCTATCAGCACGCCGCCTGCGTTCCAGCGGCCGAATATTACCGCCGCCAGAGCTATGAAGCCACGGCCCGCGATATTGCCGTCAACATAGGTGGTGGTGTAGCAGGTGGTTAGGTAAGCGCCGCCGATGCCCGCGAGGGCGCCGCAGATAACGCTCGCCGTGTACTTTATGCCTATTACGTCAATGCCCAGTGTAGCCGCCGCCTTGGGGTATTCGCCGACGGCCTTATAGTTGAGCCCCGATTTTGTCCTGTTATAGTATATGACGGTGAACACAACGAGAAGATACGCAAGGTAGACCATCGGCGTCTGATCCAGAAAGAGCTTAGCTATGAAGCTGTTTGCGGTGATGCCCATTCTGGAGGCAAGCGTTTCCATAAGGCTTACCTGCACCAGCTCAGAGCCCGCGCCGAAGTATACCCGGTATATAAAGGAGGCCAGCGCAGGGGCGAATATGTTTATTGCCATGCCGTACACTATCTGCTCTGCGCAGAGGGTTATGGTAGCGTAGGCGTATATCATGTTCACCAGTATGCCTGCGGCGGCGCCCGCCAGAACGCCCAGAAAGGGGTTGCCGGTTATAAGGCTCACAAGGAAGCCCACAAGGGAGCCTATGGAGGCCAAGCCTTCAAGGCCTATATGCACGAGGCCCGCCCGCTGGGAATACAGCTCTGCCAGCGCCAGGAATATGAGGGGCGTAGCCATTCTTACGCTCGCGAGGAGAAGATTTGATATGAATTCCCAGCTCATGCTACGCCACCTCCTTTTTCTTTGCGAATACCCTGTCGGTAAAGGCCTTGAACTCAGGCAGCTTTACCAGGGCAAGGCCCGCCACGGTAAACACTATCACCAGCGCCTGTATTATATCGGATACGCTGGTAGGCACGCCAGTAGCCGCCTGCATAGTGGTTGAGCCTACACGGAGGGCAGCGAAGAATATCGCTACAAGCATGGTAGCTATGGGGTGAAGCTGGCCTATCAGTGCCATGGATACGCCGTCAAAGCCGTAACCTGCGGCGTAGCCGTTTATAAGGAAGAATTGGGTACCGAGTATCTCCGCGCTGCCGCCCAGGCCCGCTATCATGCCGGATATGAGAAAGCTGAATAGAAAGTACTTTTCCACTGCGAAGCCGTTGAACTTGGCGGCGGTCATGTTGAAGCCCACCGCTCTGAGCTGGAAGCCCTTTGAGGTGTTGAACAGGAAATAGTAAATTATGAGGCCTACGGCTATGGCTATGATGAAGGCAGAGGTGGCGCGCAGTCCGAACAGCCTGGTAAGCCGCGTCCCGTCAGGCACCGCTATGGTTTGCGGGACAGAGCCGTCCCTCAGCCAATTCGTGAACAGTACTCCCATGAAAAGCGTGGCTATGTAGTTCATCATTATGGAGATTATCATCTCGTTCTGCCCTCTGTACACCTTCAGCACACCGGGTATCATCGCCCAAAGGCCGCCTGCCACGGCGCCGGCTATAAGGCATATTATTATGGCGGGCAGCCCGGTAAAGCCGCATTGGGTGGCTATCACGGTGCACACCACGGAGCCCATTATAAACTGGCCCTCGCCGCCCAGGTTGAACACGCCGCACTTATAGGCAAAGCAGGCGCAGAGGCCGGTGAATATCAGCGGGGTGGAGCGGGAGAGCGTGGTGCCTATGTTCCTTACGCTGCCGAAGGCGCCCTTCCAGAGCGCCTGCAGCGCCACGGCAGGGTTTGCGCCCAGCGCCGCCATTATTATGCAGCCTATCAGGAACGCCAGTATTACGGATACTATTGGAACCAGCAGGCTTGTTGTCTTCTACAAGCCCCCACTTCAAAACTCTTCGGAGTCTAAGCGGCGAGTTCTTGGCATATATCTTTCTATTTGAACATCGCAAGCATATACATCTATAACGCTGGCAGTTATATTAGTTTCCAAATAAAAATGTAAAAAAGATTTTTCCCCTCCTATTATTCCAATCACCTCATCGTTACTTGTCCAGCATGAACGGACACTGTCATTGCCGCAAATGTACATTCGTGCCTCTATTTTAACTCTGCTGCAATCCGACAATGTGATTTTTATTGTTTCGCTACCATATTCTAACAAGAATCGTCGGTCTTTTAATACGATATTAATAGTGTCAAAATAGCTGTTAACAGTCAGAAACTCCATGCCCAAAATATCCGCATCATGGAAGTTCCCTACCATTTTGTACATATTTGTGTTGTTCATAATGTTTTTCCTTGTATTATAGAGTAGTAGTTATTAGAGTCCCTCTCCAAGGACTGTGCTACACTGTAAGGGATGCTGTGGATTGGTTATGTTCTCCTACCGCAAGACGGTTCTTGAAAGGCTCCAACCACAGTCCTTTACAGTATTGTTAATCAGTTAGATACCGCCAGACGGTTTATGTAGAACAAGGTTACAAGAGTAAAGCGTCCTGTGGACCCAGCATCAAATAAACATACCGGAGGTACCATCATGATTTGCGTGGGAATTGACGTTGCCAAGGATAAGCACGATTGCTTTATCCTCAGCTCAGAAGGCGAAGTCCTTGCAGATGTATTTACCATTCCAAACAACGCAGAGGGCTTTGACACGCTGCTGCAAACCATTCGCCGCTGTGCTCGTCCGGAAGACAAAATAAAAGTAGGGCTTGAGGCTACCGGACATTACAGCTACAACATCCTCGGATTTTTGCTTAACGAAGGTCTGGACACCTACGTCATCAATCCGCTGCACACCAACCTCTACCGGAAAAGCCTGAGCCTTCGCAAAACCAAGACAGACCGTGTCGATGCGCGAACCATTGCAGCTATGCTCATGTCTGATGTGGACCTCAAGTCCTACACAGACACAGCATACCACAACGAGAGTTAAAGTCACTCACAAGATACCGGTTTGATAAAGTTCGTGAACGAGCGAAGCTGAAGCAGTCGGTTTCCCGTCTGGTCACAATCCTGTTTCCTGAACTGGAAAAGCTGGTTTCAACACTGCACATGGCATCTGTTTACGCACTTCTCAGCGAGTTTCCCGGCGCCAAACAGGTTTCCGAAGCGCACTTAACGCATTTGAAAGCCGTCTTATACGACGCCTCCAAAGGCCGCTATGGGAGTGATATGGCAACGACACTTCGGGATGCTGCCAGGTGCTCTGTCGGCTCTGTCATGTCGGCCAAGTCCCTGGAACTGCGGCATACGATCCGCCTGATTCACGAGCTGGACGCCGAGATCGAGGACATTGAGGCTGCTATCCAGTCCATGATGGGCGAAATACAATCTCCCATTACTACTATCCCCGGCATGGGTGTCCGCATGGGCGCTATGATCCTTGCCGAGATCGGTGACTTCTCCCGCTTCGACTCGCCGGATAAAATCCTTGCGTATGCTGGAATGTCCCCATCTACTTACCAGTCCGGACAGCTTTCACTGTCTGGAGCCTACTCGCACATGGAGAAGCGAGGCTCCCGTTATTTGCGCTACGCGCTTTACAACGCCACCAAATATGTCTGCCTTTGGAACCCAACCTTTGCTGCTTATCTTGCCAAGAAGCGGGCTGAGGGCAAGCACTACAATGTTGCGCTCTCCCATGCGACCAAGAAGTTGGTTCGCCTGATTTACGCTTTGGAGAAATCCAAATGGCCATACAGCACAGCCGCATAACAGCTTTTCTCTCACATGCTTAGCTGGGCGTCCAACCGGACGTTTGCTTTGCTATACCCTTTTTGAGCCGTCTACATTTTCTCACCATCCCATGCAGTTCAGGCTCGACATCTAATAGTTAGTCTTTTATGGAAATAAACTCGCAATTTTGCTGGGGGGAATAGCCTCTTTCAGCAGTCCGTTGAAAAACCTTGGGCGCGGATCCAGCTTTGAAGTGATTCAAGCCGCTGTCCGTCCAGCAACTGAACATCCGCCATGGTATAGGTCAGGCCGCAGGAACGGTATTTACCACTGCCGTATTGATGAAAGGGCAGCAGCTCATATTTGGTCAGCCCCAACGTTTTAAGATAATCCATAATTTGGGAGATCTGATCCCGGGCATCGTTAACACCCGGGATCAACGGCGTACGAACAAGGATATCGGTTCCTTCCCCTGAGAGTATTTTCAAATTTTCGATGATCCGCTCGTTTTCGCGACCTGTCCATTTTCTATGCAACCGACTGTCCATGAGCTTGATGTCATAGAGAAACAGGTCGGTCACGCCAGCCATCTTTATAAGGACGTCTTTTTCCGTGAATCCGCAGGTTTCCAACGCGGTTCGGATACCTTGGCGCTTACATTCGCAGAGAAGAGCCCAGGCAAAATGATGCTGCTTCAGCGCCTCCCCCCCAGAGAGCGTCACGCCGCCGCCGCTTTGTTCATAAAAAACACGGTCTTTTTCCACCTCGTGCAGCACATCGTCTACAGACATTCTCCGTCCTTTGATGGACAAAGCGCCTGTTGGACATACAGCCGTCCAGCTAAGATCGCTTAGCGTGTTGCAGCGCAGCCAGTCTATGGCGATTCCGTCTTTCGTCCGCCGGACGCAGCCGGACGGCGCGGCATCGGCGCATCGACCGCATCCAATGCATTTAGAGCGCTCGTAAAACAACTGCGGCTCGTCCCGCCATGATTCCGGATTGGAGCACCAGGCGCAGCGAAGCAAACAGCCTTTTAAAAACACCACGGTTCGGATGCCCGGGCCGTCATGGATACTGTAGCGCTGTATATTGAAAACCGTTCCCTTCGGAGTCTTCATGCTCTCATTCTCCCTGCTGCGTCCGCAATATGATTTCATTCTGGATCTCTTCATCCAGTTCCACGAAAAACGCGCTGTACCCGGCGACACGCACCACCATGCCGCGGTAATCCTCAGGGTGCTTCTGCGCATCCCTTAGTTTCTGCGAAGTCAGTACGTTGAATTGGATATGCATGCCGCCCAACGTAAAATAGCCCCTAATCAAGTCCGTTAGCTTTTGTCGGTCCGAGTCGGTTTTCAGCATCGCGGGCATAAATTTCAAATTAAAATTCACACCGTTGATCGCCAGAGCATGCTTAACCTTTGCCACCGATTTGGCCGCCGCCGTCGGCCCCAGCCGATCCATGCCGTGCTTGGGTGAAACGCCGCCGTCCCCTAGGGGCGTGCCGGCTTTCCTGCCGCTGGGCAGGGCGCACACCTGCTTGCCGAGCGGCGTGTTAGAGGATAGGCAGAATAGCCCGGGGCGGTATTTGGCCCCAAAAGGCGACACGTGACCGGGGCGGGTCACGCTTTTGCAGTACTGCTCGCCGGCATACGCCGTCCAATGGTCCGCACGGTCGTCGTCATTGCCATATTTAGGCACACTATGGATCATTGTCTGCCGGAGTGGTTCCCGGCTTTTAAAATCATTTTGAAGCGCCGAGAGAAAGTCTTCCTTTGAAAGGTTTTTTTCGTCAAAGATCATTTGCTTGATGACGGTGAGAGAATCGCCCACATCGGCGATGCCCACGCCTTGCACGCCCACGTAATCATATTTGGCGCCACCCGACGTACAGTCCTTTCCTCTCTCCAAGCAACCCTTTAAAAGCATGGAGCTTACGATGTGCTGGCCATAGCGGGCGTGCAGCAGCTCAATGCCGTTGAGCGCGCTGACCATCATGTCGACAAAGTAGTCGACCTGCTTTTCGTAAGCTCCCAAAAACTCTTCGAAGGTGTCAAACGAGGTAAAGTCGCCTGTTTTTGGGCCCATCTGTTTGCCGGACATCTGGCAGACGCCGTCAAAGAGCGCCAGTTCCAGGCATTTTGCCAGGTTAAAATAGCAGGCATTGCTGCGACCCATGGTATTGCCCTGGCCAGTCGGCTCCACGCATCCCACAATGGCGTAATCCAACGCATCGACAGGTTCGACACCGTCGCCTTTTAAAGCCTCAATGATAAGCTCATCGTTGAAGAAGGGCAGCTTGCCCCCTTCTTTGCGGACCAGAATGGACAAAATCCGCCGTACAAACGCATCCGGGTTTTTCTTTGAGAGGCGGATGCTGGTGTTGGGTTCGGAATTAAATACGTTTTCCTCGGCGTCCAAGCATAGGTAGGTCAGCTCGTTGACCGCATCCTCCCCGTTTTCATCAAGCCCCCCCAGTACCAAGTTGACCGTGGTCGCGAAGCCGCCGTTGTTTCGGGCGCTCATATACGTGCCGGCCTTAATGATGTCGCTGTGTTTGACCCAAAAGGCTTCCAGCAGTTCCAGCGCCTCTTCCCGTACCATGACGCCGCGATTAAGGTCGGCTTTGTAATAGGGATAGAGGATCTGATCGACGCGGCCACCGGAAATGGCCGATCCGTTCTGGCTGCAATAGTCGATCAAAATGGTAAAATAATAGGACTGCAGCGCTTCATAGAAAGAACTGGCCGGCTCATAGGGCACGCGCTCGCAGTTTTTGGCGATCAAAAGCAGCTCGGCTTTGCGCCTTGGCGCGGGTTCCTTCTCAGCCATTGCACGGGCAAGCCGGGCAAAGCGGGACTGATAGGTCCGTATCCCTTCTATGACCGTCAGCACCGCATGGTAGAAGTGGCTTTTATCCACAAATTCTGGATCCAGTGGATCCAGCTTTCCTAAATACTCACGGGCATACCGTTCCACCTGCTTAAACCCTTTTTCAATAATTCCCTTGACATCCGGCAGATAATGGCCGTACCCGCTTCGGGTCCTTGAGAGCGGGTTGAACACCCTGTACGGGGAATCCAGTACGTCCAGCACCTTTTTATCGATATAATATCTGGAGATATCCCCTGTGTTTTTATTTTCCCAATAGGGGTACACCTCTCCGAGCAGTGCTTCTTTATCCGCCTCGGATATCTGGAGGGTGTCCACCTTTCTTACCGGCATAAGATCCAACTCTTTTTGGCTCAGTGTTCCGAATTCGGGGAACAAAGGCGCAGACCTTGGCTTTGACGCGTGGTTGCCGACAATCAGCTCATCCTCCTCGATCCGCAAAGTCATGTGCTCGAGGAGGTATTTCAAACTGTACGCCCTTCGGAGAACAGCGGGCATGCCTTCGGTTTCCCGATAGCTTTGTGTGACCAATTGCGCCCTTTCAATGCAAATAGAGGGTTTGACGCTCCGCATGGCGCCGTTGAGCTTGCACGTTCGCATCTGCCGCGTCAGGCCTTCCGGCAGCAGCTTTTTTGAGGGACAAACGGAATCATTCGGTTTCATACGGATCACCCTTTCTACTATATGTTATTATACCGCAAATCAAAATGATTTTCTTCGCCGCGCCCAAGATGAGGCAGTGGGGCACCCATCGGGTGCCCCGTCACATTAAGCCGTATTACCGTCCTGGGTGACGTTGCCGCTTGGCGACAGAAGGTCAGTACTGCTCTTTCGCGGCTTTGGCGTCCGTACCAAGACCCAGCACAATGGGTGTGGAGCGAAACCCAATGCCCATCCGGTCGATCCCCATATCGATCAGACGGAAAAAGTGCTCCTGGTCACGGATACCGCCCGATCCTTTTATCTTGATCCGGCCCCTAGCCGTGTCCATCATAGCCTCAATGACCTCCGTCGTGGCGCCGTCGCAGCGTCCACCAGTAAAAAAGCCTGTGGATGTTTTGGCAAAATCAGCACCGGCCGCAATAGCGGTCTCCGTTGCTTTTCTCACTTCCTCCAGCGTCAGCGCATCCGTTTCGAATATGACTTTAACAGCCGTCCCGTATTGATGACAAACGTCCGAGACTGCTTTGATATCCTTTTCCACCTCACCCCACATACCGCTGCGGATCCAGCCATAATTAGCGACCATATCCAGCTCGAAAATATTGCCTTTTTTGCAGTAGAGATCGGCTTGCATGACTTTCGATTCCGTGGTAGACAGCCCGAAGGGAAAGTCGCAGACCACGCAAAGTTTGGTTTGCGTACCCCGGCACATGGCGTCGGCGATCGCGATGGATGCCGGATTGATGCAAACGGTTTTGCAGCCGAAGTCGATTCCCTCTTGAATATAGCGCCGTATTTCAGCTTGGGTGAATTCAGGCTTGAGCACAGATTGATCGATATAAGCAGCCAGTTCCGCTACGGTCATGTCCTGAGCCTTTTTGTTGGGTTTCATAATGATGCCTCCTCAATCAATAAAAATCAATGGTGTTATAGTCTGTCAGACAGCGCCCGATCTCCGCCAAGGCCGGTGCGCTGGCCACGCCACCTTTCTTCGTGGTTGCCAGAGATCCGGCGGCATTGGCAAACGCGATCATTCGATCCAGATGGGCCGCTTCCAGCGACTCCAATCCGCCCGAGAGGTTTACCTGATAAAGAAGCGCCGCGAAAAAACAATCTCCCGCGCCGGTCGTGTCCACTACAGGCACGTTGAACGCCGGCGCGCGGCCGGTATGCCCAAGATAGTAGTATTCGGCGCCATGATTGCCCTTCGTACTGACGATCAGTCGGCATCCGTATGCGGCCAGTTTTTTGGCAGCCGCTTTAAAATCTTTTTCGCCGGTCACAAGATACAATTCATCATCCGAGGATTTGTAGATATCGATCAAAGGGAGCAGGGGCGCTACTGCCTTCTTAACGCTGGCTTCGTCGCGCCACAGTCCCGGCCTGTAATTAAGATCGAACGCGATGGGAACGCCGCGCTCTGCGGCCTTGGAAACGGCGTACCGCACGGAGCTTTTTATTGGCTCGTCAGTTAGGCACATGCCGGAAAAGCAAAGCATGGCGCTCGAGAGTGTCTGCCCCATGGGTAGATCCTCTTTATCAAGAAAAATGTCCGCTCCGAAGCGCCGGGCAAAGCTGAAGCTGCGCTCTCCGTCCGCGGATAACGAAACAAACGCCTGCGTAGTAGGATGGACGGAATCCTCAGGGCAATGGCGAACGTCCACCCCCAAGCCCGCTAACTCGTCCAAAATAAAACGACCCATGAAGTCACGGCCAACTTTTCCCACAAAGAGCGTATTCATGCCAAGTTTGGCGGACGCCGCCGCCAGATTCACCATGGTCCCGCCGGTTTTCATCTGATACACTGGGGCATCCGGCCGGTAATCCGCAGCCGGCACATAATCAATCAATATATCGCCAATGGCACAGATGTCGTACATGCCCGATTTCTCCTTTACAAACTAATTGTTTGATTTGTATGATATAAATATATTCTGATTTTCGTTTTTTGTCAAGGTTTTCGCCCACATTTCTTGTGCCATCTCCTGTCAAACCATCTGACAACCAAAAAGATGCAGGATCCGTCACGGGCGCGAAAGGCGGCTTAAAGGCGAACGTCCATGCTCGGATCAGGGCTTAAATCTGGCTTTGCGGGTGTAAAAATCTTTTCTTTTTGGTCACTATATGGTATAATAAATATGTATGGATTGTTTATACCATACAGTTATGATTATACATTATTAATTCCACCCAAAGGAGGGGCCTGTGGATATCAACTACTTCAAACGCACATTCAAATTTTCCGAGGATACCAGCATTCCTCTTTATGAGCAACTGACATCCTATATTAAAATTCAGATACAGGCCGGCGTTCTCAAGCCCGGCGACAAAATGATCACCGAAAATGAGCTGTGCGAAATCTTAAACGTCAGCAGGACCACGGTGCGGCAGTCCATGAACAAGCTGGTCGAGCAGAAGTTTATATACCGCTATAGGGGAAAGGGCTCCTTCATCGCGGATCAGAAAGTAAAGCGAGCCATCAATTATCTTTACAATTTCACCGAGGATATGCGCAAGCTCGGCACCGTGCCTTCTTCTATAGTTCTTAAAAGCGAAGTTGTCAACCTAGAGGAAGGGGGGATACGCCAGAGCCTGCGCATGCCCGAATCCCACAGTACCGTCTTTCATCTGGCCCGGCTCAGATGCGCCGACGGGGTGCCTATGCTCTTTGAAAATACGTATATTCCCTATTACCTGTGCAATGGCATCGAGCAATATGATTTCAGCAACGTATCCCTCTACCACACGCTATCCGGTCAGTACGGGCTGAACCTGTATCACGCCAAGGAAACCATCGAAGCCATAGTGCTCGAAAAATCGGACGCCGAGCTTCTGCAATGCAAGCCCAAATCCGCAGGCTATAAAATCCAGCGCGTTTCGAATCTGGATTCAGGGTACGTCTATGAATATACGTCCTCCGTTACCATATCCGACCGGTGCGCTTTTGAGGTGGATCTCTATCAAAACACGTCTTCCAATAAGAGCAGCGTGGACTTCCACTGGCGTACAAGCGCTGAGTGACCCAACCGGCCGGAAAGTACGGCTTAAACGCTCCCTGTAACTTCAAAAAGTGCCTTCCGGCACTTTTTTGATACATCGGCATCCCCGCCCAGTGTCGGGGACGCCTTTTTATTTTGCTGCTGGGCTTTCGCCCGCCCAGCTACGGTTGTCAATAAGCCAGCGCAAATATCTTTTTAATATCCTCGGCATAGAGTTTCTCGAATTCGCCCAGATGATCACGGTAAAGCATGGCGCGCTCACTCATGGTGGAAAACTGCTTGTCATCAATACCCGCATCCCGCAGGCGTACCGGAAGGCCCAGCCGCTTAAAGAATGCTTCCAGCCGGAAGATAGCCTCCAGGATGGCCTTTTCTTTTTCATCGTATCCAAAATCAACACCCATTACCCGCACGGCAAACTGATGGAATCGATCCACATCTGTTTTATATGTGTATTTCATCCAAGCCGGGAAAATAATAGCCAGGCCGGCACCGTGTGCGATATCATACTGCGCGCTTAATTCGTGTTCGATATTGTGGCTGCCCCAATCCCCAATGCGGCCGGCATCAAAGAGCCGGTTATGGCAAACAGTGCCGATCCAACTGATCTGCGCCCGGGCATCGTAATTCTCTGGCTCATCGATGGCGATGGGAGCAAAATGCAGTATTGTGCGAAGGCCGGCCTCGATAAGGCGGTCCGAAACGTCAACCTGCTTGACCCGCGTGAAATAGCGCTCCAGCATATGAGAGAGAATATCTGCAATTCCTGCCGATGTCTGATAGGCCGGAAGCGTTCTGGTATACTCCGGATTCATGATTGCGAATTTCGGGATGATGCAATCGTACTCAATGCCGCATTTGTGCAGCCCATTGGAAATGATGGAACAGTTGGAGCACTCGGAGCCGCTCGCAGGTATGGTGGTGATAACACCAACCGGTACAGCCGTTTCAGGAACAGCAGCATATTCGAAGAAGTCCCATACATCATGCTCATAGGGTATTCCTGCTGCCACTGCCTTTGCTGTATCGATCGAGCTGCCTCCACCCACGGCAAGTACGAAATCAATCTTTTTTTCCTTTCCCAGTGTGATCAGCTCACGTACAAGCTCGATTTTCGGATTCGGAACAACACCGCCCTCTTCATAGAAGGCGATGCCACTTTGAACACAAGCCTTACGAACAGCACCCAGATTCCTAGCTCTTTGATAAAATCTCCTCTGTAAACCAGCAAAAGATTTGAAACATGAAATTCCCTGAACAGATCAGAAAGCTGATCCAGTG
>OLQA01002748.1_pt1 | contig 13355 bp, 10 predicted proteins | sample 1673151 | NCBI WGS metagenome assembly OLQA01 (sample SAMEA3136760, study PRJEB25190) | human gut metagenome | biome: human gut; feature: human-associated habitat; material: faeces | place: Austria | collected 2013 | reverse complement strand
AAAATTTTATAATGAACACAGCAAGGAGGAGTGAGACATGAAAGCCAGTATAAAACAGATTAGTGAGATCACAGGCTTTTCTCCAGCGACCATTTCGAATGCGCTGAATCATAAAAAAGGTGTGAATCAGAAGACCGCAGAAAGAATCTTTCAGGTGGCGAAGGAGATTGGATATATCTCAGAGAATAAAATTACAAAAATAAAACTGGTTATCTACAAGAGAAATGGGTTGATTATTGATGATTCCCCGTTCTTTCCTATTTTATTGAAGGGTGTAGAGAATGAGTGCCGGGCTTCTGGATATGAGATGGTTATATGTAATGTAGACCGTAACGATCCAGATTATGAGGAACAGGTAAAGCTGATTCTGAATGATACCTCTTCTGCGATACTTTTGCTTGGAACAGAGATGATGGATGAGGACTTTCCTCTATATATGAGTGGAAATTGTCCGATGGTGCTGTTGGATTGCTGGAGTTCGAATTACTCTGTGAATGCCGTACTTATTAATAATGCAGATTCTGCGGTGACGGCGGTTCAGTACCTTATTAATAAGGGACACAGAGAAATAGGATATCTCAGAGGAAGATTTCGAATCAAGGCATTTACTTCCCGGTGTGCGGGATACAGCAGAGCACTTTCCAAGAATAACATTGAGTTAAACAGCCAGTATATTTTCACAGTGAGTACCACGATGGATGGGGCTTACAAAGATATGAAGGAATATCTGGCAAAGGGAGCGAAGATGCCGACCGCATTTTTTGCAGATGATGACATGATAGCTCTTGGATGTATCAAGGCTTTTCAGGAAGCAGGATACAGAGTACCGGAAGATATTTCGGTCGCTTCATTTGATGATCTTCCGTTCTGCGAGATTTCTTCACCGCGACTGACGACGATCAAAGTATTTAAATACGAGATGGGCCAGATTGCAGTCAGACGATTGATAGAAGTCATGAAGGACGGCGGTAAAATAAATACAAAGACACAGGTATGTACGGAGTTTGTAGAGCGCGACAGCGTAATTGATTTAAACTCCGCCTCAAAAGAAGGAGGAAATTAGAGGATGGATAAGGTAGTACTTGGTTTTGCACCAACAAGAAGAGCAATTTTTTCAGCACCAGCAGCTGTAGTATATCGAGGATTAACAGCAAAGAGATTAAAAGAGTTAAATGTAGATTTCGTAGATATTGACGATGTAAATGATGAAGGTCTTCTCTATGATGACGCTGGAATGGAAAAAATCTACGAAAAGTTTAGAGATGCAAAAGTAGATGGTTTATTCGTTCCTCACTGTAACTTCGGTACAGAATACGAAGTATGCCGCTTGGCTAAGAAGTTAAATGTTCCTGTTTTATTATGGGGACCAAGAGACGAATGTCCAGATGAGAACGGTATGCGTCTTCGTGACAGCCAGTGTGGATTATTTGCAACAGGTAAAGTTTTAAGAAGATTCGGAATTCCATTTACATATTTAAAGAACTGCAACCTTGAAGATGAGTGCTTCGCAGAAGGAATTGACCGTTTCTTAAGAGTTTGTAACGTAGTAAAAGCGTTCCGTAACACAAGAGTTCTTCAGATTTCCACAAGACCATTTGATTTCTGGTCAACAATGTGCAACGAAGGCGAATTACTTGAGAAGTTTGGAATTCAGCTTTCCCCAATCCCAATGCCAGAATTAACGCAGGCAATGAAAGATGTAAAGGAGAATTCTCCAGAAGAGATTAAAGAAGTAACAGATTACTGCCGTGAGAAAATGTGCATCAAAGTTACACCAGAACAGCTTGATAACGTAGCAGCATTAAAGATTGCTATGACAAGATTAGGAAAGAAATACGGATGTAACTGTGGAGCGATTCAGTGCTGGAACGCACTTCAGGATGAAATCGGAATCATGCCATGTGCAGCAAATGCACTTTGCAATGATGAGGGATTCCCAATCGCATGCGAGACAGATATCCACGGAACAATCACTTCTGTATTAGTAGAGGCTGCAGCAATGGGAGAGACAAGATCTTTCTTCGCTGACTGGACAGTTCGTCATCCATATAATGACAACGCAGAGCTTTTACAGCACTGTGGTCCATGGCCAATCTCCATCGCCAAAGAAAAACCGACGATCGACACACCAGTTGCATTCGATTGTTCTGGTTCCTTAATGGCACAGGCAAAAGACGGAGAACACATTTCCTTAGTACGTTTTGACGGAGATAACGGAGAATACTCCTTACTTCTTGGAAACGCTAAGACAGTAGATGGTCCTTATACAAAAGGTACCTATATGTGGGTTGAAGTTGAGAACCTTGACCGCTTAGAAGATAAACTCGTTCAGGGACCTTACATCCACCACTGCGTAGGTGTTCATCAGGATGTTGTACCTGTATTATACGAAGCATGTAAGTACATCGGTGTTACACCAGACTTATATGACCCAATCGAGGAAAAAGTAAAAGCTATCATCCGCGGTGAAAAGGTAGAAAAATAATTAGTAGTTTAAGTTAACAATTGTAATTTGATAACTATTCAGATTTGGATAATTTTTGAATGATGCTTATATGAAAAATATATAGCGAAGCAAACTTATTTGCAAAAGAGCATAAAAGATGAACTTTGAATGGTTATCGCATTCATTTACATTTATATAGGAGGCATAAAAGTGAATTTAGAAGCATTATCCTTTGAATGCAGACAAAATGTCCTTGATATGATCATGGAAGGAAGAGCCGGTCATATCGGTGGAGACTTCAGTGTAATGGATATCCTCATTACTCTGTACTTTAAACAGATGAATATTAGTCCTGATAATCTTGACGATCCTGACAGGGATTTATTCGTTATGAGTAAAGGACATTCCGTAGAAGCATACTATGCTGTTCTTGCAGCAAAAGGCTTCCTAGATATCGAAGATGTAATTAAGAACTTCTCCAAATTTGGTTCTCCATACATCGGACATCCAAATAACAAACTTCCAGGAATCGAGATGAACTCCGGTTCTCTTGGACATGGACTTCCAGTTTGTGTTGGTATGGCACTTGCAAATAAGATGGATGGAAAGACAGGCCGTGTTTACACAGTTATGGGTGACGGCGAGCTGGCAGAAGGTTCTGTATGGGAAGGTGCTATGGCAGCCGGACATTACAAATTAGACAACCTTTGTGCAGTAGTTGACAGAAACCGTCTTCAGATTTCCGGTAACACAGAAGATGTTATGGCTGATGATGACTTAGATGCACGTTTCCGCGCATTTGGATGGAATTCCATTCATGCACAGGGTAACAACATCGAATCTTTAAATGAAGCATTTGAAGAAGCAAAGACCTGCAAAGGAAAACCAACGGTAATTATCGCAGATACAATTAAAGGTTACGGCGGTGGCGAGATCATGGAAAACAAAGCTGACTGGCACCACAAAGTACCTACACAGGAAATGTACGAGACAATTTCCGCTGAACTTTTAAAGAGGAGGGACGCAGCAAATGAATAAGATTGCAAACCGTCAGGTAATCTGTGAGACATTAATGGAACAGGTAAAAGAGGATAAGAGCATTGTTGCTTTATGTAGTGACTCTCGTGGTTCAGCATCCATGACACCATTTTTCAATGCTTATCCTGAAAATAGTGTAGAAATCGGTATTGCAGAGCAGAACTTAGTAAGTATTTCTGCTGGTATGGCAAAATGCGGCAAGAAGCCTTTCTGTTTCTCCCCGGCAAGTTTCATTTCTACAAGAAGTTACGAGCAGGCAAAAGTTGATGTTGCTTACTCTAACACAAACGTTAAGTTAGTTGGTATCAGCGGTGGTATCAGCTACGGTGAACTTGGAATGAGCCATCATTCCGCACAGGACATTGCAGCAATGAGCGCAATTCCTAACATGAGAGTGTATCTGCCAAGTGACAGATTCCAGACAAAACACCTCATCGAAGCGTTATTAAAAGATGAAAAACCAGCTTACATCCGTACAGGACGTAACCCGGTAGAAGATATTTACTCTGAAGACAACTGCCCATTTGAGATGGACAAAGCTACTGTGATTAAAGAAGGTACAGATGTTGTATTAATTGGCTGCGGCGAGATGGTAAGACCTTGCGTAGAAGCAGCGGAAATCCTTGAGAAAGAGGGAATCAGCGCAACAGTTCTTGATATGTACTGCGTAAAACCTTTAGATACAGAAGCAATCATCAAGGCAGCTACAAACGCCAAAGCAGTTGTAACAGCAGAAGAACATGCTCCATTTGGCGGACTTGGCTCCATGGTAGCACAGGTTGTTGGCGCAAACTGCCCTAAGAAAGTAGTTAACGTAGCACTGCCAGATGCACCAGTAATCACTGGTAATTCCAAAGCAGTATTTGATTACTACGGAATGAACGGCGAAGGCATTGCCGCAAAAGCAAAAGAGGCTTTAGCATAATTATGAAGAAATACGTATTGGGTATTGATCAGAGTACGCAGGGAACAAAAGGTATCATTTTTGACGGTTCAGGTAAGATTATTGCCCGAACCGACCTTGCACATGATCAGATTATCAACGAAAAGGGCTGGGTAGAACATAACCCGGACCAGATTATGAAAAATGTTATCCAGGTCGTAAAGAATGTTGTGGAGAAGGCGGGCATTGATAAAGAAGAGATTCTTACCCTGGGTATCAGTAATCAGCGTGAGACCGCAGTATGCTGGAACAAAAATACTGGCAGACCGGTTTACAACGCAATTGTATGGCAGTGTGCCCGTGGTGAAGCAATCTGTAACAAGATTGCAGAGGACGGTTACGCACAGATGGTACAGGAACATTCCGGAATTCCACTGTCTCCATATTATTCTGCAGCAAAGATCGCATGGGTACTTCAGAACGTACCAGAAGCAAAAGAGGCAGCAGATAAGGGAGAACTTGCAGTAGGAACGATGGACAGTTACCTCGTATACCAGCTTACAAAAGACCATGCGTTTAAAACAGACTATTCAAACGCCTCTCGGACACAGATGTTTAATGTGTCTGCCCTTGACTGGGATGAAGAATTAATTTCCTTATTTGGAATTAAGAAAGAAATGTTAGCAGAAATCTGTGATTCCAATGCCTTATATGGCTATACAGATTTTGATGGATATCTTGAGGAAGCCATTCCGATTCATGGTGTGATGGGAGATTCCCACGGAGCCTTATATGGACAGGGATGTGTGAATTCAGGAATGATTAAAGCAACTTATGGAACAGGTTCTTCTATTATGATGAACGTTGGTGAGAAGCCTATTTTCAGTGACAAGGGAGTTGTTACTTCCCTTGCATGGTCTCTTTCCGGTAAAGTGAATTATGTTCTTGAAGGAAATATTAATTACACCGGAGCAGTTATCACATGGCTGCAAAAAGACCTCGGACTGATTGCCTCCGCAAAGGAAACAGAAGAACTGGCTAAGAGTGCCAATCCGGGAGATACTACCTATCTTGTACCAGCATTTACAGGTCTCGGCGCCCCTTACTGGGACAGTAAAGCGAAAGCTGTTGTCAGCGGAATTACCCGCACAACAGGTAAGGCAGAGCTGGTAAGAGCTGCACTTGACTGTATCGTTTATCAGATCAGCGATGTAGTTAATGCAATGGCAGAAGATTCCGGAATCAAGGTTGATGAGCTTCGCGTAGATGGCGGCCCAACTAAGAATGGTTATCTTATGCAGTTCCAGAGTGATATTTTAGATATTCCGGTACAGGTACCAGATGCAGAGGAATTATCTGCTATGGGCCCGGCATATGCCGCTGGAATCGCTATGGGAATTTACGAACAGACTGCATTATTTGAAAGTCTTAACCGCACCAGATTTGCCCCTGAGATGGATGCGGAGACAAGATGCACAAAATATGCAGGCTGGAAAGAGAGTGTTGGACTCGTATTAACAAAATAGTATAGGGAAATTCCCAATACTATGTTAAATTCGTAGCAAAGTAAACAAAAAAATACAAGACTTTTTAATAAAATAGTATTGATTTCACAAAGAAATTGGAGTACACTTGTATTATCGCAAAACATCCTTGAGATTTGCGCAGAAGGGCTAACAGCTTCTGTGTTATCTAGCATATATTTTTCAAAATGAGGAGGAAATGAAAAATGAGAATGTTTAAGAAAGTTTTAGCTGGCTTCGTTGCAGCAGCAATGGTAGCTACAATGGCTGGATGTGGAAGCAGCAATAGCAGTACAAAAGATAGTGGATCAGATAAGGCAGCAGCAGAGGCTACAACAGAAGCAGCAGCTCCTGCAAAAGTTCTTAACACTAACGCAGCTAACAAGCTGATCTACTGTATCACACCATCTACTTCTAACCCTTACTTCGGTACTGTTCAGACAGCATGTAAAGAAGAAGGCGAGAAGTTAGGATACAAAGTTAAATGTGTATCTCATGATGATGATGCTACAAAACAGTCCGAATTATTCGATACAGCTATTTCCGAAGGCGCATCCGCAATCGTTTGTGATAACGCCGGAGCAGAGGCTTCTATCGAAGCAGTTCAGAAAGCTTATGACGCTGGAATCCCTACATTCATGGTTGACCGTGAAATCAACCAAGAAGGTCTTTGCGTATCTCAGATCGTAGCTAACAATGACCAGGGTGCTCAGGCAGCAGCAGAAGCATTAGTAGAAGCTACAGGCGGAAAAGGTAAATATGCAGAATTATTAGGACTTGAGTCCGATACAAACTGCCAGGTTCGTTCTAACGCTTTCCACAGAGTTCTTGATCAGACAGAGATGGACTGTGTTTCTAAGCAGTCTGCTAACTGGGATCAGACAGAAGGCCAGTCCAAAGCTGAAACAATCTTACAGCAGTATCCAGATATCGTAGCAATCGTTTGTGGTAATGACACAATGGCTTGTGGTGCAGCAGCAGCAGTAGCAGCAGCTAACCTTGACCATGACGTATACATCATCGGTGTTGATGGTTCTAACGATATGAGAGACAACATCAAAGAAGGTAAAACACTTGCAACAGCTCTTCAGCAGATCGATAAGATCACAAGAAATGCAGTTACTCAGGCTAACGATTACCTGACAAACGGAACTACAGGTCTTGAAGAGAAACAGTTAGTTGACTGTGTTGTAATCACAAAGGATAACGCTGACAAGTTAGATAACTTTGTTTACACAGAATAAGAGAAGTTCGTAGTATAGTATAATTTAATTGAATCTGTTAGGTCTGAAGGGGGTTAGGCTCTCTTCAGTGTGTGGAGGGGTGCCAATAAGTTATTCGGCACCCTTCTCACATGTAGGGACAGCAGGGAATAGAGAAAGGAAGAAAACCATGGCAAAACGTTTGATAAGTACTGTTTTAACAGTAGTAATGGCAGCCGTTTTATTAACAGGCTGTGTGAAGGTAGTAAAGATTGGTCATGAGGGAGATCTTACAGGGCAGAAAGACTTCAATCCTGGTGACAGTGTAGAGGCAATCTGGGATTCAGAAGTAATTCCGGAATGTGAGAAAAAAGCAGTAGATGTAGCAGACATCTTAGGAAAATATGATGGCAAGCTCACAGAGATGGGCGAAGAATTTGATGGCTTAAAGACAAAAGCAGCTTCTTATTATAACTATGCAGTAAAATTAGAAGGTGCAAAGATTACTGCAGTAGATAAAGATTCTTTCTACGGAACAGTAACATTAGAAGTTCCTGGATACACAGGAAAGACAGTAGTTACCTGTCAGATTGGTAAATATAAGAATTCATCTATTCGTGATGATATGAGTTTCATTAACTTCTCTGATTTTACAAACCAGACAGAATGGGGTCAGATAAATACAAGTATGCTTGAAAAAGTTGAAGAAGCAGTTGTAAAACCTGTATACGATGACCTGGCAGAAGGAGCAACAGTAAACCTTGTTGGATGTTTCACTGCTGATTCCAATGATGCAATCGTAATTACTCCGGTTGTTCTTGAAGTAAAATAACAGACAGAACACAGTAAAAATCAGTTAGAGGAGGATGAATTGGATGGCTGAGAATAAAGATAAAGATATCGTAATGAAATGCCGGCACATGGAAAAGGTTTATCCTGGTACAAAGGCTCTTGACGATGTTGACTTTAACATTTACCGTGGAAAAGTTAACGTATTAATCGGAGAAAATGGTGCAGGCAAGTCCACATTAATGAAGCAGATTGCCGGAATCGAGCAGCCTTCTTCAGGAAAGATGTATCTTGACGGCGAAGAAGTAAGCTTCAAAAATACAACAGAGGCGAGAGCAAAGGGAGTAGGTATCATTCATCAGGAACTTTCCCTTTTCCCCAACTTAAACGTATACCAGAACATTTTTATGAACAACGAACAGAAAAAAGGTGTCGTTGTAAATAATGAAATACATAAACAGAAGACCAAAGAGGTTCTTGAAAGACTGGAGTATCCGATTGATCCGGAGGCGAAAGTCGGAGACCTTCGTGTAGGTCAGCAGCAGATGATCGAGATTGCCCGTAACTTAATTCAGGATGACTTAAAGATTCTCATCATGGATGAGCCTACATCTTCCTTAAGTCAGTCAGAGGTACAGGTACTTTTCAAGATCATGCGTGAGTTAAATGCCCAGGGCATTTCCATCGTATATATTTCCCATCGTCTTGAAGAGATTATGGAGATTGGTGACCACGTTACTATTCTTCGAGATGGTAAATATGTAGATGATGCAGCAGTTAAAGATATTGACGTTCCTTGGATCGTACAGAAGATGACAGGTAGTAACAAATCCTACCCTAAGAAAGAAAGAGATATTGACTGGGAGAAACAGGATACTGTTCTTGAAGTTAAAGACCTCTGTCTTCCAAAGAAAGGTGGCGGATGGCTGCTTGATCATGTAAGCTTTAAGTTAAAACGAGGAGAGATTCTCGGAATTTACGGCTTAATGGGAGCCGGACGTACAGAAGTATTTGAATGTCTGATGGGACTTCATCCAGAACACACTGGAGAGGTTTATGTTGACGGCAAGAAAATTAAGATTAAGAACATTGCAGAGCAGATCAAGAATGGTTTTGCCTTAGTTCCTGAAGACCGTCAGGCAGAAGGTCTTGTACAGACACTGGATATCGAAAAGAATATTTCCCTTTCCAGCTTAAAGACCTGCTGTAATAAGTTCGTTTTATCCAAACAAAAGGAAGACGAATATGTAGATGCACAGATTAAAGATATTCATATTAAAGTAGCAGATAAACATCTTCCGATTTTATCCCTTTCCGGTGGTAACCAGCAGAAATGTGTAATCGGTAAAGGTGTGTTGACAGATCCTAAGATTCTTCTTATGGATGAGCCGAGCCGTGGTATTGATATCGGTGCCAAGACAGAGGTATTTGATATTATCAACCAGTATGCAGACCGTGGACTTTCCATTATCTGTGTAAGTTCAGAGCTTAAGGAGATGCTGGCAATCGCCAACCGAGTTGTCGTTTTATCAAACGGTATTAAGACCGCAGAATTTACAGATGACGAGATCACAGAGGATAATCTGGTATTAGCATCCTACAAAGGTCATCACTAAAACTAATAATGTATTTTGGAATTTTTCTATGCCAGCTTAACAGAAGCCGGAAAAGTCTTCCGAAGTACATAACAAGGAAAAGGAGAAATCAAAATGAATAAGAAAAAAGATAATTCGAATCTTATGATGACACTTTTAAAGGGAAGAACATTATTCGTACTCATAATTTTATTTATATTCTTCTCTATTAAAGCCGATTCTTTCTGCACAGTTAACTCATTACTTTTAGTATGTAAGCACGTTGCACAGTATGGTATTCTTGGTATTGGTATGACCTACGTTATCATTACCGGCGGTATCGACCTTTCCGTTGGTTCCGTAGTAGGTTTAGTCGGAATGATCGCCGGTGGTCTTATCCAGGAAGGTCTTACTTTAAAATTTGCCGGAGTTACACTTTACTTCAGTGTTCCAGCTATCACAGTAATCTGTATCATTATCGGTATTATCATCGGTATTGTTAACGGTGCATTAATCGCAAAATGTAAATTAGCACCTTTTATCGTAACATTAGGTACAATGTACATCGGCCGTGGTCTTGCAAATATCCGTTCCGGCGGAAATACATTCTCAAGTATCAAAGGTCAGGAAGCACTCGGAAACGTAGGTATCATGCAGTTTGATAGCCGTGTATTCGCAGTTGGCGGATTTCCTGGTATTCCAATCGCAGCGATCCTCTTCCTTATCCTCGCAGTAATCGCAGCATTTGTACTTAAGAAAACTCCTTTTGGATGGCATATCCTTGCTATTGGTGGTAACGAAAAGGCAGCTCGTCTTTCCGGTATCAAAGTAGAGAAAAACATTATTCTTGTATACGCAATCTCCGGTGCATGTTCCGCATTGATCGGTCTTGTAACAATGGCACAGATTGCAGCTTCTCATCCAAACACAGGTGATACTTGGGAAATGAACGCCATTGCAGCCGTTGTACTCGGTGGTACATCTATGGCAGGTGGTGTTGGTACAATCGGTGGTACAGTAATCGGTGCATTCGTAATCGGTATCATCAATGATGGTATGACAATGTGTGGTGTATCCGAGTTCTGGCAGAAGGTAATCAAAGGTCTTGTAATCATTCTGGCTGTATTAATTGACCAGTTCCAGAGAAACTTACAGGCTAAGATGGCTCTTCAGGCAAGAAATGAGAATAAATAATTAATATTGTTGATAACTATTGCCATAGTTTTCATCCGGCAGACCAGTTGCCCGCTGGCCTGCCGGATTTTTGCTTTCAAATTATTTTCCTTTTAAATTAGGGGAAACAGTGTTATAATAATTTCTACTATATCTGTAATAATTTAAACTCAGAGAAATAGACAATGTATATTTCCTAATTGGGAGAAAGAAATGAAACGAGAAAAGAATATATCAAGAAGGGTCGCTCTGAATTTATGGTTGCCTATTATCGTGGTAGTCTTTATATTAGTAGCGGCCTTAGGTGTGATAGAAGTGAATCCCGGTCTTGGATATACAATCTTGGTAGGAGATGTTATTTATCTCATTGCGGCTGTTTTATGTTATGAATATACGGAGAAGATGATTAGCAAGGAATTTCTGGCGGCTGGTTTTGAGCAGAGTCAGATTCAGAAGCAGATTCTTAAAGAACTTCCAGTACCGTATGTAATGACAGACCAGGATGGTACGATTATCTGGCATAATGAACAGTTTTCAGAGATTGTAGGACAGAAGATTACAAAGAAAAGTATCACACAGATTTTTCCAGGACTTTATAAGAAGGTTTTCCCTCAGAATGGGCAGATGAAGGAGTACTGTATCACACATGAGGAGCACAAGTATCATGTGGAATGTCGAAATATGGTATTTAAGAATTTGGAACAGACAGAGGGAGAGATACAGGAAGATAAAGAGACACAGGGAGATATTCTTCAGGTATTTTACTTTTTTGATGAGACGCAGCTTATTGGTTACAAAGAAGAGTCCAGGAAGAAGAGTCTGGTTGCTGGATTGATTTATATTGATAACTACGAAGAAGTTCTTGAAAACATGGAGGAAGTAAGACAGTCCCTTCTTCTTGCTTTAGTAGAGCGAAAGATCATGAAGTATATGCAGGGACTCGATGCGATTATTAAGGGATTTGAGAAGGACAAGTTTCTTTTTGTATTTGAAGAAGAAAAACTGGAACAGCTGATGGAATCTAAGTTTTCGATTCTTGATGAAGTCCGGCTTATCAATATCGGTAACGAGCTATCTATGACACTGAGTATTGGTGTTGGTGTGAATGGCGGAAGCTACACGGAGAATTATGAGAGTGCACGGGTAGCGATGGATCTCGCTCTTGGCCGCGGTGGTGATCAGGCTGTAGTAAGAGATGGAGATGCCATTTCCTATTATGGAGGTAAGACCCAGAAAGTCGAAAAGAGTACAAGAGTAAAAGCCAGAGTGAAGGCACATGCACTTCGGGAGATTATGCTGACACATGATAAGATTTTTGTTATGGGACATAAGAATCCAGATGCAGACTGTGTAGGCGCAGCGCTTGGTATATACCGCCTGTCGAAGGCACTAAACAAAAGCACGTATATTGTTATGGATAAAGATTGTCCGGCAATTGAGCCAATCGTAGATGGCATTTACCGTGAGCGGGCAGATGAAGAGGAAGATATTTTTGTAACGAATGAGGAAGCAATGCTTCTTAAAGATAAGTCGGCAATGCTTATTGTTGTGGATGTGAATGTCCCGGCAATGACAGAATGTCCGGAATTATTGAAGTCCATCTCAACAATTGTTGTTCTTGACCATCACAGGCAGAGTAATGAGACGATTAAGAATGCGGTTGTTTCTTATGTAGAGCCGTATGCATCATCGACTTGTGAGATGGTAGCGGAGATTTTACAGTATATTGTAGATAAACCAAAGCTTAAGAATATTGAGGCTGATGCCATGTATTCAGGTATTTTGGTGGATACAGATAACTTTGTTATCAAAGCGGGTGTCAGAACATTTGAGGCCGCAGCCTACCTGCGGAGAGCAGGAGCAGATGTAACTCGTGTAAGAAAGATGTTCCGTGAAGATATGGAACATTGCCGTATACGAACAGCGATTATTAGTAAAGCAGAAATTTACATGGATGAATTTGCTATTTCAACCTTTGATGGGGAAAATGTCTCCGGAGCGACTGTTGTCGGAGCCAAAGCGGCAAATGCATTGCTGAATATACAGGGAATCAGAGGAAGTTTTGTGCTGACTGCTTTGCAGGATTGTATATATGTCAGCGCGCGCTCTATTGATGAACTTAATGTACAGGTAATTATGGAGAAGTTTGGCGGTGGCGGACATCTGACGATGGCAGGCGCCCAGACCAAGGGAATCGACCTGGAGGAAGGCGCACGCAGGCTCAAACAGGCAATCGACGAATACTATGATACCCTCGAGGATAAGGAGGAGCCAAAGGCTCTGCCTGCCCCTGACCCGGGACCGGTGCAGATGGTGCCGCCCGAGGAAAAATAGACACAACGGGTCACACAACACCCGACGCAAGAAAGGAAGAAGATTGTAATGAAGGTAATTCTGACACAGGATGTAAAGGGAAGCGGCAAAAAAGGAGAGCTGATCAACGCAGCGGACGGCTATGCAAGAAACTTTCTGCTGCCAAAGGGTCTTGCCGTAGAGGCAAACAACCAGGCGATGGATGAGCTGAAGGCAAAAGAAGCCTCCAAACAGCACAAGATCCAGGTGGAAAGAGAAGCCGCAATGGAAGCTTCCAAAAAGCTGGAGGGTAAAACTGTCCAGATTAAAGCAAAAGCGGGAGCCGGCGGCAAGCTGTTCGGCGCTGTGACCAACAAGGAGGTTGCAGAAGCCATCCAGAAGCAGTACAATGTTACCGTTGATAAAAAGAAGGTG
>OLQA01002738.1_pt1 | contig 13422 bp, 13 predicted proteins | sample 1673151 | NCBI WGS metagenome assembly OLQA01 (sample SAMEA3136760, study PRJEB25190) | human gut metagenome | biome: human gut; feature: human-associated habitat; material: faeces | place: Austria | collected 2013 | reverse complement strand
GATGCGGAATGAGGTTATAGCTCTGGAACACAAAGCCGATGCGGTTGTTGCGATAAGCATCCCAATCGCGATCACGGAAGTCCTTGGTCGAAATGCCATCGATGAGCAGGTCGCCAGAATCAAAGTGATCGAGTCCGCCAATAACGTTGAGCATCGTAGTTTTGCCCGACCCCGAAGGGCCCAGAATGGCCACGAACTCGTTATCGCGAAAAGCCAGGCTCGCGTTATCGAGCGCCACCTGCGTAAACGACTGCGTGACGTACCTTTTGCAAATACCTTTGAGCTCCAGCATGGACGGCAACCTCTCCTGCGCAGGCACCCTGCCCGCTCTCCTCCGCCGTTCGTATTCGACGCGTTTGTCCTACTCTATCCCCATTTTTTGCCGGCGCCAGTGAGGAATGTAACGAACCGCGCCAAAAAACGAGCAGGACGGCACATCGCGTGACATACCATCCCGTGCATACCGTCGAAAATGTGACAAAGGGACTGTCCCTTTGTCACATTAGTCAATTGTGAGTGCATCCTCTGGAGCGATATCCAAAGCCTCGCTGCCCAGCACCAGCACGCCGTGCCAGCCTTCCTGTAAGCCACCTTTCTCGGGGATAAGATCCGAGCTGTCGATCGTACTGATGGCGGGCAGCGGTTTGCCAAGAATCGCATTGGGAAACATCCACCACTTCAAGAGTCCCGTGGTGGCGCGGTTGATGAGAACCTTTGCCGAATAGCGCAAGCCACCGTGATAATCAAAAAGATGTCCGCACGGATTGATATGCTCGCCGATAACGAGCAGCCACGCCGCAAGTTTCTCCGCGGCAACAATACGGGAGGCGACCATGAACGATTGCGGCCAAACAAGCACGCCTAAGGACAGCGCCAGTGCGAAGGATTATAAAAACGCCCTCGATTACATGCTGTCCGGGCTGAATACCTATGTACGAGACACCGATCTTTCACCTCAGGTCGCCGCGCTCTACAAGCCCGGCACAATCTTTCGCAGCAAGAACCCCGCCGACATATCGCCCCACATTGGCGGCATGAGCACATCGCATCGTTTTCTCATCCTGTCGAACCACATCATCGATCTAACCGAACTGGAGCAAGACGCCGATCGAGAACACTGTGCGACCCCGTCGGAGTCTCGTTTTTTAGTGCTCGATGCGTACGAATACCACGGAAAGACACAAATTACGCTGCTGCATCTTTTGGACGACGAACGCTGGCGTTACTTTATCGATGCGGTGCCGGCAGCACCCGAACTTGAAATTGATGCCATACGCATCAATTTCAGTGCCATATGCGGACAGCAGCCCATCGGCGATCTAGCATCCGAAGAATGGCTCGATTGTTGCTCGGACCCCATCGGCGTAAACCCCCAAGGAGAACTGTATTCACCCGAGCCTAAGCCTGCGGAGGCACTTTGGTCCGTCTTCTACACGAACTTTAGAAGATTCGTTGGCAGAGTTGTCTATCTGACTCCTGGCGAAGATGATGACGGCAGCTGGCTTAAAGTCACACAGCGCGATGACATACACGCCGTCCTTGCCTACGCTTATATTGATTACGAGCATGGCATGTCGTTTCGCTATTTATGCCCCGCAAAAGTCGAAAACGACCGATGGGTGCTCTCTAAAGCCGACGACACCATAGTCATTATAAGAGCCGGTGCCCTAAAGAAGGCCCGCTGGTGTCCCACCGATATCGATCCGGCTGCATTCGGTGAAATAGCGGCAGAAATTGACGCCCTCTATAAGCCAAGCAGTGCTGTCGAGACGTTACGAAAGCTCGAGACCATCGACCACTTGAGAGAACCCCTCTTTCCCGATGATATATTCGCCTTTCTCATTGGCCCGCAATGCAAAAGTCTGGAGCTTGTCTGGCTTAGGCTTTGTGATCGGCAAGATGGCACCATCTACGGCAGTCTTCTCAACGAGCCCGATAACAATTGGGGTATCCACAGGGGTGATGTACTTCCCATTGCCTTTAGCGTGAACAACGGATCCCTTGTTTCGGCCATCTTTGTGGATGAGCTTGAAAAGCGATAAGCGCTCTGACCTGCCGTACAGCGAAATGGAAATTCCGCGGTCTCCATCACTTGATACGATACGAAGCAGTAGGCAATCCGAAAGGAGCAAACGATGGACCTTAATCCCAACAACGCTTATGGAGTCGAAAAGGAAGACATCGCGCGCATGGCAGAACTTGCCGGTATGGAGTTTGTCGACCATGGCGAGGACGAATGCGACGAGGATTTTCCTTCCGAAGATCTTATCTATGGGCCCGAGCAGGAAAAAGACCTCCTCGCCGAGATGGCAGACGTTGCATTCTCCGCGCCTGGCGATGATTATGCCCAGTATATCTGCGAAAACAGAGAGCGCATCTACCGTGCGGCCCGTATGTCTTCAGCAGTTACGGAAATGCTCGTCTTGGGCTACAGACTGGGAGTTTCGTCCGGCAGCGGAGCCTGTATGAACGATTTAGGCGCCCTCTACTATATGGGAGACCTTGTTGAGCAGGACTACACAAAGGCCGCGGAACTCTATGAAATGGCGGCCGACGCAGGTTGCTTCCAGAGCATCATCAACCTCGGCTATATCTACGAGTACGGAAGGACTGGCAAGCCCGACCACGCCAAAGCCTATCAGTGGTATTCGCTTGCCGCAGCGCTTGCGCCCTCCAGCGAGGCAGTGTACAAACTCGGCGACATGTTCAGCCGCGGTCGCGCCGTGCCGCAAGATAAGTCAAAAGCGTACCGCCTGTACGAACGCAGTCTTGAGCTTGCCCGCGACGATGCAGAGTTCGCCCAGCCCGCCATTCGTATAGCCTCTATGCTCATTGACCCCGACGCCCCCTCTTGTGGCATCGACCGTAATCCCCTGCGCGCGTTGACGCTCTATCAACGCGCCGAGATCGGCCTGCGCATCGACATCGCCAATGGCATGACGTATTACGCCAAGCGTCTCCGCGAGGCCATCGAAGGTCAGGAGAAGGCTCGCGAGCTCGTCGAGATGGACAATTTTGTGATTGACCGCTAAGTGCTACTCTCGCGCGTCTTGTCAACATCAATGATCTGATCCTGCCATGGAGTCCCTCCATGGCAGGATCAGATGTTTATCCCGGGCAATCGAAAACAAAGAGGTCCCAGGGGATCCCGAGACCTCTACAAAATGCATAGTTCAGCTTGTTTACTGCTCGCTATTCGCAATCGCCTGATCGATCAGCTTGTTGAGCGCCTCGCGCTGCTCGGCGGAGTTGATGCCACCCATGATCGGCTCTCCTACGATGTTGCCGTTCTGGTCGATCACGTAAGTGGTCGGGAACGAGTACAGGCCGGCGGTGAACTTACCAGCCTCGCTGTCGGAGGCGAACCAGAGGTTGGAGTAGGTCACGCCCTTTTTCGCCAGAATGTCCTTCGCCTCGGCGATGGCGGTCTTGTCGCCGTCGAGCGTGAAGGAGTTGATGCCGACGACCGCGCCGCCCTTCGCGGCGAGGTCCTTGTTGAGCGCCTCAAGGTCGGCCAGCTCACCGACGCACGGGTTGCAGGTGGTGAACCAGAAGTTCACGACCGTGACGCTGTTGCCGGCGAAGAGCTTGCTGCTGTCGACGTCATTGCCGTCGAGATCCTTGCCCTGAAAGCTCGGGAATTTCATCAGGTCGCTGCCGGAGGCGGTCATGCCGGCCTCCTCCGCGCTCACGCTGTCACCTGCGCCGGGCGCCGTGCCGCAGCCGGGATACTTCTGTTCGAGGATGGTGAGCTTGCCCTCGATCTCCTTGATCTGCTCGGCGCCGGCCTTGAGCGTCTTGAGCTCGTCGGCTGAGAAGCCGTCCTTCGCGCTCTCGATCGTGGCGAGCAGGAAGTCGCCGTAGTTCGTGCCGTCCTCGATCATGGTGCTGTTTTTGTTGGCAGACAGAAACACCTTGTTCCAGAGGTCGGAGTTTGCGGCGAGAATGTCGTTTTCCTTCTGCATGAGCTGCTGGTAGAGCTTGCTCGCTTCGTCGGCGCTGTTCGGCTCGGTTGCGATCAGGGTCGCAATGTCGGCGCTGCCGTCCGCCTTGTCCTTGTCTTTGCCCGACGAGCACGCCGCGAGGCTGAACACCATCGCGAGCGCGAGCAGGAGCGTCACAAATTTTGTGATTTTCTTCATCATGATTCCTCCGTTTGATTTTGATGGTTGCTTACTTGTTTCAGATTCGTGTTTCCGCTCAGGCCGAAGCCATAGCGGAAGCGGATGGCTTGCGTGGGGCAGGCGCGGATGCACTTGCCGCAGCGGATGCATTCCGTGTCGTTGGGGGACTTGGTGATGTCCACGTCCATCTGGCAGGTGCGCGCACATTTGCCGCAGGAGACGCACTTGCTCGTGTCGACCTGGATGCCGAGCAGGGAGACCTTGTTCATCAGCGCGTAAAACGCACCGAGCGGGCAGATCCATTTGCAGAACGGGCGGAAAAACAGCACACTCAAAACGACGACCGCGATCAGAATGATCAGCTTGCGCGTAAACAGCGCGCCCAGCGCCGCGCGGATGCTCTCGTTTGCGGCGGCAAGCGGGATCGCACCCTCGAGCACGCCCTGTGGGCAGATATACTTGCAGAAATACGGGTCTCCCATGCCCACGTCGTTGACGATGAGCGCCGGCAGCAGTACCACGGCCAGCAGCAGGATGACGTATTTCAAATAGGTCAGCGGCCTGAGCTTTTTCGTCGACAGCTTTTTGCCCGGGATCTTATGCAGCAGCTCCTGCAGCCAGCCGAACGGGCACAAAAAGCCGCAGATGAACCGCCCGAACAGCACACCGAGCAGGATCAGAATGCCGGTGATATAATACGAAAAGCGGAATTTGGACGAGCCGACCACCGCCTGAAACGCCCCGATCGGGCACGCGCCCGATGCCGCCGGGCAGGAATAGCAGTTCAGGCCCGGCACGCAGACGGTCTTGCCCTTGCCTTGATAGATGCCGCCCTTGAAGAAGTTCGGCAGGTGGATGTTGGTCAGCAGCGTCGCCGCCGCCTGGATCCAGCCGCGAAACCGGCTCAAGAGCAGGGAAACAGACTGTTTTTTCTTATCCAATGCCGACACACTCCAAGCACAGCCGGATCGCCTTGTTGAGCACGGCGCCGGCCTCGCCGCGCAGCGCGCCGAAGCACACCATGGCGATGCCCGCAGCAATCAGCAAGCCCTGCACAATGGCTTTTTTTGCACGAAACACTTGGATCACTCCCTTCTGTTTGCCATGATACCATGGCGCAGATAAAATCTTCGTTAAGAACGGAAACTTAACAGAGATTTTATGCCTTTGTGTTATCATATAACAAAGTTAACAAAGTCGGACATTCGTAAATACGCACGAGGAGAATGGTATGCATATTTTGATTGTGGAAGATGAACGGGCGCTCTGCGACACGATCGCGCGCAGTCTGCGGCGGCTTGCCTACAGCGTGGACTGCTGCTATGACGGGCAGAGCGCCGCGGAGATGCTCGCCGTCGAGCGCTTTGATCTGGTCGTGCTGGATCTGAACCTCCCCGGCGAGGACGGTATGACGGTGCTCCGGACGCTGCGCGAGCGTGACCGCGACACCAAGGTGCTGATCCTGTCGGCGCGCTGCGAGGTCGCCGACAAGGTGGCGGGACTCGATGCGGGCGCGAACGACTATCTCACCAAGCCCTTTCACCTCGATGAGCTCGCGGCGCGCATCCGCAGCCTGACGCTGCGCCGCTTTACGCAGAGCGACGTGGTCCTGACCTGCGCCGAGCTGTCGTTTGACACCAAGGCGCGCACGGCGTCCGTGCGCGGCGAGACGCTGACGCTGGCGCAGTTTGCAGCGCTTTCGGATGTGCTTGGAAAATAGAAATTGATAAGAGAAATATAAAAAAGTCCCATCCTTATGCAGATTCAAATCTGAAAGGATGGGACTTTTTGAATTTTTTGCTTTTTTAAAATTATTCCGACAATAAAATCCGGTCATTATCCAGCGCGTGGCCTGCGCCGGTCTTGAAGCGGGCGATCAGATCCTCGACAGTCATGGAAGCGCGCTCTGCGCCGCCGACGTCGAGCACGATATTTCCGTTTGCCATCATGAGCGTGCGGTTTCCGAGCTCCAGAGCCTGGTTCATATTGTGGGTGATCATCAGGCAGGTGATTTTCTCCTCAGCAACGATATTTTTCGTCAGCTCCAGTACTTTTTCAGCTGTTCCCGGATCGAGGGCGGCAGTGTGCTCATCGAGCAGCAGAAGCTTCGGCGTGATGAGGGTTGCCATGAGCAGGGTGAGCGCCTGGCGCTGGCCGCCCGACAGCAGACCGACCTTGGCGTTGAGGCGCGTGTCCAGACCAAGGTCCAGGCGCTTGAGCAGCTCAACGTACTCGTCCTTCTCGGCCTTGGTGACGCCCCACGAAAGGCCGCGACGCTGGCCACGGCGCTTGGCGAGGGCCAGGTTCTCGGCAATTTGCATGTCGGCTGCGGTGCCGCGCATGGGGTCCTGGAACACGCGGCCCAGGTACTTGGCGCGCTGCGACTCGCTTAGGCGCGAGATATCGGTGCCATCGAGCTCGATGACGCCCGAATCGAGCGGATACACGCCGGCAATCATGTTGAGCAGCGTGGACTTGCCGGCACCGTTGCCGCCGATCACGGTCACAAAGTCGCCGTCGTTGAGGGTGAGGTCGACGCCGGTGAGCGCGCGTTTCTCGGTGACGGTGCCTTTGTTAAAGGTCTTTTTGACGTGCGAGAGCTTAAGCATCTGCCTCATCTCCCTTCGTGTAGGAGCTGCGGAGCTTGTAGCGCTCCCAAACCACGGGCACGCACAGGGCCACGGCGACAATTACGGCGGAGAGCAGCTTCATGTCGTTGGCGTCCATGCCCAACTGCAGCACGATGGCGCGGATGAGGAAGTACACCACGGAGCCAAAGACCGCGGAGGCAAGACGGACGCTAAACTGCGTCAGGCCGCCGGGCAGCAGACGACCGAGCACCTCGCCAATGACGATGGCGGCAAGGCCGATGACGATGGCACCGGTGCCCATGCCAATGTCGGCATACTTTTGACTCTGGCAGATGAGCGCACCCGAAAGGCCGATGAGGGCGTTGGAGAGCACGAGGGCGATCATCTTGGTGGAGTTGGTGTTGACGCCCAAGGCGCGGATCATGTACTCGTTGTTGCCGGTGGCGCGCAGCGCCGAGCCGATCTCGGTGCCAAAGAACCAGTACAGGATGGCGACGATGGCCACGGCCAGCACAATACCCAGGATGATGGCGACGGTGGACTGCGGCAGGCCGGTCAAGTTGCTGACGGACGAGAAGATGGTGCCCTTGGCAAGAATGGGCGTGTTGGACTTGCCCATGATGCGCAGGTTGATGGACCACAGGCTGATCTGCGTGAGAATTCCGGCGAGAATCGCGGGAATCTCAAAGACGGTGGTCAGAATGCCCGTGACGGCACCCGCGATGGCACCGGCGCACATGCCGGCCAGCACGGCGAGCAGCGGGTCGACGTTATTGTTGACGATGAGCACGGCGCAAACACAGCCGCCGAGGGCAAAGCTGCCGTCGCAGGTCATATCGGGGATGTCGAGCAGGCGGAACGTGATAAACACGCCAAGCACCATAATGCCCCAGAGGACGCCCTGCGAAACGGCGCCCTGCAATGCAATGAGCATGCTTCATACCTCCTAGGATAGGGTGGACACGTGATTTTCCATAATAGCGGTAACACTGCATAAAAGAGCTGCGGCCGGATGTTTTGTCTCATCCGTAACAAGCAGGGCGAACGCCGGTCTTTAGCGTTCGCCCCAATGACTCAGATATTGAATAACGCAGCCGTGGCGCGCGTGCGGGCCCTAGACGCGTCGCCGCGCATGCCGCTACGCGTCCAGAGCGGAAAGGTCGATGCCCAGGGCCTCGGCCATTTCGTCGTTCTTGACGACGACCAGGTCCTTGCTCGAGAGGTGCTTGATCGGCATATCCTCGGGCTTGGCCTCGCCCTTCAGAATCTTGACGGCCATCTCGCCCGCGGCGTAGCCCAGGTCCTCATAGTTGATGGAGAGGGTGAACAGACCGCCGGCCTTGCACATGCCCTCCTCGCCGGTCACGAAGGGGAGCTTGTTCTCCTTGCAGATCTGGCCGACCTGCGAGGCACCCGCGGCGATGGTGTTGTCGGTGGGGGAGTACAGCGCGTCGACCTTGCCCACGGCAGACTCGACGACGGACTGAATCTCGTTGGAGCTCGAGACGGTGAAGTCAGTGTACTCGAGGCCCAGCTTGTCGAGCTCCTTCTTGGCGGCCTTGATCTGGACGTCGGAGTTGGACTCGGCGGTGCAGTAGAGCAGGCCGACCTTCTTAACGTCGGGCAGGACCTTCTGCATCATCTCGAGCTGCTCGGCGACCGGGGTGAGGTCGGAGGCGCCGGTGACGTTGGTGCCGGGCTTATCGTTGTCCTGGACCAGGCCCGAGGCGGCGTAGTCGGTGATGGCGCAGCCAACGATGGGGATATCAGCGGTGGCGCCGGCGGCAGCCTGCGCGGCGGGCGTAGCGATGGCATAGATCAGGTTGACGCCGTCGCCTACGAACTTGTCGGCAATGGACTTACACGTGGACTGGTCGTTCTGGGCGTTCTTCTGGTCGATCTTGACCTTAAGGCCGCTCTTCTTGATGGCCTTGACGAAGCCGTCGTTGGCGGCATCGAGCGCGGAGTGCTCGGTGAGCTGCAGAACGCCGATGGTGTAGTCGGAACCGGCGGCAGCAGAGCCGGAACCAGAGTTGCCGCCGCATCCGGCGAGCGGAGCGAGCGCGAGCAGGCCAGCGGAGACAAGAAGGCTCCTGCGGCTGATGGTGATGTCCTTCATATCATTACCCCCAGTATAAAAATGGCTGGAAACACTGCACTGGGACAAAGTGCAAGTGGAACTATAGTAGCGCTGATGTCCATTTTTACAACAGCCTGGCGGGTTTTTTAATACAGAATCGGATGGGCGGTACGGGTAGTCGAATGGGCGGCGGAGGGTCTTATGCGACGGAGGAGGCGTCGTCCTCCTCGTCGAGGGCGGCGAAGAGCTTCTTGCCGTCGAGGAGACGTGTGGTGACGTTTCTCATGCGGCCAATCTCTACGGTGCGCAGCGTGTCATCGGCACCTCGGGCGTCATAGACCGTTCCCAGCAGATACGAGATGCCATCGCGCTGCCTGATGGCAAAGGGACGGAGTGTCATCCGTGCTGCTTCGGTTTCGCCACGCGTCGTGACGCTCGAAATATCAAAACTCACCGTGGTTCCGTGGTCGATGGCCTGCTCGACGAGCTCGCACGTGTCGATGCGCTTGATGGGCGTGCGTGTTGCCTTGGTAGCCTTGCTGCCTGCGCTTGGAACGGGTTCGGGTGTATCGAGGTAGCCGCGAACGTCGGCGCTCGCCATGGCAACTAAGTGCTGCGCCATGCTCTTGCGGATAGCGATAGGCGTGGAGCGGTTGCGCATGACCATACCGTGGAGCCGGATGATCTCTTCATCGGTGAGCGGGCGGGTAAGAAGTTTGTAGCCCACGCCGCGTTTGTACTCAATTTCGTATCCGGCATGGCGAAGCGCGGAGATGGCGGTGTAGATGCTGCGCCGCGCCGCCGAGATGGGCATGCGGGCGGGGTCGTCGGGATGGGCGAGGCGCCGGATCAGCTCATCGGAAAGCATGGCCTTGTCTTCGCCGGTGTTTTCGCTCAAGAGCTGCAGGATACGAACGGCGCGATAGGCTGCCATCGAGGCGGCGCCTCTCGTCGTGGTGTCGTAGGTTTCAATAGCGGCTTCGGTCATGGTGCCCACGTCCTTTCCGTTTTGGGTGGCGACGGTATGGAGCCTAGGGCGTGGGGCTTTCCCAGGGGCGCAGGGCGCTCTGGGCGGTCGGTAGTCGTCGGCAAACGGCGGGTCGAGTTTTCAACAGCCCTGCTCAACTGACCAAAAACTTGCCAAAAGCTTGACGGATGCTGTTGAAAAAAGCGTCTCTCGACCGATGTCGAGAGGCGCTTGTGCGATGAGCGTTGGCGTGTGGCGACGCGAGCTAGCGTCCGACGATTAGAAGTCGGCGTTGCCCACGGTGCGCGGGTGCGGCAGGACGTCGCGGATGTTGCCCACGCCGGTGAGGTACATCACCAAGCGCTCGAAGCCCAGACCGTAGCCGGCGTGCTTGCAGGAACCGTAGCGGCGCAGGTCAAGGTAGTACTTGTACTGCTCGGGATTCATGCCCAGGTCCTTGATGCGGGCCTCGAGCAGATCCAGGCGCTCCTCGCGCTGGGAGCCGCCGATAATCTCGCCGATACCGGGCACCAGGCAGTCGGCGGCGGCGACGGTCTTGCCGTCCTCGTTCATGCGCATGTAGAACGCCTTGATCTCGGCCGGGTAGTCGGTCACGAAGGTCGGGCGCTTAAAGTGCTCCTCGGTCAGGAAGCGCTCGTGCTCGGTCTGCAGGTCGATGCCCCAGCTGACGGGGTAATCGAACTTGTGACCGGCGGCGACGGCCTGCTCCAAGATCTCGACGGCCTCGGTGTAGGTGACGCGGGCAAAGTCGGAGTTTGCCACGTGGTTCAGGCGCTCGATCAGGCCCTTGTCCACAAACTTGTTGAGCATGTTGAGCTCGTCGGGGCAGGTGGCCATGACGTCCTTGAGGACGTACTTGAGCATGGCCTCGGCATTGTCCATGTAGTCGTTGAGGTCGGCAAAGGCCATCTCGGGCTCGATCATCCAAAACTCGGCGGCGTGGCGCGTGGTGTTGGAGTTCTCGGCGCGGAAGGTGGGGCCGAAGGTGTAGACATTGCCGAAGGCCATGGCGAAGTTCTCCGCGTTGAGCTGGCCGGAGACGGTCAGGCTCGCAGGCTTGCCAAAGAAGTCCTGGCTGAAATCGACCTGCCCGTCCTCGGTCAGCGGGGGATTCTGGGGGTCCAGGGTGGTCACGCGGAACATCTCGCCCGCCCCCTCACAGTCCGAGGCGGTGATGATGGGGGTGTGGACATAGACAAAGCCCCGGTCCTGGAAGAACTCATGGATGGCAAAGGCGGCCACGGAGCGCACGCGGAAGGCCGCGGAGAACAGGTTCGTCCGGGGGCGCAGGTGGGCCACCGAGCGCAGGAACTCCACGCCGTGGCGCTTCTTCTGCAAGGGATACTCCGGGGCGGAGGGGCCTTCCACCTCGATGGAATCGGCCTTGATCTCCAGGGGCTGCTTGGCCTGGGGGGTCAGGACGACCTTGCCGTGGACGATGAGGGCAGCGCCCACGTTCTGCTTGGCGATCTCCTTGTAGTTTTCCAGGGTGGCTTCCTCGAAGACGATCTGGATGCTCTTGAAGCAGCTGCCGTCGTTTAACTCGATGAAGCCGAAGTTCTTCATGTCGCGGATGGTTCTGGCCCACCCGCAGACGGTCACGTCCTGACCGCCGTACTGGTCCATGTCCGCAAAGATGCGGGCGATCTCTGTCCGTTTCATATTGGTGTACATCCTTTCAACAGGTGATTGGTTTGCATTGTAGGGCAGATCTTACTGCTCATCCACCACGTCGCCGTGCTCGATGTGGTAGGCGATGCGCTGGACGATCATCATGAGGGCGACGAGATTTTTGCCGCCCTCCGGGACGATGACATCCGCGTAGCGCTTGGACGGCTCCACAAACTGCTCGTGCATGGGCTTGACCGTCGTGAGATACTGCTCCATGACGGACTCCAGCGTCCGGCCGCGCTCCTTGACGTCCCGTAAAATGCGGCGCAGAATGCGCACGTCTGCGTCCGTATCCACGAAAATTTTGATGTCCATCAGGTCCCGCAAGGCCTTGTTCTCGAAAATGAGGATGCCCTCCACGAGAATGACTTTGTTGGGGGCCAGGGTCAGCGTCTCTTCCGTCCGGTCGTGGATGGCGTAGTCGTAGACGGGACATTGGACGGTCTTGCCCGCCTTCAGGTCCTCTAAGTCCTGGATCATCCGGTCGGTGTCAAAGGCGGCGGGATGGTCGTAGTTGAGGGCCTGACGCTCCTCCAGGCTCATGTCGTGGTGGGCGGCGTAGTAGTTGTCGTGGGGCAGGACGCTGATGTCCGCGCCGAACTGCTCCTTGAGGTTTTCCACTAAGGTGGTCTTGCCGGAGCCGGTGCCCCCGGCGATGCCGATGATCAGGGGTCTCATGTCTTTCCCTCCTGTCAAATGCCGTTATTCCTCTTCCTCGCTGCGCTCGTTGAACTCGGTCAGCACCAGCTGGGGGTTGTGGTCGGCCACCCATTTGATGGACCAGAAGGCACCGAAGAGCAGCAGCTTGTTGCCCTTGTAGTCCTCCACGAGCTTCGTGTCGTTGCCCAGGACCAGATCGGTTTCGTGGAACTCCACGGGTTCCTTGATCCAGCGCAGGTATTCATAGGGCAGGGTGTCCATGCGGATCTCCACGTTGTATTCATTCCGCAGGCGGTACTGGAAGACGTCGAATTGCAGGGTACCCACGACGCCCACGATGACCTCCTCCATGCCGGTGTAGGGGATCTTGAAGATCTGGATGGCGCCCTCTAAGGCGATCTGCTCCGCGCCCTTTAAAAACTGCTTCCGCTTCATGGTGTCCACCGGCCGCACGCGGGCGAAATGCTCCGGCGCAAAGGTCGGGATGGGGTCAAAGCGGAACTTCTTGCCGGGGGTGCAGAGGGTGTCGCCGATGGAGAAGATGCCGGGGTCGAACACGCCGATGATGTCGCCGGCGTAGGCCTCATTGATGATCGCACGCTCCTGCGCCATGAGCTGCTGCGGCTGCGCGAGCTTGAGCGTCTTGCCGCCCTGCACGTGCAGGTACTCATGGTCGCGCTCGAACTTGCCCGAACAGATGCGCATGAAGGCGATGCGGTCGCGGTGGGCCTTGTTCATGTTCGCCTGAATTTTAAATACGAACGCGGAAAACGCCGGCTGCATCGGGTCGACCACGCCGTCGGCCGTCGTGCGCGGCAGCGGCGGCATCGTCATGTGCAGGAAGTTTTCCAGAAACGGCTCGACGCCGAAATTCGTCAGCGCAGAGCCAAAGAACACCGGACTGAGCCGGCCGGCGCGCACCTCGTCGAGATCGAAGGCGTAGCCCGCGCCGTCGAGCAGCTCAATGTCCTCGGTCAGCTTTTCGCGCTGGCGCGGCCCGATCAGCTCGTCGAGCCGCTCAACGTCCGTGAGCTCGCACTCGATGGGGCGGATCTTGTTCTGCCCGCGGTGAAACTCCTGAAACGCGAGGATCTCGCGGCGGTCGCGGTCGAACACGCCCTTGAAGTCGTGCCCGCAGCCGATGGGCCAGTTGACCGGATAAGTGCCGATGCCGAACTCGTTTTCCAACTGCTCCATGAGCTCGAACGGGTCGCGGGCCTCGCGGTCGAGCTTATTGATGAACGTGAAGATCGGGATGTGGCGCATGGCGCAGATCTTGAAGAGCTTGCGCGTCTGCGGCTCGATGCC
>OLQA01002737.1_pt1 | contig 13423 bp, 8 predicted proteins | sample 1673151 | NCBI WGS metagenome assembly OLQA01 (sample SAMEA3136760, study PRJEB25190) | human gut metagenome | biome: human gut; feature: human-associated habitat; material: faeces | place: Austria | collected 2013 | reverse complement strand
AAAAGGATGGAACGGTGCATCTGACCATCATTCCGGGTAAGGTAAAGACCATCAACCTTTGAAGGGCCTTGAAGAGAACAGAAAATGAAACGGAACAATGATCCGGAAGTAAGATAATATATTGAAAAAAAGAGAAGCTGTCTCAAACTTGAATTACAAGATGAGACAGCTTCTTTTTTATTGTTTCATTTCACGCAACGCTTTACATAATTGATCCGGGCAGGAGGTGGAGCGGTTTCCGCATTTTACACCTTCCAGTTTCTGTAAGACCTCTTCCACTTTCATTCCTTTCACCAATCGGCTGATACCTTGTAAGTTTCCATTGCATCCGCCCCAAAAGAAAACTTGTTGAATAACGTCATCTTCTACTTCCACTTCGATGTGGCTGCTGCAAGTGCCCTGCGTCTTATAGGTTATTTTCATTTTATTCTTCCTCTTCAGATGCAGGTTTCATGTTTGTATAAACGGTCTGAACATCATCAAATTCTTCCAGACGCTCTACCATCTTGTCTAGAGTTTCACGTTGTTCAGGAGTCACATCTTTTAAGTCATTGGGAATATATGTGAAATCACCACCCACTTCTTCGAAACCACATTCTTCCAAGTGTTTCTGAATTGCTGCGTAGCTCTTCGGATCACCATAGATGGTGATAGTTCCTTCTTCTTCATCTTCGTCGAACTCATCCTCTACATTATAGTCAATCAAATCCAGGATCAGTTCTTCCATATCCATTCCTTCTTTCTTCTTGAAAGTAAATACACATTTATGGTCGAACAAGAAAGCTAAGGAACCGGTAGTACCCAAGTTTCCACCGAATTTGTTGAATACTGAACGCACATCTGCTACGGTACGGGTAGTGTTGTCTGTCAATGTATCAACAAATACAGCTACTCCGTGAGGACCATATCCTTCGTAAGTCATACCTTTGTAGTCACTGGTATCTTTACCCATTGCATTCTTAATGGCGCGTTCAATGTTATCCTTCGGCATGTTTTCACGCTTACAAGTAGCGATCACACCACGTAGGGTCGGGTTATTTTCGGGTTCCGGACCACCTGCTTTTACAGCTATAGCGATTTGTTTACCCAGTCTTGTAAATGTTTTGGCCATGTGGCCCCATCTTTTCAGCTTTGTAGCTTTTCTATATTCAAATGCTCTTCCCATTGGATTGTAGTTTTATAATGGTTATTTTTATTATTATCTTAGTTTTGCACCTAGTTTGTTTTCCAGGTTAGCAATCAGTTTGGACATGATCTTGTCAATCTGTTTGTCGTTCAGTGTTGCGCTTTCATCCTGTAACAAGAAGCTCACTGCATAACTTTTTTTACCCGGTTCCAGATTCTTGCCTTCATAAACATCAAACAATTCTACTTCTTTCAGCAGTTTCTTTTCAGTCTCATAGGCTATTTTTTCGATTTCTGCAAACTGTATGTTCTTGTCAATCAACAAAGCCAAGTCACGTTTCACAGCCGGGAACTTGGAAAGTTCTTTAAAGTTGACTTTAGCCGACTTGATGGCTTTCATCAGTTCTTTCCAGTTGATTTCTGCATAATATACCTCATTGTCTATATCGAATGCTTTTTGAATCTTCTTGCTGATGATGCCGAAGGTGGCCAATAACTTGCCGCCACGTGTGTGTACGCTGATGGCTGTTGAATAGATATCGTTGGTCAGGTTGCCGAATACCACGTTGCCGAAATTCAATCCCAAACGGGTAAAGATGTTCAGCACGTATGCTTTTAATTCGTAAACACTGCTGTTTTCATCGGGATGGGCCCATGAATTGCTGACGCGTTTGCCGGTTACCCACAATCCTAAATGATATTCTTCAGCATAAGCCGCAAGCACTTTTTCCGGGTTTTTCTTTTCTGCGTTATAAAAATAGCAGTTACCGAATTCAAAGAATTTCAAATCGGCGTTCTTACGATTGGCATTGTGCTGGATACTTTCCAAACCACCGAATAACAAAGTTTGACGCATCACGTTCAAATCGTTACTCAATGGGTTCATCAAGTAAACCAAATTTTCGTTCTTGTATGTTTCCGACCCTTCGTAATAGGAAGCGGCGGTCAGTGAATTGTTCAGTATTTCATTGAAACCACAACCTACCAGTTGCTCTGAAATCAGATTTTGTAATTTCTGGGAGTAATCCACTTCACCTTTGGTGGTCAGGCTGGATTTCAAGGTAGTAGGAATCTCCACATTATTATATCCGTAGATACGGAGAATGTCTTCTACTACATCGCAATCACGTTGCACATCCACACGATAGGGGGGAACTTGTAAAGTCAAGCCTTCGGGTGTTTCGTTCACAATCTTCATTTCAAGACTGGTGACAATGCTCTTTATGGTTTCCACCGGTATGGTTTTTCCTATCAGTGAGTGGACTTTCTCATAATTCAGCTCTACTGTAAAATCGGCTATCGGGGCAGGGTAGTTGTCTTTAATTTCAGAAGAAATAGTACCTCCTGCCAGTTCTTGAACCAGTAAAGCCGCTTCTTTCAATGCATAAATAGTTCCGTTGGGGTCAATACCACGTTCGAAACGGAAAGAAGAGTCTGTACTCAATCCATGGCGACGGGCTGTTTTACGTACCCAAGTCGGGTTGAAATAAGCGCTTTCCAAAAATACATCTACTGTCTGCTCGGTTGTTCCCGAATCCAGACCACCGAATACACCGGCAATGCACATCGGTTCTTCTGTGTTGCATATCATCAGGTCCTTGTCGGATAATTTGCGTTCCACTTCGTCCAAAGTAACGAATGTAGTACCTTCGGCAACAGTCTTCACTACAATCTTACCACCTTTAATCTTATCTGCATCAAAACAGTGCAGGGGCTGGCCGTATGCGTGAAGGATGTAGTTGGTGATATCCACGATATTATTGATAGGACGTACTCCAATCAGGCGTAATTTGTTTTGCAGCCATTCGGGACTCTCTTTTACAGTTACCCCTTTTATGGAAACTCCGGCATAACGCGGACATGCTTCTGTATTCTCTACTTCAATGGCGATGTCCATATCATGGTTATCCACTTTAAACGCTTCTACAGACGGACGTTTTAAAGTGGCTTGTTTGCCGTTTTGAATCAGGTAGGCATACAGATCTCGGGCCACGCCGTAATGTGAGCAGGCGTCCGCACGGTTCGGGGTGATATCCACTTCCAGTACGTATTCGCTTTTGATATTGAAATAATCTTTAGCGGGAGTACCCGGAACAGCATCCGCCGGCAGTACGATGATACCTTCGTGGCTGTTTCCGATACCGATTTCGTCTTCGGCACAGATCATACCCATAGATTCAATTCCGCGGAGCTTTGATTTCTTGATGGTAAAACATTCTTCGCCATCGTATAGCTTGGTGCCCAATGTGGCAACCACCACTTTCTGTCCGGCAGCTACGTTAGCGGCTCCACAGACAATCTGTACCGGTTCGCCTTGTCCCAAATTCACAGTAGTAACATGCATGTGGTCTGAATTGGGATGAGGTTCGCAAGTCAGCACTTCGCCGATGACAATACCTTCCAGACCACCTTTAATTGTTTGGACTTCTTCTACGCCTCCGGTTTCCAAACCGATGGAAGTCAGCGCTTCGGCCACTTCATCCGGTGTCAAATCGAAGTTGACGTATTCTTTCAGCCAATTATAAGAGATATTCATATATGATATTTTTTATGTATTTCCAAATGACCTGCAAATTTAGTAATTATTTTCTTTTATCCTGTTATTTATCCATCACAGATTACTCAGATTAACACAGATTTTTCTTTGAGGGAAATAATCCGTGTTAATTCTGTGAGGGATAAATAAATGTCAGAACGGTAAAGGTCCTTCGGGAATAGGGGCTCCGAACGGATTATTGTCGGCAGGTGCGGCATCAGGAGATGAGGGAGGTACACTGTTGCCGCCACCGTTCATTTTGGAACGGATAATACCCGGTGCCTCACCCGGCATAGGCACGATGACATCATCGTCCGGATTCTGGAAGCGGGCGAATTCGCCACGGAAACGCAGCAGTACATCACCTACGGCACCGTTACGGTGCTTGGCGATAATGATTTCTGCCATACCGTGCAAGTCGTTCCCTTTTTCATCCGAGTAGATTTTATAGTATTCCGGGCGGTGGATAAAGCATACCATATCGGCATCCTGCTCAATAGCTCCGGATTCACGGAGGTCACTGAGCTGGGGGCGTTTTCCGTCAATACCCTCACGACTTTCCACACCACGGTTCAGCTGGCTCAGTGCGATGATGGGGATGTTCAGTTCTTTGGCTAACCCCTTCAGTGAACGTGAAATGGTACTGACCTCTTCCTGACGGCTACCGAATGACATTCCGCTGGCATTCATTAACTGAAGGTAGTCAATGATAATGATTTTTACTCCATGCTCGCGTACAAGCCGTCGTGCTTTGGTGCGTAATTCAAAGACGGACAAGGATGGTGTGTCATCCACATACATCGGAGCATCGTATAATTCTTTTATTTTATAATCCAGTTGTCCCCATTCATACGGAGCCAACTGACCACTCTTGATTTTCTCACCCGGAATTTCGCACACGTTGACAATCATACGGTTGACCAACTGTACGTTGGACATTTCAAGAGAGAACAAAGCCACAGGGATTTTCGCATTTACCGCCATGTTCTTTGCCATGGAAAGCACAAAAGCCGTTTTACCCATAGCGGGGCGGGCGGCAATAATCACCAGGTCGGAATTTTGCCAGCCCGAGGTCATTTTGTCCAATGCATGGAAACCGCTTTCCAGACCACTCAGCCCGTCCGTTCGTGCCGCCGCTTTTTGAAGCATCTCATACGCTTCCTGAATGACAGGGTTGATTTGCGTATAATCCTTCTTCATGTTCTGTTGCGAGATTTCGAACAGTTTTCCTTCCGCTTCCTGCATCAGGTCGTCCACGTCTTGGGTTTCGTCGAAAGCCTTTGTCTGGATGTTGCTGGTAAAGGTAATCAGTTCGCGTGCAAGAAACTTCTGCGCGATGATACGTGCGTGATATTCTATGTGTGCGGAAGAGGCTACCTTGCCGCTTAGCTGTGTTATGTAAAAAGGACCGCCTGCATCTTCCAGTTCACCGGTGCTGCGTAATTGTTCGGCCACAGTCAAGATATCGACTGGTTGCTGGCGTAAAGCCAAAGAGGTAATAGCCGAATAAATAAGTTGGTGACGGCGTTCATAAAAAGATTCGGGACGAAGAATCTCACTTACTAATGAGTAAGCATCTTTTTCTATCATTAAGGCTCCCAATACAGCTTCCTCCAGCTCAGGTGCCTGGGGCTGTAAATGTCCGTATTCGTCAACAGGCTTTGCTTTCGAAGTTTTGGGAGTACGTGTCATTTTTCTCGTTTCTGCCATTGTCGTCTGTTTAAAGTAGGGCAAAGATAGAACTTTTTGCTGAGTTGGACACTCGTCCATTCCCAAAAATAATAAAAGAAATATGAACCTGAATCTACGGAGAAATGAACAATCTGGACAGTAAATGGTTTTTTTATATGGTAAAATGAAAAGTTTGTTCTATATTTGGCGCTCTGTCCGGATAAAAGATGGCGTGCATCTTTGTAGAACGGGCAACAATCTAACGAAACACACTAAAAATAACTATTTAAAGAACAGAATATGATTACATTTCCTAATGCAAAGATTAATTTGGGACTTAATATTGTAGAAAAGCGCCCGGATGGATACCACAATCTGGAAACCATATTTTATCCGATAAACCTGCAAGACGCTCTGGAAGTGACGCGGCGGGAAAACAATGACAAAGAATACACTTTACACATAAGCGGATCTCCTTTGGAGGGTGAACCCGAAGATAATCTGGTAGTAAAAGCCTATAAGTTATTAAAAAAAGACTATCCCGGACTGTTGCCGGTAGATATACACATGTACAAGCATATACCGGCGGGTGCCGGACTAGGTGGCGGATCATCAGATGCCGCTTGTATGATAAAGCTTCTGAATGATAAATTTTCATTGGGACTCAGTACGGAACGGATGGAGGAATATGCGGTAAAACTAGGGGCAGACTGTGCTTTTTTCATTCGGAACAAACCTGTTTTCGCTACCGGAATAGGGAATCTGTTCGAGCCTGTGGAATTGTCATTAAAGGGATACCACATAATTTTGATTAAACCTGATATCTTTGTGTCCACCCGGGATGCGTTTGCCGAAATAAAGCCTGTGCGTCCGGCTGTTTCTTTGAAAGAAATTGTAAAGCAACCTATGGAAACATGGAAACACAGTATGAAGAATGATTTTGAAGATAGTGTCTTCAAAAAGTTCCCTGAGATTGCTGCTATAAAAGATGAATTGTATGATTTGGGGGCAGTGTATGCCGCCATGAGTGGCTCGGGGTCTTCCGTCTATGGTATTTTCAAAGCACCGATAGAGAATGTGGAAGATAAATTCTGTGGATGCTTTTGCAGACAGAGAGCGTTGGAATAGTGTGGCAGATCAGTGGTTAGTGATTAGTGGACTGCGCTGTCATGCCGCAGGTATTAACCACTAACCACTATAGTCTATCTTTTACATAGTGCCTTGAAATCACAATAGGTACATTTTTCTATGATTTCTGTTTGGGCAAATGATTTTTCCGGATTAAATATTTCTTCTAATAATCCTTGAAGTCGTTCACGGTATTCTTTTTCATATTTACTGAAATCTTCCACAGCCTCTTTGGGCTTTCGTGGCTCGCCCATTTGTATAACGGGAGAATAGGTTTCTGTAGCGGCCCGATGAATATAGAGAAGGGCCGGAGCTATCTTCATCGTTGGTTGCTTGCGGCACATGATGGCGGCATACAGGAACGTCTGGAATACATAGTTGGAACGTTTCTTGTCCGGAATAAACAGAGATTCCACATGGGGTGGGGTGTCTGCATCACCGCCTGTCTTGTAGTCCACAATACGGAGTGTGCCATCCTTGCTGTCCATACGGTCAATAATTCCCCCGATACGTGATTTTATGACTCCTTTGGGTGTTTGTATGTCGATGGGTTCATCCACTTCCATTTCCGATGCAATAAAAGTGAAGGGAGCGTAACGTAAATCATTTTGTAAAAGTTGTTTTAAATATCTTGCAATAACGGCAGAGTTGATAAGTTGTATGCCGTTATATTCCGGTTTCTCGTTTTGCGGAACATTAAAGAATAATTTCTTGAATGCTGTATCCACATAATCTTGCAGCTTCACTTCATTGCGTAGCAACGTTTCCAATGCTTCCTTATTAATGACTTTGCCATGAGTGGTCAGGTCTTTATAAATATGTTCGGCTGCATAATGGAAAATACTTCCGAATGTGGCAGAATCTATTTCCGCACTCACTTCATCGGGGGCGGAGAGGCCGGCTACATACCTATAATAAAATTTTAAAGGACAATCCAGGTAATAATTCAAGGCTGATGGAGAAAATTTTGCTTTGGGATTGGCACGGACATCAAACAGGCTTTGCATCCGGCGCATGACATCCGGGGTCTTTTCTACAGTGATAGGCGAGGTGCCTTGGGGGGACTGTCCGGCCTCCAGAAACTGACGTGTGATGGGGTGAGGCCATTCAATCAGGAATTGCAGCATGAAACGGCTCCATTCGCCGCGGTTCAGTCCGTCTGAACTGGTATTGTACATCAAGGTAATCCTTTCTGCCCGTTGCAGCAGACGATAGAAATAGTATGCATATACGGCAATCTTATGCTCTATAGTAGTCATTCCGAAAGCTTTGCGCAGGTTGTAAGGAATAAAGGAAGAGTCTCCTCCCGATTTGGGAAGCTGCCCTTCGTTGACCGATAGTAATACCAAGTGGCGGAAATCCAGGTTACGTGTTTCCAATACCCCCATGACCTGCATACCAATGGCCGGTTCGCCATGGAATGGAATATTGGTCGCTGACAAGACCTTGACCAGCAATCGCCGGAATGTTTCGCTCTGTACGGTTAATTCATCTTCTTCTATCAGTGTGCGGAACCGGTTGATGGTGGTATAGGCTTTGAAAAGCGACTCCCGGTAAAGTTGGTTGAATGCATCTGTGTCTTCGGTACCGGAAGTGTTTGCCTGGTAAATGCCTGCCACTTGCTGCAAAGTTTCGGACAGGCGTATGCACAGATTCAGGTTTCCGGAAAGCGGAGTGAAAAGCCGGGTAAGGAATTCATCTTTACCCAATTCGCCGGGTAACGGATAGAAACGGTTGTTCCGGGTCAGTTCTTTTTCCAACAATTCGGCTTGACCGGTGAGTTGCCGGGTATAGGGGTGTTTTAACAGTGTAACAACCGATTGAAACGTGTAGCGGCCGCTTTTGAAATTAAATCCGTGGGTATGCAACTCCAGTAAGGCGATGAGGAAACTATATACAGGAGTTTGCGATAACGGAAATCCCATGGTGATATTGACATGTTTTACTTCTGCCGGCAATGAATGGAGGACCGGCTGAAGCAATGCTTCGTTACACAATACGACTGCGGTTTCCTTTTCCGGTGTAGTCAGATTGTTTCGTATCCATTGAGGCAGGTAACGGGCTTGTGCATTTTCAGTAGAAGATGCGATGTAGTGTACCTCTTTAGGTTTCGAGAGATTTTTGAATAACTCACCGGACAAAGGAGAAGGAAAGTCGCGTAAGTTCCGGCGGATAAACTCTCCGGCTTCATGGGTGACGGCTTGTCTGTTTCCCTTCATATAAAATTCGTCGTAATCCCAATAAAAAACAGCTTTCCCGGCATCTTTCAATTGGGTGAACAACGTATGTTCTACTTTGTTCAGTACATTAAATCCTACAAAAACATATTTCTCGTATGGAAGTTTGTCCACATCCAGATGCTCTATGACGTGGCGGTACATCATTCCTTCGTAGGCAATGTTTTGAGAAGCTAAGGATTCACGGAACCCTTTGTAGATGTTTCCCAATACGTCCCATAAAGAGATAAACCGTTCTTTCAGCGCTGTTCTCCGTTCGATGGAGAAGTTCTGGAAGAACTGCCGGATAGCTTCTTCCTGCTCATCGTCAATGAAGGTGTAGTCGTCCATTATGTTGCGCAGATCCTGTAAATTGGAAAACAGTTTGTCGGTATCCACTTTATTTTTGTCGGCATCGTCAAAATCACTGATCAGCATTTCTCCCCAAAAATAGAAATCATCCAGTGTTTCCGTACTTTGAGTTTCCCGTCGGAATATCTTATAAAGTTCGCATACCAGTTTTACCGGATCACCCACTTCCCACGGAGAAAGGCTACGGAACAATTCGCTGATGCTGACGTATGCGGGCGACCAAATAGGTGAATCCGACTCTTGGGCGAGATACTCATTAAAGAAAAGTCCGGCACGTTTGTTAGGAAAAACCACGGCTGTATGTGCCAGGTTTCCTTCCGTATGTTTATATAAATCGGCTGCTACCAGTTTCAAAAAGCTTTCCATTATTCTATTTCCTCCAGTTCGTTGTTAAATACATACCATAAATAGCCACGGATATGCTCATATCCCATATCCGATAATAAATCCATATATTCTTTCACCTGCTTGTTGTAAGCTTTCCGCTTTTTACCGAATTTAAAGTCCACCACAATCACCTCTCCGTCTTTCATCATCACGCGGTCCGGACGGCGGGTTTGCAGCACTCCTTTTTCCCGATAAATAATGGCACACTCATTGTATAGTTCCCAGCGGCCCGAATACCATTCTTTGACCAGCGGATGCCTCAAAGCCCATTCGGTGAGTTTTCGTATCTGTTCCTCCTGTTGTACCGACTCTATGATTCCTTCGAAACGCAGGCGTTCTATGGCGGGAGGCACATCGTCCGTGGTACGGATTACGGAGAACAGATTATGCAACAACTGTCCTTGCCGGATGTATTTGTCTTCCGCTTCCTCTTCTCCCCGGATAAATTCGGCAGAACGGTTGGACTGTTTGAATTCGATGTTGGTTTCCAGCGTTTCCAGATGGATAGGCAAACGTCGGGCTACAGTCAGCAGCTTGTTGCCGGACACTTGTTTTTCCTCTTCGTGAGATGAGAGATAGAGCGTTCCCAGTTCGTATATTTCTTCTCCGGTGGCATAGCTCTTTCCGGTCATGTCGGATAAGGCACTTCCCAACAATTCGGATACCGTTCCTTTCTGTTCCGCCTTTCCATATATAATCAAGTTCTTTTTGGCACGGGTAAATGCCACATAAAGCAGGTTCAGATTATCCACCCATAATTGCAAGCGTTCATTCAGGAACTCTTCCCGATAAATGGATTGCTGCATGGCTGTGGAATAGTTGATGGGAACAATGTCAAGATCGCTAAACGGAGCTTGCCGGGGAGCACACCATACCAGATGATTGTAAGTCTCATTCTCCATTTTCCAGTCGCAGAAGGGTAGCAGTACGGTATGGTATTCCAATCCTTTGGACTTGTGGATGGAGAGAATGCGAATTCCTTCCACCTCGCCGGAAGGGATGGTCTTGCTGCCTAGTTTTTCTTCCCAGTAGGTGATAAAAGCGGATAATTCGGAAGAATTGCTTTGCAGATATTCCGTCACGGCATCAAAGAAGGCGCACAGATAGGCATCCTGTTGTTCGATGCAGGACATCTGGAACAGATTGAAAAGTTTTTCCATCAGCTCATACAGTGGCATGAGGCGAAGCTGCTCCGCTTCTTTTATGAAATCGAATGGCAGATAATCATCTATTTCGTTCAGCAATAGAGTGTTGAGGCCTATTCCTTTATGTAATACTTCATTCTGATAGGCAGCAGCCAGTTGTGCCTTGGCAATCCGGTTTTCGGGTTGTGACAAGTAGCGCAGGCCATCCATTATCATACATACCGCCAGTGAGGCATCCAGTCGGAATGCCTCATCGGATACGATTTTGTAAGAGGTGTTCTTGTCGAAGTAATCGGCTATTAAAGGAATGCTTCTGTTCTTGCGCACCAGGATGGCAATATCTTTCAGTTGCACGCCCTGCGCCACAAGCAGCTCCACTTCTTCTCCTAGGTGGTGCAGGGTGTTTTCCATATAGGTCATGTCTTCCGTATCCGATAGAAATTCCACTTTGACATACCCTTTTCCGGGATCTTTGTATGTTTCCTGACACACGTCGTTGTAGGCTTCCTTCAGTTCCTTGCATTCCTTTTTTTGTTCTTCCTTGTAAATGTTGTTCAACACCTCGCAGGCGGCTGTAAACACTTCGTTGTTGAAGTGAATGATGTTTGCGGCACTCCGGCGGTTGGTGGTCAGTGTCTTTACTTTGACGGGAAAGGCTTCGATGTTTGTTTTCAATCCGTTCAGTATGCCCCAGTCACCGTTTCTCCAGCGGTAGATGGATTGTTTCACGTCTCCTACAATCAAGCTGTCTGCTCCTTGGGACAGTCCTTCGAGCAGCAACAGACGGAAATTGTCCCATTGCATACGCGAAGTGTCCTGAAATTCATCGATCATTACGTTGCGTATGGTTGTTCCTATCTTTTCGAATACAAACGAGGAATCTCCTTCTTTTACCAGGTTATGAAGCAACGCGTTGGTATCCGACAGCAGGAAGCGGTTGTTTTCATGGTTCAATTCGCGTACCTCTTCGTCTATATTGGCCAGCAGACGGATATTGTTTACGTGGCGCAGGGAGAGTTGGCAGGAATTGGCCAGCATATTGTTCCGGCTTCTGTATTTTTCCGATTCATTCAGCAGAGGAATCAGTTCTTTTTCTGCCAGACCTAGGATAGCGTTGCGTATGGGGGAGGTTTTTTTCACCCATTCGTCGGGGCAGTCCAGACATTTTTCCACTGTTACATTGCGGACACTGTCATCCAGTTTACCCGATTGTAATTTATTAAAATAGCTGGCTATACCTCGGGAGCCGTTTTTCAAATCTTCTACTTTCACCCCGTTTGTATCCAATATTCCGAAGAATTGGTCGGCAAATCCTTTCATTTGTTCCTGCACCTCTTCCAAAATGGCTTGCAGCGTTTCGCGGTAATTCTTGATACAGTCTTTGTCCCGTAATTTTTCCCGTAGTCCGTTTCCTTTTTCTATATATCCTTCATCGAAGATATTTCGTCCGAAATTCTTTATCTCACCGGAAACATTCCACCTCTTGTCATCGGCTATTCTTTCTTCTATGTATTCCAACAGCCAATAGAGTACGGGAGATTGTCGGTCCAGCTTTTCTATCATGGAGTCCACGGCATCACTCAGAACTTCCATATTGTTCAGTTCGATATTCAGGTTAGGGCTTAATTCCAGTTCGCGAGCCAGATTGCGCATAACAGACTGGAAAAAAGAATCTATTGTTTCTACCCGAAACCGACTGTAGTCATGTAACATATAACCAAGGGCAATGCTTGCTGCTTCCCGTATTTCCTGCTCTGTTTTTCCCGTTTCTTCTTTGATACGGTTGAGATAGGCTTCGGATCCTTTGTCTCCTGTCTGAATACCGTACAGCTGACTAAGAATACGTTCTTTCATTTCTGCTGTCGCCTTATTAGTGAAGGTTACGGCAAGAATCTGACGATAGGCTCGCGGGTTTAGAATTAATAGTTTGATATATTCCACGGCCAGGGTAAATGTTTTACCTGAACCGGCGGAGGCTTTATAGACTAAGAGTTCACTCATTATTTAATGATTGGGTGTTATATAAGACAAAAATAATGAAAGTAGTAGAAGAAACGAAATAAAAACATGATAAAAAGATTTTTCCTTAGTATATTTGTGCTGTTGACTATATCATCATTAGTAGACAGAGTGATAATAAAATAAAAAATAGAGGAGAGGCGTTAGTAGTTTTCCTCTTTTAGTTGTATTATATATAAATGGATTAGATTTTTTTTATCTATATACTATGATTTATGCAGCAGAATAAAACAGTTTCTCAACAGAAAACTATCAACCCGGTTTACTGGGTGCCTACCGCTTACTTTGCAATGGGGCTTCCCTTTATTGCTATTAATCTGGTTTCTGTATTTATGTTCAAGGATTTAGGAGTTTCAGATACGCAAATAGCATTCTGGACTTCTCTTATTATGATGCCTTGGACACTGAAATTCCTGTGGAGTCCTTTTCTTGAGATGTATCGGAGAGTTGTTGAGTGGGGTATTATTTGGGATAGTGGCTTTTTCTTTATTTTTCGATTACTTTTTTGCTATTAGTATTTCTACAATGGCTGTTATTGCTTTTAGTGGGGCTACCCATGACATAGCTTGTGACGGTGTATATATGGCTGAACTGAATAAAGAAGAACAGGCAAAATATATTGGAGTGCAAGGTGCATTTTATAATGTTGCTAAGTTGGTAGCTAACGGAGGATTAGTTGCTATGGCGGGAGCACTGGCAGAATACTTTGGGGCAATAGAAGGGGCTTCTTTAGAAGCAAATAAAGGAGCATATTCTTATGCATGGATGATTATTTTTGCTGTGATTGCGGCAATAATGGTATTAATAGGTCTCTATCATATAAG
>OLQA01002736.1_pt1 | contig 13428 bp, 11 predicted proteins | sample 1673151 | NCBI WGS metagenome assembly OLQA01 (sample SAMEA3136760, study PRJEB25190) | human gut metagenome | biome: human gut; feature: human-associated habitat; material: faeces | place: Austria | collected 2013 | reverse complement strand
CTTATGAAATTAAGGAAGAATCTGATAAATGGACGATTATTAATGTTAAAACTGGAGGAGATGCTCCACATGGTAATCCTCAATTTGGTGAATGGACTAATACAAAAAGATGTCAAGGTTGTTCATTAACTGGAGAGTGTGAATGGAAAATTAAACCAGAAAAAGATTACGCAGATAAAAAAGAAGGTTATAAAACTGCTGCTTTAGCAGCAAAGCAAAAATTAAAAGATAAAATGAAGGAACTTCGTGAAATAATCGATAATTATAACTCTTGTGTTGCTGATCATGATTATCCTAACTTACAATTAGCAACAGATGTAAATATGGGTTTGGATAGAAATGGAGAAAATGAAGTTGCATACTGGGATATGGTATATAAATATAATCCAAGTATTCAATATAGTTATAGAGAACCAGAACCTGGCGTATCATCAACTAAATGGATAAGTTCTGTTCAAGCAAAGTCTTGTGAACATGGAATGAATTGTGACTTTATGTATAGTCCTGATGCTATAATAGTTGCAGATAATTATGCTGTTAAAAAGATGGTCGAGGCAGGACTTTGTACTGAATATAAACCCGATGAAAAAACATCTAATAATTCAAAACCATATTGTATGAGTAGTGATTCTATAAAAGATATAGATGAAGAAAGTCACTTTGCAACTTGGTATTGCGATGGTACTATAGACAATGAATATGAAATATGTACTGGTGATAATTCATTACAATATGAAATTGAGTCTCAATGGACAGTTCTAGATGAAGACTTAGATAAAGGTATTGAGGAAACAGTTACTATAGGTAATAATTTAATTAATTCGAATCATAAAATTACAAAGGTAGATTATGTACATAAAATATCATCTTCAAGAGGAACATATAAAACAGAAAGAGTGTATTATAGTGGTCATGATGATGGTGATATTAAAATTGAAGAAACCCCAGAACATGAAATTAAAAATTATGATATTGTTGATGGTCTTCCAGTGGGTATTAATACTCCTACAGGAACATATTACTATAAATTAACACTAGATAATTTTGGTACATTCTATACACCTTCAGATGCACCTCAAGTTAATGGTAGAATTTATGGTACTCTAGATAGGAGTTTATCTTCAAAAATTAGGGGTGAAGAACAAACCAAAGGTGGAGAATTAAATACAAGCGAAACTATTGGCAAAAATGAATATGCATGTACATATGAAGTAAATCAAAATAGTTGTACTGATGCATCAGGTAACAAACATTATAAAACTGAATGTAAACCTAATGAGGACTGGGATAAATGTCAAGAAAGACTTTGCCCAGTAAATCAAGGGGGACCATACTGTGTTGAAAAATCTCAAAGTTACTATGTATGTAGTACTACTCACTATGATGAAAGTTGTCAGCAAAAGGGTTCTAGAGAAGAAGCACTTCTTGCTGTAGGATGTCAACCTGGTGAAGAATGTGAAAATAATTACAATTGTTGTCCAAATTGTACTGTTCAATGTATTGGAGTATGTACTGTTACACCGGATGGTTCTCAAGGTGGAGGAAGTAAACCAAATTATGACTTTAGACCTATAAGTCCAGGAAATCTATTCCCTAATGATCGTCCAAAAGGTTATAACTGGGAAAGTGATCCAAGTGTATATAATAATTCTTTAGTAGCAAGAAAAGCAAAAGATACAATTGATGAAATTACTGCTAGAGCAAAAGATACTACTTCAGAGGAAACAACACCTTCTTCTGGAAATCCTAAGGTTGAAAATTATTCATTAAAAGTAGTTATGGACACTGATATGATTACTAAAATACGTGAATATAATAAATCTCAAGAATCTTACAATAATGATACAATGACTTGCTATGATTATCAAATAGAAAGAGATGAAGATCATTGTAAAACGGATGGTTACACATGGAAAAAAGAAGGAGATTCTGGTAAATGTGTAATGGCAAATATATTCTGTTACTCTTCATTTGTTGATGATTTAGCTGATGGTAAATTTGGTGGAGAAGTAGACATTAAAAACAAAGCAGGTCGTACTAAAGCAAAAGAACAATTTAGTAAGACTTATGTAGCACCTGGTGTTAGCAATACTGATAACTTAATAGTAACAAATGATTATTGGACAATTTATACATTTAGTACATTAGATATAAATGGCGATGGAATTCCAGATGTTGGACCATCATGGAAGTAAGGAGGGAGTAAACAATGAAAGAATCCTATTGGGGATATTGGCTAATGGTATTTGGAGTATTCATTATTGTGGTACTCCTTCTTATCCAAAGCTTTACATCGACAAATACTCAAGATTATTATTTAATTAAGGAAATTTCTGAGGCATCAATGGTTGATGCAATTGATTATGGTTATTATCGTACTTATGGAGAACTTAAAATGAATAAAGAGAAGTTCTATGAAGTATTTTTAAGAAGGTTTGCTGAAGAAGCATCACTTACAACAAATTATACTATAGAATTTACTGAAGTTTATGAAGCTCCTCCAAAAATTGGTGTTAAAGTTTCAAGCAAATCTGCTACATTCCAGGTAGCGGGTGACACTACTACATTTGATATAGTAAATAAAGTTGATGCAATCCTTGAATCAAAAGTTGACCCTATTTCTGGAAAAGGTTCATCAGAAACTAGTAATAATACTCCTACTGAAACAGAACCAATAGAAAATCCTATTAATATGGAAAATCCTATTAATATGGATGGAGGTAATAAAGAAAAATCTACTGTTAATAATTTTGGCGCAGTTACAATTAATCAAAGCCAGGAAACTATTAATGTAAATGGGACTACTGTATATATGGAATGTGCATGTGGTCCAATAGCTATGACTGAAGCAATTATGATGTTAGGCAAAGGAGATAGTTTAAAATCAAATATACAAAGTGAACTTGGATATACGCCTAATAATGCAACAGAAACTGCTGCAGCATCTTACGTATTAATGTATAAAAAAGGACTAAATGGTAATCCTTCATCTCGTGATTTTAGTAGTAGTAATTTTTGTGGCGGTAAAGGTAATTACGCAAGTAATGGCAATAGTTTCTTAAATAACTATGGTTTAAAAGTTGATGAAGGTAATAGTGGTGGTACTTTAAATAGTAAAGGTGCTGGATATGCAGAAAAAATTTATAAATCATTAAAATCAGGTAATGTTGTTGTTGCATCTGTTTCTTCAAAAGTTGGAAGTAGTATTCCAAGTAATACAGGTCTAGCTTCAACAACTACTGGACATTATTATACAATTTATGGGTACAATGCTACTGATAATTGCTTTAATGTATATAATCCTATAACTTATTATAAGAAAGGAACTCCTACAGGTACTCAGTGTGTTCCTTATGATGCTGTAGATACGTATTTTACAGAATATATAAGTGTTGGTAACCAATAAATAAACATTATAAATTAAATGCTAATTGTATTTAACTTAATAAAATGTTATAATCTTTCTTGAAAAAGGAAGATTTTTTTATGAAAAAGTTAATAGTTATTATTCCAGTTATATTATTAATTAGTTTGTCTGTCTACATTGGTATAACTTATTTTAATATAGGAAAGTATGATGAATATTATATTAATAATACTATTCCTGTTATGAAAGAGGAATATATAGAGCAAATTACCTCTTTAAAAGAAAAGTATAATAATAAAGACGTGGTGGGAACAATTTCAATTGATAATACAGATTTTAATACAGTAGTAATGCAAGGAAATGATAATTCATATTATTTAAATCATTTACCAGATAAAACTTATAATATAAATGGTTCAATATTTTTAGATTATAGGGTAGATATTGATGAAAGCAATAAATTACTTATATTTGGACATAGTTCACCAAGTTATTTTTTACCTATTATGATAATCGAAAATTATAAAGATGAAGATTATTATAAAGAACATAAATGTATTTATTTATCTTCGATTAAAGAAGTAAAAAAATATGAAATATTTTCTGTTTTTGTTGAGACTTTAGATTGGTCCTATATGAATTTAAATTATGCAAGTAAAGATGAATATTTAAAACACTTACAAAATTTAAAAAGTAAATCATTTTATGATACCGGAGTTGAGGTAAATAAAAATGATAAAATTCTTATCATGCAAACATGTTCAAATATGAAAGAGTATAGTAAATATTCTAAAAAATATATGCTTGTTATAGCAAAAGAAGTAAAATAACTAAATTTCCAAAATTTGGTTATTTTTTTGTATATTTTTCTCTTGTTTTTCCTATAATACTAATATGAAAAAATTGTTGACATACATAGTTATGTATGGTAGTATAAGGAACTATCAGGAGGTTTTTGGTTTATGAAGAAACTAAAATATTTTTTTGCTAGTGCAATTGTTCTTGTTGCGTTAGCTGTTTCAACTATTGTTTTTGCAGAATATAAAGAACAGAAAGGTGATATTAGATTTGGAAATAATATCAGTAATAATAGTATTACTGTAACTGAGGGTAATTTAGTTAAACAAGGCGATATTCAGATTAACAAAACAGTATCTAAAATTGATGATAATGGTAATTACAAAGTTACTTTTGAAGTAAAAGGTAAAGATGTTGAAACTCATACATCAAATAAAAAAGATGTTTATGCTGTTGTAGTTCTTGATAAGTCTAATTCTATGTGTAATAGTTATAATTGCTCTAGAGATGAAAAATGGACAAGTGCTGTTAATGGTGCAAAAACATTTACAAAAACATTACATGAAAAAATACCAACTGCAAATATTGCTCTTGTAACATTTGCTGATAAAGATGGTTTTTTAGGAATATTTGACAATGCCTATAACGATGCTCAAGTTTTAAGAAATTTTGATAATAAGGATTTTTCTAATGTAAATTTTGGTACACCAAATGGTGGAACAAATTTATATGCTGGACTTTATGAAGCAAATGAATTATTAACGGCATCAAATATAAAGAAAGATGCCATTAAATATGTTGTTGTTATAAGTGATGGAGAACCAACATTATACTATGATGATAATGGTTATACAGATGGTCCAGGTTCATATATGGATGCTACTACTGAAAGAAAAACAAAAGAAATCGCTAAAACAGTTCAAAAAAGTGCTGAAGTATTTGCTATTGGTTATGACTATAATGGTACAATATTAAGTGAAGTGGCTTCAGGTGCGGATCATGTATATTTATCAGATCCAACAACTATTGTAACTAAATTTACTGATATTGCTACTATAATGGGTAAAGCTAATGCTGGTACTGATGCAGTTTTAACTGATAATATTGGTGCAAAATTTGTAATGACTGATGCTCAAGGTAATAAATATACTAGCGAAAAATTTGACATTACAGAAGCTGGAAAAACATTCTCATTTAATATAAAAATTAATGAAGAAGATATTACTGAAGATGGTTGGTATCCAACAAATGCTAATTTTGAATTAACATATACTGACCCAAAGGGTACTACAAAGACTATAAAAAGTACAAAAAACCCTGAGGTATATTGGGTTGCAAAAAGATATGATTACAAAATTGAATACTACTATGATGGACAAATTGATAATACTTTAACTGAAACTGGTAAAGATGTTAAAGGTAAAGAAATCACTGTAAGTGAAGAAAGTATTAAAAATAATACTAAAGAGGGTTATTCATTAACAAGTGTTAATCCTACTACAAGAAAAATTGTAATTTCTTCATCTGAGGAAAATGTAATTAGAGTATATTATGTAACTGATGAAAATCAAACAAAAGAGTTATCTTATACTGTTGAATACTATAAAGATGGTAAAAAAGTAGAAAATGATACACAAGTTGTTAAGCAAACTAAACAAGTATTAGAAAGTGATACTTTAACTGTTAAAAAGAGTGAAATTAATGTAACTAATAAATATGTTGGTTATAAATTTGAAAAAACAAATCCAGAAACTATACCAAATTCTATTAATGATAAAGGTGTAATTAAGGTTTATTATGTATTTGATGAAAGTCAAACAAAAGAGTTATCTTATACTGTTGAATACTATAAAAATGGTAAAAAAGTAGAAAATGATACTCAAGTTGAAGTAGTAACTGTTCATGTACTTGAACCAAATACTTTACAAGTAAATCAAGATAAAATTAATACAGAGAATAAATATGTTGGTTATAAATTAGAAAAAACTAATCCAGAAACTATACCAAGTGAAATTAATAATGGCGGTATAATTAAAGTATATTATATTCTTGATGATGGTCAAACAAAGACACTTACTTATACTGTAAATTATTATAAAGATGGTAATTTAGTAAAAGAGGATACTGAAACTATTTATGAAACTAAACAAGTTTTAGAGTCTGATACTTTAACAGTAAAATCTGAGGAAATTAATATAAAGGATAAATATGTTGGATATAAATTTGTTAAAACAAATCCTGAATTAATACCTGAGGTTATTGAAAATAAAGGCGTTATTGATGTATATTATGAAAAAGATACATTTACTTATGAAGTAAGATATTATTTCAATAGAGAATTAGATGAATATTTAACTGAAAAAGGCACTGCATTATTTGGTGATAAAATAACTTCTTATACTGATAAAGTAAAAGAGGATTACACTCTAGAAACTGTTGAAAATCTACCACTTGTAATAAGTGAAGATGAAAGTAAAAATATTATTAATGTATATTACAAAATTGATGGACAAGGTGTTATCGAGCCAATTGAACCACCTCATACATCAGCAAATAATAGTATTTATGCACTTATATTATTAGTTAATGCTTTAGGTATAAGTGTACTTCTTAAAAAAAGAGAAAACTAATTAAATAAAAATGTCATAGAAATATGGCATTTTATTTTGAATAAATAAATAAAATGGTGTTTTTTTGTCAATTATTTGGTAAAATATAAGTATAGTTAAAAAGGAATGATTAAGTATGGCGTATATTGAATTTAAAAAAGTTAATAAAGTATATAAAATGGGCGAAGTTGAAATTAAAGCTCTTAATAATACTTCTTTTGAAATTGAAAAAGGACAACTTATTTGTATATTAGGTCCATCAGGTGCTGGTAAAACTACTTGTTTAAATATTTTAGGTGGAATGGATAGGCTAACAAGTGGTAATGTTATCGTGGATGGAAAAATAATTAATGATTTAAATGAAAAACAATTAATAAAATATCGAAGAAATGATATTGGTTTTGTATTTCAATTTTATAATTTAATACAAAACATGACTGTACTTGAAAACGTTGAACTAGCAACTCAACTATGTAAAAACTCTTTAGATCCTAGTGATATTTTAGATAAAGTAGGTTTAAAAAATAGAAAAAATAATTTCCCTGCTCAACTTTCTGGTGGAGAACAACAAAGGGTAGCTATAGCAAGGGCAATATGTAAAAATCCAAAATTACTTCTTTGTGATGAACCAACTGGAGCACTTGATTATAAAACTGGTAAACAAATTTTAAAACTTTTGCAAGATACATGTAGAAATGAACAAATGACAGTTATTATAATTACTCATAATAGTGCAATTAGTCCTATGGCAGATAAAGTTATTAAATTTAAAAATGGAACAGTAAGTGATGTAATTATAAATGATAAACCTAAGAATATCGAGGATATTGAGTGGTAATATGAAAACTAAATTACTTAAACACATTTTTATGAAAATTAAAGATAATTATAAAAGATTTTTATCATTAATTTGTATGGCTTTTTTAGGCGTAGGCTTTTATGCAGGAATACAATCCTCAAGTCCTGATATGTTAAAAACACTTGATAATTTTTATGATGAAAATAATGTTTATGATATAAGTGTTATTTCAAATGTAGGACTTACTGAAGATGATTTATTAAAACTTTCAAAAATTAAAAATGTTGAATTGGCTATTAATATTCAAGAAAAAGATACTTACTTAGAAATTGAGGAAAATAATTATGTTGTTAAATTAATTGAGTATAATAGTCAAATGAATAATGTTTATATAAAAGAGGGTAGATTACCTAAAAATAGTAATGAAGTTTCAGTTGATAATGCTTTACTTGAAAATAATAATTTAAAACTTGGAGATAGTATTACTATTGATGGTAAAAAATACTCTATTGTGGGAAATGTAATAAGTCCTTTATATTTTTCTGCAGAAAGACCAAATTCTAATTTAGGTAGTGGTAAAGTTGATTATTATATTTATGTTTATAATGGTTCTCTTGATTTAGAGGCTTATTCAAATATATATATAACAGTTAAGGGAGCAAAAAAATACTTAACTAATAGTGATTCATATAAAAAACTTATTAATAATGTAAAAAAAGATATTGATTTAATTAAAGATAAACAGCAAAATATTCGATATGATGAGTTATACTCTGATATAATTGAAACAAGTGAAATGTATGGTATAAGTATTGATGAATCTAATTTTATTAAACCAAAATGGTATATTTATGATAGGCTTGATAATACTTCATATAAAGAACTTATAAATGCTAGTGATAATCTTAAAAAAATTGGTAATATATTCCCAATAATATTTTTTGCTATATCAGTACTTGTAAGTCTTATTTCAATGATGAGAATGATCGAAGAGGATAGAGTTGAAAATGGTACTTTAAAATCTCTTGGATATAATAGTTTTCATATTACATTAAAATATGTAATCTATTCACTTTTAGCCACTACAATAGGAAGTAGTGTTGGTGCTATTTTTGGTTCATATATGATTCCTAGTGTTATTTGGAATATTTATAAAAAAATATTTTTTATTCCTAAATTTATTTATTTATTAAAAAGTGACTATAATGCCTTAGGACTTTGGATATGTATTTTATGTATATGTGGTACTTCAGTAATTGTTTGTATTAAAAATTTAAGAGAAGTACCCGCTAATCTAATGAGACCAAAAGCTCCAAAAAGTGGTAAAAAAATCTTATTAGAGCGTATTAACTTTATTTGGAAAAAACTAAAATTTTCTGATAAAATTACTATTAGAAATATATTTAGATATAAATCTAGGGTTATTACTACTGTTTTGGGAATAGCAGGTTGTACTTCCCTTATTTTAGCGGGATTTGGTTTAAAAGATTCAATTAAAGATGTAACAGATTTTCAATTTAATAACATTATAAAATATGATAAATTACTTATGACAAATGAAAGTATTAATCAAATAGACATTGAAAAAGAATTACTAAATGATGATAAAGTAGAAAATTTTACTAATGTTAATACTCAAAATATTAAAGTTTTATTTAATGATGAAGAGCAAGAGGTAACTATGATAACACCAGATGATTTTAACAGTATTTCTAAGTCTATATCATTAATTGATTTAAAAACAAATAATATAATAGATAATATTAGTGATAATAGTTGTATAATTAGTGAAAAAACAGCAAAACTATTAGATATTGATGTTGGAGATAAAATAAGTCTTTTAGATAATGATAATAATAAATATGATATTAACGTTTCTTATATTATAAAAAATTATATCAATCAATATTTATATATAAATAAAAATACTTATAATAACTTATTTAATAATTATAAAATTAATTCTGTTTTAATTAGTTTAAAAGACAAAGATAAAAATTCTAAAGAATTTGATAAAAAGTATATAAGTAATGGTTATGCATTAACAATTGTAGATAATGATGATATGAAAAATTCTATGAATGATATGCTTGGATCAATTGATTCTATTGTTGCTATATTAATTATTGCGGCAGCATCTTTAGCTTTTGTAGTACTTTATAATTTATCAAATATTAATATAAGTGAAAGGAAAAGAGAAATAGCTACTTTAAAAGTATTAGGTTTTTATCCAAGTGAAGTAGATAAATATATTAATAGAGAAACAGTTTTATTAACTATTTTAGGTATTGGTATAGGTTTATTATTTGGTTCTTATTTAAGTCATTTTATTATTTCTACATGTGAACCAGATTACATAATGTTTGATAGACATGTATATACATTAAGTTATTTTTATTCACTATTTATAACTGTTATTTTTACAATTATTGTAACTATTGTAACTCATTTTAATTTAAAAAAGATTAATATGGTTACATCATTAAAAAATGTTGAATAGCAAAAAAATGTCATAGAAATATGACATTTTTTGTATTAAAATATAAAAATAATCCATAATAATATTGGTGATAGAATGGAATATAAAAATGTACCTAATATGTTAAGTACAAAAGATGTAATGTATCTAGAAGATATGTTTAAATGGAATTATGGAGCATTTAAAAGCATTTCTAATATAACTACTAAAGATTTAAATATTAAAAAGATATTAAATAAATGCACTAAAATATGTAAACAAAATATGGAAAGTATTTTAACGATTTTAAAGGATGGTAAGGCAAATGAATAATAGTACTATTAAAAATAAAATGGTAACTGTTCCAAAGGGAATAAAATTAAATGATGAAGATTATTTAAATAGTGTATTATCTTCGTTTAAAGAAATGTCTAAAAACTATAGTATTGTTTTAACTGAGGCTAGTAATGAGACACTGTATAAAACTTTAAAGAAACAATATGATGCAATAACAAATATGCAAAGAAGTTTATTTGAGCTTATGTTTGAATATGGTTGGTATTCTTTAGAAAAAGCTCCAAAAACTAATTTAGATAGTAAATATAGTACCTTAAATACTCAGTTAAAAGATTTAGAAAATTAAAAAAATGGTAAATATTAATTATCATTTTTTATTTTTGAACATATTTAATCAGTTTTGCATGAACAACCATTTTATCATTATCATTATAACAAGTTGATAGAGTAAGCACTTTATCTTCATTTGTAACATTAGTTTCAAAATTATAACTAGATCTACCTTTAATTAAATTTATAAAACTTTCAAATTCATTATCACTAAAGGTAGTTTGTAAATAATCACTAGTTGTAGCAATTTTATATACACTAAATATTTGCCATATTGAGTTTTCCTTTTCCGTGGATATTTTTATTATATAGTTATCTTTATTATTTTGCCAAGATGATTTTAAAGTATCTTTTAAAGAACCAAACATAGTTCCATTAATTCTTCCGTGGCCATAAATGATAGTGTTTTTATCATTAAATTCATTATTACGATAATCTAAAAATATCCAACCAGCATTATTATATGTTTTATCATATGACCTATTTAAATAATAATCATTATCTAAGGTTTGTACAAATGGATAGTTAATATTTGTTCCCATAACTTTAATAAATCCAATAGTATCTGGATTAAATGTCTTAAGTTTATTAATATCAACATCTATAAATTTTAACTTCATATAATCAAAATATATATCTTTTTCATTTTCATTTATTATGACTTCATTATCATAACTTTTTTCATTTATTTCATAAGTATTTGCTACTTTTTTTATAATATCATTTGTATTATTATTATCTATAATCCACATAATTACCTTAATTAAAGAAAATAAAAAAACTATTAACATTACTAGAAAAAATATTAATAAGCATAAATTTTTAACATTAAGTTTTTTCCTTTTTTTAATAACTACATTTTCCATATGATTTAAGTATACCATAAATTATAACTTTTTAAAAATAATTAATTGCGTATCCTATTTTTTTTTGTTATAATTATCCTAGGGTGATTATGTTGAAAAAAGTTATGATAATGTTATTAATGGTAAGTTCTTTATTCTTATTTGGTTGTGGTAAAAAGGAAAAAAATGACAGTAATAAAAATGATATTACATATGCAAATAAATGCGAATGTAGTAGAGAAGATAAATTAACTAAAGATCAGATTTATTATGCTACCAAAGAGGAACCATTAAATGGTGAAAAAGGTGATGCTGTTAATGTGACATATAAAAATATCTATGATTTTGATGAAAAAGGTGATAAACTTCTTAAATATTACAATGTTACAACTTATGATTACATTTTAGATTATGATATGGATAAACAAAAAGAATATTATGAAAATAATTGTAATAAGGTTGATAAAGATACATTTAAAAGTTGTAAAGTTACTTTAGATAATAAAAGAATAACTGTAAGTTATGAAATTAATTTAGTTTCAGAAACAGCAAATAAGTATCTTTCAAATCTAACTCTTAATAGTGTAAAAGAGAATTATGCTGAAAGCAACTATACATGTAAATAATGCTAATAATATAGCATTTTTTTATGACTTTAAAAAGATTTAGATATAATTTTAATAGAAATGCTGTTGTTGGTGAAAATTTTAAAAATAATTAATTGATTAAAAGAATAGTTTTTGTTATACTTGTCTTAAGGTGATTATGTTGAAAAAAGTTATGATAATGTTATTAATGGTAAGTTCTTTATTCTTATTTGGTTGTGGTAAAGAGGAAAATAATGATCGTAATAAAAATAATATTACTTACACAAATAAGTTTGAATGTGCTAGAGAAGACACTTTAACTAAAGATCAGATTTATTATGCTACTAAAGAGGAACCATTAAATGGTGAAAAAGGTGATGCTGTTAATGTTACATATACAAGATCATATGATTTTGATAAAAAAGGTGAGAAACTTCTTAAATATTATGATATAACAACATACGATTATATTTTAGATTATGATATGGATAAACAAAAAACATATTATGAAAATAATTGTAAAGAAATAGATCAAAAAACTTATAAATCTTGTAATGTAGTTTTAGATAATAAAAAAATTATTATAACTTCGGAGATTGATTTAAACTCTGAGGTTGCTAAAGAGTATCTTGCTACTGTATCACTTAATGATGTTAAAGAAAATTATGCTGATACTCCATATACTTGTAAGTAGGTGTTTAATATGAAATATGGAATATATAGTTATGAAGAAAGACTTAAAAATCCTAATTTACCATTAATAGATTTTGAGTATTTAATAAATCATCCAGAATATATTAATTATGTGTGGGAAAAATATTTAATGGATATTAATTTTCAAAATAAAGTAAATGAAAAACTTTTTTATGATGAGAATTTTAAAAACAGATTTAATAGTATTTTTAATAATTACTTAAATAAAGAAAAGAGTAGATAATATGTATAAATATTTATTTGATATAAATTATAATAATAAAGTTTTTTCTATCTTTTTAGGAGAAAATAATCATAAAGCATTTTTAGAAAGTAAGAATGGTAAATACTATTATCCTTTATATGAAGATTATTTGTATTTAAATAATAAATTTAATAAAGAAAATTTTGTTAGTTTTAAAATAGAAAAATTTAATTTAAAAGAAAAGGTAATGATTAAATCAACAGCTGTAGCACTTGCACTTATTACTGTTACTACAGCCTCGATGGTAAAAAGTAAACCTAAGTATAATACAAAAGATATTGATGAAAGTAAGAGTATGATCGAGGAACTTCTTGCAAATCAACCTCAGATTTATGTTTCAGAAAACAAGATAAATTCTAAAAGCGATTTAGATAAATTTT
>OLQA01002730.1_pt1 | contig 13439 bp, 14 predicted proteins | sample 1673151 | NCBI WGS metagenome assembly OLQA01 (sample SAMEA3136760, study PRJEB25190) | human gut metagenome | biome: human gut; feature: human-associated habitat; material: faeces | place: Austria | collected 2013 | reverse complement strand
CGTAGAGTTCCGCATCTGCTGCGCGGATGCGGCGGCCAATGGCTTCTATGACTGTCACGGTCACGCTGTTGCCAGCTTGCTTATACGCCTGCGCATCAGAGTTGATAGCGAAGATCTTGTCGATCTGATCCTCACTGAACCCTTGCAAGCGGAAACATTCCCGCAGCATCAGCCTTCGGACTCTGCCGCTGCGCGCTACAATGCCTTGGATGCAACTGGTTTGTAACGTATGGGCAACGTCTTTTCCGACACGCCCACGGCGCGTATTGCTGCCCGCGAACATATCAAAATATCGGATTATACGTTCAGCTTTCTTCACCTTCTTCCTGCAGCGCGCGCAAAAAGCCGAGAACGTCATCGTCAACGCTCCCGGCTGGCTGCGGCCGCGAAATTGTTTGTGGGTAGGAGCTGTTTTGCAGCTCCGTTTGGAGAATCGTTTTAAGGTCTAACAGAAATTGCTCCCGCTGCGCCTGCTGACATAACGCCAGACAGAGCCAGTTTGTGCGCTGCCCAGCCGGAATCGCAGACAGAAGCTCCCACGCCTGCCGGTGGAGTGGATTGTCCAGAAACAGCGTTGTACCAAAACGGGCCGTTTGCGGCTTATCCTGCATGGCCTGCCACCTGTCCAGCCAGCCGCTCGTATGCCTGTGCATTCAATTTATCATCGTCCAGAATAACAGGACGCAGAACGCTGCCTTGCGGCAGGTATCGTTTCATAAGTCCGGCCCCACCGCCGAGAAATACAACCGGCATGGCGCGGCAGTCCAAGCCTGCTTCGGCAATGGCAGAGAGAATACGGCGGGCATAGATCCCGGCTTCCCGCTGGATGATGGCTTTCACACGGTCGTCCATGCTGTCGGGACTTCCACGCAGAACATTTTCAATCTGCACACTGGTGAGCGATAAATTCAGGCTTCGGCGCACCTGCTCCGCGATCTCATCCAGACAGCGGATCATGCCCAGCTCCAAGCTGCGGCAAGAAGCTGCGTTCGGGATGCGGTTGTCCAGCCGCATGATATCCACGGTCCAACCGCCAATGTCCGCAAGGATCACGGACGGTTCATTCAGCAGATCGCTGTGCTGGAGGATGGCCGCATAGCCCTGCGGGAACAGTTTCACATCCTGCACGAAAATTTCATATGAGATCCCTTCATACGAAAAAGAGACCGGCTTGCCCTCGCGCAGCAGATATGCCCGAAATGCTTTCTTCTCCCGACCGAAGCTCGTCAGCGGCAAGCCGGCTGCAAGAATTACCGGCGTTGCAGTCGGCGCGTTCCGATACGCGATTTCTTTGGCAATGGCCGCCAGCGTCAGCAGATAGTAGTTTTCGTCTGCCGTCTTATCCTTCTGGAGCGGCTGCCGTCCGCTGCCGACGACGTAGTATTTTCCGTCATAGCAGAGGACGTTTTTCTGCGTGTACGGTTCATGCTCGTATTCAGCCAGACCGGAAGGGAACGAGCAATGCGCGGTTTTCATGGCCGCGTAGCCATGATCCACGCCAATGGTGATGGGTTCTGTCATCGTTCTTCCACCTTTTCTTTCCGTTTGTTCATATCCTTCTGCGGTGCGCGTTCCTCTGGGAGCAGTTTCCCAAAGCCCAGCTCACGCAGCGTCTTTTCATACAGCTTTTTCTCAAACGCCAGATACTCTGGAGATGTGTAATCGGTATGAAGCGAAACAGCTTCTTCATAGCACGGCGCGACGATCTCATACTCCACAGAGCCGAAACGGTCCGCGGTCAGGTATCGCAGCATCCCATAACCGTCCATTTCCTCGAATTTCCCCATATTATCTTCCGTTGCAAACTCCGTGCTGATATGAAAGCGCGTCAACTCAGCAGCGCTCCTATAAAGCACAAATCCGCCCGGATCAAGGTAGGGCGCAACCGTCTTATAGAACCGCCGACAGTGTTCCCGGCTGTTCAGCCGCGGGATCAGCTTCACAAGGGCTGTTTCCAGCGCTTTGTTCTTTCGGGACAAATGCCTGTTATCGATTTGCAGATTGTTATAAGCAATGGAGAGCTGAACCGCCGTGCGCTCTTGGGACGCTTGCTGCTCGCGCATGGCCTCATATTGGATCTTCAGCGCGGGGTATTCTCGGATCGCAGTCAGCATTTCAGATAATCTCATCTGCGCTTCCTCCGATACCGTGAAAACCGCTGCAGCACCTGCAAGCGGTTATCAATCTTGCACGACGCCTGATCGACCGCTTCCATGTCCTTGTCCAGCTTCTTGTGGATGTGTTCCAGCGCATCGCGGTCATTGCAGCAGTCCACCAGAACATAGGTGCTGCCGGTGGAGAACACCTCGCGCCTGCCGTATGGGTCGCGGAGGCTGGCAATGAGCCGCTGGCCGACCTTTTTCCGGTACGCAACCTGTAATGCTTCCGGTTCTCCGCAGACACCGTACCGCTTCAAGATCTGCGCGACCTCGTCGGAGGAGATCTGCTGGTGTGTCATCAGCTTCTCCAAGATCTCTGCGGCGGCATCCTCCGGAACGCCGGAATAACCATCTAAATATGCCGTCATGTTTGGAACTCCTTTCTGCGCGCAAACGGCCATCCCGTTGCGGGATGGCCGTTTCGTTTGTTACGCTGCCGCAGGAAGCTCCGCAGCATCGTCCAGTTCTTTCCGGGGCGAGAGAAACTCCACCTCGGTCGCTTTGAGCAGGAAGCCGGGCTGACGCTCCGGTTCCTCGGCAAAGGTGATCGTTTCAAAATCGCCGCTGGCCGCGATCTTGCAGCCCTTTCTGGCAAACTCCGCGCAGCGTTCTGCAAGCACACCGCGCACCTTGATCGAGATGAAATCGGTCAGCTTTTCTCCATCCGGAGATTTGTAGCGGCGATCCGAAGCAATGCGCATGATGGCATAGGGCTTGCCGGTTTCTTCGTTGGTCTTGAGGACGGGATCTCCCGTCAGGTTGCCGATGGCAATCATTTTAAGCATGGTAAAGTCCTTCTTTTTTTTGAGTTACGCCCATTCGACGACGAACAGGACGGAGAGGATATTGGCGTTCGTGACCGGCTGAGACAGGGCGCTGACAACTGCGTCATAGGACAGCGTCAGGCTTTCTTCCTCGTTGATCTGCCACGGGGAAGTGAGTTCAAACTGCTCCGTGCTGCCGGTCTTGCTGGTCTGTGCGCTGTTGATCTTGAAGCCAATCTGGTTGCTGTCCACCTTGGCGTGGGACATATCCGAAGCATACGGCACCAGTGTCCAGCCATTTTCTGCCGTCAGGGTCACGGAGGACACCTGCACAGCGGCGGTAGAGTGGTTGACGATCTCCGCGTTGGAGACATAGACCTTTCCATTCTGATCGACCGTCACCGGCAGCACAGCCGGAACAACGACGGAGAAAACCGTTGCTTCTTCCCAATGTGCATAGTAGGTGGTAGAAGCTACCTCTTTGAATACGGTGTTGCCATCTACCTGCGTGCCGCCGGTTTCCTGCGTAAACCAGCCGAGGAACGCATAGCCCCTGCGGGTAGGCTCCGTGGGCAGATTCAGCTTTTCACCGTAGGTCTGGGTGGTTGTTTCTGCTTTACCGGTGCCAAGCTCCCATGTGATCTGATATTCTGCTGGGGCAAACTGCGCATAGAATGTCCGCGCGGCCGTAATGGTGACCGTGCTGTACAACGCGCCGCCTGCCTTTTCCGTGTACCAGCCGGAGAACGTGTGACCGGCCTTGACCGGCGTGTAACCGGGAGCAACGGCGGTCTGGTTGGGCGCGACGGAGGTCGTCACGCTGTTCTTGCCGCCAACCGTGCCGCCGTTGGACGCGGCATCCCACGTCACGATCAGCGCAACATTCGCACCGCAATCGTCGCAGACACCATCTGCGTTGGAATCCCGATGGTCGCCGTACTCATAGTCGGAATCACCGCAGGCCGAACAGGTCTTTGTTCTGCGATGCTGCGTTTCATCGTATTTTGACCAGCTTCCGTAGGAATAGCTGTGGTCGGCATAGTCGTAAGTAGACACGCCGCAGCCGGAGCAGGTTTTCGAGCGACGATGCTGGGTATCGCTGTACTTGCTCCACGAACCTGTGGAATAAGAATGCGAACCGTAGTCCGTGGTACTGTATCCACAGGTGCGGCAAGACACCGTCCGGCTGTGCTGACTGGAGGAATCGTTGCTCCAGCTCCCGTAGCTCAGGCTGTGCGAAGCATAGTCATAGCTGGAAGCACCGCAATTTCGGCAATAGCTTTCCCGACGGTGCTGGCTGCTGGAGTATTCTTCCCAAGAGCCGTAGCTATAACTATGGCCGCTCGCATAGATGGTTTCACTTTTGGTCTGACCGCAAGCACAGGAGTACGAACGGTAACCGTTGCTGGTGCAGGTTGCGTCGCTTTGGTAGTCCAGCACCCATGTATGGCTGCCGCAGGAAGGGCAGGTCCAGGACCCATAGCTGCCGTCGCCGTGGTCCTTGTAAACGTAAGTGCCAAGATTTTTTACATAATGGCACTTATAACACTCGTAGTACTCCTGATGACCTCTCGATGTATGCGTCTGCTCGACGTAAGTGCCTTGCAGGGAATACTGATTGCAGCTCGGACAAGTACCGACAATGCCGGTGGAGGCATACGTTGCGGTAGCCGCGGGCGCTTTCTTGATGGCGGAGTCGGATACTACCGGCGCGGTGCTATCCGCGTTTTTGTACGCACCATAAACGTCATAAAAATAACGATCGCTACGATTGGAACTGTTCCAGTCATAATCGTGGAAAGGCACAGAAGAATCCGGGTAGCCAATGATGTACGCAACATAGAGCGTATCGCCGTTGTCGGTTTCGCGCCAGAACGCATCCTCGCCAATGCTGTCCAGCGTATGCTCTCCGTAATAAATAGACAGCTTTGTCAGCAGCGGGCAGTTATAGAACGCATGGCGGCCGATGACCGGCGTGGTGCTGGGGATCTCTGCAGTCGTGAGATTGGTACAGTCCTCGAACCAGTAAGCGAGATCGGGGATCGCCAGACTCTCCATGCCGTCGAACCAAACCTGTGTGATCTGGCTGCGGTATTCTGCCCATGGTTGGTCGTCTTTGCTTGTAAAGGTGCTGCAGTCCCCGCTGCCGGAGATCGTCAACCAGCCCTTACCGTCCAATTCCCATGTGATCTTGCTGTCGGGGATCGTGCCGCTGGCGACAGCATCGTCTGCCGCAAATGCCGAGATACTGAGCGAAAGGAGCATGCAGAGGGCAAGCAGGATTGCTGTGAGTTTTCTTGTTTTCATAGCGGTTCCTCCCTCCTTTACGAATTGCCGGTTGCAGGCGCGATGGTGAAGATCAGCGTCGCGGCGTTCACTTTCTCCACCTTTTCAGCTGCCGCGACCTTCGCCGTGTATGCGATCCGCAGGTTTTTCCCTGCGTCAATGACCGGGAATGCGCCGTCCACCAGTGTCAGCTTGCCTTCCTTGACCGTCTTGCAACCGTTGATGCTGAACGCGATCTTTCCGGCTTCGCTGCCGAAATTCTCATAGTCTCCAATGGCGAACGCGCCGGGCTGCACATCGACGGCAACAACCTGCACCGCACCGCTCTGTGCGCGGTTTTCAATGACGGCGTTGGATGCCGTTACAACATAGCCGTCCAAAACCGTGACCGGCAGGCAGGCGGGGACGCTGACAGAGATAGGCGAAACAGAATTCACAACCGTCAGCACTACCGGAACGCTGGCCTGCGCGGTTTCTGCGGCAAAGGCAGAAACCGACAGCGAGCAGAGCATCAGAACAGCCAACAGGAGAGAAAACAGTTTCTTTGTTCTCATTTTGACATTACCTCCTTCGGCCACAGGTATGCAGCGTGCAGCGCGGTTTTGACCTCCAGCGTGCCGACCGTTTTGCCGTCACGGGTGGCCGTGACCGTCGCGGTGCAGGCAGCGTTGCCGTATTCCGGCGCTTCTTTCAGCGTGATGGAGCTGACCGACGCACCGGCTGCAAGGGTGATGGGATCTGCAATGAGGCTGCCGTCGGAATCTCTGCGGATCTCGATGGTATAGCTGTCCGTCTTGCTGCTATTTTTCAGCGTAGCAGATACCGTCTGCTCTCCGACGATGGCGTACAGATGCGCGGGGATCTCTGCCTGAATGAGATTTTCGTCTACCATCTTATTGAGATCGCGCTGCGCGTTCAGGAGGTCATCCATTGCGTAAAACACGATCTCCGTTTCCGGGAATTTGCCTGCGCGCTCTGTGATGCGGGTTTTGATTTTGTCGTAGACCAGCAGTGTAGATTCGCGGTCAAAAATGACCTTGACCGGCCCGTCCACACGGCAGGCAATGACTTCGGCCGCTGTTGTGCCGTCATTGCAGTAAATCGCCGCTGTGCCGCCGCCCCACACGACAAGGCGGCCGGAGATTTTTACATTGGACAGCGTGACCTTGCCGTCTGCGACGCCGTTGCCGATGATGAGATCACCATCAATGGACATGTCCTTCAGTTCAACGTCCTTGGTGCGGACAAGCAGATTGCCCTTGTAGTCCTTCGTATAGCTGCCGCTCTTGGCGATATAGGACTGGATGATGTTGAAATAGAGCTGTGCAAACTCTGCTCTCGTGATATTGGCCTGCGGGACAAGTCCCTGCGTGCGGCCGTGTACATAACCAGCTGCAACCATTGCTCTCATGTACGGCAGCGCCCATGTGGAAACATCCTTCGCATCCGCAAACTTGGACAGATCCGTCTTGGTGTAATCATCCAAATTAAGCTGCAAAGCTCTTGCCACAACTGCAATGGCCTCCTGACGGGTGATTGCCCGGTCTGGCTGCATGCTGCTGGCGGAAACGCCGTTATACGTTCCCATCTGGACGGCGAGGGCTACATCTTTGTAGTACCACTTGGATTTTGCAACGTCCTTGTACGCAGAAATGTCTGCCGCTTTATAACAGCCAAAAGACCGGTTTGTAATGGCAGCCATTTCCGCACGGGTCAGCAGCCCGTTGGGGTCAAGCTGCATCTTGGATTTGCCGTAAAGCAGGCCATTATCCACAGCGGCGGTTACCGCTTCCGCGTACCATGCTTTTGTGTCCACATCCTTGAAATCTGAAATACTCGCCGCGGATGCGGAAACAGCGAGAGACAGGCAGGTCACGACAGCCAGAAACAGCGCAAGAATTCGTTTTGTTTTCAAAGTGAATCCCTCCTACAAGATAAAAGCTGCCGGGGGAAGCAGGTTCCCCCGGCGATGGATGGGTGCGGCTTAAACCGCATCCCAGCAGATCACGAACAGAACGGACGCAACGGAAGCGTTGACGACAGCTTCGGAGACCGGGCTGACGATGGCGTCATACGCGATGCCGATGGAGTTTGCGCTCTGGTCGCCGTTGCCGGACATATAGCAGCCTTCGATGGCACCGTCGATGAGGGTCTGGGAAGCCGCATTCTCGGCATTGGTGAGCTGCTCCGCGCCGCCGCCAAGCGCGAGCTTGAAGCCGATCATGTTGCTGTCCACCTTGACCTTAGCAAGGCTGTCCTTGCTGCCGAACGCGGTCAGCTTCCAGCCGGTGCCGGCTTCGACCTTGACGTTGTCGACCTTGACCGCGCCAAAGGAATTGTTGGTGATGCGAATGTCGGTGGCCGTCGTGACCGTGCCGTCTGTGCCGACTGCGATGGGGAGGATGGTCGGGATGATGACGTTCATCTTGGTCGCAGCAGGATCGCCGTCAAGCGTTCCGTCCGAGGTGGAAGACAGGCTGACGCTGGAGGTGCCGGTGCCGCCGGAGACATCCACCGTGGTGGGTTCGGCAGCGGATGCGCCAATGGCGAGACTTGCCATAAGGCAGACGGCGAGGAGCAGGGATACGAGTTTCTTCATGTTCTTCATAGTTGGTTCTCCTTTACATTGTGTTAGTTTTGGATGGTGATATGGATGATGGCTCCGGCAACGCCCAAGGTTGCGCCGGAGTCAGGATCTAAGTTGGAAAAGTAGGCGGTACATTCGTACTCGCCAGCAGGCAGCTCCACGTCGAGCTTGGCGCGCTCGATCTTGCTGCCGACCGCAATGGCCTTGGACTCGTAGATCTTTTCGCCCGTGTCATTGCGATAGAACTCCACTTTCTGTGGATAGAGATTGTTCAGCTCATTGACCAGCATGACGTTGCCTTCACTCTTGCCGTCCTTAAAATACGGTGCGGTGTTGCAGCTGATGTTGATCATGCCCGCCTGCACCTTGTCGTTGAGGCGCTGCTCGATTTCCTCCTGCGAGAGCGTCTCCCAACCGCCTTCGACGGCGGAGTCGTCATAGACGATGCCACTCTGCGCGGCAGGCTCCTTCGGCTCGTCCTTTTTGACAGCGAACGTGACAATCACGGCAATGACCACCAGAATGGCAAGTGCAATGAGACTGATGTGGATGGGGCTGAGCTTTGTTTTCCGTTTATACATGGTCGATCTCCTTTTTGTTTTTACGAATTTGATTATGCCGCCGCTTCAAAATAGCTCCGCGGCTTGACCGCGCAGAGGAATTGTCGGATAGCGGATACCTCTGTCAAGATCGGCATTTCCGGCAGCGCATTCAGAACATCCTGTCGGTAGCGGCCTCTGGCGCTGCATCGTTCATCCAAGATGGCAACCACGCAGGTGTCCGTTTCCGTGCGGATGGCGCGTCCAAAGCCCTGCTTGAGCTTGATCTGCATTTCCGGCACGATGACGCTCCGGATGAAGTCACGCAGGGCGGGATAGTTTCTCTTTTCATGCTCGTGGATGGCGTCCGGGAATGCAAACGGCAGGCGTGGAATGATGAGCAGCGACACACAGTCGCCAGGGAAGTCCATGCCCTCCCACGCAGCTCCGGTTGCCAGAAGAACTGCTCCGGGGGTGCTCTTGAATTGCCGCAGGATCTGTGGGTGGTTCCTGCGCATGACGAAGATTGGGATGCCGCTTTTGAGCCGGTAGAGACATTCACAGACAGTGGACATATCCTTGTAAGAGGTGAAAAGAACAAGGGCGTGTCCGTTCGCCGCTTGCAGCAGGTATAGAATCTGCCGGGCAACAGTTTGGGGATACCGCTCGTCCTCGGAAAAGCGAGGCGGCCGCTGCGGAAAAAATAATCTGCAATTTGCGGCGTAGTCAAAGGGTGATACGGCAACCGCTTCTGTGACTCTTGGATTGCCGGACAGCCCGCATTCGTCCTGAAACCGGCGAAAGCTGCTGCCAATGGCAAGCGTTCCGGAGGTAAGTAGGAGTGGGATCTGTTTGCTCCAGACCGTGTGCTGCATTCTGGATGTGATGTCTGCCGGGACACTGCACAGCATGAGCTTGCCGTCGTCATCCTCTGCGGTGTAGCGGATGGCGTCTGTCTTGGGGCGAAGAAACAGCACGACTTTATCGGTGAGCTGCTCCAGTGCCCGCTTTGTGGCAGGTTCCAGAAACGTGGACAGCTTCCTGCCGATCAAAAACAGCGTAGAAAGGACTCTGCTGAGATCATCATGGAGCAGCTCAAAAGGGTACTCCGGCGACAGCTCTGCCATCTTTTGCAGAAGCATAGAAGAAGCCGCAAACAGCCGGTCTGCTGCCAGCGCGTATCCGTCCTGCTTCAGCCGGACGACCGCGCTGCGGATCTCTCTGGCCACTAAGGTCGTGCCAAACATTTCCCGTGCCGTTTCCGGCAGCTTGTGTGCTTCATCCACAATGACCGTGCAGGCGTCCGGGAGGATGGGCTTCAAGCCGCTTTCCCGGTGCATACAGTCTGCCAGCCAGAGGTTCTGGTTGCAGATCTGGAACAAATACCGTTTCTGCCCGCACTCGGTCAAATGCAGACGATAGCGACAGTCCGGGTGTTTGCAGTCACAAAACTGCGGAACGCAGACACGTTCCCGGTCAAAGCTGCTGAGTTTCTGCGTTTCATCCAGATCCAGAACATCCCGCAGGGAATAAAGTTCTTTCTTCTGCATGACGTTCTTTCCGTTTGGACGCTGCTGCAGGTGCTGGCGCAGCCGCTCGTCACAGACATAGTGACTCTTGCCCTTGCGCAAGGCGGCAAGAATGGGTGTTGTGATATGCGGATCGTCTGCCAGCGCGTCAGACAGGAACGGCAGATACTCCCGCACAATGGCGTTCTGGAGGGCGATGCTGGAGGTTGCAATGATGACCGGCTGGAACGGAAGCCCGTCTACCAATCTGCTGTGGCTGTACACAATGGCAGCGGTCAGGTAGGCATACGTCTTGCCAATGCCGGTCCCGGCGTCGCTCAGTGCGATGCGGTTTTCAAACATGGCGTCCAGCATGGTGTGGCTGAGCCGGATCTGTTCCGGCCGCTCTGTCATGCCGTGCGCGGGGAGAATGGTTTTGAAGATGTGGTCGAGTTCGGTATGTGCGTTTTTTCTGGTAAGTTCGTTGATCATGATTTTTCATCCTATCTTGAAAAGTTTGTCCCGCCGTATTTGCAGCTCGCGCCCCGGCGATGGGGAACAGCGCGGACAGAGCTTGGCAGCTCTCACAGCCTGTGACTGGGGTCTTTACTGCTTTCAACCCCAGCGCATGGCAGCCTGTCTTACGTGCAGGCCAGACGTTGTGTGTCCAAACAGATTGGGCGGCATGATGCAGCCTGCCAAGGCTGCCCACAGCGCATTTCTCGCTCGCCGGAAGCTTGCTGCTTCCGGGTCCTCGCGCGCGCCGTGCGCGTTTCCCAACCTGCGGTGTGATCCGCGTTGCTGGTATTCACTTTTCAAGGTTCAGTGAGGGGAATCCCCTCATGTGGTAGCCGGCGAAAGCACCGCTCTTAGAACCAAATTAAAAAAATTATGAAAATTTATTTAAGCGCTTTCTTATTTGCTCGATGCGCTTACTGACGGCTTTTTGCGAAATGCCAAACCGAACGCCAATTTCGTTTTGTGTCAAATCATCAAAAACGTAGAGTGTAATAAGTTCAATGTCCTCTTTGGACAGCGCTTTTATTCCTTTGATAAGTTCTGGCTTTTCAATTTCCTCGACCCAACCATACCGGTCACCGGCAAAAGAAAAGTCAAGACTGGTGGAGAGCTGTGCGAGATATTTTTCCAAAAGAGGCGACTTGTCATCATCACTTTCCTCAAAAGCATTTTCTGAGAACTGTTGTGTATGTTCGCTGAATCTGCGTCTGCTGTTAAATTCCACAAGATCAAATTGATACATCTGCTCAATCTGCTCCTCAGTCATCCCTGCAGCACGATACTGTTCTGCAAGGCGTTTCTGTTCCTCGTTAAACCTTTTTCTTTCAAGCCCGTTGATCCATGCCATTTTTGTAATCTCCTTTTTTCGTTTCTTGAGCAAAAAAGAAACGAGGAGATTACGGATACTTTGCTATGCTCTCAGCCCATCTGCGCATGTATGCCCTTTCCGCTATTCAGCGAAACGGGCAAAAAAACAAAAAAGGAGCCCTACGGAAAGCTGAACAGCTTACCGTAAGGCTCCGAACGCGGCGTTCCCACATTCTAAGGTGGGCGGTTGGTGCGCTTGACTGGTACCATATTATTTGGATTTTGAATTACAGTTTAGATGATTACTTCAACCGGGCAGATTGCAAGCCCGATTTGCTGCCCGCACTTCGGGCATTTGGAGAACCATTGCGCGCGGTCTGCCTGTTCCGGTCGGAACAGGCGCAGGCTGCGAAGGTCTGTATGCTCGGCGGCGTTGAGAAGCCGTCCTCTTTGGCAAATCGGACATCTGATCGCCCGATCTGCTTTCACTGCACAATTTACTGCTAGATTCATGCTTACCCCTCTTTCCTGATTCCATGTTTGACTTCGATTCTGTATGCTGACAATCCCTGATCGGAACAGCTCTGTCTGGAGAGGCTTCGACAGACACGCCCAAGGAGTGGAGGCGCGTGTTCCAGAGGTTATGGGATTGACGATGGTTTTATTATATAGACGCTATAAAGAACCGTCAATGACGCATTTGTAAACACACAAGAACATTTCATTGACAAGCATACCTGCGACGGCTATAATGAGAACATCCCAAATTGGAGGAATACATCATGACAACAGGAATGAAACATTTGGCTGCGTATCAGGCGAATCTGCCGGACTACAATGCGGCAAAAGACCGTGCGTGCAATTATATTGGCAACCAGATTCGTGCTGCGCGAAAAAGCATGAAATTGAGCTTGGAGCAGCTCAGTCAGATCTTAATGGGATATGGCGTGGACATTGGGCGCGTTGCGGTGAACAAGTGGGAAAAGGGTACATCGATTCCAAGTGCGTACCAGCTTCTGGCCGTCTGTGCTGCGCTGCATCTGGAGGATGGCTTTGATTATTTTGTGAGCAATACAAAACGCCCCCTGCTGAACGCAGAGGGGCGTCGGAAAATGAAAGAGTATCGGGAAGATCTGATTGCATCCGGGAAGTATCGGGAAATGCCGCCAATGCTGGAGATCCGCTATCTGGACATGCCGGTCAGCGACCTGCCGGTATCCGCTGGTACAGGCGCGTTTCTGGATGAAGGAAACTTTGAGATGGTCAGCTTCCCGGAGAGCAGCATCCCGGATGGCGCAGAGTTCGGAGTTCGGGTATCCGGCGACAGCATGGAGCCTGTCTATCATGACGGTCAGATCGTGTGGGTGCAGCAATGTGAGACACTCCGAACCGGCGAAGTTGGCGTCATGATTTACGATGGACAAGGCTATATCAAGGCATACGCCGAACAAGAGCCGGATGATCTGGAAACCTACCTTGACAGTGACGGCGTGCGGCGGATGCAGCCGGTGCTGGTGTCATACAATAAAGCGTATGCGCCGAAACCAGTTTCACCGGAACTGGAGTTCCGAATTGTGGGGCGAGTCTTATAAGTCCTGTTTATTGGACAACGTTTGTGATATGATACTATCATCAACGCTATCATCAAAAGTTTACCCTGCTTTTTTTGATAGGAGTGAAAGGACATTGAATACGCACGCACGATTGGATGAATTACTGCATGAGAGAAACATGACATTATACCAGCTATGTCAAAGCGGAAACATCCCCTACACGACGCTTCGCGTCTCTCGCTGCAGAGGCAGCCAGCTTTCTGTAGATACCATTGAACAAATTTGCAGGGTGCTTGGAATCTCAATGGCGGAGTTTTTTACTCCAAGCAACCAAGTCCGTACACATTGATAGCTATCGTGTATCTCTGTAGTCCAAATGGTATTTCCACAAAACTGCTTACTCTGCCAAGCCGTATTTGGTCTTGATCCGGTCGAGCTTTTCGAGCATGGGTTCGGCAATCAACCACAGGAAGAAAAACGTGGCAATGGCGCGTACCAGATCGACCGGAAGGCCGGTGACGTAGTAGCTCAAGATAATTTTCCAGTTGATCGTATTCGACCACATGAGCGCAGACGCGGGATTCATAATGCCGCCGTAGATGATCGTGGACGCGATCACACCGAAAATGCAAAGGCTCAGCCGCCCGCGCCGCAGAACGCCTTTGCGGTACAAGACACCTGCCAGCCAGCCGATGATACCCATCGAGAACATCTGCC
>OLQA01002729.1_pt1 | contig 13440 bp, 7 predicted proteins | sample 1673151 | NCBI WGS metagenome assembly OLQA01 (sample SAMEA3136760, study PRJEB25190) | human gut metagenome | biome: human gut; feature: human-associated habitat; material: faeces | place: Austria | collected 2013 | reverse complement strand
GCCGGCAAAACCACGATCATCAACCTGCTGTCGCGTTTCTACGACGTCGCCGAAGGCTCGGTGACGATCGACGGCCACGACGTGCGTTCCGTGACGTTGGAAAGCCTGCGCCGGCAGATGGGCGTCATGCTGCAGGACACGTTCATCTTCTCCGGCAACGTGCGTGAGAACATCCGCTACGGCAAACTGGACGCCACCGACGAGGAGATCGTGGCCGCTGCTAAGGCCGTGCATGCGCACGAATTCATCATGGAACTGCCAGACGGCTACGACACCGTGGTGGAGGAGCGCGGCTCGACCCTGTCCGCGGGCCAACGCCAGCTCATCGCGTTCGCGCGCGTGCTGCTCGCCGACCCGCGCATCCTGATTCTCGACGAGGCCACGTCGAATATCGACACGCGTACCGAGGAGGCGCTGCAGGCCGGTCTGAACCATCTGCTCAAGGGACGCACGAGCTTCATCATCGCGCACCGCCTGTCCACGATCGAGAATGCGGATGAGATCTGCTACATCGACCACGGGCAGATCGTGGAGCAGGGCAACCATGCCGAGCTGCTCGCCCGCCATGGCGCCTACTACCGGCTCTACGAATCGCAGTACGCCATGATCAAGGTCTGAGCAGCCGGCCGCCAGCCCCGGCGGCTAGCTGCTCTGCCCCTTAGCCCGTATATCCGCAATCCGAAATGCCTGCCCAACGGTCGCGCAGCCAATGCGCGGCCATCTTGGGCCGGCTGCCGCGGTGGGATTCCCGTCGGACATGCCGCCATGCGGAATGTACTTTGGAGCAACCCGTGGAATAATGGATTGTGAGCGTTAACAAGACAACGATGCACTAAGGAGCGCTTGCACTCATGACTACCACCAATCGCACCAGCCATCCAATCGCATTGCGCGACGCCACCGTCACCGACCCGTTCTGGGCATCGCGGCAGGAACTCGTGCGCACCCAGGTGATTCCCTACCAGTGGAACGCGCTGAACGACAACGTTCCCGGCGCCGCACCCAGCTACTGCATGCACAACTTCAAGGCCGCCGCCGCGCAGAACGCAGAACACCACAAGGAAGGCAAGGCCTTCGTGCCGCCGAAATACACGTTCCGCGGCTTCGAAGCCCTGCCGGACGACCCGGCGCACCCCGATCCCGACAAGTTCTACGGCTTCGTGTTCCAAGACACTGATTTCTCCAAATGGATCGAAGCGGTCGGCTACTCGCTGACCCACCACCCGGACGCTGACCTTGAAGCGACCGCCGACACCGCCATCGATATCGTCTGCGCGGCGCAGCTCGACAACGGCTACCTGGACACCTACTACATCCTCAACGGCATGGACCGGCACTTCACCAACCTGAAGGACCACCATGAGCTGTACTGCTTCGGCCACCTGACCGAAGGCGCGATCGCCTACTATCAAGCCACCGGCAAACGCAAGCTGCTCGACGCGGCCTGCCGTTTCGCTGATTACATCGATTCCCGATTCGGCACCGCCGACGGCAAGCTGCACGGCTATCCCGGGCACGAAATCGCCGAAATGGCACTCGTCAAACTCGCCGAGACCACCGGCGAACAGCGCTATGCCGACCTCGCCGAACACTTTGTACGCCAGCGTGGCCAGCAACCGCTCTACTTCGAGCTCGAAGACCGCCGCCGCGCCCGGGAGGACGGCCGCAACTACGCGCCGCGCGAGCAGAACTACGCCTACTACCAGGCCGACAAGCCGATCACGGAACAGACGGAGGCCCTCGGACACGCCGTCCGCGCCGCCTACTTCTACGCCGGAGCCGCCGACGTGGCACGCCTGACCGGCGACTCCGACCTGCTGGCATCCTGCGAACGACTATGGCGCAACATCGTCGACCGAAAGCTCTACATCACCGGCGGTATCGGCGCCACACACATGGGGGAGGCCTTCTCCTTCGACTATGATCTGCCGAACGACACCGCCTATTCGGAAAGCTGCGCCGCCATCGCGCTCGCGTTCTTCGCCCGCCGCATGCTGGAAATCCAGCCGAAATCCGAATATGCGGACGTCATGGAATCGGCGCTGTACAACACCACGCTCGCCGGCATGGCACTCGATGGCAAAAGCTTCTTCTACGTGAACCCGCTCGAAGTGGTGCCCGAGGCATGCCATCGCGATGAACGCAAGGCGCACGTCAAGCCGGTGCGCCAGAAGTGGTTCGGATGCGCCTGCTGCCCGCCGAACATCGCACGCATCGTGGAGGACGTGCAGCAGTACGCCTACACGATCGGAGACGACTCATCCACCCTGTATGTGCATCTGTATATGGGCGGCGGCGTCCATGCCAGGCTTTCCGGCACCGATGTGCGCCTTGACGTCATGTCCGATATGCCCTGGTCCGGCAAGGGATCCGTCGCGGTGGGCTTTGATGCAGGCGATTCTGCTTCCGATGCATCCAAGGACGCGGTCTTCACGATCGCCCTCCGCCTGCCCGCTTGGGCCGGTGGCGAAACCGCTTCCGATGCGGTCACCGTGCGCGGCCGCGACGACATCTCCCGCGTCATCAGAGACGGATACCTGTATCTGACCGGCGCATGGCATGACGGCGACGTCGTCGATTTCGATTTCCCGATGCCGGTCCACATGGTCGCCGCGAATCCGCTCGTGCGCGAGGACGCCGGAAAGGTGGCGTTCGTGCGCGGACCGCTGGCCTACTGCGCGGAAGGTGTCGATAATGGCGCGAACCTGCATCTGCTGCACGCCGATACCGCGCGCATCGCATCCGACCCGTCCTGCGTGTCCGTTGATCGCATCGTCTTCCATGCCGGCGCCGTCGCGCAGGACGAGCAGGGGCTCGGCGAGGTGGACGCCGTCGATATGCCGATGACCACGCTGGCGATTCCCGCTTGGCGTGAAGTGGAAGACTCCGCGCAAACCTCCGCGTTGTACCATGATTGGCGTCCCGCCGAACGCAAGACGACGACGGCCACGCTGATTCCATACTTCGCATGGGCCAACCGTGGCGAGAACGAGATGACGGTGTTCCTACGCGGGTGAGCATGACGAGTGACGAAGGGACTGCCCGACAAAGGGGCTGTCCTTGGTTTCGGCAACATCGCCAAAACCAAGGATGCGCCAGTCAAGTTCATCGCATATCTCCGCTTCGAGTAGACACGCACGTGCGATTTGCCCCATTTACCGCTTAAGCTAGTACCAGGTACGTCAATCGATGCACGTCAATGATCAGGCGGTATCTGAACACGGTTGAGGAGTCGAAGATGATAAGCGGTGCCGGTGCAATGAACCCCGTATGTCCCCGTGAGGACGGGCGTCTCGAATGGGGCAATGGCGTGGTTTCCATGCTGTTCGACACGGCAGGCGATTCCCCCGTCCGATTGTGCAACGTTGCAGGCCGCGGCATGGGGCCCATCGGCGGCCGTGTTACCGACGATGGAAGAACCGTGCTGGAACGTGATCCGCGTCCAATCGTCGAAGTGCGTGCCGCCAACACCGGATCGCAGGACAATCGCCTCACCTTGATCGCCACGGTGGCGGGCAGCGTATTGCGATTCGTCTCGTCCGCCGCCTCCGAGCCGGAGGAAGGGTCCGCCGAACCATATCGTTTGGAGATCGTCCAATTCGCTTCGTATGCGGAACTGGAGCCGCACGGGCGCGCGTTCGAACCGACCGCCGCCGAACGGGCCGAAGCCGCCGCGCAGCCCTCGCCGGAAACCGTCCGCCATGCCGACGCCACGGCTGGGCTGGTAGTCACTTCCGTATTCGAAGCGTTCCCGGGTCTGTCCGCAGTGCGCACTTACACGCGGTTGAGCTCCGCGCGCCCGCTGCCTATCGAGGCGGTGTCGTCGTTGAATCTGACGGTGCCGATGCGCGTCAACTGCGGCAAAATCGACCATTCCCGCGTATTCTGGGGAGACTCCGCGTGGGCGGTGGAAAACGATTGGCGCAGCCGTCCACTGCGCGACGTGTCGGTGCGCAATCGCAATCAAGTCATCAATCCCGGCCAATCCAGCTCGCGATTCGCCATGAGCTCCGCCTCCACATGGAGCACCGGCGTGCATGAGCTGGCCGGCATCGTGCAGGTCGAGGGCTCGCGCCGCCAATCGCGCGACTTCTCCGTGATGTGGCAGATCGAGCACAACGGCCCATGGGAATGGGAGATCGGCGAGGATGATCCCGGTTTGCACATCAGCGCGTTCGGACCGGAATATCAGGACCACCATTGGTATACGGAGCTGGGTGAAGGCCACGATTTCGAATCGGTGCCGGTCTCCTTCGCGATCTCGGCCGGCGATTGGCAGCAGTCCGTCGCCGAAATGACATTGCAGCGCCGTGCGTTGCGTGCCGCCAAGGCTCGCGAATTGGGTCGTTCCGAGCAGTTCGAACGCACGCAGGGACTCGTCATCTACAACGATTACATGAACACCCTGTTCGGCGACCCGCGCTTGGAGAAGGAGCTGCCGCTCGTCGAGGGCGCGGCACGCGTCGGCGCGGACATCTTCTGCATCGACGCCGGCTGGTACGACAGCACGGACGGCGGTTGGTGGGACATGGTCGGAGAATGGCAGGCCTCCACGAACCGTTTCGGCGAAGCTGGACTCAAGGGTTTGGCCGACACCATCCGCGCGCATGGCATGGGCTTGGGATTGTGGCTCGAGCCTGAGGTGATTGGCGTGAAATCGCCGCTCGCCCAAAGTCTGCCCGATGACGCGTTCTTCCAGCGCCACGGTGTGCGCGTCTGCGATTCGGGCCGGTACCTGCTTGACTTCCGCTCGCCCGCCGCACGCGAGCACGTCACTCGCACCGTCAACCGGCTGATTGACGATTTCGGCGCGGTCTTCTTCAAATTCGACTACAACACCGTCCCCGGCGTCGGCACTGATCTCGACGCCGAATCCGCCGGCGCTGGCCTGCTCGGCCACTGCCGTGCTTATTTGGATTGGCTGGACGACCTGCGCCGCCGCCATCCGGACGTTATGATCGAAAACTGCGGTTCCGGTGCGATGCGCGCCGATTACGCGCAGTTGCAACGATTGGACCTGCAATCCACCTCCGACCAGTGTGATCCGCTGATTTACGCCGCGATCGCCGCCGGCGCCGGACTGACGATCCTGCCGGAACAGCAAGGCAACTGGGGTTACGCCCAGCAGGAGATGGACGATGAGACCGCCGTCTTCACGCTGGCCACGGGCATACTCGGCAGGTTGTACCTGTCCGGATTCATTGACCGCATGGACGAGCATCGGCTTGCCTTGGTGCGGGATGCGGTGGCCTTGCACCGCCGTGTGCTGACCGAGCAGCAGGAATTGGTGCCGTTCTGGCCGGCCCGTCTGCCTGATTTCGATGGCGATTGGCTCGTCGTCGGTCTGCGCCATCCGTCATTCCTCCCGTCGGAGGACGACGATCCGTGCGATTACATCATTGTCTGGCGTCGCGGCGGCACGCCTTCCGTGAACGTGCCGCTGTCCGAGGACTGCCATATCGAGCAGATCTTCCCGAATCCGGCCGTTCCCGAGCATGCGCCCGACGCCAAGCCGTGGACCGTCGAGCGTATGGATCCCGAGACGGTCCGGCTCAACGCGGCCACCTCCAAGCAGCCGTCCGCCCGCATCTTCGCCATCCGCCGCGCCTGAGCGGTTGCGACGGATGGACAATCGCGCCGACTACAGGGCGAAGGCGGTTTCGATGGCGTCGTATTCGGCGGCCGTGATCGGCAGAATCGCGCCGTGACGCTTCTTCAGCGCGCCGAAATCGATATCGTCTGCGCGCTGCCAATCGGCCGGATCATGCGAGGCGAGCGAGGCGGCGCGGAACGACAGGTAGCCCTTGGACTCCGCGTACTGGTCGCACATCAGGCCGAATGGCATGGTCCTGCCGTTGACCACCTTCACGTCTTCGTCGTTGTAACGGAACAGTTCCGGCCCTTCCAAGTAGTGCATGGAATACCGGCCATTGCCGAAGATGTCGGTGAGCGTGCCCACATACGACCACTCATTCGGGTCGTCGGTGCGCAGCACCTCGTAGGTCGTCGCATACGGGTTACGGGTGCGTTCGATGGTGATTTCCGAGTCCTTGGACGCGCGGTACCACCAGCCGTCATCGTCGCGCAGCATGGTCGAATCGATGATCACATTCTTACGATCGATCCACTTGACCGGATCGGAGAACACCCTGAAATCAACGGTCGTCGCATAATACACATTCGTCGGATCGCCGAGCTCGTTGGCCAACGGATCCGCGGAGCTTTCGGCGTTGCTCTTCGTGGACCAGAACACGATCCACTGCCCGCGATCCGGATCCCAATTCGCCTCCGGAGCCCAAGCCATGCCAGCGTCCGGAATCTTCGAGGCCACGTCCACCAGGCGCGGCTCGCTCCAATGGACCAGGTCAGGGGAGTCCCAGATCACCAGGCCGGTCGATCCATTCGTGGTGGCGCCATCGTTCGGCCCCCAGCCGCCACGGTAATAGATGCTCAAATCGGTGGCCACAATGTGGAATCCACCACGTGGGTCGCGCACAATATGCGGGTCGCGCACGCCCTTCTCGCCGCCTAGCCACGTCAACGCCGGACTGCCGGCCGGGCGCAGATCCCTCCAATGCACGCCGTCGCGGCTCAGCGCGAAGTACAGCTGTTCGTCGGTGGGATTGCGTTCCTCGCCGATGAAATGCACGAACAGATAGGCTTGGGTGTCGATGCTCATGATGCTCCTAGAGATTCCTTGATGAATGATGGCGATTGATTCCGATTGAGTGATTCCGATTGAGTGGGATTGGCCGCGAAGGCTGCTGCCTATGGCGGATTGCCTGCCATCGGGGCGTCATCCTCAGACCGCGGTCGATTCCCGGTCCACCAGCTGGTAGCCGATGATGGCCCGTCTTGGCGGCAACGCCTCGTCTGTTCCATGATCGATACGTTCGGACAGCATATCGACCGAGAATTTCGCAAGCTGCGTGAAATCGACCTGGATGGTGCTCAACGCCGGCGTCGTGTACGAGCCGGAGGTCACGCCGTCGAAACCGATCGCCTTCACGTCCTGCGGCACGCGCAGTCCGCGGTCCGCGAGCCCGCGTATCACGCCGAACGCCGCGAAATCGTTGGCGCAGCACGCGCCGTCGAACTCGGTGCCACCATGTCCGCTCCGTGCGGCGAGAATACGTTCCGCAATCGCATGCCCGGCGATGATGCCATTGGCCACATCCCCGGCTTCGAACACCGTCGACTCGTCATAGGGCAGTCCGGCGTCGGACAGCGCTCCGCATGCGCCGCGCAATCGCAGAGCGAACGCGTTCTGGGCATGCGCCAGATCGGCGCGGGGGGCGAACCGGTGGCCGATGATCGCGATATTGCGGCATCCGCGGTCGATGAGATGCTGCATCGCCGCGCGTTCGGCCTCCTCGTTGGGGAAGTTCACGGCATCGACGGTCGGCGTCTCCTCACAGGCGTCCAGCAGCACGAATGGTCTGCCGCCATTGAGTTTGGACAGCGGCACATTTGTGCCCAAGCCTGTGGCGTGCAGGATCTCGCCATCGAACAGCTGCCCGGAGAACGGATTGCTGCTCAGCGCGTGCTCGGCAGCGTCCGGCGAATACTGCGTCTGCTCGATGAATGGAATAAGTCCGCGGGACACGATTTCGTTGCTCAACGCCTGCGTGAGCTTTGAATAGAACGGCGAATCGAATTCGTTGACGATGACGTGGATGATGTTGCTGCGGCCCGATTTGAGCATGCTGGCCGTCAGATTGATGCGGTAATTGAGTTTCTTCGCTGCGGCGATCACTTTGGCGCGGGTCGATTCCTTGACGCCTGGCTTGCCGCGCAGCGCGTTCGACGCGGTCATGGGGGAGACGCCCGCTTCCGCGGCCACGTCGCGTAGCGTCGGTGTGCTGCTGGTCATATGCCGCTCCTTGAAAACTTATGATTGATATGTAACGATATTATATTCTCTTGATTCTGTAAAATCGTTGCAAATACAAAGACTCACCGATATATTGCCTCCATTGCGGATGATTGGATTTGCGCTAGTATATGTAACGATACATATACGGTTCGCATGACGGCGTCCTGCTTTCCGCGACACAGCCCCCATAGCGATCCCGAACGAAAAGAGAGGTTCGATGACGATCCCAACCACCGTTTCCGTCGCCCCGGCTGACGAATATCCGGCTGACGGCCACACGGTACCCGAGGCCATGCCAGTCAAAGCCTGGCGTCCGCCGATGGGTTGGAACAGCTGGGACTCCTACGGCACCACCATCACCGAGCAGGAGGTTCTGGACAACGCGCGCTTCATGGCCGAGCATCTCAAGGACGCCGGCTGGGACACGCTGGTCATCGACGCCGGCTGGTTCGACCCCAACGCCCATGCACATGGCTATTCCGACGGCACGCCGTTGTGCATCGATGCATATGGCCGGCAGATTCCCGACGAGCAACGTTTCCCGAGTGCGGCAGACGGCAAAGGATTCGGCCCGCTCGCCGACGCGGTGCACCGGCTCGGTCTCAAACTCGGCGTGCACGTGATGCGCGGCATTCCGAGACAGGCCGTGCACGAGAACCTGCCGGTCAAAGGCACCGCGCTGCATGCGCAGGACGTTGCCGACACCGAGCACACTTGCGCATGGAATCACGACAACTATGGTCTCAAGCGGGGCGATGCCGGCGCGCAGGCCTGGTATGACGCACAGGTCGACCTGCTCGCCTCCTGGGGGCTCGACTTCCTCAAGGTCGACGACATGCAGACCCCGTTCTTCCCAGAGGAGATCGAGGCCTACCATCACGCTATCGAACGCGCGGAAGCCGCCTACGGCCGACCGATCACGCTATCGCTGTCCCCGGGAGGCTGGGTGGCCAGCACCCATGTCGATTTTCTCCGCGGTGTCTCGCAGATGTGGCGCATCTCCGACGATTTGTGGGACCGCTGGGAAGACATCTACCAGCAGTTCCCCCGGCTCGCGCGATGGGCGCCGATGCAGCGCACCGGCCATTGGGCCGACGCCGACATGCTGCCGCTCGGACATATCGGCCTGCGCGCCGAACGCGGCGATGACCGCCAATCGAAACTGACCTGCGACGAGCAGAAAACACTGCTCACCCTGTGGAGCATGGGCAGATCCCCGTTGATGGTCGGCGGCGATCTGCCTACCAGCAACGCCGACACCATCGCGCTGCTCGCCAACCCGGCCCTGCGCGAAGTGACCGCCGGCTCGTCCGGCAACCGCGAAATCGTCTGGGAACGGCTGTTCGCCGAATGGAACGTGGAGGAATCCTTCATCGGCGAGCTCATCGCATGGACCGCCGACGCGGCCGACTGGGCCGACGGTACCACGTCGGCACATGCGCGCGGCCACTACGGCGCGATCTTCTGGACCGGCAGCGAACCGTACGAGCTCAAGGGCAACATCCAGCTGCAAAGCTTCGTCGGCATCGACCAACGCAACGCGGACTGGACGCTCACCGATTTGTGGGCCGACGCTCCGCAATCGCCCGACGGCATCCGATCGGACGTCCGCATCGAAGGCGAAGGCGAGGACCGCGTCATCCGCGGCACCATCCCTGCGCACGGCTGCCTCTGGTTCGCGCTCGACTGAGCCCGTCTGACGCCAGCCGGCGGCGAATAGCCGCGAAGCGAACGCCAAACCGTGCAATCGCACATACCTCAACACCATCCAACCCAACAACCAACACCATTCAAGGACACACCATGACCGACAAACTCACCGCCACACTCGACAAAGCGGGCGTGCGCGCCATCAGCACCGACCTGTGGGGCATCTTCTTCGAAGACATCAGCTACTCCGGCGACGGCGGCCTCAACGCCGACCTCGTGCAGAACGGCGCCTTCGAATACAACCGCGCCGACTCCATCGATTGGAGCAACTACAGTTTCTGGCGCAAAATCGTGCCGGAAGGCTCGTTCGCAGCCTTCGGTATCCATGACAATGACCCGGTTGCCACCGAAAACCCGCATTACGCGACGGTGGAAGTCGAACATGCCCCTGCCGCGCTGGACAACACCGGCTGGGACGGCATGGTGTTCCGCGCCGGAGAAACCTACGATTTCACCGCCTGGATGCGCGTGCGATCGGAAAGCGCGATGCCGGTGACGGTCTCGCTGCGCGGAGACGACGGCAGCATCATCGCCGAAAACACCATCACCGTCTCAGCCTCGGCATGGACGACATACCAAGCCTCGCTGACCGTTCCTGAGCACGGCGATGCCGGCTCGAGCGTGGCCACACAGGGCACATTGCGTCTGGCCTTCGCCGGCGAAGGCGTCATCGACCTCGACTTCGTCGCCTTGGAGCCACGCACCACCTACCACGGTCTCAAGCATTTCCGCCCGGATCTGGTGGAGGCGCTCGCCGACCTCAAACCACGATTCATGCGATTCCCCGGCGGCTGCATCGCCCACGGCCTCGGCATGGACAACATGTACCACTGGGACCGCACCATCGGACCGGTCGAGCACCGTCCGCACAACTTCAACCTCTGGGGCTACCACCAGTCATTCCGCATCGGCTACTACGAATACCTGTGCCTGTGCGAAACTATCGGCGCCAAGCCGCTGCCGGTGCTGCCCGCCGGCGTGAGCTGCCAAAACACCAGCCAAGGCCCGGTGCCGGTGGCGCAGGAGGATATGCCCGCTTACATCGATGAAGTACTCCACCTCATCGAATTCTGCAACGGCAGCACCGCCACCGAATGGGGCGCCAAGCGCGCCGCCATGGGTCACCCGGAGCCGTTCGGCCTCGAATACCTCGGCATCGGCAACGAGGATCTTATCGACGACGTGTTCAAGAACCGCTTCCAGCAGATTTTCGACGCCGTCAAAGCCGCATATCCGGACATCGTCGTCGTCGGCACCGTCGGTCCCGCCCCCAGCGGTCAGGATTACGAGGAAGGCTGGAAGTACGCGCGCGAAGCGGGTCTGCCGATCGTCGACGAACATTCCTACCAGTCGTCCAGCTGGTGGTTCCACAACCTCGACCACTACGACCACACGGACCGCAAGGGGCCGAAGGTCTACCTCGGCGAATACGGCTCCTGGAACACCCAACTGATCAACGGCCTGTCCGAAGCGGCCTTCATGGGACGCATGGAACTCAACGGCGACGTGGTGGCCATGGCCTCCTACGCTCCGCTGTTTGCCAAGAACGGCCACCACAGCTGGAATCCGGACCTTATCTACTTCGACAACGAGCGTGCCTATCACCCCTACAGCTATTGGGTGCAGCAGATGTACGCCACCACCACGGCCGACACCGCGTGGCCCGTCACCGTCGAAGGCCCGTCCACATTGCGTCGCAGCCTGCCGGACACCGTGAAACTACGCATCGCGGGCAATGCCAAAGCCGATCTCAACAATCTCACCATCACCACCGCATCCGGGGAGACGATTAATCTCGGCAACGTGGCCTACGATGGCAGAACCATCGACACCGCTCTCGATCTGCACGCTGATTCCTACAGTATCGACACTACCGTCGTCTATTACGAGGGACGATGGGGCATGGACCTCATCTGTGGCGATATCGACGGCAAGAACCACAACATCATCTCACTTGGTCGAGGACACAGCGTGCGCGTGGTCCGCGACGGCACCGCCTACGCGCTTGCCGGCACCGAAGTCTCCATGAACGAAGTGCGACCGGGCACCACTTGGCAGGTGCACGTTGACGTCACCGATCGCGGCCAAGCCATGAAGCTGTACATCGATGGAACGCTGATTGCGGATGGCACGGAGGTTAAGGACGAGCCAAGGCGTACCGTCACCGTATCACGTAATGACAAAGCCGGAGAGACCTACGTGCGCGTGGTCAATGCCATGGACGCGCCAATAAGCGTTGACCTACGTCAGATTCTTGCCGAGTTGAATATTTCCACAGCATCGGCGGCATCCGCCACGGCCACCGTCCTAGCCGGAGACAATCCGTATGCGGGACAGGTCGGTGAGGAATCACCGACCAGGCCGCGGCAGACCGCGATTGATCTGACAGGCGGCGACTACACGGCACCGGCATGGTCGTTCACCACCATCACGATTAAGTGACGTGTATGCCGCGAAACGGGCGGACCCTCGTTTGAACCCTCGAACGAGAGTTCGCCCGCAGTGCAGGGCCAATCGGGACTAATCTGGAAAACATGAGCAAGCACCACCGCAATCGCAATTGGGCCCCGGCCCCACAGCCGCTGCCCGAAGACGCGCACGTCATCGACAACCACACCCACGTCGCATCCGTCGTGCCATTCTCCCAAGCCATGAGTCACGAAGCCATGGAAAAAGGCCAAGGCGAAGTACCCGTCTACAGCGTCGACGAACTGCTGGAACAAGCCCAGAAAGTCGGCGTCGAAGGCGTAATCGACTGCGGCTGCGAGCTGCCCAACCTCATGACCGCCATCGACATGGCCCGCGAACACCCCGGAACCGTGCACGCCGCAATCGCCATACACCCCAACGAAGCCGTGCTGCACGGCCACCGCGGCGCACCCGGCCCCGATGGCCTGCCCATCAAATACAAGCCCTGGCACGACATCCCCTTCGACGAAGCCATGGCCGAAGTGCACCGCCTCGCCACCACCTACCCCAACCAGGTCGTCGCCATCGGCGAAACCGGCATGGACCTGTTTCGTACCGGCGAATCCGCCAAGGAACTGCAACGCGAGGCGTTCCGCGCCCACGTCGCGCTCGCCAAGGAACTCAACCTGCCCATGCAAATCCATGACCGCGACTCGCACAAGGAAGTCATCGAAACGTTGCTCGCCGACGGAGCCCCCGAACGTACCGTGTTCCACAGCTACTCCGGCGACGCCGAAATGGGCGAAATCGCCCGCGAAAACGGTTGGTATCTCAGCCTTTCCGGCACATCCAGCTACAAAGGCAACGACGGAATCCGCGAATCGGCGAAACTCGTCGGCATGAGCCACGTCATGGTCGAAACCGATGCCCCCTACTTAAGTCCGATGCCCTACCGCGGCCGCACCAACGCGCCGTATATGATTCCCTACACTCTGCAGGCGCTCGCCGACTATCTGGATCAGCCGTTGGCGGAAATTGCCAAAGCCACGCGTGAAACGACGCGCGAAGTGTACGGTATCTAAAAAGAATGGCGATTTCGCGGTAATCCCGTGGCGGTTCCGTGACGGTCGCATGGGCCTCAACGTAACAGTTGCGTAATTGCCAGAAAATAAGCAAAATACAAACAACTAAGCATATGTGAATTTCATGCGTGACGTGCCGAATCACGTGTGAAGATTTGACAATGGTTTGCCAAGCTCCTAGTGTCACACCTTGCGTTTTATTTTGGGGAGCGGGTTGGAAGGCCCGCCACTTGGAGGAAGCGTTATGGCTAACGAGCCGAACGAAGAAGAACAGTCGCTGCTTCACGCAGCGACGTACACGCAGGCGCCAAAGGTCTCGCACAAGGTCCTGACCAAGGAGGAGCGCCAGACGCTCATCAAGGA
>OLQA01002725.1_pt1 | contig 13448 bp, 16 predicted proteins | sample 1673151 | NCBI WGS metagenome assembly OLQA01 (sample SAMEA3136760, study PRJEB25190) | human gut metagenome | biome: human gut; feature: human-associated habitat; material: faeces | place: Austria | collected 2013 | reverse complement strand
AATTTTTTATTCTCCACGTGGAGATTTTGAAATATCCACGTGGAAATCAGTTTTCCCCGACACAGCTCTGTATCGATATGTAGTCGGCTCTAAATTATTGTAACGACCTAGCGTCGAATTTGCTCAGCCCGTGCTGACGCATCATAATCGATCTTTCGGGAGCTACACATTGGCGACAAGCGAGGAGTAAATGAATGCATCATATATATATCATGTGTCAGCCCTGGATTTGTCACCTGTCCGTGCAATGGTCTCCACATATTTTGCTACCTTTGCCCCGAGAGCGGGACTGCCTGAGAAGCTACTTCAGCACACCCTCTTGCTAGCCCTACCATAGCTCTCTATCTCTACTTAAAAAAAGACTCTCTTAGGCTCTGTATGTCACTGATATACATACAGTCCCCACCTTGAGATCACGTTAATATCTAATCGTATAGTACCTCATGTCTTCAACCAATCGCATCCTTAGACCTATTCAGAGGTTTACAATCCGTAAGGTAGACTCTTCGGTCGTACTCTTTCTTGCGACCATCGTAGCACTCATTGTAGCTAATAGTCCTCTCAGAGATCTATACCATAGCTTACTTGCTATGCCGATCAACCTCAACATACTAGGGCTAGACATATTTCAGTATCATGGAGAGCCGATGAGCTTCTTGGTTTTTGCCAATGATGTCTTGATGGTCTTCTTTTTCTTTGTTGTCGGACTAGACATCAAGCAGCAACTTCTCGTGGGTGAGCTCTCCTCTGTCAAGAAGGCGATGATGCCTGTGGTAGGAGCTATAGGCGGTATGATCATGCCTATCCTCCTCTTCTGGCTGATCGCTCCTGCGGGTGACGCAAGCCGAGGCGCAGCTATCCCGATGGCTACAGATATAGCCTTTGTTCTGGCGGTGCTGATGGTTCTGAAGGATCATGTCCCTGTCTCACTACGTGTCTTTATGACTACGCTAGCAGTGGCTGACGATATAGGCGGTATCATCGTGATAGCGCTCTTTTACTCCTCTGGTATCAACCTGCTGATGCTCGGACTCGGGCTGGCGGTCGTTGTTGTCTTGGCTCTCTTAGGGCGCGCAGGGATACGTAACATTGGGCTCTACATGATCGGACTCTTTGTCGTGTGGTTCTTCTTCCTACAGAGCGGCATCCACACCACCATCGCAGGTGTCATGGTGGCTCTAGCGATGCCTATGACCACTTCTGTATCTCGTCACCAACTGGGTAGCCTCGCGGGTGCTATCTCTAAGATGCTCCCTACAGAAGAAAGCGCTAAGAAGGGACAGACGACCCACCTAGATGGATCTGACATTGCGATGATCAATAGTTTGCGCCAAGCAGCCTCAGCTGCAATTCCTCCGGTACAGCGTCTGGAGCATGCGCTCACAGGTTGGGTCAACTACTTGATCCTACCTGTCTTTGCGTTTGTCAATGCCGGCATCGACTTCTCGACCTTTAGTATGGGCGATATCTCGACGCTCCCCTTTGCAGTCTTGCTAGGACTATTCATCGGTAAGCCTGTCGGCATCTTCCTCTTTACTTATGTCTATATACTGCTGACGCGACATCAGTGGAGCGATGGAGTCTACCCGGCAATGCTCTTTGCTGTATCTATCTTGGGCGGTATCGGCTTTACAGTCTCCATGTTTATCGCCAGCCTATCATACGATGTGCATCTGCACCTCGACTGGCTCAGCGAGGCCAAGCTGGGTATCCTAGCAGGTAGCCTTACCTCAGGCATCGTGGGATACATCACGGTGCTGGCTGTGGGTAAGCGGCATCAAAAGAAACTGGCTCAAAAAGCAAACTAAGTAGCCATATACACACCAGATATCCACGTGGGGAGATCGCATCTCCACGTGGATGTTTTTTCTCCTCGTAGGCGCGAATCATTTTCTCCGAAGTTTCATTTCTTTCCTACGTGGAAAATGTATCACATAAAGGGTGACTATGATGCCGTGAGCAATAATGGACTTCCTGTTGTCAGCAAGGTGACATTTCCAGTAAAGGGCATATCTACCATCCTGAATGGTAGTACCTATGCCTCCAGACAGACCATTTCAAAAACAGCCGATAGTAAGACTCAAAGAGCAACCCAAAACAACAACCAATAATGAAAAGAAGAAGCGTTGTTTGTCTAATAAATATTGGCTTATTAGCCATCTTTCTATATGCTTGGTTCTCGTATAATCATAGAAAGGCTATTGTAAATAGCGAGAAGGAGATAACTAATTTCTCAGTACTGGAAATTAATTGTAGCGGTGGTTATCGGGGTGGCTCAAATCTTCTGATAGAGTTCAATGCAAAGCAATATTATGTAGGAATTACTACGAGTCAATGTAAATCTTTCACCCCAAAAAAGATAAGACTATTTTACGACAAAGAATGCGATAAAGTATTTGAACAACACGATGTGACAGTAAGATATGCCGTTTGGTACTTTATTCTTTATCTATGTTCATGTATTTGGTTGTTTGCTGTGGTAAATAACAAAAAATGCTCCAAACTAGATGCGCGAAATGAGAAGTAGTTATATAAGGATGGTGGTCGTCTTATTGATGGCTTTATTGTGTCTTAGTTGCAGCCCTCAATTGTGTTTACAAAAGAGGACTAATAGACTGGTCGATGAGCTGCTTTTGAGTAATGACTCAATCTATGTCTATTCGGTAGCATTTTATGATTACAACTTGCTCTGGTACCATCAGGGTAACTCGATACAGGCATATATGATTAAGCCCTATCATGCCAAAAAGTATAGATCGATACCAGCTGAAAACTTCATCCTCTACTCTGATAGTGTTGATTACTTTGACAGATCGCTTGATAAAGATGTTGAGTGTTTTTGGCATCTGCTTGATGGGGAGAGTATAGAGTTATACCTCAAAGGAGGAGTCATATTGGATAGCAGTATTGATACACAATGCTTGTTCAATAAGAAGTTTATACGCGGGAGCCTTCCCTACCAGCTTCAATATGATCTTTTTAAACTAGGACGAGCCCCAAAGGGGTATGACTTCGAGGAGATGTACTTAAAGTAAAGAGTTAGCTATCCCCCACCGCCGTACCACTGTACATCATACATACGGTCGTGTAAGATGAAGCTAAAGAAAATTATTGCTGTCCGATAAAAGTCTCTTCGGTATGTCCTTTCAGACCTTTATCGGACAGCAATAATCTTGTATCAGGCTCAGTATACCTACAAACAGCAAGTGGCGACGAAGGCACTAGGACCCTCGTCGCCACTGGCTGGTGGTGTGTTTTTTACGCTACCTTAAGCGGTAGACTAGATCTTTTTGATCTGATCTTGTGGTATCTCTTTCATCGGAGTGACGAGACGATAACCCTTGCCGTGTACATTCTTGATCTCTAGCGAGGGATCAGCCTGGAGGATCTTACGGAGCTTGGTCACATAGACATCCATGCTGCGTGCATTGAAGTAGTTAGCGTCAGCCCAGATAGTCTTCAGTGCATAGTCTCTCTCGAGGGTCTCGTTGGCATATACGCAGAAGAGCGTCAGCAGGTCGTTTTCCTTTGTGGTTAGGGTGAGTACCTTACCATCTTCAGTCGTCAGGGTCTGCTTCTTCGTGTCGTAGAGCAGCTTGCCTAGCTGATAGAACTGCTGCTCCTCATGCTCCTCACCGATGATGCGTCGCATGATCGCTGAGATACGCGCCTCGAGCTCTTGCATGCTAAAGGGCTTCGTGATGTAGTCGTCAGCACCGAGCTTAAAGCCACGTAGCACATCTTTCTTTTGATCCTTTGCAGTGACAAATATAATGGGGATATTGGGCTTGGCAAGACGTATTTGCTTAGCCAGCTCAAATCCATCCATCTTAGGCATCATGACATCGATAAGGCAGAGTGCATACTCATCCTTACCAAAGGCCTCTAGCCCCATTTCGCCATCTGTAAAGAGGTCTACCTCATAGTCCTTTGCTATAAGGTACTCTTGAAGCATCAAGCCTAAGCTCTCATCGTCTTCACAGAGGAATACTTTAATTTCTTTCTTGTTCATAGCTATATTTGATTTATTGTGAATTGTCTAGTTTGTTATTAGTTAGATGTTCTTGAATAAGAATCGTTTACTTTCTCTTGTCATGTGCTTTAGCTTCACTCTTTGCTAGAAACGGGATGCGGAGTGACATCTTAGTACCCTCCCCGAGCTTACTGAAGACCTTGACATCGCCTCCCATGCCTTGGATAGCCCGCTGTACATAGGCCAGGCCAAGACCAAAGCCCTTGACGTCATGGCGGTCACCAGTATGGACGCGATAGAACTGATCGAAGATATGCCCCCTATCCTGACGAGAGATACCGATACCATTATCCTGTATATCTATGATAAGGTAGGTATCATCGTTTCGCGTGGTGAGCGTAATGATGGGCGGTACACCCTCCTTGCAATACTTCAGACTATTGTCTATTATATTGGATATAATGTTCTGAAAGGCTATCTTATCACAAAAGACCTCATGGTGCTCAGCCTCTAGAGCTAGCACCAGCTCTCCTTGAGCCTCGGTGATCTTCATAACATAAGCACTGCTTAGGTCTCTAATCTCCTCGTGAGCATCTAGCTCTACGGGGTAGACCTTGAGCACACCACGCTGCATCGTTGAGGACTGTAAGACCTGATCTACGAGCAGCGTGAGGCGATCTACCTCCTTAAGCATGGTCTGGGTGATGCGCTTGCGTCGCTCCTCCGACTCCTCTACAGAGGGGTCTTCGAGCATCTCACAGGCTAGACGTATGGAGCTAACGGGCGTCTTAAGCTCATGAGTCATATTACTCACAAAGTCCTCACGCTCACGCAGGTAGTGCTGCTGCCGTACAAGGATCAAAATGGCCAGCACACTGAGTATCACGATCACCACCAGCGTAGCAATCGGGGGGATCGTGTAGATTAGATTGCCCATGTGGTGGCTATGCTCCGTAAAGATCAGCTCAATATAGGGCAGATCTGAATCGTCTGGCTCATCTATATAAGAGTTTGACTGGACGAAGATATCTCTCCGCAACACGAGAGGAGCCTGTTGTGAAGGGTCGTAACCCTCCGGGAGGGTCGTGTAGACTGACTGCCCCTTACGATCACGGATGGTAAACTCAAACTTCTCCGTGATGCCTACGAGCTCCAGCTCACGCACCAGGGCGCTTCGCAAGAAGTCCACATTGATCCTCTTTCTGAGAGGCTGATCATTACGCTTGAGGATGGTGCGTAGTACCGCCTCATCGAGCAGGCTGCGGTGGTAGAAGTAAGTATTGAGCAGCTTACCCTGCAATACGTTAGCATGCTCTGTGCCCTGCCTATTCATACGAGCCTGTGCCCATGGAGGACAGGTACCCCGCTCAGCATTGCCGTAGCCATTCCACACTTCACTGCCATCAGACATGTAGCTAGCCGATAGTATTCCGCCCACCTCCTGATCAGACTGGAGAGAGTCTTGCAAGCCAAACCGCTGTAGGTCGTTTTGTGTCAGTACCGAGCGCAGCTGACGATCTACCTCGTCTCGCTCTAGTGAACGAGAGACCTCATCCAATGCTCTCTGAGCCAAAGTTTCAAAGTAGTCATTGTATAGCTCCGTGACATAGCTAAAGTTTCTCAACTGCATCAAGATAGATGCAGTCGCAATAGCCACGAGCAAGATGATTATAGTCCAAATAGTTCGCTTTCCCACGTTAGTTACCTTCTTATAGTCAGCAAGTAAGACACTTCATCAGAGCTTGATCTGATCTATATGTATGAGTTCATCTAGATCGATCGTCGTCACGCTACCATAGGGTAGGATCTGAGCAAAAGCTTCTTGTAGCGTGATGCGCCCCGCCATAGCTCTCACAGCGTTGATGACACCGCCATGGGAGAAGAGGAGCACACGCTGAGCACCTGATGAGTAGAGCTCATCCAGCAGCTCTGCGACACGCTGTGACAAGTCTCGTAGTGACTCGCCACGAGGGGCTGGCTGATCGATGAAGTACTCGAAGAAAGCTGCCACCTCCTGCTCTTCCTCTAGGATGCTGTCCCAATGCTTCCCCTCCCAGTCGCCAAAGTTCATCTCCTTCAGACGATCGTCTATCTCTATCTTAGTACCTTGTGGTACGCAGTGCTGCACCAGCTTGAGCGCACGAGAGAGTGGACTGGAGAGGATGCGGTCATAGAGAGACAGATCAATCTGGGCAGCCACACGAGGAGCCTCCTCGGCAAATGTGTCTGCCAGCGGTATGTCTGTATTACCATAGCATACGACCTGCCACTCAGGTGATACTGCGGTATGTCTGACCAATGTTATCTGCATCCTTTCGTTTCCTTTTATCTATTCATATCTAGCAACAAGATAGGTGCTGGGATCACCACCTATCGTCATTGTTAAAGTCTTTGCCACGGTTGTCACGTCGACGACCATGAGCATCACCACCCTTAGCTTTGTAAGGTTTATTGCCTTTGGAGCCTTTGGGATGTCCCTTAGACTCTCTAGGCTCCTCGCCATATCGGTCTGACCGCATTCTCTTGGGACCAGACTTGGCAGGACGATTGGAGCGACCTCCGCCTCGTGGGGCGTATTCCCGAGCAGCATCTCTGGTCTCTCGCTCTTCCTGTTGAGCCTCTAAGTAGTGCTTCATCGAGAGTGCCTCACGCAAGATATCGTTGACAGGGAGCTCCTCGCCATCTAGCGTCACGATATCATCCTCTACCACGAAATCCGTTAGCTCAGCTCGCTCGCCATTGAGCGTGACACGCCCAGCGACGATGTACTTCTCCACTTCACGGCGCGATCCGATACCAGCATCGCTCAGAAGTTTGTTGATACGCAAACTCATGATTCAGTCGTTATATCTAAAGTTTAGTTCATTGATTACTTCGATCCATGTAGCTATAGCTTGATCTCCTCTATAGCATGCTGCATACGTCGTACGCTCTCGGGGATGCCCAGCAGGTATATGATCTCATGGATACGTGCGCCACGCGGTTCGCCCACTAGTGCCATACGAATGCCGTTCATCACCTTACCCATAGGTAGCTCATCACCATTGATCTTGTCGTAGAGAGCCTGCTCGATCGTGTCTAGTGACGCCTCACTCGGGAGTCCCTCGAGGAGGGTGATCATCTCCTGTAAGTAGCCAGGGGTCTCCGCCTTCCAGTGCTTCTTGAGTCCCTTAGCGTCGTACTCGGTGGGAGCTACGAAGAAGTAAAGCACCTCGGGGAGTAAGTCGGGTAGCAGTTGCGCCTTATCACGGACCGTCAGAAGTACATCTCCGAGCAACTCGTCCGAAGGATTCAAGCCACGCTCGCTGAGAGCTGGGCGTATATAAGCGATAAGACGCTCTACGGGGACGATCTGTATGTACTGGTGGTTGAACCACTTGGCCTTTTCAAAGTCAAAGCGTGCACCGCTCTTGCTACAACGATCTAGTGAGAAAGCGGAGATCAGCTCAGACGAGATAGGCTCATGCGGATCTGCAAAAAGCTCTTGATCGGTACCGGGATTCCACCCTAGTAGTGCTAAGAAGTTGTTCACAGCCTCTGGCAGGTAACCCTGCTCACGATAGCCCATCGATATAGAGCCATCCTCTGGACTGCGCCACTCTAGAGGAAAGACTGGGAAGCCCAGCTTATCTCCATCGCGCTTACTCAGCTTACCACTACCCTGAGGCTTCAGGAGGAGCGACAGGTGTGCAAACTGAGGCATCGAGTCCTGCCAGCCAAAAGCCTCATAAAGCAGGACATGCAGTGGTGCACTAGGAAGCCACTCCTCACCACGGATCACATGCGTGATCTGCATCAAGTGGTCATCGACGATATTGGCTAGATGGTAGGTAGGCAGGTCGTCTGCACTCTTATAGAGGACCTTGTCGTCTAGCTGTGTAGAGCTGATGACCACCTTGCCACGGATCAAGTCATCGACCTCAACCTCGCGGTCGGGGTCTACCTTAAAGCGCACCACATACTCCTCGCCAGACTCTATCAGACGAGTCACCTCCTCGCTAGGTAGCGAGAGGCTATTGCGCATCTTAGAGCGAGTAGAGGCGTCATAGCTAAAGTTAGGCATCTCCTGTCGCGCCTGCTCTAGCTCCTCCACGGTATCAAAAGCATAGTACGCTGCGCCACGCTCTATGAGCTGCTGCACATACTCCCGGTAAATGTCCCGTCTCTCACTCTGACGATAGGGTTCGTAAGGCTGATTGGTACTGCCGATTCCCTCATCGATCTCTATCCCTAGCCACTGTAGAGCCTCGATGATGTAATCTTCAGCTCCAGGCACAAAGCGCTTGCTATCCGTATCCTCTATACGTAGCACCATAGTGCCACCATGATGACGTGCGAAGAGATAATTAAAGAGTGCTGTCCGCACGCCTCCGATGTGTAGGGGACCCGTGGGACTAGGCGCAAATCTAACTCGAACCATTGCTGTTACTATTTATTACTATTGTCTGCTGCTTACTCAGCCCTTTAGTTTGTTTCTGTATTAGTAGCACATAAGCTTATAGAGCTTCCTGTGCCGATTTCTCATAAATATGCCACAAAGATAGTAAAAAGTGAGGTCTCACTCTACTAACCCTGGCTCTGCAACATCAAAAAGCAATATGAGTTTGGATTTTTCACTACCTTTGGAGAGCTAAAACCATTATGCTAACGACTTATCTTAACCTAATCAGATGAACACACCATTACTAAATGCTCAGGGCAAACTAATGCTAGCGACCATACAGGGCTACGATCGCCCTGGCGTGACCGCTTCGCTCATGGGCATCCTCGCAGAGCATGGCGCATACATTCTAGACATCGGCCAGTCCGACATACATAGTCACCTCAACCTGGGCATCCTCTTCCAGATGAACGAGAATGACTCAGGCTCCGTACTGAAGGATCTACTCTTCAAGGGGTACGAACTTGATGTACAGATACGCTTTACTCCTATCTCTACAACCGAATATGGAGAGTGGGTCAATGCCCAAGGCAAAAATCGCTACATCATCACCGTCGTAGCGCGCAAGATGACAGCTGAGATGCTATCGGCTGTGGCTGGCGCGGCTGCCGATCAGGGGCTTAACATTGATAACATTCGCCGCCTCACGGGTCGTATTCCGCTAGACCAAACTCAGCAGGCTCCGATGGCGAGCATCGAGTTCTCCATGCGTGGCAATATCAAGGATGTCCACACCTTCCAGCTAGACCTCCTACAGATGAGTGGCGAGCTTGATATGGACATCTCCTTCCAGAGGGAGAGTATGTTTCGCCGTATGCGTCGCCTGATCTGCTTCGATATGGACTCGACGCTGATCCAGACCGAGGTGATCGACGAGCTGGCCATGAGAGCTGGCGTAGGCGACCAGGTCAAGGCAATCACAGAGCGAGCTATGCGTGGTGAGATAGACTTCATCGAGAGCTTTACAGAGCGTGTCGCGCTGCTCAAGGGGCTGGACGTCTCTGTCATGGAGGATATAGCACACAACCTCCCCATCACGGAGGGATGTGAGCGACTTATGCGCACGCTCAAGGTGATGGGCTACAAGACCGCTATCCTCTCGGGAGGCTTCACCTACTTCGGCCATTACCTGCAGAAGAAGTTTGACATAGACTATGTCTACGCCAACGAGCTAGAGGTGGCCGATGGTAAGCTCACCGGTCGCTACGTCGGTGACGTGGTCGATGGACGTCGCAAGGCTGACTTGCTTCGTCTGATCGCTCAGGTAGAGCGTGTGGACCTGATGCAGACGGTAGCTGTAGGCGATGGTGCCAACGACCTGCCGATGCTTTCGCTAGCAGGACTAGGTATTGCCTTTCACGCTAAGCCCAAGGTCAAGGCAAGTGCCGAGCAGCGCATCTCGTCTGTCGGGCTTGATGGCATCCTTTACTTCCTTGGCTACAAGGACTCGCTCTTTGATGAGCAGATGATCGAGTGCATGAAGGATGGCACCTGCTCGACACTCTTTCCCAAACACTAATCGTCTAAATCTTTACTCCCCTATATAATACATGATACGTCACTGCGTCATCTTCACGCTACAACTACCAGGCTCCGCTGAGGAGCAGCAGGCTCATCTGCAGAAGATCGAGCATCTTCTTGAGAACCTCCCCGAGCAGATCCTCGAGCTGGAGTCGATGGAAGTCTTCTTCAACTGCAACCCCAACGAGGAATCTACCTTCATGCTTCAAGCTGATGTAGAGGACCTAGAGGCTCTCTCAGCTTACGCCACACACCCCGCTCATGTCCAGATAGTAAATGACCTTATCAAGCCGTACAAAGTGGGTCGCACTTGCATTGATTATAAGTTGCACGACCATTATCCTCACTAACGCTATGTCTAGAGAAAAGGGACAACCTCAGGAGCTAGACACCGTCTACCTCGCTGGGGGGTGCTTCTGGGGTATGCAAGCTTTCTTTGAGGAGGTCGACGGGGTCATCTCTACCGAGGTGGGCTATGCCAATGGCACACTCGGACGACAGCCCTCTTACGAGGAAGTTTGCACAGGCGAAACGGGCTTTGCAGAGACACTGCAGGTAGTTTACAATGCAGGGCGTGTGCCACTAAGCTTTATCCTAGAGCGCTACTTTACCGTCATCAACCCCACCACGCTCAACCGCCAAGGTGCCGACCATGGAACCCAGTACCGTACCGGCATATACTATACTAAAGAGGAGCAGCGACCAATCATCGAGAAGGCACTCACCTCACTACAGCAGGCTTACGCTGACCCCGTCGTGGTAGAGTGCAAGCCCCTGAGCAACTACTACCCAGCCGAGCAATACCATCAGGAGTATCTGCGCAAGAACCCTGGTGGCTACTGTCACATCGGCCGTACGCAGATAGCGCGTGAGAGCTACGTACGCTACGTAGACCACGAGGCGCTTCGCAAGCGACTCACACCGATGCAGTATTACGTGACGCAGGAGGCTGGCACAGAGCCACCCTTTGACAATGAGTACTACGACCTCACCGAGGCGGGTATCTACGTGGACGTTGTCTCCGGCAAGCCGCTCTTCCTTAGCTTGGACAAGTTTGACTCAGGTTGTGGGTGGCCCGCCTTTGCGAAGCCTATCGACGACCAACTGATCAAGGAGTCAACCGACCGCTCACATGGTATGGTGCGTACAGAGGTTCGCAGCAAAGATTCGGACGCTCACCTCGGGCATCTCTTTGAGGATGGTCCCGTCGAGCTTGGCGGGCTGCGCTACTGTATCAATAGTGCGGCACTGCGCTTCATTCCCCTAGACAGTCTGGAGGCTGAGGGGTATGGCGACTACCTGCGCTACTTCAAGAAGTAACTGTGACAAGGGTCCTACACCTCAGCACTTATGGGGCTAATAGCGGTGCTGGCGTCGCAGCACTACGACTGCTAGAGGCTGAGCGAAACTACGGCTTAGACGCTGAGCTACTGCTCATGGCTCCGAACTTGGAGACCCTAGCTGGGGTGCACGCCCTTGGCAATGATCGGAGGCTTTACCGTGCTTGGCAATGTAAGCTCTGGAGCGAGCGCGCCTTCGTTGCTCTGCTCAACGGCTTCAACCGTGAGCAAACTTTCAAAACCTCTCTAGGCCGACTCGGCATCTCTATGCGTGTCCTGCGCCCCTACCTCGCCAATGTGGATCTCATCCACCTGCACTGGACGCAGCACGCCTTCCTCTCGCTCCGCACACTCGAGGAGCTCTGCAAGCTTGGGTTACCCGTCGTCATCACACTCCATGACTACTGGTGGGCGCAGGGCATCGAGCAGATGGCGACCAAGGCTAGTGAACTGTCAGCACCCCTGCGCCGACTAGACCAACGAGTACAGCAGCGCAAAGCCGAACTAATGGCGCACTACCCTATTCACTGGGTCACCGTCTCCAGTAACCTTGCCAATGAGGTGTCACGCTCCCCCATCGAGCCTCGCCTAGGCATTAGCACCATCGGCAACGTTCTCTCCGCCCAGTACTATCAGCAGGCACAGAGCCAAGGAAGCCGAACCACCAACGAGCAAGGACCTTATCAGATTCTCTTCGTAGCGACGCGTGTCGACGACCCGATCAAAGGGTGGAGCTACCTAACCGAAGCCATGCGACAACTCGCCGATCTGGCAGGCGAGCAGAGAGCGCAAATGCAGCTCACACTCGTCGGCGCCCTATCCGACCGCACACTCCTCAAGCAGATCCCCATCCCCGTACAGCATCTGGGCAGTATCTCCGATGCGGAGCGACTACGCTCCCTTTACGCTGAGAGCTCCGTCCTCATCTCAACTAGCGAGCGCGAGAGCTTTGGCCAGACACTCCTAGAGTCACTCGCCTGCGGTACGCCCGTCATCGCTAGAGATTCAGGAGGTCCCGCTGATATAGTCCTCGATGGAGTCAATGGCGCCCTCGTGGCGCACGACAAACCGCAAGAGATGGCGACCGCTCTCTGGCAGCACTTCACTAAAACCACAGCTTATCAGCCCGAAGCGTGCCGAGCATCTGCCCTGCGCTTTGCTCCGACAGCCATTGCCCAGCAGTACGTCCAGCTTTACGCCCAGTTAATAGATGTCACCCAGCGAGCAAACTCATGACCACCACGCCCCTACTAACCATCATCACCATCTGCTACAATGCGGAGGCAACCATTGCGCCCACGCTGCGTAGCCTTGCCGAGCAAAGTGACCAAAGCTTTGAGTACCTCGTCATAGACGGAGATTCCCAAGACAAGACGCTCTCGCTCGTCCAGACACTCTACCCTCGTGCTACCGTCCACTCCGAGCCCGATCATGGGCTATACGATGCGATGAATAAAGGGTTGCGTCATGCCACCGGCACCTACATCTGGTACCTCAATGCGGGCGATACGCTCCGCACGCCCGACACGGTCCGCACCGTCTGCGCTGCTCTTGAGACGCACCAGCCCGACCTCCTCTATGGCGACACGATGATTGTAAACGGAACCTACCAGGACCTACATCCTCGTCGGTTGCGCCCGCCCCATCGGTTGACGCAGCGCGCCTTTGCCAATGGTATGCTCATCTGCCACCAAGCCTTCATACCACGACGCAAGCTCGCGCCGCTCTACGATCTGCGCTATCGCTACTCGGCAGACTACGACTGGTGCATCAAGATCATCGACGCCATCCAGAGCCAGTACCGCATCGACGACTATCTCGTCAACTACCTCAACGAGGGAGTCACCACACGCAATCACCGCGCCTCGCTCCTCGAGCGGCTTCGCATCATGGCTCGTCGGTACGGTTGGTTCACCGCCCTGGCACGACACGTCAGCTTCCTCTTCTGTCGTCAGCGATAAGAGTGGCTTCATAGCCCCTGCTGTCACAATTGCAGAGCAAACTATCTGCAACTTATGTCCATGACGCAAGAGACGTCAGGGTTGACTCATTATATAGAATGTGTCACCCCTGCCCTCTAATCTCTAACGTCTAACTTCTAACCTCTAACCTCTAACGTCTAACCTCTAGTCTCCATTTACATATCTTTACGGGGAAATTCGTCCGATTCTCT
>OLQA01002716.1_pt1 | contig 13474 bp, 10 predicted proteins | sample 1673151 | NCBI WGS metagenome assembly OLQA01 (sample SAMEA3136760, study PRJEB25190) | human gut metagenome | biome: human gut; feature: human-associated habitat; material: faeces | place: Austria | collected 2013 | reverse complement strand
CCGATCGCAAGGAGACACAAATGGTGAAAAAGTCACCGGAAAACACTACTCCCGCAATTGTGGACAACGTAGAGGCGCTTGAGGCTAAGCTCGCTCAGATGCGAGAGGCCCAGGCGCTTTTTGCTACGTACACGCAGGAGCAGGTCGACAAGATCTTCTATGAGGCCGCCATGGCCGCCAACAAGGCTCGTATCCCGTTGGCGAAGATGGCCATCGAGGAGACCGGCCGCGGCGTTCTTGAGGACAAGGTCATCAAGAACCACTACGCCGCAGAGTACATCTACAACGCTTACAAGAACACCAAGACCTGTGGTGTCCTGGAGCGCGACGAGGCTTACGGCATCACCAAGATCGCCGAGCCCATCGGCATCGTGGGCGCCGTCATCCCGACGACCAACCCCACCTCCACCGCGATCTTCAAGACGCTGATCTGCCTGAAGACCCGCAACGCCATCATCATCTCCCCGCACCCCGCTGCCGCCAAGTGCACCATCGCCGCCGCCAAGCTCGTGCTTGACGCCGCCGTCAAGGCCGGCGCCCCCGAGGGCATCATCGGCTGGGTCGATGTCCCCTCCATCGAGCTGACCAACATGGTCATGCGCGACGTTGACATCATCCTCGCCACCGGTGGCCCGGGCATGGTCAAGGCCGCTTACTCCTCGGGCAAGCCCGCCCTGGGCGTTGGCGCCGGTAACACCCCGGTCGTCATCGACGACACCGCCGACGTGCTGCTCGCCGTCAACTCCATCATCCACTCCAAGACCTTCGACAACGGCATGATCTGCGCTTCCGAGCAGTCCGTGACCGTTATCGACACCATCTATGACCAGGTTAAGGCCGAGTTCCAGAAGCGCGGCTGCTACTTCGTCAAGCAGGGTGCCGAGATGGAGGCTCTGCGTGCCGCCATGTTCAAGAACGGCGCCCTCGATCACCGCATCCCCGGCATGGCTGCCGCCAAGATCGCCGAGCTCGCCGGAATCGAGGTTCCCGCCAAGACCAAGATTCTGATCGCCGAGGTCACCTCCACCGACCCCGCCAAGGAGGAGTTCTCCCACGAGAAGCTCTCCCCGGTCCTGGCCATGTACCACGCCAAGGACTTCCAGGAGGCCGTCGACAAGGCCGAGCACCTGGTGCTCGCCGGTGGCCCGGGCCACACCGCCTCTCTGTACGTGCACCCCGCCCAGGCCGAGAAGATCAGCCTGTTCGAGCACGTCATGAAGGCCTGCCGTATCGTCATCAACACCCCGTCCTCGCACGGCGGCATCGGTGACCTGTACAACTTTGGCATGAAGCCGTCTCTGACCCTGGGCTGCGGCTCCTGGGGCGGCAACTCCGTCTCCGAGAACGTTGGGGTGAAGCACTTGATCAACGTTAAGACTGTGGCCGAGCGCCGTGAGAACATGCTGTGGTTCCGCGCTCCCGAGAAGGTCTACTTCAAGAAGGGTTCCACGCCCGTCGCCCTCGACGAGCTTGGCAACGTCATGGGCAAGAAGCGCGCCTTCATCGTCACCGACCAGTTCCTCTTCAAGAATGGCAACACCCGCGCCATCGAGGCCAAGCTCGACGAGATGGGCATCGCCCACGACTGCTTCTACGACGTCGAGCCCGATCCGTCGCTGCAGTGCGCACGTCGCGGCGCCAAGCAGATGGCTCTCTTTGAGCCTGACGTCATCATCGCCGTCGGCGGTGGCTCCGCTATGGACGCCGGCAAGATCATGTGGATGATGTACGAGCACCCCGAGTGCAAGTTTGAGGACATGGCCATGGACTTCATGGACATCCGCAAGCGTATCTTCACCTTCCCCGAGATGGGCAAGAAGGCCTACTTCGTCGCCGTCCCGACCTCTTCGGGTACCGGCTCCGAGTGCACGCCGTTCGCCATCATCACCGACAAGGAGACCGGCATCAAGTGGCCGCTCGCCGACTACGCGCTGCTCCCCAACATGGCTATCGTCGACGCCGACAACTGCATGACCGCCCCGCGCGGCCTCACCGCAGCTTCCGGTATTGACGTCATGACCCACGCCATCGAGTCCTACGTCTCCATCATGGCTTCCGATTACACCAAGGGCCTCTCCGAGCGCGCCGCAAAGCTCGTCTTCGAGAACCTCCCGAGCTCCTTCACCAACGGTGCCAAGGATCCGCACGCTCGCGAGGAGATGCACAACGCATCCTGCATGGCCGGTATGGCATTCGGTAACGCCTTCCTGGGCCTCAACCACTCCATGGCCCACAAGCTCGGCGCTTTCCACCATCTGCCCCACGGCCTCGCAAACGCAGTCATCCTGACCCGCGTCATGCGTTACAACGCCGCCGAGGCTCCTGTCAAGATGGGAACCTTCTCTCAGTATCCTTACCCCAACGCGCTGCACAACTACGCCGAGATGGCTCGTTACTGCGGCATCGACGGCAAGGACGACCGTGAGGTCTTCGAGAACTTCATCACCAAGCTCACCGAGCTCTGCGACTTCATCGGTGTCAAGCACACCATCGCTGAGTACGGCGTTGACGAGAAGTACTTCCTCGACACCCTCGACGAGATGACCGAGCAGGCATTCAACGACCAGTGCACCGGCGCTAACCCGCGCTACCCGCTCATGAGCGAGATCAAGGAGCTCTACCTGGACGCCTACTACGGCCGCGAGCCTCAGGATTACGCCGTCTGCTAGTTCTAGCACGGTTTTTAACGGCGGGGGTGCACGGGTGTTTCACACACCCCCGCCGTCGCTTCTATCGCATCGTTGAAAGGATGCAACCATGCTGCTACCCGATTCCAAGACCGAGCTCGTCCGCCGTGGCAACAAGGTCGTTTACGACCTGGGCGACAAGATCGTCAAGGTCTTTAACGAGACCAAGCCCGTCTCCGACGTGTTCAACGAGGCTTTGAATCTTGCCCGCATCAATGAGTGCGGCATCCGCAGCCCCAAGGCTCTCGAGGTTTCCCAGCTCGAGAACGCCAACGGCTGGGCGCTCGTGACCGAGAAGGTTCCGGGCACCACCCTTGCCGAGAAGATGACTGCCGAGCCCCAGCGCTTTGGTGAGTACCTCGAGATGTTCGTCGACCTCCAGATCGAGATCCACGGCTACACCTCCCCGCTGCTCAACCGTCAGCGCGACAAGTTCGCCCGCATGATCGACAGCCTTGATCAGCTCAATGCCACCACGCGCTACAACCTTCAGGAGCGTCTGGACGGCATGACCAAGGAGTTCAAGGTCTGCCACGGCGACTTCAACCCCTCCAACGTCATCGTCGGCGACGACGGCCAGCTCTATGTGTGCGACTGGGCACACGCCACCCAGGGCTCCCCTGCTGCCGACGTTGCCACCACCTATCTGCTCTTTAGCCTCAACAGCAAGGATCAGGCCGAGGCCTACCTGGAGCTCTACTGCGACCGCGCCGACATGCCCATGCAGGTCGTGCGTCAGTGGACGAGCATCGTCGCCGCTTCCGAGCTCGCTCGTAAGCGCAACGTGAACGATGAGTTCCTTAAGAACTGGATCGACGTCGTCGATTATCAGTAATATCTGAGCGATTCATTTCGCATCGGAGGCACAAAGGAAAAACCCCGCAGCTCATATGGGCTGTGGGGTTTTTCCTTTTAGCGATTGAGCACGCCGACAAGATAAAAGGACGGCTTATAGGACAAAATGTGTGTCCACGTTGGGGGCATCGGCGCAGGTCGATGCCCCTTTTTCAGCCGTTTAAATTCCGTGCCCGCTTTTAACCGCTCGGACAGAATGTGTGTCCGGTTGCCTATCGTTCCCGCAGGTAGATAACCTTTTCCGGAACCGTTAAATACCCTTTCGGAAGAGGTGCCCATGAAGGCCGTTTATTGCCCCTACTGCGGCGGTCGGACCAAGCGCAACGGCAGGACCTCATCGGGGTCCCAGCGGTGGAGGTGCACGGCCTGCGGCGCGTCGACGACGGTGAGGTACGACAACACGGCGGCAAGGCTGGACGAGTTCCTCGGGTGGCTCCTCTCCAAGGACTCCCAGGCGGCGATGCCGGGCGGTGGGAGGTCCTTCAGGCGCAGGACGGCCGAGTTCTGGGAGGTCTGGCCCATGCCCGTCCCCGACGGCGAGCTGCACCGCGTGCTCTACGTCGACGGGATCTGGGTCGCGCGCGACCTCGTGGTGCTCATATGCTGCAGCGGCGAGAGGGTGGTCTCCTGGTACATGGCGAGGTCGGAGAACTCGAGGGCGTGGTCGGCCCTCATGGCGCCGATCCCGGCGCCCGAGGTGGTCGTCACCGACGGCGGGAGCGGATTCGCCAAGGCCGTGCGCGAGACCTGGCCGCGCACCAGGGTCCAGAGGTGCACCTTCCACGCCTTCTCGCAGGTCAGGCGCTACACGACGACGCGGCCGAAGCTCCAGGCGGGGCGCGAGCTCTACCTCATCGCGCGCGACCTCATGGGCATCGAGACGCTGCACCAGGCCGAGCTCTGGGTCGAGCGCTACCTCGACTGGTGCGGGTTCTGGGCCGACTTCCTGGAGGACAGGACCGTGGTGGACGGCAGGAGGGTCTACACCCACGAGAGGCTGAGGCGGGCGCGCTCGTCGCTGTCGTCGCTGGTGTCGGCGGGGACGCTGTTCACCTACCTCGACCCCGCCCTGGCCAAGGCCGGCCCGCTGCCGTCGACCAACAACATGATCGAGGGAGGGGTGAACTCGCAGCTGAGGGCCGTCCTGCGCAACCACCGGGGGCTGACGTCGGTCAAGCGCGTGAAGGCGGTGTTCTGGTGGTGCCACGCGCACTCGGGGGACGCGAGGACGGCGCGCGAGAAGCTCGCCACGATGCCGACCGACGCGGACATCGACTTCCTGTTCAGCGTCTACTCCGCCTCGCCGTCACGCGAGGACGGAGGGCCGGAGTGGGGCGACAGGGCCGTGTGGGAGGACCTCCACCACAGGGACCCGTACCCGTTCTGGCTGGATTAATGGATGGAAACGGATGTTCTATCGGGACACACATTTTGTCCTATAAGCCCAACTTTAAAATGTTCGAACCCGCCGGATGTAAGGTCCGACGGGTTCGTTCTATTTGCCGTTATAAGACGAAAAGTACTCAATGCCCCTGCGCTAGATAAACAGCTCGCATTCTTTTCGCTCAGAGCAGGCTTTACTCAACATCTTGGTAGCCGCAGAGAGCATGATGGGGCTTACCGCGCGAGCGGAATGCGGACATACGACGACACAGCGCATGCAAGAGATGCAGGCCTTTTTGTCCACCCGTTTGGGATCGTCTTTATCGATAGCGCCAACGGGACACGCTGCGCCGCAAGCCCCGCAGGCGGTGCACTCTTTTGTAGCCTTAGGCACCATACTGGTGCCCCCGGCCTTCTTATAGGGGCGATTGCCCGGAATAGCCGGCTCAGAAGCATCTCCTGCAGATATCTTTTGCTGAATCTGATTCGCAAACCCAGCGAGCTGCGCCGCGTCCTGTGGGTCTGGCCGACCGGCTGCAAACTGGCGAACAATAGAATGCTCGGCGATAGCTGAAACCGCCGCGATCACCCGAAAGCCCGCGCCCTTTGCCGCGTCCTCAAGCTCGACCAGCGTGTCCTCATACGCGCGGTTTCCGTAAACACAAACTAGAACCGCCTGCGCACCGTTTCCCCGCATCATACCCAAGCGCTCCGCAGCCACAGCCGGGACTCGCCCGCCATACGAGGGCACCGCGATCACGGCCACATCCTCTTTTGTCATCGCAATCGCACGAAAGCCAAGCCCGCTATCGGTCAAATCTACAGCAACGGTTTCCCCTTCTAACGCATTGGCAATGTAGTTAGATACCTTTTCCGTTCCGCCGGTCGGGCTAAACATGATATCGAATACCTTCATCGGATAATCCTCCCCTTTATGAACAAATGCCCGAAACATCCGCATGCCAAAACAGGTTACAACTTTCAAGATGCCCCGCGTGAAACGCTCGCTCGACAGCATGTTCAAAGACGACCCGGGCGACAAAAAAGGGGCCTCGCACAGGCGAGACCCCTTCGAGCGCAAAATCAAACGCGTCTGTTACACATAGAACAGGATGTCGTCGTAGGTCGGGACCGGCCAGTAGTCGGCGGCCACGATCTCCTCCATGGCATCCACGGCGGCGCGCAGCGTATCCATAGCGGGAACGACCTCGTGTGCATACACATTGGCCTGCTCCTGGCCATCGAGGGCCTCGGCCTTCTGATGCACGGCGTCAAGCGCCTTGATGGAGTCGTTGATGGCGGTGATGCCGTTGCAGAGCTTGTTGAGCGTGTTTTGCTCGCACTGCATGGCGGCCTCAGCACCGGCGGCACGAATAGTCTCAAGGCCCTTAGCGACCTTGGTGGCATAGGCGGTAATGACCGGGCGATAGGTACGACGCGCCTCGCGAACCATCGTGGTAGCCTCGATGTTCATGAGCTTGTTGTATTTCTCGAGCTTGCAGTCGTAACGGCACTGAGCCTCGGCCTTGGTCAGGACGCCCGTCTCCTCAAAGAGCGCGATAGCCTTATCGGAAACAAAGGCGGGCAGGGCATCGGCCGTGGTCTTGTTGTTGGCAAGGCCGCGCTTCTCGGCCTCGATGGGCCACTCGTCGGAGTAACCGTCGCCGGAGAACAGGATGCGCTGGTGATCGGTCAGCACCTTCTTGCAGTACTCGAGCGCGGCGTCCTGGAACTTATCCTCGGGCGTACCCTCGAGTGCGTCGGCGAAGGACTTGAGCGACTTGGCCACGGCGGCATCGAGCACCAGGTTGGAGTCGGAGACGTTCTGCTCGGAGCCGCAGGCACGGAACTCGAACTTGTTGCCGGTGAAGGCGAACGGGGAGGTGCGGTTGCGGTCGGTGTTGTCCTGCATCAGCTTGGGCAGGGTATCGGCGCCCAGGTCGAGCACGCCGCGCGTGGCATGGACGGAAGCCTTGCCATCGATGATCTTCTCGACGACCTCGGTAAGCTGGTCGCCCAGGAAGATGGACATAATCGCCGGAGGAGCCTCGTTGGCGCCCAGACGATGATCGTTGCCGGCCGAGGCAACGGAGGCACGCAGGAGCTCCTGATAGTTATCGACGGCCTCGATCACCGCGGTGAGGAAGACGATGAACTGCAGGTTGTCGAGCGGGGTGTCGCCCGGGTCGAGCAGGTTCTCGGACTCAGTGCCAAGCGACCAGTTGTTGTGCTTGCCCGAACCGTTGATGCCCTCGAAGGGCTTCTCGTGCAGCAGGCAGACCAAGTCGTGACGGGAGGCGATGAGCTTCATCTTCTCCATCATGACCAGATTCTGGTCGATGGCCTCGTTGACCTCGCCATAGACAGGGGCGAGCTCATGCTGGCAAGGAGCGACCTCGTTGTGCTTGGTCTTGGCGGGAATACCAAGCGCCCACAGTTCATCGTCCAGGTCCTTCATATAGGCCGAGACGGTGGGGCGGATAGCGCCAAAGTAGTGCTCCTCGAGCTCCTGGCCCTTGCAGGGAGCAGCACCAAAGAGGGTGCGGCCGGTGATGACCAGGTCCCTGCGCTTGCGGTAAGCGTCCTTCTTGATCAGGAAGTACTCCTGCTCATCGCCCACGGAAGGAACGACCTTCTTGGGGGTCTTGCCAAACAGCGCCAAAACGCGCTTGGACTCACGCGAGAGCGCGGTCATGGAGCGCAGCAGCGGGGTCTTCTTGTCCAGGGCCTCGCCCGTGTAGGAGCAGAAAGCCGTGGGGATGCACAGGACATCGTCCTTGATAAAAGCGGGGCTGGTGGGATCCCAGGCGGTGTAGCCACGGGCCTCGAAGGTGGCACGCAGGCCGCCGTTGGGGAAGCTGGAGGCATCGGGCTCGCCCTGGATGAGGTTCTTGCCCGTAAACTTGGTAATGGCGGTGCCGTCGTGGTTGGGCTCGAGGAAGCTGTCGTGCTTCTCGGAAGTAATGCCCGAAAGCGGCTGGAACCAGTGCGCGTAGTGCGTCGCGCCCTTGGAGATGGCCCAGACCTTCATGGCGTGGGCAACGGCGTTGGCCACATCCAGGTCGAGCGGCTCACCGTCCTCGAGGGTTGCAGCAAGGCGCTTCCAAATGTCCTTGGGGAGGTAGTCCTTCATGACTTCCTCAGAGAACACCATGGTCCCGAAGCGGTCAGTAAGATCGGCCATACGGAACTCCCTTCGTATCGGCACCGCGTGAGAAGCGGTGTTGATTACTAACGAACGAGTCATAGCTTAGACTCGCCGTGTTTCCGCGACATTACCGTTATGTTGCTGTCGCGAAACCAATCAATGAGGTTACCGCATCACAGCGGCGCTGCCGCCCTTAATGGCCAATCAACTGTATAAATTGCAGACCTCTCCCCATAGTTTAAGGGTAGTCAATTTGGGATGGGGCTCTATTAACTGGTATTTCGCATCAAATACCATTCAATATAGTCCCATCTTAGATTGACTACCCTGTTATAGGAAACGCCGATAGCAAGGCATCTTTGATTGGTATCCCCAAATAGCGAGAGAAACTCCGCCTTAGCGCAGTGGTGCTGTAGAATCCTTGCAACAAAACATCGCACCCAGGCATCTAAAGGAGCACGATATGCGCGTCGACGAGGTTTTTAAGCAGGCAGCATCCCAGGGCACCGCACCCGTTTCGTTTGAGATGTTCCCGCCCAAGGGCGAGCTTACCCTCGACACGGCTCGCGAAGTGGCAGGCAATCTGTGCAAGCTTTCGCCGAGCTTTGTCTCGGTCACCTGCTCGGCCGGCGGCTCGGGCAACGGTGCCACCACCGCCCCCATCGCGCATATGATTACGAGCGAATTCGATACACCCTCGGTGGCACACCTTACCTGCGTGGGCCGCTCGCACGCCGATATCGCCGCCAAGATCGACGAGTATCGCACCGCCGGCGTTGAAAACATCCTGGCCCTGCGTGGTGATCTTCCCGCTGGCGCGACTGAGGACGACAAGCCCGCCTCGGACTACGCCTACGCCCGCGACCTCATCCCCGAGCTCGTTGACGCCGGCTTTTGTGTGGGCGCCGCAGCCTACCCCGAGGGCCACATTGCCTGCGAGGACCTCAACGTCTCGGTCGAGCACCTCAAGCAAAAGCAAGATGCCGGCGCAAGCTTCTTTGTGACACAGCTCTTCTTTGATAACGAGTGCTTCTATCGCTTCCGCGAGCTTGCCGACAAGGCCGGCATCACCGTGCCCATTACCGCGGGCATCATGCCGTTTATGGGCAAGTCGCAGATCAGCCGCATGGTCTTTATGTGCGGCGCGTCGCTGCCCTCCCCCGTCATCAAGATCCTCGCCAAGTACGAGAACGACCCCGAGAGCCTGCAGGCAGCCGGTGTAGATTATGCTGCTCGTCAGCTTTGCGACCTTAAGGAGCACGGTGCCGACGGTCTGCACCTGTACACTATGAACCGTCCTGCAATCGCCGCGACCATCATGGAGCGCCTGGGGTAATGGAAAAACCGCACGTCGATACAACCGTTGTTGAAGTGCCGGCCGACCTTGCGTCGCCGGCGCTTTACCGTATCGACGCTGCCCACCACCCTCGTGTCGACCGTGCCGAGATGCTGCGGTATCTGGGCTACAGCGGCCAGCAGATTGAGCCCGAGCTGTCACGACGAATTGAGCTTGTGGTCGAGCGCCTAGAGCTGGATATCGAGCCCCGCGGCGTGCGACGCGTGTTTGCCGTCGATGCCACGGGCGTTGACGAGCAGGGCGAGCCCTGCATCCGCTTGGTTGGCACCAATGTTGAGCTGCGGGGTCGTGATATCTATCGACATCTCAAAGACGCCCGCCTGGCGGCGCTCATGGCCTGCACCCTCGGAATGTCTGCCGAACGCCGCCTGCGAACCACCGGAGCCCAGCAACCCCTGGAAGGCGCCGTGCTCGACGCCGCATGCTCTGCCTATGTAGAAGCTGCTGTTGAGCAGATGGACCGACAGGTCAAGACAGACGCCGCTGCACACGGGCTCGCCGGCAACTGGCGCTTCAGTCCCGGCTATGGCGACTGCCCGCTCTCTGCCCAGCGCTCGATCGTGGATGCGCTCAACGCCACACGGCTCATCGGGCTTACCGTCACCCCCACCAGCCTGCTCATGCCCACCAAGAGCGTGACCGCGGTGATCGGTCTGTTCGACGGCGAGGTCCACGACGCCCAGAGCCGCCCCACCTGCAATATCTGCCGCATGCGTGAGCACTGCCGCTTCCGCGCCGCCCACACCACCTGCTATTCGCATTCTGAATAAAATGTCAATTGATGGCACGGTATCGAGGGAATCTCATCCGAATGTAAGCGGATGTCCTCATAAACAAGTACCATAAGATGCCGAATAACAACTATCTGAAAGCCAGTACATGCACAACATTCTGCAGTTCTCGCCACAACTAACCGCGCTTGAGTTTTTTTCAGGCATTGGCTTGGCTCGTGCCGGCATGGCAAAAGCCGGAATCAAAACAATCTGGGCAAATGACATAGACCATACTAAATGCGCCATGTACAGCCAGTGTTGGGGCGATGAGCATCTAGTCGAGCAGGATGTCCACACACTCGACCCCGACCTAATACCCCAAGCCGACATCGCATGGGCGTCAAGCCCTTGCACAAACTTATCTCTCGCGGGAAACAGGGAGGGACTTATCTCTGGCAAAGAGTCCAGTGCGTTCTTTGGCTTTATTAAGGCCATCGAAGGAATGAACGATCGTGCCCCGCGGGCACTTGTTCTCGAAAACGTCATCGGCCTTGCCACGTCTAATAACAGCGATGACTTTAGACTCGTTTGCCAGGAATTTAATCGTTTAGGCTATTCATGCGACGCTTATTTTATCGATGCACGGCACTGGCTTCCCCAGTCACGCCCCCGCATGTTTGTCGTCGGATTAAAAAACCCTCTTCCCAACAGCCGACTCGATTCCTCGCTTCGACCCGAAAAGGTCTCCTGGATTCACTCCGACCCTTCACTCATTACGCACGTCTCTCACCTAAACGAGCCGAGCCCGCTTCGCATGACGGGCCTTGCAACGGTTGTTGAAAATATTCCCGAGGACGACAAGCGTTGGTGGAACAAAAACCAAGTACAAGCATTTATCGACTCACTTGCACCGCATCAAGCAGAGCGCCTCCAGCGCTTCTTAAATGCCAAAGAAAAAATTGTTCGCACTGCTTACCGTCGCACGCGATCGGGCGTTGTGCGCTGGGAAATTCGTGAAGAAGAAATTGCCGGATGTCTAAGAACGGCTCGCGGCGGCTCATCAAGACAGGCAGTCGTTATATGCGAAAACGGAAAGATAGAAGTTCGCTGGATGACTGGAACTGAATATGCCCGTCTCCAAGGTGCTGACTCATGCCAGTTTAGCGGCTTCTCGGATGCTCAGATTCGCTACGCATTCGGCGATGCAGTTGCCGTGCCAGTTGTCACTTGGCTTATAAAAAATGCAGTCAAACCCGCGCTTATGTCTTCAAGGAACGGAGTGGACAATAATGGAAATGACCAATTGCTCCTTGAGCGAGCCCGATAAAGATATCTTGGATGCCATTGAACTCTGGTACGAATCCAAGCGCAGCAAGCGAGGCAACGTCAACCGTAACGTCATGGCGGTTGGCATAGGCATAAGCGAGCTGTTGCAAAACCGTTTTCCGCTCACCGACGATTATGTGCAATCGGACAAGGGGAGCCAAGTACGAGGCCTAAGTGGAGCATGCATCAAAACAGTTTTAGCCAGACATGGAGAAACGCGTGCTTTCGCATCAGAGGGCGGCAGAACCTCACGCGGCACACTCCCGATGGCGCTTGAGCTTGCCAAAATTATCAACTCTGCCCTACCCAGCGACACTTGCGAAGACACTCGTCTTGAAGCTGCGAATGCAATCGCCAATTTCTTCGTCGAGCGAATCCAGGTCGATTTCTTTAACCGGCAGAGAATCAAAGTCGAAATCGATCTTCAAAAACCAATTTCTGTCATTGTCGATGATATCCTAGACCAAGCAAGCCTACGGTCCGATAAGCCAACGGGTACCGTCGCACAGCACCTGGTAGGTGCAAAACTAGAGATGTTATTTCCAACCATAGAAATCGGAAAGGACAACTCAAACGCCGCTGACCAGCAGACAGACCGTTCTGGCGATTTCCAAATCAATGATGCTGCATTTCATGTGACTGTATCGCCAATGGCCAAATTGACCGATCGATGCCGAGATAACATTCGAAATGGCATTCGGCCCATCGTCGTTGTCCCCCACGATAAAGTTTCCTTCGCTTACGGACTGTTCGAAAGTGAGGGGCTCGGCAATCGCGTACAGGTCATCGCGCTCGAATCGTTTATCGGCATCAATATTGAAGAATTATCGTTCTACAAGCGAGGCCTAATTCGATTAAATGTCGCACGGCTTCTTGCCCACTACAACAAGCGAATCGAAGATATCGAACCCGACAAATCTCTTCAAATCGAAATTCCTCAGTGGGCTCTAGACGAAATGGATGCACATGGCGAATAGATCAAACATACTTATCACCCATGATTCCGACGGCTCCGCGCTGGCGGCACCCGTCAATGCTGCGCGCTGCAACGGTGCCGCGTACAAAACGCGCACGATCGATGACCTTCGCATTAAGGACGATTGCCTGCGTGCCGCCATCGAGGGCACCGGGCGCCTGCTGTTTGACGGCGGCATGGGCACCATGTTGCAGGCCGCCGGCATGAAGGCAGGCGCCCTGCCCGAACTGCTCAACTTTGAGGAACCCCAGGTCATCACCGATATCCAGCGTCAGTACGTCGAAGCTGGCTGTGACGTGATCACCGCCAACACCTTTGGCGCCAACGCCCACAAGCTCGACGGCGCCGCCACCGTGGCAGACGTCTTTGCCGCGGCAGTCACCTGCGCCCGCGAGGCCGGCGCCCGCTACGTCGCCGGCGACATCGGCCCCATCGGCGCCCTGCTGCGCCCCCTGGGCACCCTCAGCTTTGACGAGGCCTACGACCTCTTTGCCGAGGAGGTGCGCGCCGGCGTCGCTGCGGGCGTCGACCTCTTTATTATCGAGACCATGACCGACCTGGCCGAGATCAAGGCGGCCGTCCTCGCCTGCCGCGAGAACTCCGACCTGCCCGTCTTTGCCACCATGACCTTTGAGGAAGACGGCCGCACCTTCTTGGGCACGAGCCCCGAGGTCGCCGCCATCACCCTCGACGCCATCGGCGCCGACGTCCTGGGCATCAACTGCAGCCAGGGCCCGGCCGAGCTCCGAGGGCTCGCCGCGCGCATGCTCACCGTCACCGACAAGCCCGTTATGGTGCAGGCCAATGCGGGACTGCCCCGCGTGGACGATGACGGCAATACCGTCTTTGATATCCAGGCACCCGAGTACGCCGAGGCCGTCGCCGGCATGATCGAGGACGGCGTGAGCGTCGTGGGCGGTTGCTGCGGCACCACGCCGGCGCACATGGCGGCCTTGCGCACGCTTATCGACAACCACACGCCCAGCCCGCGCCACCGCAAGCCCAGCATGTCGGTCACGAGCGCCCAGA